>OGOW01000531.1_pt1 | contig 43677 bp, 37 predicted proteins | sample 1552781 | NCBI WGS metagenome assembly OGOW01 (sample SAMEA2580145, study PRJEB22360) | human gut metagenome | biome: human gut; feature: human-associated habitat; material: faeces | place: Denmark | collected 2008/2010
ATACCCCCATATAGGACTTTTATATTTCATTGTCCTATATGAGGGTAGCATATCACTTTCGATGGCGATGCTTTTTTTATTTTTAAACTACTAAGAAGAACTTTAATAAGAAGATTGCTGAAATAATATAGGTCAGTACAGATACGTCCTTTGCCTTTCCGGTGAATACCTTCATGATTGTATAGGAGATCAGTGCAAGACCAATACCATGTCCGATAGATCCAGAGATTGGCATAGAGATTAACATGATTGCTGCTGGAACAGTCTGATAGATATCAGTAAAATCTACCTTTGACAGACCAGAGATCATCAGGATACCAACATAAATCAGTGCTGAAGATGTGGCTGCTGCCGGAATAATTGCTGCGATTGGTGCGATGAACATACATGCCAAGAATAAAATTCCAGTTGTAAATGCAGTCAGACCAGTTCTTCCGCCTGCCTCAACGCCAGATGCAGACTCTACGAATGTTGTGACTGTTGAGGTACCAGTCAGCGCACCTGCTACAGTTCCAACTGCATCTGCTAACAGGGCTTCCTTCATCTGCGGCATATTTCCGTCCTTATCAACCATACCTGCACGTGATGCAGTACCAACAAGTGTTCCGATGGTATCGAACATATCGATAATGCAGAAGGTAATGATAAGTGTGATTGCTGTGAACCAGCCGATCTTTACAAAGCCTGCAAAATCAAAATGGAACAGAGTTGTCTCTGCCATATCTGCAAATGGAGGTACGAAGCTTGCACCCTCAAGACCTGCAAATGGATTAGTTCCAAGGAAGATTGCCTCACCTGCCCAGTAAATAACAGATGCTGCAAGCATACCAAGAATTACAGCTGCCTTTACGCCCTTCTGTGCCAGAACGATGATGACAAATAAACCGATAAACATAGTTACTACTGTCAGAACCATCTGGGTGTAGCCGCTTCCCATTGCATCCTGAGCAACACTCGGTGTCAACGCACCAAAGAAATCTCTCATTACAAAGAATGGTCCGCCATTCTCTGAATAGATACCAGCGTTGGAACCAACACCGATATTTAAAAGCATAAGACCGATTGCCGGGGAGATACCAAGACGAACACCAAGCGGAATCGCATTTACAATCTTGTCTCGAATATTTAATACAGACAGGATAATAAAGATAATTCCTTCAAGTAAAATGATGCACAGTGCTGACTGGAAAGACTCCAGATAGCTCATGCCCGTCAAACCAACAATATTGGCAACAACTACAGCAAAAAAGCTGTTTAATCCCATACCAGGAGCCATGGCAAATGGCTTATTTGCAACAAACGCCATTACCATCATACCGATAAAGGATGCGATACAAGTCGCTAAAAATACACCATTCCATAAATTCTGTCCCTCTGCACCAAATCCAGTCAGAAGATTCGGATTTAAGGCGATGATGTACGCCATCGTCATAAATGTGGTCAAACCGGCAATGATTTCTGTTTTCACTGTCGTATGGTTCTCCCTGATCTTAAAGAGCTTCTCAATCTGTTCCATTTGTACCCTCCATAGTTACATTCATTCCATTAATTTGTACGCCGTCCTCCATCGGAATTACGATGCAGCGGCGTCCCTCTACTAATTGGATCTGTACAAGATCCATGCGCTGCGGACTGACCTTTATTGTCACATCCGGCGTCTTGACGGCAACGCTTTTTGCCTCAACTAAGTTTGCCGCCTGAAAGAAAGCATCCTCTCCTGCAGTCTCCTCATAGACTTGCTCGAAATTTTCAAGCTTTTCTTCTTTGATTCCACTATTTTGAAGAAGCTTTTTTACATCTGATTTTTGAAGCTTGAAAGGCTGCGGTTCTTCCTTATGCTCCTCAATCAGCTCTGTCAGATTCTCCTGAATCTGGCAAACAGTATCATAGTTTACAACATCTCCGACAGTCTCCTCTATGATCTCCTGAAATACAGCCTTCTGCGTCTTAAAGGACATAGGTGCCGGACCACCAATACAATCATTGATAAAGTCCTCGTGAAGCTCCTCTGTCTTTTTTGTATAATACAAAAGGCTGTGAATATTACTGCTGCGATCGTCAAATGCTGGGAATAAAAAGGCATTTACAGGAGCCTCTATCCACTGATCACGCATACGTTCCTCGACGCGGTTTGTCTGTGTATTGTAGCATAAACCAGCCTCTGACAGCTTAACAGGACAGATGCAGCAAAGAATAAATTCATATACCTCCTCTGAAGCATCATCCATATCTAAGTTGTCGCTTCCTCTTCCCGGAACGTCATAATTACAATGGATCATAACTACATAGTAGCTTTCGCCAAAATGATATGTCTCTGCTACCGACTTGTAAAACTCCTCTAAAACAGTTTCATCCTTTAATCCAGTCGCCTTTAGCTGCATTAAACGCTTATGGCCTTCCCCCGAAAGTTCCTGATCAAGCGTGTAATCGAGTGAATGAAGATTTTTACCCAGACTTCCAGAAAGCGCCTTTCGGAAAATTTCAAAATATTTGTCGATTTCCTCCTGTGACAGCGACAAAAACATATCGCTAAATGTCATGCGGATCTGCTGCTCACCATCTATCAGGCAGCCGCAAATGCGGTCAATTGCACCGCCGTCTCTCTTAAAAAGACTTTTAATCTCGGATACTTCTTTTTTATTCATTCGAAACACTCCTTGTTTATTACGTTTTTGTTTGCCTGACTTATCTGTCCGGATACTCTGTCTTTACAAAGCGCTCCAATGCATCGAGTGAGCGCACAACCTTCTCTGTATCGATGCAATATGCCATACGAAAATATCCAGGGCATCCAAAGGAATCACTTGGAACTAATACCAGGTCATACTTTAATGCCTTGTTGCAAAATGCCACTGCATCCTCCTCAAGAGCCTTTGGAAAAATATAAAATGTTCCTGACGGACGCACACAGGAAAATCCTAACTCAATGAGTTTGTCATAGAGCAGATTCATGTTAGTCTCATAGACAGTCATATCAGACGTCTCATCTAACACATCCTCCACACCCATCATAATAAGTGATGATGGACAGTTGTGTCCGATTCCTCTTGAGATTTGGGACATCATTGGCACTAACAAATCTGCATCGGTACATGTTGGATTAACAGCAACATAACCTATACGCTCACCTGGAAGAGAAAGTGACTTGGAAAACGAATAGCATGAAAGCGTATTATCATAAAATTTTGATACATATGGTGCTTTCTTTCCATCAAATACGATTTCTCTGTATGGCTCATCGGAGATTATAAAAATATCATGGCCATACTCTTTTTGCTTGTCTTCCATTAGCTGCGCCAACTTTTTTAGCGTTTCTGCTGAGTATACAGCACCAGATGGATTGTTTGGTGTATTGATCAGAACAGCTGACACATTTGGCGTCAGCATCTTTTCAAACTGTTCAAAGTCCACCTGAAAATCAGCTGTGTTTGCAGGTACCACTCTCAGATTTGCGCCTGTCATGCCTACATAGCAGTTATACTCTGGAAAATACGGTGCAAATGTAAGCACATCGTCTCCCGGAGATGTTACTGCACGAAGTGCATGAGCTAAGGCTCCCGCAGCTCCTGAGGTTGGAAAAATATGATTTGCCGTATAGTTCATATCAAAACGCTTGTTAAGCGATGCAGCCACCTTTTCTTTAAATGAAGGCAGTCCGACACTCGGGCTGTAGCCGTGAAGCTCGCTCGATGTCTTTGTCTGAAGCAGGCGAATAGTATTGTCTGTGTAGTCCTGCACAACAGGAACGGATGGATTTCCTAAACTGTAATCAAAAACGTTCTCGTATCCAATCTCCTGTCCTCTCTTTGTTGCAAATTCGGATAATGTACGGATCACTGATTTTTTCTGAAGCATGTCTTTATATTTTTGTGCTACCATACTGCCCTCCCATTCTGCCGCCTATGCGGCTCATTTACTTAAAAATGCGTGAATCTGATCCAAATTTTTCATTGCATCCTCTCGGCCAAGCTGATACAATGCTTTTAACTTTTCTGGATCCTTTTCAAGTCTTGACACTTCGATCAGACGACTTGGGCGAAGCACCATGACTTCACCTTTTTCCTTTAATTCATCAATCTTCTTTAGTGTTTTGTTGTATATCACATAGCGGTGTGCCATCGCCTTAGCAAGATTTGGATAACGATGAAGGATTTTGTTTATGGCACCTTGAAATTTCATTTTTTTCTTTTGGTACCCTTCAGGTCTTGTTAAAATGACAAGATCTTTTTTGTATCCCTGTCTGCGAAACCACATGATCGGAATAGAATCGGCAACGCCGCCGTCAAGCAGCTTATATCCATCTATTTCTACCACCTTTGATACAAGCGGCATTGATGCAGATGCCTGCATCCACTTAAGATCATCTCTGCCGCAATCTGTGCATTTGTGATAAACAGCCTTTCCTGTTTCCACATCTGTGCAAACCACAAAAAATTCTGCTGGATTTTTGGCAAATGCCTCATTGTCAAATGGATCAAGAATCTCTGGTATCTGATGATAGCATAAATCAACATCATAAATATCACCTGTTTTTAAAAGTGAATGAAGTGTGCCATAACGCTTATCACCACAAAACTTCATATTGTAACGCAGAGTTCTTCCTATCTGTCCAGACTTATAGTTACAGCCAAATACAGCTCCCGCCGAAACTCCAATCACGCCGTCCACCTGGATTTTTTCTTCCATCAAAACATCCAGAATACCTGCCGTATACAGTCCTCTCATGGCACCGCCTTCAAGAACAAGTCCTGTTTTTACCTCTTTCATGATTTGCCTCTCTTTCCAACTTTACACATTAAAAGAGCTTTTTTATATTTTTGCGAAACAAGGCTATCATACCACGGTTCATGAAAAACATCAAGGCAATTACACTTTCTTACTGCTCATCCAAAAATGCCAGTGGATCTCCTTTGGTATGAATAAAGTGCATAAGCATGTATGCACACATAATTGCTACATTTTCTTCCTTTAAAATGCGCTTACATTCTTCACGGTCTGCTAATACAATCTCGATATCCTCTGATTCTTCCTCGTGCTCGTTTGTTGGTGTTCCACTACAGTAGCCATAGATTGTTCCGCAGCTTTCGTCTGTCATACCGACTGTCGTAAAAAATGGTCTTGTGTATGCACCTTCTGTAACCTTTGGCTCTAAAACAAGCCCTGTCTCCTCGTAAATTTCACGTATACCTGCCTGTGCCATCTCCTCACCTGGCTCTACAAGTCCTGCCGGAAACTCATACACATATGCATTGATTGGATAACGAAACTGCTTTATAAGCACGATTTTATCCTTTTTTTCTCCATATACACTATAAATAATTACACCATCAGATGTATTTTTATGAGTTGCTGCTTTAAGCTGCGTTGGATCCTTCTTTCTGGATGCCACATAATATTTGCCTGTTTTTCCATTTCTTTTTTCAACATCAAAATTATAGAGATTTAAAAATGGATTATCAGTTACCTTCTCTACTCCTTTTACGCGATCTACCATAGCTGTACCTCTCCTTACCGGCATTGAACAAATCTTTACACTATGCCATATTTTCAACTCGATTCCGCTAGAAATCAGCCTTTTTTATTATACCGTACTCGTGCGCAAAAGAAAAGCCCGCAAAGCAAAGTTTGCCTTGCGGGGTTATTCTGTTAATGTACAGCCTCCCTGACTTCCTGCGTGATAGTCTCGCCTCCATTTTCATACCATTTGGTGACAAATTCATCAAATGCATCAATGTCACGCTCTCCTGTGACGATCTGAAGGTAATATTCTTTTTCCATTTTGCGAAGCTTCCACCACTGCGTGCCCATAGTTTCTGTCTCATCAAAATAAAGTGATTCAACCTTATTTGTTTTTGCATCCGCCAGCAAAGAGCAGGCTGTGATTCGGGATGTGTATGCCGCCCACTCCTCTGGCGTAGCACTATCTGTGTTATCCAGATAGGCCTTACAGGATCTATAATATGAATACTCCAATAAATCAAGATCTTCTGGCTCTTTTTTTCCTGAAAGCACATCTGTTAATTCGTGATAACATTTTGTCAGCGCATAGCTGTAATCAACATTGATTGCAAGTGGTCTGGCTGTTGGATCTACATTGTTCTGATAATATTCTTCAAACTCACTGTTATATGTTCCATCATAGCGCACATAATCAAACAATCCATTTATAATTTTGCAGGCGATCTCAGGATGTTCATAACCCTTTCTCACAACAACATACTTGTAAGTTGGATTTTGTGAATAATAGCTTGTGCTTCCATCGTCATCTGTCTGAATAAGAAATGGCTCCCAAACAGCATCAGGATTAGCTGCAATAGCTTCCATAAGTGGATTATTCGCTGCCCACCAAGGTCCAAAAAATGATCCGCAAAGTCCCTTCGTTATGAGTTCAATATTGTTTACAGAGGTGCGGAGCAAAAAATTTTGATCTAATATATTGCGCTCATACATGCTTTTAAGCTTAGCCAATGCATCTTTTGCCTGCGGCAAAACTGATCCGTAAGAGACCTCTCCATTTTCATCTTCAATCCATTGTTTCGGATAGGCACCATTTGCTGCAAACACAATATCCATCAAATATTCGCTGCTGTAGCCGCACTCACCCGATAACTCTGGATCACATACAAAACCAACTGTCTTGCCTTCTCCATTTTCACCAGGATCCTTCTCTATAAATGCCTGAACAATTGTCTCTGCATCCTCTATTGTTTTAGGACTTTCAAGACCTAGCTTATCCATCCAGTCGCGCCTTAGCCATAAAAGGTTTGGACCATCATCAATATTTGTCTCTGGAATTGCCATTATTTTTCCATCAAAGGTAACACCATCTATTATGCCCTCTCCATAGCTTGCATAAATATCTTTGATTCGGTCTGTCAAACAATTTTCATAACTTTTTGTCAAATCCTCAATCAAATCAAGCGCTACGAGCTGGCGCAAATCCTCAATACTCCCTACAAGCATTAAATCTGGAAGATTATCAGAAGACATAGCCACTGACACACTGACATTATACTGATCATCCTTTTCCTCAAATACATCCTTATTTTGAATGTTAAAGTACTCACGCAGATAACGTGTATAGGCATTGTTCTCGTAAGTCTCACCTTTAGGAAGATTGGAGTTATTTGCTCCAGTCATTTTTCCAAGCGTGTATGTTACAAGCTCTGGATATTTGCCATCAGGTGTTGTACTGGCATACTCCCACTGCTCTTTTTTTGCTAATTCGTTTGCCGGCACTGTCTGACAAACAGACAGCACCGATACAAACATCACTGCCAACACACTTTTTGGGATTTTCTTTTCCATAGACATTCTCCGTTTTTATCCCTTAACAGCTCCTGATACACCTTCCTGGTAGCATTTTTGCATTGACATAAATAAAATGACAATCGGAATGGAAATCAGCACGGCACCTGCTGCGAAGCAGTTAAACCAGCTGTTTACATATTCCTTTTCAAGCATATTCCAAAGACCAATTGATACTGTATAGTACTTTGCATTCGCACGGCAGATAACTTTCGCAAAGATGAAATCTAGCCATGGTGACATAAATGCCTGCAGGATCGTGTAAACAATAATAGGCTTACTAAGCGGAATAGTTATCTTTGTAAACACCTGAAATCTTGTCGCACCGTCCAGATAAGCAGCCTCATCAATAGACTTTGGAATAGTGTCAAAAAAGCCTTTTGCAATATAAAAGCCTAAGCCCGCACCGCCAGAATATACAAGCACTAATGCTACACGAATCATCGCACCCTCTGACAGACCAACTGACTTTAAAATATAGTAAACAGCGATCATTGACATAAAGCCCGGAAACATACCAAGAACAAGTGCAATGTTCATCATCGGTTTTCTCATCTTAAAACGCATACGTGACATACAATATGATACAGACAAAACAAAGAAGGTAGAGATTACGCAAGAGAAAATTGAGATGATAAGTGTATTAATAAACATCTGCGGAAAATTTAAAATCTGCGTATCTGTAAACAGCTTCTTATAGTTGTTCAGTGTAAATGTCTTCGGAATAAGTGTGGAAATATATTGTCCACTCTCTCCTCTAAAGCTGATCATAATAATCCACGCAATCGGAATGACCCAAATAACTGCCAAAACAGCAAGAATCACATGAACTATTGTGTTTGTAATAAATCTTTTGCTTTTTGCCGAAGCAGTATTTTGCTTTTTCATCATTGGAAGCCCTCCTCATTCTTATAGGAACCTGTATTCCGATACGTGATCAGTGATACAACGGCCAGAACCACGAAGGTCAAAATACCGATGACTGCACCAAGATTATAATACTGGTTATCAACTGTCAGCTTATACAGCCAGGTAACGAGAAGATCCGTCCTTCCTGCTGTTGATCCTACAGGCGTAGGATTTCCGCCTGTCAGCAGATAAATTACATTAAAGTTATTTACATTTCCAGTAAAGGTTGTAATAAGATATGGACCTGTTACAAACAGCATATATGGCAGTGTAATTGAGAAAAATGTTCTCACCGGACCTGCACCATCCACTGTTGCCGCCTCATACAAATCTGCCGGAATATTCTGAAGAACACCAGTTACCTGAAGCATGGTAAATGGAATACCAACCCAGATATTGATTACAACTACCATCACTCGTGCCAGCGTTGTATTTGACCAGAACGGAATAGCCTTTTCAATGATGCCTGCATTTAATAATAGCGTATTTACAATACCATTCTGACTAAAGATCGTTCTCATTAACAGCAGTGAAACAAACTGCGGAACTGCTGCTGAAAGAACAAAGCAAAAGCGCCAGAATGCCTTACCTCTTGTACCCTTACGGTTGATGACAATTGCAAGAATCATACCTAAGATATAGTTACTAAAAGTCGCTGCTACAGCCCAGATAAGAGTCCAGCCAAGTACTGACCAGAATGTGCTTCCAATGGAATCACCAATATTTAATACCTTCGCAAAGTTTGCCAGTCCTACCCAATCAAAGATTGTTGTATGAGCATCTACTTTACTATAATTTGTAAATGCCATACAAATCATGAATACAAGCGGAAGAACTGTGAAAATTAGTATACCAAGAATTGGCAGTGTAAGAAGTGTACGATGCAGATCTTTATCAAAAAGACTCTTGATATCTTCCTTAAAAGTAGGAATCTTTTTGCCAGCCTCTGACAGACACTGCATTTTATATGCACTCTTTACGCTTCCACGCCAGAAAATAATAAATGCAACAACTAAAAAGCATGTAGCCACACCAAACAAAAGCATAAGAAGTGAATTATCACCCTTTGTATACTCATAAATCTGCTTTGCCTCACTCCATACCTTCTGCTGCTCCTGTCCTCCAAGGTGAACAAGATCTACAATATAGCCTGCACCTTCAAGCACCATAAATGCGATAAAAGCAATTTCAATGGCAAGCATGCCAAGACCCTTTATTATCTGATGATGTGCAATGTTTCCGAGTCCAAGTACAACCATGGAAAGCTTTGTCAATACATTTCCCTTTGTAACTGCTTTCGCAACAGAGTACGGATTATCAAATTCTTTGCCCCTTTTTTTCTTTTCGGACATAAAAAACCTCCCGTTAAATCTTAATAGTTACATGAATTTGAAAATAAATGCTCCAGGCCCGCAAGGCGGAACCCGGAGCTCTTTATTTTATTTCACTTTTTATTTAGTCAACGATGCTCTGATTCATTGAATCGCTTAACTTATCAGTCATCTCTTCTGCATTGTCTAATGTAACTTCACCGTTTACGATAGACTTACCGAAGTTCTCTGCCGGTGTCCAGTAATTATTCATAGCGCTTACGAATGGCTGCAGAATAGAAGTCTCATCAAATGTCTCATTCTGAGCAATTACAAGCTCATCCTTCTGGATATCCTCTTCCTCTAATAAAGCAGTGTTGCACGGAACGATGCTTCTTGCATCATAGTGCAACTGCTGTGACTCCTCATTTCCAAGGAACAGTGCCAGTGCTACTGCTACCTGCGGATACTCACAGTTAGGATTTACACCGATTGCCTTAGAACCTGCGAATGACTCCATCTGGATATCTTCACCGTCTAAGTTATATGTTGGAAGTTTTACGATTCCAAGGTTATCACCCATTGCTTCTGACAGCTTGGTGTAATCCCAAGAACCACTAAACATTGCATTGATGCTTCCATCACACATACCAGAAACGCCAACACCAGACTCATCATTTACAAAGTTCTTATTTCCTACAAGATTTACAAGATACTTGGTAACTGCTGCACCCTTCTCACCAGCAAAATCGATGCCAGCTTCCTCATCGGTGCCATCCTCACCAAACAATGTACAGCCGTTTCCTACATAGAAAGAAGCAATATACCAGGAGTTTGTTAACGGGAAGGAAACCTTACCCTTTTCCAGCATGGTATCAAGGCTCTTAACATCCTCCTCATCATATACGCTCTTATCGTAGAACATATACCAGGTATTAGTTGTGAACGGAACACCATATACACAATCATCTACTGTTACAGAATCTACGATTGCATCGGAGTTTGTATTCTTAATATAATCAACAGTCTTTCCGCCAAGCTCTGCGATTGCACCTGCATCGATCAGCATCTGAAGCTGGTCATTTGCAAACATGTAAACATCTGCCGAACCAGATGGATCCTGAGAAATAGTCTTTCCTGCATCTCCCTCTGAGCAGGTACCATACTCAAATGTAAGATCCCAGTTTACATGAAGCTCATTGAATGCTTCGCAGCGCTTCTGCAGCCACTCGCCGTACTCTTCTGCCTGATCCTCTGCTGGTCCCCATACAGTGATAGTTGCTGTAATCGGATCCTCTGCGGAATAATCTACTGTTTCTGCCTCTGCTGCCTCTGAGCTTGTCTCTTCATCAGCGAATACACTCATTGCACCGCCAAAAGTTGATAAACACATAGCGCCTGCTAAAAATAAACTAGATGCTTTTCTAAATTTCATAATACAAAATCCTCCCTATTTTTGTTTCCATTCGGAAATCCTTATGTCATTATTATAAGAAATTTTGGTGATTTCGTATATATCAAAAATATTAGATTCATGTTGTTTTTTTCTGAAATTACGATATCCTCTTTGGAATCCTGATACTCGCCTTAGTTCCCTGCCCTATTTTGCTTTCAATCTGCAGACTATACTGTTCTCCATAGTAAAGCTTTATGCGCTCATTGACATTTCTAACACCATATCCCTTTGACTCTTCTGTTAAAATACGAGCCGCCTGCTCATCACTCATACCGACACCATTATCTGCTACAGTCAAAACTATCAGATCACCATCTTCCTTTCCGGTAATCGTCAGCTTTCCTCTGCCGTCTGTCTTCACATCGATTCCATGAGCAATAGCATTTTCAATAAGAGGCTGAAGCATAAGATTTAATGACTGATACTGACCAATTGATTCATCTACATCAAACTCCACATCAAATTCGTAGTCATGCATCATCAGCTGAATATCAAGATAAGAACGCATGTTGCGAAGCTCATCTGAGAGTGACATGACATTCTTTCCTTTGTTTAACGAGGTTCGGTAAAAGGTAGAAAGTGCCAGCGTAATTTTACTTATATCCTCCGCGTCTGCCTCAATTGCCTTCCAATTAATTAACGACAGCGTATTATATAAAAAATGTGGATTAATCTGCGCCTGAAGCGCCCTCATCTCATATTCCTTTTCCTTAATTCGTCCCTCATAAACCTCTTTGATTAAGGTATTTAATTGAAGAAGCATTGAATCAAAACCATTGACAAGATCACCAATCTCATCACGGCTGTCACTAGTAATATTAACCTCAAAATTTCCCTGCTCTACCTCTTTCATTCCAGATCTAAGTCTTCTAATCCTCTTTGTGACAAAGCTCGTCAAAATCATCATGGCTATCACTGACATCAGTGTCATAACAAACACCGCAATAATCGCAATTCGTGTAATTGGCGTTGCTGACCATACTATTAAGCTATTTGGCTTATACAAACATGCTGTCCATCCAGTCACAGATGATGTTTCTGAAAGAATCGTATACTCATTTTCCTGATTTTTCTTCTGATCAAGAAGCTGCGCGGCATTTAACTCATATTCCCGATATTTTTTATCAAAGAATGCTTTTTCATACACTGCATTGCCCTTCTCATCGAAAACAACAATGCCATAATTATTCTGAAGTGTCTGCTTAAATGTCTCAAACATGCTGTCATACTCAACGCCGATGTACAAAATACCATCTAATCCATAGCGTTTGAGCATACTCATTGGGCTTACCCCAAACACAATTTCTTCATTTTTATTAACAAACCACTGCATTTCTCCAGAATCTGTCACACTCCTATACCAATCAGTATCTATAATCTCTGAAATTGGTGCCAGCGTGTCACCATGCTTGATCATATCCTTATCTACATAAATCGTAACTTTGCCAACATCGTTGTGAAAATATTTCAGTGAAGCAAGCATTGGGTCAAGTATCGTAACAAGCTGATTGTACATCTCATACACTGAATCATACTGGTATCCAATCACTTGTGAGATTGTCTGGTTGTAGCAAATATAGTTATTTAAATTTGTGTAGATTGCAAGCTTATTTTCCATTGAGGCAAGTGCCTGATACAGATACGATTCCATACTGTCTCTCTCATTTTGCAATAAAATCTGCTTCATCTGAACATAAGTAACTGACAGCACCGCCACAACAGGAAGAAAACCTGACAGCGCATATACAATGGCCAGCTTATAACCAAGCCTTACATTTCTAAACCAGCTGACAATTCGGCTGCCAAGCTTACTTTTCTTCAATCATTTCATCCCCGCTTTCTCTAAATTTTTGTGGACTAATTCCGTAATACTCACGAAAGCTAGAGCAAAAATATGAAACATTTGGATAACCGCATGCAGTGCTTATATCTACAATTTTCATCATCGTCTGCTCCAAAAGCTCCTTTGCCTTTTCCATACGAACGCTCTTGATAAAACGATTCAAATTCTGACCTGTTTCTTTTTTAAATACACTGCTTAAGTAGCTTGGAGCCATATAGACAAGCTCACTTAATCGCTCCACACTCATTTCCTCTCCATAATGAGCAGCAATGTAGCGCTTGACAGCCTCCACCTCACGATGGCCTGTCTGTGCTCTTCCTAAAAATGCCTTTTCCAATCGGTTTATGGAATCACTTACAATATCTGTAACCTGAACAAAGTCAAATGAACGATAAAGCTGATCAATCTTCGTATTTAACTGCTTCTCTCCCTCTCCTGGTACTGCATCATAAATATCCTTTAGTAAGTTGGCGAATAAAAATTTGATGTACATCTGGGAAAATGCAGTCTGGCTTCGGTATTTCTGGCTGAAACGCTCAAAATGATCACGCAGGCTCTGAACATCCTTCATTCGAATATCCTGCTTCATCTGCTTAATTAATGTATCATCATCTATTTTAATGATCTCACAATCACCGCTCTCCATTCCACTGTAAAACAATTTGGTATTCGGATGGTAAAATTTATTTTCCATAAGCTCCTCAAGCTCATCCATTGCACAAATAATCTGCTCTGCGCATTGAATTTCTGAAGAAATGGATATTGTACAACTATTTTCATATTCCTGTTTAATCTGATCTAACAGCTTATTTGCAAACTCAATAGGATCAATCGATCTATCTTTTAATAAGATGATAGACTGCTGCGGAGTCAGATTTAAATAAAGAAAGGCTTCGCTAGCGCAAAATTCTTTCATTTTTTTTGCCAGAATGCGCTCTTGCAGATCAACACCATTTTTTCCGAAAAAATCATCATCTGTCTCAAGCATTAGAATACGGCAAAAGCAATCAACATCTGATTTTGTCAAAACACCGCCGCTTTTCTCAAGCACTTCTGCTACATTTACTCCATTTGCAATCTGATATAATGCATGCTCACGCATTTGCTGCATACTCTTTTTTTTCATATTTTTCTCAGCACGTTCAGCTTCAAGCTCCTGAATGACCCGTGTAATAGTCTCTTTAAACTCACTCGGATCAACTGGCTTTAAAATGTAATCAGAAACACCTAGACGAACTGCTTTTCTGGCATAGTCAAACTCACTGCAGCCCGAAAATATTATGCATTTCATGTCCTCATTGATGTTCTCTTTTTTACATTCTTCTATTAGCTGAATGCCGTCCATAAATGGCATTTTTACATCCGTAAGTAAAACATCTGCCGTATGCCCTTTTAAATATTCAAGCGCATCTCTTCCATTTGCAGCCTCTGTAATCTCACATAACAGCTGCATATGGCGTAGCAGCATTTTAATGCCATTTCGTTCAATTCGCTCATCATCTACCACCAATATCTGATACATATCCCCGATCCTTTCTGTATGCAACTTATCTGTATTCCATTTTACCCTAATAAACGAGGAAAATCAACGAGAAAAAGTGGCAGCGTGTTTATGCTGCCACCTTTTTTAATATTTATCATAACTTCCAGATTTCTTCATTATATTGTGCTATAGTACGGTCGGATGAGAAGAATCCTGCCTTTGCGATGTTGATGAGCATCTTCTTTGCCCATTTCTTTCTATCTGCGTAGTCATTAAGCACCTGCTCTTTGCGTGCTATATACTCTTTTAAGTCAAGGAGAGTCATAAACCAGTCTTTATTTATCAGTTCTTTATGAAGCTGTGTTAAGGTTTCTTCGTCTCCTGCTGCAAGCATTTGCTCACCGATAAGGAAATCGACTGCTGTATGGATGTCTTCGTCTTTTGTATAGTAATCTTTTGCACAATAATCTGCATTTTTATAATGTTCAATTACCTGCTCGCTGCTCTCTCCGAAGAAGTAAATATTATCTTCTCCGACAAGCTCTCCGATCTCTACGTTTGCGCCATCTCTTGTTCCTAATGTTACTGCACCGTTTAACATAAACTTCATGTTTCCTGTTCCTGATGCCTCCTTTGATGCTAATGAGATCTGCTCGGAGATATCACATGCCGGTATAATTTTTGATGCCTTTGTTACGTTGTAGTTTTCTACCATCACTACGCGCAGATATGGGCTGACTTCTGGATCCTGCTCTGTGATCTGCTGTAAGCAAAGAATTGCATGAATGATATCCTTTGCGATTGTGTAGGCTGGTGCTGCTTTTGCGCCAAAGATCAGCGTTACTGGTGTCTTAGGAAGCTTTCCATCCTTGATTTCAAGATATTTATGGATTGCCCAAAGTAAATTCATCTGCTGACGCTTATACTCATGAAGACGCTTTACCTGAATATCAAAAATAGAATTTTCATCAATAACAACACCCTGTGTATGCTTTAAATAGTCAGCAAGCTGACGCTTTTTCTCCTTCTTGATCGCAAGAATGCTGTCTAATACGCTATCATCATTTTTAAATGAAAGCAGCTTCTCAAGCTCACAGGCATCCTTTTTAAAACCACTTCCAATCTTATTTTCAATTTCCTCTGAAAGCTCCTCATTACATGAAAGCAGCCAGCGGCGGAAGGTAATTCCGTTTGTCTTGTTGTTGAATTTCTCTGGATAAATTTTGTAAAAAGCATTAAGCTCTGAATTTTTCAAAATTTCAGTATGCAGGTAAGCAACACCATTTACACTGTGACCATAGTGGATATCCATATGTGCCATGTGAACGCGGTCATTCTCATCAATAATCGCTACCTTCGGATCTGAATATTTTGCCTTTACACGCTTATCAAGCTCCTTGATGATCAAAACTAACTGCGGAACAACCTTCTCTAAATATGCAAGCGGCCACTTCTCAAGTGCCTCTGACAGAATTGTGTGGTTTGTGTATGCGCATACCTTTGTTACAAGTTCAACTGCCTCATCCATGGTAATGCCGCGCTCAAGAAGCAGACGGATCAACTCAGGAATAACCATTGACGGGTGAGTATCATTGATCTGAATAGCAGCATACTCATCTAAATCGGTCAGCTTACAGCCGCGTGCCGTACACTCATCTAAAATCAAGTGTGCTGCATTGCTTACCATAAAATACTGCTGGTAGATACGAAGTAAGTTTCCTGCCTCATCACTGTCATCTGGATATAGAAACAGTGTCAGATTCTTTGCGATATCTGTCTTGTCAAAGCTTATGGTACCGTCCTTAATAAGACTCTCATCTAAAGTATCAACATCAAACAGATGAAGCTTATTTGTGCGTCCCTCATAGCCTGTCACCTCAATGTCATACATGCGTGAGGTCACTGTCAGATCACCAAATGAAACTGGATAGCTTACGTTAGTTTTGATCAGCCAGCTGTCTTTTTCAATCCACGGATTTGGTGTTTCCTTCTGGAAATTGTGATCAAACACCTGCTTAAACAGACCCATATGATAATTCAAGCCTACACCATCACCGTGCAGATTTAATGTTGCCATGGAATCCAAAAAGCATGCTGCCAGACGGCCAAGTCCACCGTTTCCAAGAGATGGTTCTGGCTCGATCTCTTCGATCTCACCAATATCCTTTCCTGCTGCTTCAAGCTCTTCTTTTACAGTCTTGTAAAGACCAAGATTGATAAGGTTGTTTGATAACAACTTTCCAATCAAAAACTCTGCGGAAATGTAATATACCTTCTTCTTTCCAGCTTCGCTTTCCTTCTTTGCTGCCAGATCCTTTGTCATATCAAGCAGTGCGTAATAAATCTCCTCATTGGTGCAGCCAGATAACGGCTTATTATATTTCTTTTCACAAATTTCATTTACCATCATTATTCTTAAAACTCCTTTCGTGAGTTGATGTATGCAGTTTACTGCTTTTTCTATCATTTTTCTTGCATTATACCGCCCTTTTATGGTACTATCCTATCATGATGATACAAGGGTCAAAAGCTCCAACCACCGATCGTGCTTGCACGATGAGGTGTTGAGCTTGGAACCCGCTATCCAATCTTAAGGAGAGAGCCACAATGCAGATACCTGAATACGAAAATTATCATGAAACAAAATCACACAGCACACCTGATTTTCCTTACAATGCGTATATTTGTTCTATTCCGCTTGATTTTGAGAAGGTGCCGCTTCACTGGCACGATGAGGTGGAAATCATATATATTAAAAAGGGGCGTGGACGCGTCACATTAGATTTTACCTCTCTTTATGTAGAGGCAGGTGATATTATTATTGTCAGTCCTGGTCAGCTTCATGCAATCGGCCCGGCTGAAGATTCTATGGAATATGAAAATATTATTTTTTCACTTGATCTTCTTTGTACTGGAAGCATGGATGCTCTAAGCAGTGAATTTTTTGAGCCTTTCTTGGCTGGTACCATTGGCTTTGAGCATCTTGTCTGCTGTGATGATGAACATTACCCTGCTCTCTCATCATGCCTAAATCATATTGACAGTATCAGCAGCAGTTTTCCAAAAGGCTACCGCCTTGCAATTAAGGGGGCTCTTTTTACCTTCTTCTACACCATATTCACAAATTCCACCGATATTCCTGCTCCCAAAAACGACCCTCACATTGAACGACTCAAAAGTGTCCTAAAATATATCGAAACAAACTACATGAGTACAATCTCCATTGATGAGATTTCTTCTGTTTCTGGTTTTTCTGCTTCTCATTTTATGCGTTTTTTCAAATCTGCAATGGGTACCTCTTTTACTTCATATCTTTCCTCGTACCGTCTTTCAATGGCAGCGCGTCTTCTCTTGCTGACAAATGACTCTATTTTAGATATTGCTCTCTCCTGCGGCTATGAGAATCTTTCTTATTTTAACCGTTCATTTAAAAAACGATACAAAAAGACCCCCAGCGAATACCGCCGAGGGTCTGATAAAATATAAAGATTTGCTCGTTTGATTAAAAATTCGCACAAGAAAACTCGTTACTTTAGTTTTGCATTTTTACTCTTTGTGTTTAAAACTATGCACTCACTCGCTAATCTTATTTCCGGTGTATAGCTGATAATATTTGCCCTTTTGTGCAATAAGGTCATCATGAGTTCCGCGCTCAATGATACGTCCCTGCTCTAAGACCATGATACAGTCGCTGTTCTTAACGGTAGACAGACGGTGCGCGATAACAAATGTTGTTCTTCCGTGCATCAGCTTGTCCATACCATCCTGAACAATTTTCTCAGTTCTTGTATCAATGGAGCTTGTTGCCTCGTCAAGAATTAGTACAGGAGGATCGGCAACAGCTGCACGGGCAATGGCAAGAAGCTGTCTTTCACCCTGACTTAAGTTAGCGCCATCTCCTGTAAGCATTGTGTCGTAGCCCTGCGGCAGTCTGCGGATAAAGCCATCTGCATTAGCAAGCTTGGCTGCTGCATGTACCTCTTCTTCTGTCGCATCAAGTTTTCCGTAACGAATATTTTCCATAACAGTTCCAGTAAACAGATGTGTATCTTGAAGAACAATTCCGAGTGAATGACGAAGATCATCCTTTTTGATCTTTCCGATATTTATACCGTCATAGCGGATCTTTCCGTTTTGAATGTCATAGAAACGATTGATCAAATTGGTGATTGTTGTCTTTCCTGCACCTGTTGAACCTACAAATGCAATCTTTTGTCCCGGCTGCGCATATAAACTTACATCATGAAGTACCATCTTATCATCGTTGTAACCAAAATCCACATGCTCAAATACAACATCACCTTTAAGCTGTCTATAATCTGTCGTACCTTCTGCCTTGTGATAATGCTTCCAAGCCCATGTTCCTGTTCTCTTATTTGATTCAGTGATTGTGCCATCTGCATTTACAACAGCATCTGTAAGAGTAACATAGCCATCATCCACCTCCGGCTTTTCATCAAGCAAACGGAATATTCGATCGCCGCCGGCAAGTGCCATAACGATACTATTTAACTGGTTACTGATCTGATTAATTGGCTGCTGGAAGCTCTTATTTAAAGTTAAAAAGCTTGCCAGACTTCCCAATGTAAAGCCGCCAATTCCGTTGATTGCAACAAGACCTCCAACGATTGCAACAACAACGTAGCTTAAGTTTCCAAGCTGAACATTGATTGGTCCTAAGATATTAGCATAACGGTTTGCATTATATGCACTTCCAAACAGATCATTATTTAACTGGTCAAAGCGCTCAATACTCTCCTCTTCGTGACAGAATACCTTGACAACCTTCTGACCATCCATCATCTCCTCAATAAAGCCGTTTAATGCACCGATATTTTTTTGCTGTGATACGAAAAACTTTCCGCTCTTAGAAGCAGCTGTTTTACTTGCCCATATAACAAGCATAACCATAACAATGGAAACAAATGTAAGCGGCACACTTAAGATGATCATGTAGATCAGCACATTTACAATACTAATTAAGCTGTTTATGAACTGCGGAATACTCTGGCTGACCATCTGGCGAAGCGTATCAACATCGTTTGTATACATTGACATGATATCACCATGCTTATGTGTATCAAAATATTTAATTGGAAGGGATTCCATATGTTTAAACATGTCGTTACGGATATTTCTCATCGTTCCCTGAGTAACATACACCATGATCTTAGTATTGCCAAAAGTAGCAGCAATACCAATTACATACAAAATTCCCATCTTGATAATTGCCTGCAGAAGCTCTGAATAGTCTGGGTTAGCCTGACCTAAAAGAGGTGTAATATAACCGTCAATCAAAGTCTTCATAAACATAGTTCCCTGTACATTTGCATATACACTTACAACAATACAGATAAGTACAAACAGACAATGAACTGGATAACGCTTCAGCACATAGGACATGATGCGTTTAAATACCTTTACTGGATTTTCGACCTTCTGCTTTGGTCCGAAATCACGTCTTGGTCCTGGCATTACTGATCACCGCCTTTCTCATCAAAATCACCGCTTCCGCCTGTCTGAGATTCATATACCTCGCGGTAAATCTCATTTTGGGCAAGAAGCTCTTCATGTGTTCCAATTCCATTAATCTTACCATCATCCATCACGATGATACGATCTGCATTCTGCACACTTGAGATACGCTGTGCGATGATGATCTTTGTTGTATCTGGAATTTCCGTTGCAAATGCCTGACGTATCTTTGCATCAGTTGCCGTATCAACTGCACTTGTGGAGTCATCAAGAATTAAAATCTTTGGCTTTTTAAGAAGTGCTCTTGCAATACAAAGACGCTGCTTTTGTCCGCCTGATACATTATTTCCGCCCTGCTCAATGTAAGTATTGTAGCGCTCCGGGAAACGCTCAATAAATTCATCTGCACAGGCAAGCTTACAAGCACGGATACATTCCTCATCAGAAGCTGTTTTGTCACCCCAGCGAAGATTTTCTAAAATGGTTCCAGAGAATAAGACATTCTTCTGAAGAACAACGCTGACTTGATTACGAAGTGCCTCCATATCATATTTTCGCACATCTAATCCTCCAACCTTTACAGCACCTTCCTGAACATCATACAGACGGCTAATCAAATTAACAAGACTTGACTTTGCACTTCCCGTTCCACCGATCAGACCAATTGTCTCACCTGAATGGATAGACAAATTTATGTCAGACAAAATCGGCTTTTCGCTTCCTGCATTATATCGGAATGTAACATGATCAAACTCAATGCTTCCATCCTTTACATCTGTAACTGGCTGATCTGGGTTCTTTAAATCTGGCTTCTCATTTAATACTTCACAGATACGCTCTGCACTTGCAATACTCATTGTAAGCATAACGAAAACCATAGACAGCATCATTAGGCTCATCAAAATACTCATACAATAATTTAATAAGCTCATCAGCTTTCCTGTTGTCAGCGCAACACTTCCTGTTCCGATGATCATCTTCGCACCAATCCAGCTGATTGCAAGGATACAGCCATATACGGCAAACATCATGACTGGAGAGTTCAATGCAACAACACCCTCTGCCTTAACAAAGATCTTATAAATGTTTTCGCTTGCCTTTACAAACTTGTTCTTTTCATAATCTTCACGCACGTAAGCCTTTACAACACGAATAGCAGAAACATTCTCCTGAACACTCGCATTTAACTCATCGTACTTTGGAAATGCTGCAGTAAAATATTTTCTTGCTCTGTTGACAATAAAAAACAAAGCAATACCAAGAACAACGATAGCGCCTAAGAAAATTGTTGAAACTCTTGCATTTGTAATAAATGCCATTGCTAGCGCACAAATCAGACTGGCCGGTGCTCTCATACACATACGAAGTACCATCTGATATGCATTCTGAATATTGGTTACATCAGTAGTCAGTCTTGTTACAAGGCTGGCAGTTGAAAACTTATCAATGTTAGAAAAGGAAAAAGTCTGAATGTTGTCATACATTCCTTTTCGAAGATTGCGGGCAAATCCGGCCGATGCCTTCGCACCGTACACACCGCCCATGATTCCGGCAAACAAACCGATTGCTGCAATCACAAGCATGCCTGCACCGACAAGACAGATATGCTTCATATCGCCCTTGTTGACACCATCATCGATAATGGAAGCCATCAGATAGGGAATCATCATCTCCATCAAAACTTCCAGAATCATGTAGCACGGTGTTGCAATTGATGCACGCTTAAATTCCTTTATATATGCACCTAGTGTTTTTATCATGGCTACTCTCCTCCTGTTATTTTCTCTACATTTTTACAGATCTTTTCCAATACCTCAAAGCAGATCCTTCTCTCTTCATCTGTAATACCAGCCTCCATCGTATCATGTGCTGAGTCGATTACTGCAATCGTATCAAGATGAACCTTTTTCCCTAACTCTGTCAGTTCTAACCGCTTAAGCCTTGCATCATGCTCATCGGTAGTCCTTGTCAGATACCCCTTTTTCTCCATCAGCTGCAGGATATTTGTCACCGTTGAACGGGCAATTCCAAAATTTGATTCGATATCCTTTTGATAGACCGGTCGCTGCGCGTGATACAAAAAGCCCAGAATCCACCCATGCATGTTTGTGATTTCATCAAAACCTGCTGCCGCGAGGCTTGTGTGAATGCCTCTCTCCACGATATGATTTACCCTCTTTAGGCTAAAGCATATCGATTTTTCTTTTTCCATGCAGCCCTCTCTTTCTGTTAATTTTTAATCGAACTAAGTTCTCGATGATAGTCTTAAATTGTTCGATCTTGAACTGTTCGATTCCGAATTGTTCGATACAGAATTATTATAATACCTGATTTTATTTTGTCAATGACTTTTTTTTGCAAAATGAATCGTTGAAGTTATGTTGAACTTTTTTCACGGATATGGTATTCTTATAAGTAATTGACTTAGATATATTTTACACAGGAGGTTTGCTTATGCAAATACATGAATCTGCCGAAAACTATCTCGAAACAATCCTGATGCTCAGCAAAAAGCTGCCAGTTGTGCGCTCTGTCGATATCGCAAATGAATTGGATTTTAAAAAATCAAGTGTCAGCATCGCAATGAAAAATTTACGCGAAGGCGGAAAAATTACCGTAACTCAGGCTGGTTATATTTATCTTACTGACAGTGGTCGCGAGATCGCTGAAATGATTTATGAGCGACATCAGTGGCTGACAAATTGGCTTATTAGCCTTGGCGTTGACAGCAACATTGCTGCTGAAGATGCATGCAAAATGGAGCATGTAATCAGTAAGGAGAGTTTTGAAGCACTGAAGAACCATTTTGGTCAGTTTTGATTATGAAAACACGAATTTTTCATCCTGACAGGATAAAACAATTTCTTCACGCTTTTCTATTTTGCTTTTTTATTTTCATCACTGCTTGTGTAATAGGCGGCTGCGCAAAGTGTCCTCCAATTACATTCTCTTCTGTATTAGATATTCAGGCTGACGAATCAGGTGCGCGCACTATGTCTGTTACAGCCAATAAAAAAACACTGCAAAAGCTTTTCCACAACAGCAATTTTTCTTTTCAAAGCTTTATCACGGCTAACTGCCCTAAGGGACTTGAATGGAATTATGTGGACACTGCTTCTGCCTATGAGCTGACTTTTGTTCTTTCGTTTGATTCGCTAGATGAATATCAGGAAAAAATTGATGCGCTTACAGGCATTCAACAATTTTCTTCTATTTCACGACCGCAAGTCGGTGTGAAAACTGGCTTTACCTTATCTGAGCCAGATGATGTGATGGCTGTTTTTGCCTGGTTTACTGATGCTCTTAAGGAGCGCACAGGACTTAGTGACTCGAAGCTTTTGGCCTACCTGTCTCAGCAGGAAAATGAACTTATCTATAACGGACGAAGCTATAAAAGTCAGAATAATGCACTCGTCTGCAACGCAGAAACAATTCTTGATGCCAAGCGAATTGATATTTTAACATCACTTTCTCTTGACAAATGGAACCGTACTATTTATATCATCTTTCCTGATGAACTGCGCGACAATGCTTCTAATGTAAAAAGCTATCTGGACGCTATCGTCCCAGATGGAATTGAAGCTGTCTGGAATAATGATACCACATGGCAGCTGACATTCAGCGCTGAAAGCTTTAAAGAATTGTGTGTAAAGACAAGCCAGCTATTTCAGTCATCAAGCAAATCACTTGCGTCTGAATCGATCATTGCTGAAAATTCTATGAAAATTGTGCACTCTTATGAAGAGCCTTTTCAGTTTTCCTTCTTTGTTCCCGATTCAGGAACAGCAAGGGCACGCTATTTCTACAGCACCGATACAAATGCAGCGCTTGCTGTATATGACAATGATCATACGCTTCAAAAGCTTCCGCTTGCACGCGATGGTTATGATGGCTATGTCTGTCTGTTTGATGATCTTGTTGAAGGTGGATGCACCTACAACTATGATGCCATCTTCCAGTATCAGCCGCAGCAGATCACAGTCTCCACGCAAGTAAAATCTATTCAGCTTCTTACGCGCACAATTACTCTGTCACTCGGCGAGGTACCTAAGCTTCACCAACAGCTTATCACAGATACCGCCGCGCGCTATACTCAAAATTTTGGGACCGTTACTGCCAAAACTGATGATGAAAATCACCTGACTTTATTTTTTACGCAGACTGGTACACCGTCCTATCTCGCAAAGGGATTTGAAGCTTTCTTTGGCGGAAAAGAAACCATTGACTACTGCTCTCAGACTATGGCGCTGTTTCAATCAAAGCATACATATCAATTCACAGAAAACATGGACTTTTCCAATTTTCTTGTGAATCCAGATGCAACATTAATTACTGTGATGGTGCAGCTTCCAAACGGTACTTCCATAATATCTGATTCTCTTGAAAGCAGTCTTACAACAGAAAACAATGTCTTAGATAATGTTTACTCTGCCAAGACAACAGATAATGTTTTGTCACTTACCATGACGCTGTCTCAGCCAAATGCTGTCTATTATCTTTGTCTGCTTTCACTTATTATCATTGTAAGTGCGATTCTTTTTTCCATATACAAATGGCTCAGCCACCGCTAAACGCGGTGCTGAGCCTTTCATTTTGTCTGTATTAATCAGATTTATTTTGCTGCTGCCAGTGCATCCATTCCCAGCTTTGCACATCCAAGGATTCCCTGATTGTCATTCAGGCTTGGAAGCACAATGTAGTTTTCGATATCGGAAAGCTCCTCTGTGTCAATGTACTTGTTGACCATGCGAAGTGTTTCCTTACGAATCAGATCCACCACATGAGTCTGATGCATAACACCGCCGCCGAGTACAATACGCTCTGGTGACAGAAGCATGATCATGTCTACAAGACCCTGTGCCACATAGTAAGCCTCTAACTCCCAAACTTCCTTCTTGTCAGACAGCTCATATGCCTTCTTGCCCCAGCGCTCTTCGATTGCCGGACCGCTCGCCATACCCTCTAAGCATCTTCCATGATATGGGCATTTACCCTTATATGTATCATTTGGATGAGGTGCTACTAAAATATGACCGCCTTCCGGATGCTGCATACCGTGAAGCATCTTTCCATCTACAATAACTCCTGCTCCAATTCCTGTTCCAACTGTGATATAGATGCTGTTCTTTAAGCCCTTTGTGATGCCCCATGTTGCCTCACCAAGCGCTGCTGCATTTACATCTGTATCAAAGCCAACTGGGATATTCAGTGCCTTCTTAAACTCATCAAGTACCGGATACCACTTCCATGCAAGCTTTGGTGTATTGCCGACACAGCCATACTTTGGAGACTGCTCATTTAAGATAACCGGGCCAAAAAATCCGATTCCAAGTGCTTCAACCTGCTGCTCCTTGAAATATGCAATCATCTTAGGCATTGTAATTTCTGGTGTCTCTGTAGGAATGGATACACGATCCAATACTTCTCCATTTTCATTGCAGACAGCAAGCACCATCTTTGTGCCGCCGCCCTCTAATGCGCCAATTCTCATCTCTATTATCCTCTATTTCCCTTGTCTTCTATTTTCTTTTTTTATTTTCTTTTTTCAAGGGATCTTTCCTGTTTTATTTTGATTTTGACTGATTACTTCTTACTTTTCTGTGATGTAAGAATAAACCATCATCAAATTTTTACCCTCTGCCTTCATCTTTCCATATCCTGCCGGAACGATAAGGTGAGTGCCCTTCTTTACTGGAGTGCCGTCAAAACTTCCCTCTCCATCCAGAACACTGATATCTACAAATGGCTGATTCCAATCAAACTCTGCTGTTCCATTTACAGTTGCCTTGCATACAGTATAGCACGGGCAGCTTACAAGCTTCTCGGCCTCTGCACCTTCAACGTCAAGCTTTTCATGCTCTGCCACTGCCGGTTCAAATGGTGCCTTAATAACGTCAATACTCTGCTGTACATGAAGTGCTCTCGGCTTTCCATCCTGCAGACGATCATAGTCATATACACGATATGTAATATCACTATTCTGCTGAGTCTCTAAAATCAAGGTGCCGCCTTTGATTGCATGAACACAGCCAGGATTGATCTGGAAGAAATCGCCCTTCTTTACAGGAATCTCGCGGATAAATTCTTTCCAGCGCTTGCCGCGGATCATCTCTTCTACTTCCTCGTGATTCTTTGCATTGTGACCGATCACGATAGTGCCGCCTTCCTTTGCATCAAGAATGTACCAGCACTCCATCTTGCCAAGAGAGCCATTCTCATGCTCTGCTGCGTATGCGTCATCTGGATGAACCTGAATGCTAAGATCTGCCTTTGCGTCAATAATCTTAATCAAAAGTGGGAAACGGTCTCCCTGTACATTGCCAAATAATTCTCTGTGATTTTCCCACAGCCAGCTTAATGTCTTTCCCTTATACTCGGTATTCTTAAGTGTACAGTCTCCGTGCGGATGAGCACTGATTGCCCAGCACTCTCCTGTATTATCTCCCGGAATGTCATAACCAAAATCATCCTTTAAACGGCTTCCGCCCCAAATCATCTGCTTAAATACCGGCTCAAGTAATAAAAGTTCCATAGTAATTCCTCCTTATGATGCGATACAAACAGCACTTGCAGATGCTGTTTCTTCTGTGTAAAGTATATCGAATTTGGGCAGAAGTTACAAGTGATATTTTCGGTAGGTTTGGGAAAAGTCCTTCTCCCCTTGACCACACGTGCAAAACAGAGTATAGTTAGGAGCAGCATATTATGAAGGGAATTAAAGACATGGCTAAGCTTGTATTTAACTATGGAGCAATGGGCTCCTCTAAAACCGCTAATGCACTTATGGTTGCATATAATTACGAAGAACGAGGGCAGCACGCTCTGATTTTAAAACCGGCTACTGACACTAGAGATGGCATTCACACCGTTTCTTCAAGAATCGGTCTTTCAAATACATGCCGCCTGATTGACGAATTTCTGGATGAATTTACGAAAAATCCAGACTGTGTATTAAATTACAATGCGATTATTGTTGATGAAGCACAGTTTGCTTCTCCTGAGCAAATTGATTTATTTTCTGATATCGTAGATACCTGGCAGATTCCTGTCTTATGCTACGGACTAAGAGCTGATTTTCAGAATAAATTTTTCCCCGGCAGCCGCCGCTTGATGGAAATTGCTGATGAAATCAAGGAAATCAAAACGATCTGCTGGTGTGGCAAAAAAGCAACCTGCAATGCCCGCTACGATGATCACGGTATTATAAAAGAAGGCGCCCAGGTGGTACTAGGCGCCAACGATAAGTATATTGCTCTGTGCAGAAAGCACTTCAAGGAGGGAAATTTAGGAAAATGATTTATCACCCGGGACAGATAATGAGCCGCCGTTCCTGTCCCGGTGGTTTTTCTTATTTATAGTACTGTGCCTGCGCATTCCACATCTGGCGATACAGTCCGTCTTTACCGATCAGCATCTCGTGGTTTCCCTGCTGCACAATCCTGCCATCGCAAAATACGATGATATCCTTTGAGAATCGGCACGCAGACAAACGGTGCGATATAAATAGAGCTGTTTTATCCTGCACAATCCGATGAAAATCGCTGTAAATCTCGCTCTCGGCAATCGGGTCTAGTGCCGCTGTCGGCTCATCAAGAATAACAAATGGCGCATCCTTATAAATAGCGCGTGACATTGCTGTTTTCTGTGCCTCGCCACCCGAGATTTCCATGCCAGTTTCAGAAAAATCTCTATTCAAAATAGTATTTAAACCGTCTGGCATCTTATTATATAAGCGCATCAGATCCACACGGCGAATGGCATCCATTGCTCGTTCCTCATCTACCTTTTCCCCTGCCGCAATGTTCTCCCCAAATCTGAATGAAAAAATTTTAAAATCCTGAAAGACAACTGCAAACAGCTTGCGATACTGCGCCTCTTCATACTCCCTGATATCCACTCCATTTAAGAGAATATATCCTTTGGTTGGGTCATAAAGCCTGCACAAAAGCTTAATAAATGTAGTTTTTCCTGAGCCATTCAGCCCTACAAATGCCGTGCTTTCTCTGGCACTTATCTTTACATTGACGTCGCGCAACACATACTGTTCTGTCCCTGGATAGCGAAAAGATACATCTACAAACTCAACTTCTGGATTTTCCATATCCGCCAAACTAACAGGACGAGATGCCTTTTTCATCTTATTTTGCAGACCCATGTACTCAAGATACTCATCCATCTGCATTCTGTCATGATGCAATCTGCTCCATCCTGCAAACAAATCAGTCATTCCCTGAATGAACTGCTGCACAGCACCTGCATAACGCACGACATTTCCGATTGTAATCATCCCACCGTATGCACAGAATGCCACATACAGATAGATGATTCCGCCTACACACGAGGAAAGCATTCCCTGTAAGCCAAAATGACACACATCATTCTTGGCATATTGAAGCGTCATTCGTCTCCAGTTTGCATTCATCTGATCACCGTAATGTTCCATCATCGACTCCTGATGAAAAATCCGAATGTCCTTTCCTGCCTTTTGGGACAGTACAACTTCATTCATCATATAGCTGTTTAAACGATTCTCATCCTCATGCTCCTTGTGGATTGCCAAACGGCGTTTGCCTTGCTCTAATACAGAGCGACGATTCAGATACAACACAGCAAACAATGCAACTATTGCTATAATTCGAAACAGCGTTTCCTGTGTCCCAGCTGTCTTTGAAAACTGTTTTGCAAAAAATGGACCGATTGTGATAATTGCTGCCACCATACGAACTGCCGCCGTCAATAGAATTTCAAGCTGTGTTAGAAAACGCTCAAACACATCCTTCTCGCGCTTTCGGTACTCATCCTGGCGTGCCCGAAGAGTACGCACGCGCTCATCCCCGATCTGCTCATAATCCATCTGCATTGTTTTTGTCATGATGGGTTCTGTCATTCGATGCTGCATGCCCCACCACATAATATTTTTCTTTTTTGTGACAAGATGACGAAGAATTGCTGTGACAAAACTCGCGCCTGTTCCTGCAAGAACAAGCAGTGCCATTTCCTGCATAGAACGTCCAGAATAGAGTGCATCTAGTAGCATTGATGAGAGAAAAATTGCAATAAACGGGAAAATGCCTTCCAACAAGACACCAATCAGAATGATCTTCCATCCCGGATTGTACTCATTTAGAAGGTGAATCATTTGAATATACGTTGCCGCATCCTCGCGAAACTGTGACTTTTTCATCTTCATGCGCGCACCTCCTCTACACCATCTTTGTTTACCCGATAATATTTTCCCTGTATCTCAAACAACTGCGCATATCGGCCATTTAAGCGAATCAGCTCATCATGTGTTCCCTGCTCAATGATCGTTCCATCCTCTAACAGCAAAATACGATCACAAAAACGCGTGCTTGCCAGTCGATGTGAAATAAATACTGATGTTCGTCCTTCCACCATCTCCATATATTTCTGATAAATCTGCTGTTCAGCTAATGGATCGAGTGCTGCTGTAGGCTCATCTAAAAGAAGTATCGGTGCATTTTTATAGAGCGCACGCGCCATCCAAAGCTTCTGGTTTTCTCCTCCGGAAAATGCGATTCCATCATCAAGAATACTAGCACCAAGCGGCGTATCTTCTTTTTTAGGCAAGCTGCTAACTTTTTGCCATAGTCCGGAAAGCTTTAAACATTCACGCACCCGCTCACGGTCAATGTATGTTCCAACATCGGATGCCACATTCTGTACAATAGTCATAGGAAGAAGCTTTACATCCTGAAAAACAACTGCAAGCAATGAAAAATATTCCTCTTTAGTATATTCTTCCTGTGGTCTTCCATTGATAAAAATCGTGCCCTGCGTTGGACGATACAGTCCACAAAGAAGTTTTACAAGCGTTGATTTACCAGCACCATTCAGACCGACAAGTGCGATTCGTTCACCTTGGCGCAGCGTAACATTGATATCCTTTATGGTAGGTTTTGTGCTACCCGGATAGGTAAAGCCTACATGTTCCAGACGAATTTCAACTGCATCGCCTGCTAATTTATGCGCTGCCTTGTCTTTTGTTTCCGATTTTTCATTGATACTGTTGTCTTTTTCAGAAATAGTTCCACGAAAAGCTGATTTTTCCCATGAGTACAGAAACTGACGAAGACGTGAATAGTCAAAGCTTAGCCGTCCCAGTTTTTCTCTGCTGTCAAGAAGTGCACTGCATGCCTCTTGACAGCTTGCCGCAACCGCTGTATACCAAACAAAATCTGAAACTGCCATATTGCCATTTATAATTCTCCAAATAAAATAAAAATAAATTCCAAAATCACGTATAAAGCAAAGAACTGCATCGCAGATATTAACTACAAAATAGCCGTTCTCCCAATGCTTCACGTAGCCGTCAGCTGTTGCCTGTTCTCTATGGAAAATGGCAGTCAGCCACCCAGCCAGATCATACATGCGAATGTCCTTGCCGCCAGCTAAATCACAGGCGCATTCCTCCACATATTTCATCTTTCGGCTTGCCTTATCTGCTTTGGGGCGAAGTTGTCTGTCATACGCTGCCGCACGCTCCTTTAAACCTAAAATCAATAGTGCAGGTACCCATACAAGAAGTACTGCCACAATGCTTTGTCTCATTAAAATCGCACTGTATAAGACAAGTCCTGCTGTAGCAGTCAAAAAACGCTGCCAGATCATGGAGCCATCACGCAGGACGGAATTATTTCGATACAGCGAGTCAAATACTGCATGTGCATCATCATTAAATTTTTTGCTTTCTAACACATCATAATCTACGTACAGTCTTTTCTTTAGCATACGCAGATTAAAATCATCCTCAAATGGTCCCTGCATACGTTTTATGTAGGCATCAAGTGCGCTTTTTATCATGTTTCCCGCTGCCAAAATAAGAATCAATGTACCTACCTGCAGCACAAGCTGCTTTAATTCAATATGCTCCTCCAACCCACAAAGCACCTGCTTGGGAAGTCTCGCATTTAAAAGTGGAAGCCCCACGGCAATTATAGAGAGGGCAATCACCGCTACCGCCATGCGCGGCTCACGCCTAAACTGCTCCTTCCAGTGCCATGCGGCATTAGAAGTGAATGTGTATGTACCATTCGTTTTCATTTCAATTTTCTCTTTACTCATGTAACTCACCATACATCCTTACAACTTTCTTTCCCTTTTCTAAGTCCCACAGCATTGCAAGTAAAATTATGCGCTTGAATGGTTTTAAATTCGTGAGGATATAGCAAAGATACTTCTGCGACTCTGACTGAAAAAGCTCATACTGCTCTTTTATAAATGTATCATTCGGATCATTTTCCTTCACTGTGTAAGTATATACACGTATCATCCACATCACTAGTGCATACGCATTTTCCTGTTCTAGCTCTGGAAAATCGCGTTTCGCATCTTTATATCGCTTGATTACTGAATCAAGCTCATCTACTCTTTTTTGATGAGAATTTGTATTAACAATACTATCTTTACGAATATAATAATTATATTTACTTTCAGGCAAGTACACTAATTTTTCTGTTTTTCTAATCAAATCATACATTACACTAATATCCTCGTATATTACTCCGATTGGAAAATATACACCCTGAAATAATTTTCTTTTATATAATTTATTCCACACATAGTTTTGAATTTTCCTATCAAACAGTAATTCTTTAACTGCTTGCTTCTGATTCATTACAATTAAGGATTTATCTTTTGGTTTGGCAATTTTTTCACCCATTTCTATTTCGCTATATGCTACCATGGATATATCAGCATCATATTGACATATCAAATCATATAATAACTCAAAAAAATCCTTTTCTACTGTATCATCACTATCTACAAATCCAATATATTGCCCTGTCACCATATTTAAAGCAAAATTTCTTGCTGCAGCAGCTCCGCCATTTTCTTTATGTACCACCCTTACTCTATTGTCTTTTCGAGCGTAAAAATCACAAATATCGCCAGATTTATCAGTTGATCCATCATCCACAAGAATGATCTCCAAATTGGTATAGGTCTGACATAAAATACTTTCAATACATCTTGCAAGATACTTCTCAGTATTATATATCGGGACGATTACGCTAATTCGTTCACATATTATCTCATTTTTACCTTCCATGTAAGCGATGAATATGACTACGTTCACGACCTACAGGGAACCTCAAATTGAGAGGTTCCCACGGCTTTCGGGTTTTTCAGCTGAAGTGTCAGTTACACCTGAACATTTCTCTTTTATGAAGTCACTCCATGGCATTAACTGTTCTATGCCTGCGGGCTCATCTTTGTAGTCCGGCATATACAGCAGCAGAGTGTACAGATATTGATAAACATTCAGGTTGTTTGCTTTGGCTGTCTCAATCAGGCTTAGGACAGTTGCACTTGCACGGGCTCCATCTAACGTGTTATGGAACAGGAAGTTCTTTCGTCCCATAACATAAGATTTCACTCGCCTTTCAGCGGCATTGTTGGAAATCTCACATCTTCCGTCCTGCAGATAGTTCATGAGCGTTTCCTTATGATTGAAAGCATAGTTCACTGCCTTCTCCAGCTTGCTTCCGCCTGTTGGTGAAAGTGTTTCAAGCCAGCTCCAGAATTCTTCCCAGATCCGTGGCTGTGTTTCAAGGCGTTTTTGTTTGCGCTCATCTGCCGGAAGGTCTTTATAAAGTCGCTCTTCATAAAACAGTCGGTTACAGAACTCTACACCTTTTTGAGCCGCACTGAGCTTCTCGTTAGAAGCTGTCTTATCATCTGGTTTTTCTTGTGCCTGTTCAGAATTAATATCCAACAGCTTCTGCTTTTTTCGACGTTCCGCAGGAATCGCTTCAAAGAACTTTCGACGACAGTGTGCAAGACAACATACCAGAACAACGTCCTCGATTCTTCCATACGCAGAATAGCCGTCGCATTGAAGCATTCCGGTAAAGCCGGCTAAAAACTTGATTGGATGATCGCCTCCACGTCCTGAGCAATAATCATACAGAACGATTTTGGGTTCACCATCTGTCCCACTCAGATAAACCCACATGTAGGACTTCGATGTTGCAGCCTTTCCTTCTTCATGAAGTACCTGGCATGGAACTTCATCTGCATGAATAACTGATCGGCTGATCAGCTCCACATGCATCGCCTGATAAATCGGTAACAGGTATTCCAAAGCACATGTGTTATACCAGTTAGCGGCGGTCTCGCGCGGAAGTGGAACTCCTTTTTCTTTCCAGTCCTTTTCCTGTCGGTAGAAAGGCAGATGCAAAAAGCTTTTCTGGTACATAACCATAGCGACCATATCCGGTGATGCCGGACTATGCGGCATTAATGCGGTTGGGGTCTTTGCTTGTGTGATTGTGGTATCATCCTCTTCACGGCAGACCGGACAGATCAACTTTTCCTGCATGTAACGGACACGCACTACCTTAGCCGGAGTAATTCGCAGTTCTTCACGGATAAAGGTATATCCCATATGTTCCATTTCTGCACCACAGTCTGGACAAAGGCGCTCTTGCTGTGGAACATCGCATAAGACTTCTTCTATCGGAAGGAGTGCATAAAGATCATCACGTTTAGCCTTTTTCTTTCTGGTACGTGTATGTTCTTTCACAGGGATACCGGATTCCTGCTCGGAGGCTTCTTCACAAACAGGTTCATCAGTTTGTTTTTTTTTACTTTTTTCGCTGGATATTCCAAAAAACTTTCTTTTGAATTCATTCAGTGTTTCGGTCAGATTTGCGATTGTTGCCTTAAGATCAACTGCGTTTTCCTGAAGCATTTTTACTGTTGCCTCAAGATTTTTAATCGTTGCTTGAAGGGTAGCAATCGTTTCATCTTTCTCATTCAGACGTTCTTTCAGCATCTGAATTAATTCCTGAGTCTGATCCAACTCCTGCATTCGTGCCTTCCTCCTTCCTTTTTTCTGAGTGCTATTATAAAGGAAAAACAGGCATGGTGCAACCAGACGCAAAAAGAGCTTCGTCATTCTGACGAATACTGTTTTGTGGATAACTCAGCTGTCAGATGACAGTACAACTGCAACACTCAGGCATTGGAGTCCAATCTGTCCACAAACAGGCGTATTCCTCAGCGAAGACTTGGGGACAAGTCCCCCATACGGGGAAGAAACGATTTTAAAAATTTTTTGAGATTCTCTGTTTTTCATAAAAACTAGAAGTCTTTTCGTTTGTCCCCGGCATGAATAGCTTTCGGTTGGTCAATGCTCAGTCCTTCAGTCAGCCAGCGAAACTGCTGACGGGTTAATTGACGGGCTTCACTGGCATTTGTAGGCCATCGAAAACGTCCGCTTCCATCAAGCCTTTTTTGCAGTAATACAAAGCCGTCTTTATCGAAGTGAAGTGCTTTGATTTTTCGTTTGTCTCTCCCACAGAACAGATACAGTGCATTCGCATATGGATCTAGTTCGTATTTATCACGAATAATCGCCATTAAGCCATCGAAGCTTTTTCTCATATCGGTCCTGCCGGTGATCAGGTAGATCTTCGATACACCGGACAGATCACCTAACACAGGCGATGCAGCGCTGACAGAGTATGAAAGATTGCACTTTCGGACGCTGCATTTGTGATTCCGATCTGAAAGCCATTGATCTGCACAAGAATTGCTGCATCTGCCTTTGCGTCCTTTGATAGACAGGACTGAGGATGTTCCGATACAGCCGGCTGTTCAAATGTAACTTGAACAACTTCCTGTTTTTGTGCAGTCAGAGTTGTTTTTGAATGAGACTCCGGTATTTCACAGGCTCTCTTGCGGAATTTCTGAATCTGGTAATAAAAGTTACTCGGACAGATTTGATGCGTCTCGCACCATTGCTTATCCGTAAGTCCACTCAAGCGGCACTCCTGAATCAGAGAAAGCCACTCCTCATCTGTACGATATTTTCTTTTTGTCATAGGTGTCGTTTACTCCTAATTTTATTTAGAGTGGATATAGCACAGGCTCCAAATGATTTGAAGTAAAATGGTCCTAAGTGCAAAACTGAGAAACAGAAGACTTGCCACTCCATGCAATAATTATGACACGGTTTAGGCAGATATGGAATCCGGAGTGTTATTCATCGCTTACGGGGAATGTCCTCGATATGAAAGTAATACAAATTTAACTGATGAGAATTTGGATTTGTTTACTGAAGAAGTTCATATACTGGTGAATCACAATATTTTATCGCCGGGGGCACTTGGCGGATATGGAGATCATCTTCCTTATTTTCATGTTACCCAATATGGATTGCAGTGTGTGGAAAATAGAGATATTCTTCCATATTAAAGTGCTATAATGCAGATGCTTTTGAAGCGGCACTGATAATGCTGGGATTGGCAGGAGAATACTTAGCAACAAAGCTAATTGAAAAAATTGATGCTTTCTTGCTGAAAAACGAAACATCTTTACAAGCTACATATCAGACCGCGTTACAAAACAAGAGAGTAATCTCTCAACGTTACTTGATGGTGCTGCAAAAGCAGTGTATGCTACATATTTAAGACTGACTCGAAATGAACTGGCATATCCGTCGGGATTAAAGATGGATAGGATAGAGTGCCTAACATTAATGACAGGCTATATAAAATATTGTGAAACGCAACATAAGTATTTGGATTTCTATATTGCTAATTCTTAATAACGTTTTAAAGTATACATAGATTTTGGAGGTACACAAATATGCCCAGAACCAAAGGAAGCAAGAACCGCCCCAAATTCGATATCGTGTCCCAGATCGCGGAGAAGCAGTCTGTCATCCAGACTCTTACCACAGAGGTAGAGGCAATCCAGAAGGATATCGAAGAGAAAAAAGCCAACCTAAAAACTAAGAAATCCGAACTGAAGAAGACCGAAGCAGAGAGTGTGGTTAAAAGCTCTTGGCCAGCGGTATGAGTGCGGATGAGATCCTCGAAAAACTGAAATAAACAAGAACCCCAAGAAAAAATAAATGCCGTGTGGACAAACTGAACTCTAGGAGTTCACACGGTATAATTTGAAGGTGGCTATATAGTTTATAGCGGAAATAAAAGAAGAACAAAATTAAAAGAAACGGAGTGAAGAAAAAATGAATTTATCAAAAATACATCACATTGCAATCATCGTATCTGACTACGAGGCCGCAAAGGATTTCTATGTGAACAAGCTGGGATTCTCTGTCCTCAGAGAAAACTACCGTCCGGAGCGTAAGGACTGGAAGCTGGATCTGCGTGTCAATGAATACACGGAACTGGAGATTTTCGCTGAGGAAAACCCACCGGAGCGTGTGAGCCGCCCGGAGGCCTGCGGTCTGCGTCATCTTGCGTTCTGCGTAGACAGTGTAGAGCAGACGGTGAATGAACTGGCAGAGGTAGGGATTGAATGTGAGCCAATCCGTGTGGATGATTATACCGGTAAGAAGATGACTTTCTTCCATGACCCGGACGGACTGCCGCTAGAGCTGCACGAATAATTATGGGAGAGAAAAGAGCGTATAAATCTCGGAAGCCCGGCGGTGGGCGGAAGAAGCTGAAGCCGGAGTACGATGCAGAAAAGAATCTCAAGGAGCAGATGGATGCGGCTGTGGCGCTTTATGATTCAGAGATGTCCTTGCAGTCCATCGGCGATACCTTGAACTTGAATCCAATCAAAGTAAGAAAGCTGCTTATTACAGCAGGTGTGTATGAATCGAAGGTAGCGGAGAAGGTACAGGATACCTTTGAGGAGTATCGAGAAACACAAGACTACAAAACCTCCATACTTTCAACCGCAAAGGCGCTTAACCTTTCGAAAGCCTCCGTCACTTCGTACCTGCCTTATAAAAAGGGTGTGTATTATCCAAGTACAGAGAAAGAGAAAATCAGTGTTGGAGCAGAGCGGCAACGGAGGTACAGAGCGATGAAGCGGTGGAGGGCTGATCCGACAGAAGAAAACTTTTGGGGTGTGGTTCTGGCCTATGCTGGTGTGAAATTCAAAACTTACTCCGGGTTGCCATTCTCTTACGAAATTAAAAAAAGGCAGGAACGGCGAGTATACGAAAGAACTGTGGATCGATCTCCGGGAAAAGAGTAAAAGTCTGGCTTGGATGGTATGGATAGGTTGGTAGATGATTATGTCGGAGATAAGATTCCGCTCTGGGAGAAGATCATGGACCGGCAGGGAACGGTGTGCTGTGCATGGGAGAAGACTGCTTTTGAGGAAGGATTGAAAGTTGGAATTCGGCGTATGACGGAAGTATACGGTATGTAACAGAAATAAAATGAACTCCTAGAGTTCAAAAAAGCCCTCGCTTGTTACGGCGAGGGCGTGTGTTCTTATTATTCAGGCTTTTCAGCTTTCTTCTTCGGTGCAATTTTATGACCAGAGTAGATTGCCATGCCCATGCAGACCAGAGAGCCACAAGCAAAATACTTGTGAGCCTGCGTCAGTTTCTTGCAGCCCGTGTAGAAGCATCCTGCCATGCAGGCAAGTGCGCCGAGTGACCAATATTTATGTGCTTTCATTTTGTGTGTCCTCCTCATTATCTGTGGTTATTATCCGCCCCATCTCATCGATGGAGTCCGAACTACCAGTTTTTCTTAATAGTCTAACAATTATAGACAGCATTAATACAGGACAACTGTATGTGCTGTTAGACGATGAGAAAGTTGCAGCGTGTGTCATAGCAAACGATGAAAAAGTCGATGGCTATTCAGATGCGCCGTGGCAGATTGATTCGGATGAGTGAAAATTGGATCTACTGTAAGCAGAGAAATATGCTATATGGAGCAGCTATTTTGAGATTGCAAAAAATATCAGAGCATAAAAAATTCAGCTTGCAATAATAGAATTCTCATGCTAATCTAATACCACGCAGTCATCATTCTGATGAACTGCAAAAAGATCTATGAACCAAATCGGTAATTATTCAATAAGCTCAGATTTCCGAGCAGATAATCCGATGACAAACCCAAAAGATGAATATTGTTTGAAGATTATGTGATTGAGGAAGTTTGTTTTTTCAAATATCTGATTTTAAGGGATAGTTACTTCCATAGAAAACTATCTTGTGTTAAGATAAATATAACTTTAGAATCCTCTGCTTCAGGCAATCATTCATTGCACAGAAGAGAGGAGAATTCTATGAAAGAAAACAAGAAAAGTGTATCAACCAGGCGAGCATCATCACATTGTAAAGCATCGAAAGCGAAACAGGAAGATTTTATCATGCTTCCAACGGTAGATTTCTGTTTCAAGGAATTGATGCAGAATGACAATATCCGTAAGAATATCATTGCAGCATTATTAAATGTTCCATCCAGTGAGGTAGAGAACACAGAACTTATGCCTACGATTCTCAGAAAAGAATCGAAAGATGATAAGTATGGAATCTTAGATGTCCGGGTGAGACTGAAGGATGGGGAACAAATTGATTTTGAGATGCAGGTAGAAGCATTTGATTGCTGGGCAAACCGTTCTGTTTATTATCTGAGTAAGATGTATGCAGGTGAGATCAAAGAAGGTGAAGGATACGATTGCTTAAAGAAGTGTATCCATGTGAGTATTCTTGCATATAATCATTTCCGAGATGATAAAGAGTGCTATCGAAGAATTGCATTCTGTGATACGAAGACAGGAAAAGAGTATACAGATCTTATGGAGATGCATATCTTAGAATTGTCTAAACTTCCGCCGGAAGAGAAGAATGAGACAAGCCTGTTGCAGTGGATGCGCTTTCTTGGAGGAAAAACCAGAAAGGATTTTGAAGAAATGGCAAAGAAAAATTCTGAATTGGAAGAAGCATATGACGTATTGGATAAATTAAGCGCAGATGAAAAGAAGAGGTTAGAATACGAGACAAGACAAAGAGCGATCAGAGATTACAATATAGGAATGTTAACCGCAGAAAGACGGGGAATTGAGGCTGGTCGTAAGATTGGAATGGAGGAAGGAAGAGCGGAAGGAAGAACAGAGGGCAGAGCAGAAGGAGAAAGCAGAATTAACCAGTTAAATATTGAATTGTCAAAGCTTGGGCGTACAGAAGATATATTAAAAGCGGCAGTTGACAAGGAATATCAGGAAAAACTATTGAAAGATTTTGAGTTATAATCTAAATTTACGAGTACCGGTGGTCTGACCCAATAAAGCAAAGCTACAAAAAAAGTTATATTCGAATGCAGCTTTGGTGCGATGACATTTTAATTCACTTCTAAATAAAATTATGCTATCCTATATTTGAATGTTTAGTAACGGTAAGAAAAAAAGGAGAGCAGAAGATGAAACAAGAGTTATTTGATCCGCAGGCATTTGTTGAGTCGTCTTCACGAATTATATATACACCATCACCAAGCAGCTCCTTCGTTTTACAGATCCGACGATGGATGAGATCAGTGTAGAAGTCGGAATGGATAGTGCGAATTATTTTAGCAGGGCATTTCATAAAGTAGAGGGCATCAGCCCGAGTGAGTATAGAAAGCAGTGGTAACGCCACTGTTTTTTTGCCTTAAAAAGCCAAGATTGTGCTAAAATTCGCCTTTTTATGCCGTTCATTTCTTCTATGTAGTTACGATAGACTATTAGAGTCGATTCGTAAATGATGTCAAGAAATTTGATAAGCTGGAAGATCATTGTTCGATCGTGGTGCGCCCGTCAGGGACAGAACCGAAGTTGAAGATGTATATCTCGGTCAGCGCAGAGAATAAGGAAGCAGCTGAAGTAGTAGAGGAAGAAATCTGTGAAAGCGCAGAGGGATTTCTTTAATCTGGATTTCGGGAAAACTCTCCTAGAACCTCTCCTTGTATTTACACGCGAAATCGGATATATTAGAAGATATTGGAAATGCGTTGCACGAAGCATCCGCAGGCATCGTAGTTGTGGGTTTTGTCTCCAATATCTTTATAAATGTAGCAGAAAGAAGGTGACTTTCATCGTGAATCAGATCGTTTTGACAGGAATGGTGCTTTCTGTCGCACCGGTGGGCGAGTACGACCGCAGAGTTGTCATACTTACAAAAGAACAGGGGAAGATTTCAGCTTTCGCAAAGGGATCAAGAAGACCGAATAGTCCATTGGTGGGAGCGGTGAATCCATTTACTTTCGGTGAATTCACGATGTATGAAGGTCGTTCTTCCTACACAATTCAGTCTGTAAATGTATCCAATTATTTTTCGGAATTGAGAGCAGATGTGGTAGGCGCATATTATGGCTTTTATTTCCTTGAGGTTGCAAATTACTATGCGAGGGAACGGAATGATGAGCGGGAACTTTTGAAATTACTTTATCAGACGATGCGTGCGCTGACAAATCCACATCTTCCGAATCAGTTGATCCGTTACATTTTCGAGTTGAAAGTGCTGACAATCAACGGACAGGGACCGCAGGTGTTCCAGTGTGTACAGTGTGGCGACCGGACGAGGCCGGCGGTGTTCAGCGCGGCGAAGGGCGGACTGGTGTGTAATGAATGTGACGGGGAAGTGAGAGACGGAATGTTTCTCGACAGTTCTACGCTGTATACGATGCAGTATATTGAATCCAGTACAATTGAGAAATTATATACATTTAACGTGAAGCCGGAAGTGCTGGAGAAGTTTGGACGCGTGATGGGACGGTTGATGAAGATGTATGTAGATAAGGAGTTCAAGTCTCTGGAGATCCTGGAAACGCTGTTGTGAATACTATTGAAAGACATGATATTGTTTCTACAGATGAGATTTTGCAAAGAGCGGATGAAGTTATGTATCAATATAAGCGGAAACATAAAGAGAAGTACCTAAAACAGCTTGAAAAATAAGGCATTAGTCGTTATAATAGGAAACATTGATGTACAAAGGGGAATATCTTTAAAGGAAGATGTGAATAACTTCTGTGAAAAGATCAACCGGAGTGCATAAGTTATGTGAATAATGTAAATGATAAAAAAGAATGTGAGGAACATACAATGGTTGAAAAGACAATGGACAAGATCGTAGCACTTGCAAAGTCAAGAGGATTCGTATATCCGGGTTCTGAGATCTACGGCGGACTTGCCAACACATGGGATTATGGTAATCTTGGTGTTGAACTTAAGAATAATGTGAAGAGAGCATGGTGGAAGAAGTTCATTCAGGAGAATCCATACAACGTTGGAGTTGACTGTGCAATCCTTATGAACCCACAGACATGGGTTGCTTCCGGACATCTTGGAGGATTCAGTGATCCGCTGATGGACTGTAAACAGTGTCATGAGCGTTTCCGTGCAGATAAGATTATTGAAGATTATGCAGCAGAGAATGGAATCGAGCTTGAGAGCTCTGTAGACGGATGGACACAGGAGCAGATGACAGCATTTATCGAGGATAATAACATTCCATGTCCGACTTGTGGAAAGCATGATTTTACAGATATCCGTCAGTTCAACCTGATGTTCAAGACATTCCAGGGTGTTACAGAGGATGCGAAGAACACAGTATACCTTCGTCCTGAGACAGCACAGGGTATCTTTGTAAACTTCAAGAATGTACAGCGTACATCCAGAAAGAAACTTCCATTCGGTATCGGACAGATCGGTAAGTCTTTCCGTAACGAGATCACACCGGGTAACTTTACATTCCGTACAAGAGAGTTCGAGCAGATGGAGCTTGAGTTCTTCTGCAAACCGGACACAGACCTTGAGTGGTTTGATTACTGGAAGAGCTTCTGCCTGAACTGGCTGTCATCTCTTGGACTGAAAGATGAGGAAGTACGTTACCGTGACCATGATCAGGAAGAGCTTTCCTTCTACAGTAAGGCTACTACAGACGTTGAGTTCCTTTTCCCATTCGGATGGGGTGAGCTGTGGGGAATCGCTGACCGTACGGATTATGACCTGACTCAGCATCAGAATGTATCCGGACAGGATATGACATACTTTGATGATGAGACAAAGGAGAAATACATTCCATACGTTATCGAGCCATCACTTGGTGCTGACCGTGTTGTACTTGCATTCCTTTGCAGTGCATATGATGAGGAGAATATCGGAACAGAAGAGAAACCGGATATGAGAACTGTACTTCATTTCCATCCGGCACTGGCTCCGGTTAAGATCGGTGTGCTCCCACTTTCCAAGAAACTGAACGAAGGCGCAGAGAAAGTATTTGCAGAGTTATCCAAGTACTACAACTGTGAGTTCGATGATCGTGGAAATATCGGAAAACGTTACCGTCGTCAGGACGAGATCGGTACTCCATTCTGTGTAACATATGACTTCGATTCTGAGGAAGATGGAGCTGTTACAGTACGTGACCGTGACACAATGGAACAGGAAAGAGTTAAGATTGAAGATCTGAAAGCATACTTCGAGAAGAAATTCGAGTGGTAAGATAAATAAGAAAAGCCCGGACTGTAGTTCACAGGTAAGCTTGTGGATTCAGTTTGGGCTGTTTCTTTATAACTTTAAAATAGCATGGAAGATAGAACAGGAGGAGAATGACATGGACAGAAAAAATGCATGGACAACTTACAGTAAGGAAGAGTTGGACAGATTAGAACAGGTGAATACAGAATACAAGAACTGCCTTGATGCCGGCAAGACAGAGCGCGAGTGTGTTACATTGGCAGTTGAAAAGGCAAAAGCAGAGGGATATAAGGATATCAGAGATATCATCAAAAATGGAGAAAAAGTGAAAGCCGGAGATAAACTGTATGCAGTATGTATGAACAAAACAATTGCGCTGTTTCATATGGGTACAAAACCGTTGACAGAAGGTATGAATATTCTTGGAGCTCATATCGATTCCCCGCGCATTGACGTAAAACAGAATCCATTGTATGAGAATGAAGAGTTCGCTTATCTTGATACACATTATTATGGTGGAATCAAGAAATATCAGTGGGTGACACTTCCACTTGCCCTTCATGGAGTGATCGCAAAGAAAGATGGTACAACAGTTCAGGTGAGCATCGGTGAAAAAGAAGATGACCCTGTATTCTGCATTACAGACCTGCTGCCACATCTGGCTGCAAAGCAGAATGAGCGCCCGCTGCGGGAAGGCTTAAAGGGAGAAGAATTAAACGTTGTTTTAGGTTCTCTTCCATATGAAGGAGAAGACATCAAGGACGCTGTAAAACTTTCTATCCTGGCACTGCTTCATGAACAGTACGGTATGAAAGAAAAAGATTTCTTCCGCGCAGAATTTGAACTGGTACCGGCTGTAAAAGCAAGAGATATCGGTTTAGACCGCAGTCTGGTAGGCGCTTATGGCCAGGATGACCGTGTTTGTGCATACACAGCGCTGACTGCTGAGATTGATACGAAAAAGCCGGAACACACCACAGTGACCATTCTTACAGATAAAGAAGAGACAGGTTCTGACGGAAATACAGGTCTGAATTCCGATTATGTCCTTCATGTTTTCCTCCTCAAAAAGCTGTCGAAATCCGGAATAACGTCTTGCTTTAAATCCGCGCCCCGTTCAATGGGTGACAATCCTCTTCTTCAAATATTTGTTCGACCTTGTTTCCCCACACTTCCAGAACAGAATCTCCCGTTTCAGAATCATGAATCACATATGCCGAAGGAAGCAATGCTTTTAATTCCTCAAAAAATGCTTTTGATGGATAGGTAAAAAAGCCGATTCTGTGTTTTTCAAAAACTTCCTTAACTTGTTTATCCGGAAAAGGCTGGTTTTCAGGCAGAAGAATGACTACATTCGAATCATGTTTCAGGGCTTTAGGTTCATTTTCTTCTATAACGCCCCAATACACCCTTCCGTCATCAACATCATAAAACCCGTTCATGCTTCCTTTCGGAAGCGAGGTCAATCCCCATATTCCCTTATAATCTGTAACTTTATTGTAAAACCCATGCTGAACACAATGCGTACACCAATAATATGCCGTATAGGGATTTCTCAATATTCTTCTGCAAATGCTCTTTTCCCACCATTCAGGAATAGATGTTCTCTCAAATGCTTCATCATCATCAAGAAGTGTTATCGCTTTCGCTTTAAATATGATATGATTTTCTTCTTTGCACATCATGC
>OGOW01000544.1_pt1 | contig 42984 bp, 33 predicted proteins | sample 1552781 | NCBI WGS metagenome assembly OGOW01 (sample SAMEA2580145, study PRJEB22360) | human gut metagenome | biome: human gut; feature: human-associated habitat; material: faeces | place: Denmark | collected 2008/2010
CGCCGCCACCGCCTATATTGCGCAGAGCCCTTCCGGCAATTACGCCTGCGTCGTAGAGAGCGTCCTCACTTCTGATTGAGAGCTTGACACCGTCTTTGCGGAAGGAATATACAACGGAAAAATCAACTTCCTTTAGTTGCAGCATGAAGTCGGAGACACTGGCGATAAGAGCCTCTGGGCAGTTGTAGCCTGCGTTTGCGAAGCTTGCTCTGCCGTATACCTGAATGCTGTTGATTGCGGCAGCATATACTTTCAAATCGGAGAATTCAAGAGTACTGTTTTCGAGTGAACTGATAACGGCATGGTCGCTGTGATTAAAAAGTCTGTAGAACATATCCATATCAAAGTCAGATACGCCTCGTGAGAGCCCTTTAGTGTCCATTCGTATGCCGAAAGAGAGAACTGTCGCCGTGTTGTCGTCCATCGGAATGTCATTTTCATAGAAATAGCCGGCTATGATTGATGCACATGCACCTACGTCCGGTCTTATGTCATAGAAACGGTATTCTGTTTCCGGACGTGCTGTCTTAACACCTGTAGGATGATGGTCTATACATATGATTTCTTCACCTGTCATATTTATGATATTGGAATTGCCTTTCTGTGCATCTACCAAAATTACTTCATCGTCATCTGTGACAGATGGAAGGTCATTGATGTTATATATTTTGATTCCGGCAAGCTCGGTCATTTTTGCTGTACTGTGTCTGTCGATTCGTCCGCTGTAACACAGCGTAGAAGATATACCGCAGTACTTGAGCAGCTTAGAAAGACCGTAGCCGCTGGCAATGGCATCAGGATCTGGGAAATTGTGTGTCTGAATGTATACATGCTTATGAGTGATGTGTTTTAACAATTCTTTAAATTTTGTCATACGGTATCTCCGTTTCGTATTCATATTTGTCATAAAAGCATTGCTTTTGGTATTATAATATGTTCTAAATTCATATTCAACAGTACTAATTATGCATTTTTTTCTCTGTACAAATTTATTTTATTATGTTAGTATATCTCTTGATACAATATTTTAGTACTGTACAGTGTGAGAAACAATATTTAATTTAGCGGTGAAATGGAGAAGGATATGTTTTTTGGTAACAATGGCTCTACTTTAGATAAAAGAAAGAAAAAATCATATACGACTGCAGCATTGACACTTGCAGGAGCTATGGTATTCGGTTCCGTCATGCTGACCGGATGTAAAAAGGCGCCGATAGCTCTCAATGCGGGAACTTTTATATTAGAGCAGGGCAACAGCATGCCTTTAGAGCCTTCGATATATGTAAAAGGCAAGGATGAGGATGTCGCTAAGACTGTTCTTGATGCGGAAGGTGTTGACTGTAACACAGTCGGAACTTATACAGCCAAGCTTGTGCATCCTGACAAGACTTTAGAGATAAAGGTCGATGTTGTTGATACAACGGCACCTGCTGTTGAGCTTTATTCCGATGAGATTTCGGCAGCGCCGGGGCAGACTTTGAATGTTACCGATATCGTAAAGTCGGTATCGGATAACTCTTCTGTCACACTAGGTTTTGCTGACGATATAACGAAAGCGGATGCGGACAAAGTGTTAAGTGAGACGGTTGTATACGATGAGGCGGGTGCATACAGCACTGAAATCTGCGCAAAGGATGCATATGGCAATATGACAGTGCTTCCTATTGTCATCATGGTTGTAAATGACAGTGAACCTCCTGTGCTTAGCGGTGTCAATAAGACTGTCTATGCCACAGTCGGAAATACTATTGATATTCTTTCTAATGTGACGGCATCGGACAATATTGACGGAGATATAACATCTAAGATTACAGCAGATACATCAGCAGTGGATTTTAATACTGTGGGAACATATACAGCGACGATTTCGGTCAAGGACGGAAGCGGCAATGAGGCAAAAGAGGAGGTATCCGTTGTGGTACAGGATCCTTCGTCAATGCTTAACAGCGGTTCAAGCGTCACTGTCGGAACGGATTTTACTGTTTATTCGTCAGAGTATGTACCGTTTGGATTTGGCTCCGAGGTTGATGAGAACAACAGACCGACAGGACTTCAGTGGTATATCAACAGATTCGGCAAATACACAGCTGATTTCATACAGCCGGAGAGCAATTATATATACCTTACAATGGACGAGGGCTATGAGTATGGGCTTACGGAAGGCATTCTTGATACGCTGAAGGAAAAGAATGTCAAGTGTGTATTTTTTATAACTCTTCCTTATGCAAAAGAGAATCCTGATCTTGTGCAGAGAATGATAGATGAAGGACATGTCGTAGGAAACCATTCGGTTACACATCCGGCGGCAGGACTCAGCACATTGTCAATAGAGCAGCAGATAAATGAAGTCAAGGAAGTCAACGATTATGTTCTTGAACACTTTGGCTACCAGATGTATCTGTTCAGATTCCCTACAGGAGCATTCAGCGAGCAGAGTCTTGCCATAGTGCAGAGTCAGGGATATAGAAGCGTATTCTGGAGCTTTGCATACAAAGACTGGGTTGTTGATGAGCAGCCGGATGTGGCTACATCTTTGGAGAACGCTCTCAATAAAGTGCATGGAGGTGCAATCTACCTTCTTCATGCAGAATCGACAACGAATGCACAGATGCTTGCCGATTTCATCGATGGATGCCGCAAAAAGGGATATGAATTCGGATATTACAGTAAGGTTGATTAATACAGTGCTGTAAGCTTATGGCATGAAGCAGTTGCTCTGATAATTTTAATATGTCAGTGTTTTGGATAAGTGCTTAGCTTTACAGTCACCTAAAATATGTAATATGCAGGGAGGAATTATCATGGCGAAGAAAGCCAAGAAGAAGCCGGTGTGGAAAGGTCAGAAAAGGAATGCGATAGGACTTCCGTTCACATTTACCAAGTATATCTTATACGATAATAAACTGGTTATCAGAAAAGGATTTTTGAATATAACAGAGGATGAAGTTGAGCTTTATAAAGTCAAAGATAAACAGCTTAAGATTTCCATGCTTGGAAGAATATTTAATTATGGTACTATAAGCATATATGCAAGCGGCGTGTATAATTGTGATAATGTGCTAAAGAATGTGCACAAAGTCCGGGAGGTTTCCGCACTTATAGAACAATATGTCAATGCCGAGCGTGACAAGTACAATGTACGTGGGAGAGATATGGCCGGTGATGCGGGAATCAGGCCGGGTGATATTGACAGCAACGGAAACGGAATCCCGGACATTCTCGAAAATCAGCCATGTGACTGCGAATGTCACGACGATTGTGAATAGAAGTGTTCTCTATAGTTATCGGGCAGATGAAATCTGCTGGAAATAAATACAATTGCGGAGGAAGCTATTTATGGAAAAGAAGTTAAGAGTAGGTATCTTAGGTGCAACAGGTATGGTAGGACAGAGATTTATTGCTCTGCTTGAAAATCATCCATGGTTTGAGGTTGTTGCGGTTGCTGCAAGCCCACGTTCAGCCGGAAAGACATATGAGGATGCGGTTGGTGACCGTTGGAAGATGGATACACCTATGCCGGAAGCTGTCAAGAAGATGATTGTTCTCAATGTAAATGATGTTGAGCATGTCGCTTCACAGGTTGATTTTGTATTCAGCGCTGTAGACATGACAAAGGAAGAGATTAAGAAGATTGAGGAGGATTATGCTAAGACAGAGACTCCTGTTGTTTCTAATAACAGCGCACATCGTTGGACAGAGGATGTTCCGATGGTAGTTCCTGAGATTAATCCTGAGCACCTTGCACTTATCGAGACTCAGAAAAAGAGACTTGGTACTAAGAGAGGCTTCATCGTTGTTAAGCCTAACTGTTCAATCCAGAGCTATACACCTGCACTTGTTGCACTTAAGGAGTTCGGACCTAAGGTTGTTGTTGCTACAACATATCAGGCAATTTCCGGTGCCGGCAAGACTTTTAAGGAGTGGCCGGAGATGGTAGGAAATATCATCCCTTATATCGGCGGTGAGGAAGAGAAGAGTGAGCAGGAGCCGCTTCGTATTATGGGCAAGGTTGTTGACGGAAAGATTGAGAAGGCACAGCTTCCTGTTATCACAACACAGTGTATCCGTGTACCTGTACTCAACGGACATACAGCAGCAGTATTCGTAAGCTTCGAGAAGAAGCCTACAAAAGAGCAGATTATTGAGAAATGGAGAAGCTTCTCAGGGCTTCCACAGGAGCTCAATCTTCCTAGTGCGCCTAAGCATTTTATACAGTATCTTGAAGAGGACAATCGTCCGCAGGTTGCTCTTGATGTCAACTATGAGAATGGCTTCGGTGTCTCATTTGGCCGTCTCAGAGAAGATACAGTATTTGACTATAAGTTCGTAGGTCTTTCACATAATACAATCCGTGGTGCAGCAGGTGGAGCTGTCCTTATAGCGGAGCTTCTCACAGCCCAGAAGTACATTGAGGCAAAATAATGAGCGTCATTATACGAAACATGACAACAGATGACTACGATGGTGTGCGCAGTCTATGGCTTACTATCAAGGGATTTGCGATACGTTCCATTGATGATTCCAAGGAAGGCGTTGATATATTCCTTAAAAGAAATCCAACCACAAGTGTAGTTGCTGAGGATAACGGTGTGATTGTCGGAAGTATACTGTGTGGGCATGATGGCAGAAGAGGAACCCTCTACCATGTGTGTGTTGCACAGGACTACCGCAACCGCGGAATCGGAAAAGCCATGGTAGTCAGAGCGATGGAAGCGCTTGAAGCTGAGCATGTGAGCAATGTCACGCTCATAGCTTTTACAGAGAATGATATCGGAAATGCATTTTGGAAGCATATAGGCTGGCGGAAAAGGGAAGACTGTAATTACTACGATTTCGTTCTCAACAAAGAGAATATAATTAATTTCAATAAGTAAGATAAACACAATTAAGAAATGAGGAATAAATATGGCAAATTATCCAACACCACATATCAATGCGAAGCCGGGTGATTTCGGTAAGACAGTGCTTATGCCAGGAGATCCGCTTAGAGCCAAGTTCATAGCAGAGAATTTCCTTACCAATCCTGTCCTTGTAAATAATGTAAGAGGAATTCAGGGTTATACAGGTGAGTACAAGGGCGTTAAGGTTTCTGTTATGGCGAGCGGCATGGGAATGCCTTCAATCGGAATCTACAGCTATGAGCTGTTTAATTTCTTTGAAGTTGACAATATTATACGCGTAGGCTCGGCAGGCGGAATGCAGGAAGGCGTACATGTAAGAGATTTGGTAATCGGCATGGGAGCATCGACTAACTCTAACTATGGTTCACAGTTCGGTCTTCCGGGAAGCTTTTCCGCTATAGCAAGCTATCCTCTTATGGCGGCAGCGATTGAGTCTGCAAAGGAGAACGGAGCTAATTATCATGTAGGAAATATTCTGTCATCAGATACATTCTACAGTGATGATACAGAAGCTTCCGCTAAGTGGCGCAAGCTCGGAGTTATGGCTGTCGAGATGGAAGCAGCAGCTCTGTATATGAATGCGGCAAGAGCAGGAAAAAATGCACTTGCAATCCTTACAATTTCTGACCATCTTCTCACAGGTGAAGCTACAACAGCCGAGGAGAGACAGAATTCTTTCACACAGATGATGGAAGTTGCACTTGAGACAGCAGTTAAGATGAGCAGGTAAGTGTCTTAAATTTGGGAGGTGTTTTTTGTGGCTGATGCAGTAACTGATGTATTTGCAGCTGACGAACAGCAGCTTGCCGGCATGAAGGCATGGTTTTTTAAGGAAAACATAAGAATAAATGAGGAAAAGGCTGCCATTGAGCATGAAAAAGAGCGGATGGCAAAGGAAAATGAACTGTTTGAGAAAAAACTGGAGATTCTGAAAAAAGAATTGTACAGGCTTGCAGTGGAGAAAAAGGCTGTTGAGCAGGAGCGTGTGCGTTTAGAGCATATGAAGAAGCAGTTCAACTCAGAAAAGACAAGTACGTCTTACAGCATGAGGGGACAGTCTACAACATTCTTTCGCGGTGTGGGAAGCGAGCTTGCACTCAAGAAAAGATACAAGGATTTGCTTAAAATATACCATCCGGATAATCTATGCGGGGATACTGATACGGTGCAACGCATCAATCAGGAATTTGCATCTCTTAAGAAAAAATATGATAATTGATTTTCACAGGACATTGTCAGATGACAATGTCCTTTTTTAACTTTTTGAGTGCGGATAAAAGCTTTTTGCTAGTTGTTTTATGTTTTTTTGTGTGGTTTTATAATTACTTAGTAAGCATTTACATAAAATATGCAAATAAAAAACAGAATTTTGTGCAAGAAAGTACTTACATTTTAATGTAAGCATTTTCAATTTGTAAAATATGCATAAAAAAATTCTATATAATGGTTGAAATATGTTTAAAAGGATGATATTATAGCTTTACATGAGTATGTATAAGAGGAGAGCGTGACCATAATTCTGATATACATGCTAAAAATTCTTTTAAGGAGGATATTATGAAACACAAGTTATTAAGACGTGTTTTAGCGTCGGTTATGGCATTACTTCTCGTAATCGGTCTTTTGCCGACGACTTTTGCGGGAGGAGGAATTGAGGTAAGTGCAGATGATGGGAACTATACAACTGTAGAGTATGTATTTGAGTCTAAGAATCTTACACCATTTGCTGCAAAAGCAAAGGCAGATGGTGAGACGGAGCTTGCAGGAACGGATAATTACTTTACATTGGTTTACAGTGCAAAGACGAAGGTTGATGGAAGCAGTAAGACATTTGATGATGCATATGCATCGGAGCAGAGAGTTAATTTTGGCGGCGCATGTTCAACAGCTAAGAATGCTATTAAGATTACAACAAGTAATCCAGCTTCTGTTAAGGTATGGTGGGCAGAAGGCGGAGATGACAATCGTCAGGTTGCAATCCTTGACGAGACAGGAACACAGGTTGCTAAGACTGATGTAACAGTTGAAAAGAACGCAACCTGCATTTCTACATTAGAGCTTGAAAATGCCGGAACATATTATATCGGCGGTGCTGAAAATAACAATTACTTCTTCAAAGTTGTAGTAACGGAGAAGGTAAAGGTTGAGGAGCCTAAGACTTACAGCTTTGAGACAAAGGATTTTGCAACATTCGATAAGGGTGCTAAGCCGGACAAGTATGAGGAAATTGTCGGAACAGAGGATTACTTTACAATTATTTACAGTGCCAAATCAAAGGTTGACACAAGCAGTAAGGAATTTGCAGATGGATATACATCAGGGGTAAGAATTAACTTTGGTGGTAAGTTTGCAAACGAAATGAATGGTGTTAAGTTCACAACCAAGAATCCTGCCAGTGTTAAGATTTGGTGGGTAGAAGGCGGAGATGACAACCGTCAGATGGCTGTAATGAAGGCAGATGGTACAGTTGTTGCACAGACTAATGAAACACTTGAAAAGAATGCAACATGTATTTCTACACTGGAACTTAGTGAGACAGGAACATATTTCCTTGGTGGTCTTGAGAATAATAATTACATATTTAAGGTAGAGGTTACTGAGACACCTTCAGGAGCAGTTAAGCCTGAAAGAGCTGACTGGGCTGGTGTTGCAGCTCCTGTTATTACAGAGGTTAAGCAGAACGGTGGGAATATTGAAGCTTCTTACACAATGGAAATCGGATATGATGGAGCAGATATGGTAACTGTAGAGATGCTTGGAGCAGACGGAGCAGTTATTGAGTCGAAGCCATCAGCAGATTCATCTAAGGCAGTTGTATTCGCACCTTCAGCTTCTGGAAGCTATACCTTCAAAATCACAGCTAAGAGAGCAGATTGTGATGACAAGGCAGGTAACACAACAGAGGCATTTGTGTATGTTCTCCCACTTGGCACACCTGCTATTGAGAGTGCTACAAGCACAGGAAACGGCAGTGTAAGTGTAGTATGGGGTGCAGTTGCAGAGGCAGCAGGCTATGAGGTATATGCAGGAGAGAATCTTGTAGGTACTACAGAAGCCACAGAATACACAGTTACAGGTCTTACAGTTGGCGAGAAGTATTCATTTACAGTCAAGGCTGTAAGAGGTGAGGATAAGAGTGAGGCTTCACAGGCTGTTGAGGCTACTGTCACAGCAGAGCAGCAGCAGGTATGGGGCTTTACAAGATATGGTTCATCAACAGACAGTGCGAACAATGGTTATGAAGGAAGTGCCAACGATGGCAAGGTAACGGTATACAGTGAGGGCGGTAAGGGTAAGATCGTTCCTAACTCAACTGATGGTGTTGCATTCTATTATACAGCAGTCCCGACAGACCATAATTTTACACTCAGAGCGAAGGTTCATGTTGATAAGTGGAAGCTTTCTAATGGACAGGAAGGCTTCGGTATCATGGCTGCAGACCGTCTTGGACAGAATGGAGAGACTAATCCATTATGGAATAACCAGTACATGGCTATTGCTTCTAAGATTGAGTACTTATGGAATGCAGAGAAGAACGCTGTAGATACAACAGGTACTAAGTATTCAATGAAGCTAGGTCTTGGTGTTATCGCTAAGACAGGTGTAACTAAGGATAATTTAGCTAAGCTTGAAGCTAATGATACAGCTACAGTTCAGAATGAGTTCAAGAGTGTTACAACAACCCTTGATACAACAGCAGCACAGAACGGACTTGGTGCAGGAACCTATAATATAGTGGGTAACGCTGAGGCAGCAGTTGATGGAACTATCGCAGAGCTTACAGATTTCATTCTTGAAATCCAGAAGAACAACACAGGTTACTTCATTACATATTATGATGAAGCCGGTAATGTTATTGCACAGCAGAAGAACTATGACCCTGAAGCACTAAACAGGATTGATTCAGAGAATGTATATGTTGGTTTCTTCGCTTCAAGAAATGCAAGAGCTACATTTACGGATATCCAGTTCTCAACGGTACTTGCTTCTGATGATACAGCAGCGGAGGAAAAGCCTGTAACTTATGTGACACCTATGGTAAATGTTACATCAGCTAAGGTTGCAAATACAGAGAACTATACATTCAGCATGAATGCAAATGTTGACGGTACAGTTGACATCACATTAAATGGTGCAGTAGTTTCAACAGGTACTGCAGTTAAGGCAGGTACAACTCTTGATGTTCCTATGACACTTACATCAGAGTCAAATAATGAGATTGCAGCAGTATTCACACCGGATCCTAACTATGTTCCGGGTGCTGATATGAAGCTTGCAAATACAGATCCTATCAATATCAATCTTTCTGTTGTGAGAAATAATTCTTACGCAGCACTTACCAACATCTATGTTGCTCCTAACGGAACTTCATCAGGTAATGGTACAAAGGAGAATCCGGTAGACATCTATACGGCGGTTAAGTATGTACAGCCGGGACAGACAATCGTTATCACAGAGGGTACATACCTTCTTGACAGCACTGTAAGAGTTGAGAGAGGTGTCAATGGTACAGCAGAGAAGAATATCCGTATGGTAGCAGACCCTGCTGCAGCGACAAGACCTGTATTTGACTTCCAGGGCAAGTGTGCAGGTATGGTATTCGGCGGTGATTACTGGTACTTCAATGGATTTGATTGTACACATTCACAGAATGCCCAGAAGGGTATTCAGGTATCAGGCAGCCATAACGTGCTTGATAACATCAACACATATCATAACGGAAACACAGGACTTCAGATAAGCCGTCTCTACTCAACAGATACAAGAGAGCAGTGGCCTTCATATAACCTCATTCTTAACTGTACATCATACGGTAATGCAGATGCAGGTTATGAGGATGCAGATGGCTTTGCGGCTAAGCTTACAGTTGGCGATGGCAATGTATTTGACGGATGTTTAGCTTACAATAATGCAGATGATGGCTGGGATTTATTTGCAAAGGTTGAGACAGGTTCAATCGGTTCTGTAACAATACAGAACTGTGTAGCTTACGGAAATGGTTACCTTGAGGATGGTACAAATGCTGGAAACGGTAACGGCTTTAAGATGGGCGGAGACAGCATGTCAGGTTACCACAAGCTTATCAATTCCTATGCTTTTAACAACAAAGCTAAGGGTATTGACTCTAACAGCTGCCCTGATATTCAGGTATCATCAAGTATCTCATACAACAATGAGAGCTACAATGTAGCATTATACACAAACAACGCTGCAAACACAGATTTTGCAGCGACAGGAATCATTTCATTCAAGGATTCCAATGTTAAGAGCGGTCTTACAACAGGCGAGCAGTTCAAGCCAAAGGGTTCACAGGACACAGCTAAGTATCTTGCGGATACTAACTATTACTGGGATGGTTCTAAGTCGGCTAACAACTCAGGAGCTGCAGCAGATGTGGCTGCATGGTTTAAGACACTTGAGTTCACGGGAATTACAAGAAATGAAGATGGTACACTTAACCTTAATGGTTTCCTTGAGACTACAGATGCCGTAGCAGAGGGAATCGGTGCACGTCCTACAGGAACACCTTCAACCAAGGTTGTTCTTGACGGCAATACACAGACTCTGGAGACACCAAGCACACCTGAGACACCAAGTACCCCTGAGACACCAAGTACATCCGAGACACCAAGTGGTGTAGCAGCAGGTAGCTCTGTACTCTCAACAGCAGACAGCATTGTGACAGAGAAGGTCGGCAAGGATGGATATGTTTCAAATGATGTATTCACAAAGCTTATCAATGATAAGAAGACACTTGTTGTGGATGTTACTGATGAGAACGGAAATGTTGTAGCAACATTTACTATTGACGGTTCAACATTTAATTCACTTCCTGATTCATTATTCAGATTCAATGTGAAGTTTAATGACTATGCTCCTGCTTCTGAGAAGGCAAAGGAGATATTAAAGGTTGAGGATAAGGATATGCTTGTATGCACATTCGAATCAGTCGGATATCTCAATGGTAAGGTGGCAATCACTGTTAAGGCAGAGGGCTTTGCAGCAGGTACACAGCTTAAGCTTTACTACTACAATGAGGAGCTTGACACTGTGATGGATAAGGGTCAGACAGTGACTGTAGGTGAGGATGGCAAGGTTACATTCACAGTTGACCATTTCTCAACTTATGTGCTTGTAAAGGCTGACGAGGCAATTATCACAGCTCCTTCAACCGGTTTCGATTCATCCGCATCAGTGCTTATGGGTATTATACTCTTAGCAGGCAGTGTTGCAGGTGCATGTCTCCTCAGAAAGAGAAGATATATAACAAAATAATAATGACGGTAGTTCTGGGTCATTACAAGAATATGCCTCCGGCAGAAATCGCTGCCGGGGGCATTTTTGGATTAAAGGATGTCAGCATAGTATAAATAATAAGTTGATAAATAGTTATTGTAGTGTTATGATTAGAAAAAATTAAGAGGAGGAGTAAGGTTGAAAAATTATAGTATAAAAAAATACTGTCTGATAATAGCTTTTGCAGGTCTTGTACTGTTTGCAGTGTTAAATGCAGGGAGCATTTCGGGCAAATTGGCATTGATAGGGAGAATACTTATGCCATTCTGGATAGGTATTTTCATGGCATTTATTCTGAATATGCTTATGGTGCCTATACAAAAGCTCCTTGTGAGGTTTGTTTTTAAGAAAAACAATAAGCCTGCCAAGCCGATTTCGATTATTTTATCGTACTTTATATTCATTCTTATTATTGTGGCTTTGCTCGCTTTCGTGATACCTGAGCTGGCAAACAGCATAGCCAAGTTTGTGAATAACTGGAGCACATATATAGAACAGTTCCAGAAGATGGTCAATGACATTACTGTAAAGTATGATTTTGATTCTGTGGACATTAACAGCTTTGTGGCAAGCTTTTCGAACAATATAGAGCAATTTGCCAATAAAGCACTGACGTACATAGGGAATATGGTGCCGCAGGTAGTATCATTTATGAGCAATATTGTGAGCTTTATGTTTAACATAATAATGGCGGTTGTAATCTCAGCGAATATTCTTGTGTATAAGGAGAAGCTGATAAGCCAGATATCGAGGACGGTTAAGGTCAGCCTTCCTAAGTTCTATGATAAGCTCGCAAAGCTCGCTGTCGTGACATCGGATACATTCAGAAGATATATTTCCGGACAGTGTATTGAGGCACTTATTCTGGGTGGCTTGTGCTACATAGGAATGGTTATATTCAGATTTGATTATGCTCTGCTTATAAGCACTGTTATAGCGGTTACGGCGCTTATTCCTGTGGCAGGAGCGTATATCGGAGGAGCAGTGGCATTTATACTTCTTGCCATAATCTCTCCTGTTAAGGCAGTAATGTTCATCGTATATCTTGTAGTGCTGCAGCAGATTGAGACTAATCTTATATATCCAAGAGTTGTAGGGTCATCGTTAGAGCTTCCGGGTATATGGGTAATATTTGCTGTTACAGTCGGAGGCGGTGCATTTGGAATACTTGGAATAATGTTTGCTGTTCCTGTGATGTCTGTGGCATATAAATTCATAAGGGAAGCTGTTGTGAACAGGGAAAACAAGCCGGTCAGAGAAAATACGACAGTTGAAAATGCACAGATTGATTCTCAAAGTGAAGAAATTCATAATGTTGATAAATAAATACTAGCTGATTAGAGTATAAGCTTTAGATAGCCAGGGAAAATGTAATGGTAGTTTATTTGTGTGAATTTTTTCTGTTTTAATGTTTTAAAGTATTGTAGTGATTTCTGTTGACAAATCAAAATTCAATTGTTAAAATACTATGTAACGTCCGACATACGGATGATAGTTATGGAGGTGCTTATGAGACAGAGAGTATTTTCGCTGTTGGTTGAGAACGAAGCCGGAGTGCTTAGCAGAATAGCCGGACTTTTCAGCCGCAGAGGTTACAATATCGACAGTCTTACTGTAGGTGTTACAGAGAATCCTTCAGTATCAAGAATGACTGTCGCAGCTTCAGGTGAGGATGATGTCCTTGACCAGATTGGGAAGCAGCTTTCGAAGCTTATCGATGTGAAGAAGATAGAGGTTCTTCCGGAGGGCGCATCCGTTTGCAGAGAGCTTATTCTTTGCAGAGTGAAGTGTGATGCGAAGGAGCGGACACAGGTTATCACTGTTGCAGAGGTTTTCCGTGCGAAGATTGTTGATGTAGCACCGGATAGCGTTATGATAGAGCTTACCGGAAATGAGGCTAAGCTTACAGCGTTCCTTGGACTGTTAGACGGCTATGAGATTCTTGATTTAGCAAGAACGGGACTCACGGGACTTAAGAGAGGTGTCATTGCGTAGTTATCGCCGCGCAACTACATAGAAATACTTTTTATATTCAGGAGGATATTAAAATGGCAAAGATTTATTATCAGGAAGACTGTAATCTTTCCTTACTTGATGGTAAGACAATCGCAGTTATCGGCTATGGCTCACAGGGTCATGCACATGCGCTTAACGCTAAGGATTCAGGTTGTAAAGTTATTATCGGTCTCTACGAGGGAAGCAAGTCATGGGCTAAGGCAGAGGCTCAGGGCTTTGAAGTATATACAGCAGCAGAGGCAGCTAAGAGAGCAGACATTATTATGATTCTCATCAATGATGAGCTTCAGGCTAAGCTTTACAAGGAGTCAATTGAGCCAAATCTTGAGCCGGGCAACATGCTTATGTTCGCTCATGGTTTCAATATCCATTTCGGACAGATTGTACCACCTAAGGGCGTTGATGTAACAATGATAGCTCCTAAGGGACCTGGACATACAGTAAGAAGTGAGTATCAGGCAGGTAAGGGTGTTCCTTGTCTCGTTGCCGTACATCAGGATGCAACAGGTAAGGCTCTTGACCTTGCACTCGCTTATGCACTTGCTATCGGTGGTGCAAGAGCAGGTGTTCTTGAGACAACCTTCAGAACAGAGACAGAGACAGACCTCTTCGGTGAGCAGGCAGTTCTTTGCGGCGGTGTATGTGCACTTATGCAGGCTGGTTTTGAGACACTCGTTGAGGCAGGATATGATGAGAGAAATGCATACTTTGAGTGTATCCATGAGATGAAGCTCATCGTTGACCTTATCTATCAGTCAGGTTTCTCAGGAATGAGATATTCTATCTCTAATACAGCTGAGTATGGTGATTACATCACGGGTCCTAAGCTTATCACAGAAGAGACTAAGAAGACTATGAAGAAGATTCTTAAGGATATCCAGGATGGTACATTCGCTAAAGACTTCTTACTTGATATGTCAAGCGCAGGTGGTCAGGCTCATTTCCGTGCTATGAGAAACTTAGCAGCAGAGCATCCATCAGAGAAGGTTGGTGCTGAGATTCGTAAGCTTTACAGCTGGAACAATGAGGATGATAAGCTCATCAACAACTAATTAGAATATTAATGGCACACATGCCATATACACTTGTGATATACATATATGTCATAGAAAATGATATACATTATGCCATAAATTAAAAGATAATCCGCATGGAATTGAGTCCATGCGGATTTTTTGGTTATTCAATATCCAACAATTTGTTGATTGCAGGTGCCATTTCCGGATGCTCTCTCAATGCGGATATGACCTTTTTTTCATACTCTGTAGCGTTAATTGACAGGTTTTCTTTGTAGCCGAATGTGCTTAGGATATCATCGACCTGATATATTTCGCACAGAATGAGCAGTGTATCGGCATCGGGCTGTGCCTGACCGCTCTCCCAGCCGTATAAGGTTTTATCGGCTATATTTATCGACTTATCTCCGAGCTTGACTACTACATCATGCACAGTCAGGGAATTTTTCCTGCGAAGCTCTTTTAAGACCTTTGCTATCATCTCATTTTTCATTTATTCCTCCAATTTGGAATATGCATGCTACATATCATGAAGTTGAATTTTAAGTGAAGTTTTCTACTGTTTCATGAAAGCATATTTTACCATAAGTATTGTTATTTTAATTTGATTTATTCTTGATGTAATTCTTTAGATGTATTTTAATAATCCAATCTTATTCATAATGGGAATATTTTTTCTACATCACTAAAAATGGCGTAGCAAAAATATTCCTTTTCTATAATATCCCAGCAAAAGATACAGGTCAAATTATTCTTAGAAATACAGAATTATTGTGTTGTAATTCTTAAAACTAAAGACTATAATAGAATTGAATTCTGTGATTTAAAGAAGATATATACATTAATTCTTATATATGAAGAATAAATATTGAACGAAAAATATCACCCGATTTGAATGGAGATATATAAGGTGGACAGACAGACCGCGACGCAGCAGATTGCGTGTTATATAAAAGAAAATCATATATCTGTAACGCAGATTGAGCATGATACTGCAATATCGGCGGATAGATTAGAATGTGGAAATGGTAAGGAGCTTGATGCTGTGGAATTTTTGGAATTGTGCAGCTATCTTAACGTCAGTCCGGAAAGATTTAGGAGGAGTGAATGAGACGCTACAGATGCACAGTACACAATATAGAACTATCGAAGAATTATTGCGATGAATGTAAGAGCAGAGAGCATGTGGAAGGAGTATCCGATATCTACTACTGCGCAGAATGCAATGTCCCTGTGTATGAACAGATATGCCCTGTCTGCCATGCAGAGTGTAAGCGTATAGCTTCTGACTTAAGACCGGTCTTTCCGAAAGAGAGACTTTTATATGAGATTTTAGAGAATGAACCTCTTAAGTATATCGAATCTTCTGTGTGGAATACATCGGGAAATTATTATCTTATAGATGGCAGGTTGAAGCGTTTTAACGTAGGGCGGCTTGCGAAGCTTTCAGGCGAGGAGATTGACAGCATAAGGGAACAGCTTGACCGATATGAGGAGAGCAACAGGAATAATAATTTTGAGAAATACATTGCGCGTTTTATACAATGCAATGAAATGCGTTATGACGAGATAACGCAGGAGGCATTAGATTATATAAGGGAAGTCGCATCGGAATATGATACTAAGGATATGTTCGTGTCGTTTTCAGGAGGCAAAGATTCCACGGTAACATCAGATCTGGTAATGAGAGCGCTCAGTAATCCTAAGATACTGCATATATTCGGTGATACTACGCTGGAGTTTCCTAAGACAGAGGAGTATGTAAAGCGGTTCAAGAAGGCACATCCTATGACACCGGTGCTCTCTTCAAGGAACAAAGAGAAGAATTTTTCCGAGCTGTGTGAGTTGATAGGCCCTCCGAGCCGTGTTATGCGCTGGTGTTGTACAATTTTTAAGACAGGAGCTATCAACAGGAAGCTCACAGCACTTTTTAAAGATAAGACGAGGATACTAGCTTTTTATGGCATAAGGCGCAGCGAGTCTGCAAGCAGAAGCAAGTATGAGAGGGAGACGCAGGGACGTAAGATTTCTAAGCAGAATACAGTCTCACCGGCTATCGACTGGATGGATTTTGATGTCTGGTTATACATACTTAAGCGCCGGATTGATTTTAATGAAGCTTACACTTACGGCTATGCCAGAGTCGGCTGTTTTTGCTGTCCTAATAATAGTGTATGGTCGGAATTTTTATCTAAGATATATATGCCTGAGCAATATGGCAGATGGCAGGAATTTTTGGTCAATTTTGCAAAAAGCATAGGAAAGCCCGATGCCGAGGAATATGTAAGCAGCGGAAAATGGAAGGCAAGACAGGGAGGGAATGGAATTGCTTATGCAGACAATGCCATTGTGAGCTTTAAGCCATGTGCACTTGAGGAGAACAGCTTTAATTATGAGCTTTTAAAGCCTATAGAGGATGAACTGTATGAGCTTTTTAAGCCCTTCGGATATCTTGATTTTAATATGGGGAATGCACGTCTTGGTGAAGTGTATGTGCTTAACCGTAAAGGTGTTCAGATTTTGAGACTTCAGGGAAGAAAAGGAACGTCACTGCTCAAGGTTACGATACTTGATTTCCATATAGACGGAGCAAAGACTGTCGATGCGGCAGAAGAGAAGGTGAAGTGTCAGCTCACCAAGTATCAGTTGTGTATGGGCTGCCGCGCGTGTGAAGGCGTATGTAAGCATGGCGCGATAAGGATTGAGAGCAGTGCAGATGGCAGCAGCAGATATCATATAGATGATGATAAATGTGTCAGATGTGCCGAATGTGTGAACCATTTTAATTCCGGATGCTACATGAAGAAGGTTCTTGCTGTTAAGAGAACATAAAATATATCAAGTTCTGCCTGAGTCATTGAGCCTGATATTATTTGAGCAGTTTTGCAGATGAATATAGAATTTGTAAATATCTAAAGAGAATTTATGGAAATGAGGAAAATTATGTCGGAACAGACTGTTAGGAAGATAAGACTGAAAGGTCATGAGACATTTATACTTAGAGAGGGCTGGCTTGCAAAGGGACTTAAGGCTGTGTCTGACAACCCAAAGGTTTTTTCCGAGTATGCGGGTGCGGATGCGCTTGGTGTCGGCACGAATATGGCGAAAGCAATCCGTTATTGGCTGAGAGCAGGCGGCGTTACGGCTGAGAGTAAGGGTGAAGTCAGGTTGAGCGCTATGGGAAGGCTTATAAAGGAATATGATGCCTACTTTGAAGATATATTTACGATGTGGCTTATACATGCCGGTATCGCATGTAACGCAGAGCTTGCTACAAGCTGGTATGTATTTTTTAATAAAATAGGCAATGAAGAGTATACCAAGGATGAGCTTTGTGATGTACTGATGCGTGAGCTGAAAGCATATTCAATGCAGCAGGAGCTTCCGGAAAGCTCTGTTCTGGCAGATGCGACTGCTATAATAAATATGTATTCGAGAGACAAGAATGTGGACTATGACCCGGAAGAGAAGAAGGTAAGTCCTTTTTCGGAGCTTACTCTTTTAAAAAGAAATGGCATTACATACAAAAAATATATGCCGGCGCAGGAGATACTTCCGGATATGGCAGTGTTATTCCTTATAAGAAGATATTTTGAAAATGAGAAGACGGACAGTGTGAGCATTGATACATTGTTAAAGGGCGATATGCTTCCCGGAAAAATATATAACTTAAACCGTGTTGCCCTGAATTTTTATCTCGATAAACTGGCATCGGATGGGTATATTGCAGTGAATAGAACAGCCGGACTTGATATGGTATATTCAATGAGCACTATAACGCCTGAGAAGGTTATAGAAAAATACTACCTTGATAAGTTGGAAGGTCAGAGAGGATAGCTATGGCAGACAGACTAAAAGATTGGATTAAGATAGATAAAAGATTTGAAAATTCCGTTAATCTTTATCTTGATTTGGACAATAAAGGAAAGATAGACAGCTATGTGTATACACGTTCTTCACAGAACATTATAGACTACTATCTTGAAAATATAGAAAAAGATAAAGACCACGCAACAATGCTTATCGGGCCATATGGCAAAGGCAAGTCGCATATGCTGCTTGTGCTGCTTGACAGGCTGAAAAATATGGAGAAGCCGTTTCTCCCGGTAATTATATCGGGAACGAATGAGAACCTCAATCAGGCGTTTTTAGTCGGAATAAATGATGCATTAAAAAGGGAAGGACTTGCAGGCATAGCTCCGGAGAGCTATTACGGGGAAGCGTTAAAGAAGATTGCACAGTGGAAGGAAAAGTTCCCGAAAGCATACAGCCATTTTGAGGAAGAACTTATAAAGAGCGGCTGTAAAAGTATTGATATATTATGTGCTCAGCTTGAAAAAAATGATAAAAAGGCATTGGATTTGTTCTGCAAAATTTATCCAGCTGTAACTAACGGAAGTGAATTTAACCCGATAGTCATGTTAGAGACAGTGAGGTTATATGAGCAGATTAAGGCTGTTCTGTCGCACGATTACGGATATGCGGGAATATATATAATATTCGATGAATTCAGTAAGTATATAGAAGGTCATGAAAAAGAGACATTTTCAAGAGATATGAAAGTGTTACAGGACATGTGTGAGCTTGCGGACAGAGGCACGCAGGGGCGTATGTTCATAACCTTTGTGGCACATAAGAGCATCAAAGAGTACGGCGCTAAGCTGCCTGAGGATATGAGAAATGCATTCAGAGGTGTGGAAGGCAGAATAAAGGAAGTGCTCTTTGTCGTATCATCGCAGAATAATTATGAGCTTATCGGGAATGTGTTAAAGAAGGATGAAGCTGTATTAAAGAGAATTCCGGGCATAGAAAGATATTATAAGAATGCAGTGGGCTCTTACAGGTTTTCGTGCTTTTCCGGCTTGTTTGATGAGGAAGATTTTAAGAAATATGTAGTGTGTGGCTGTTTTCCGCTTATGCCTCTTACAGCATACATGCTGCTTCATATAAGTGAGAAGGTTGCACAGAACGAGAGAAGCATATTTACATATCTGTCCCACGATGAAAAGGGCAGCCTGTGCAGGATAATAGACGAATGTGATGCTGATGAAGCCGACTATGGCGTGACGGCTGACACAGTATATGACTATTTTAAGAGCCTGTTCAGGGAGGAAGCTTCGGACACGATTGTCCACAATGAATGGCTGAAGGCTGAGTATGCTCTTTCAAAAACCGGCAATGAGCTTGAACAGAAGCTGATTAAGATTATTGCACTTATAAATATAATCGATATACCGGATGAATTGCCGGCTGATGTGCCACAGCTTGCAGGTGCGCTTAATCTTTCCGATGATGAGTGCAGGCAGATTGTAAAAGCGCTTACGGATAAAAGAATTATAATATACCGCACAAGAAAGCATTCATACAGCTTTTATAATAATGTAGGTGTGGATATTCAGGGAGAGATTTCAAAGAGAGCCGCAAAGCTCTCAGCAGACACAGACCTCCTAGAGACACTTGGCATAATTTCCGAGTATGACTATGTCCTGCCTAAGAAATATAACCAAATTTATTCGATGACAAGATATTTTGAATATGTTTTCATGTCACCGGAGCAGATAGCCAAGCTTCCTTCTCCACAGCTTTTGTTTGAGGAACACTTTTCAGACGGTAAAATCGTTGTGGTCATCTCTGAGCATGAGATAGATTATGCACAGCTTTCAGACAAGCTTAGGGATGACAGGGTTGTTGTTATTGTGACACATGGATTGTTTGACAAGAGCGACAGCATACGAAGGTATATTGCGGCAAAGACTCTCATAAATGATAAGGCATTTATTGAGGACAATGTTGTACTCGAAAAGGAGCTTATCAACTACTGTGATGATATCGCTTACGAGATTAACAGATACTTAGAATCAGCATACAATCCTGAGAATGGCTCATGTGCAGTATTTCATAATGGTGGGAACTATAATTCGGGCTTTAGAAACGGAATGACTTTTAATATGTTCCTAAGCAGCATAATGGAAGAATATTACAATAATTCTCCTATAGTGAACAATGAACTTATCAACAGACAGAACATATCCGCACAGAATAAGAAAGCGCGCAACAAGATTATTGATATGCTTCTTGAGAATGAAGACTGTACGGCATTCGAGAAGGGAACATCGCCGGAGTCAACAATTTACAGAGCTGTTCTGGTAAATACCGGTGTTCTTAGCGATGTGGAACTAGACAGAGGCTGTGACCTCATGATTTGTGAGATTGAGCGTTTTATCACAATGTGCGATAACAACAAATGCTCGTTCAAGCTCCTATATGACCGGCTTATGGGCAGCGGCTATGGTGTGAGAAAGGGAATTATTCCGATATATATCGCTCTGTGTATTTCAAGATTGCAGGATAAGCCGGTTATAAGCTTAAAGGACAGAGAAGTAAATATTGATGCCGTAATATTAGGCAATATAAATGACGCTCCGCAGAATTATTTTCTGTATGTGGAGCATGAGACAATAGAGAAACGCAATTATATTGAAGAGCTTATCAAGCTTTTTGAAATTAGGATAAAAGTGATGGGTACACCGCAGGACAGGGAAGTGCTTGATGGAATCTTAAGATGGTTCCGTTCTCTGCCTCAGGCTGTCTTAAATATGCATCATGTAGATATTGCTGACGGCATGGATGAGGCACTTAGAGGGCTGTGTGCTGCATTAAGGCATCAGGATTATAATCCGCATGAGTTCTTATTTAAGGAGCTTATAAGCGTATTAGAGGCGGAAGAGAATAATTATACGGACGCATTAAAGAGAATAAAATATCTGAAAGGATACATGGATGGGTATTTAGACATGCTTTCGGACAAAGTAGCCGGCATCATAAAGATGCGCTGCAATGCGGGCGTTAAGGACAGCTTAAGAGCTGTGCTTGACGAGTATTATGCAGAGCACTGTACTAAGCTTAAAAAGCAGGTAAACAGAGGAAGAACATCCGCCATATTGTCTTATATATCAAGTCTTTCGACCTATGAGGAAAAGGAGATTGCTGCAAAGCTTTCTAAGCTCGTCACGGATATATACATAGATGACTGGTGCGATGGAATGCTTGAGAAGTTCAAGGAAGGCTGGAATGAATTCTGCAATGAAGCTGAGAACAGCTTGCGAGATGATGCACAATTAAACAGCATTATCTTAAAAGGCGGAAGCGGGAGCCTGCTTGAGCGAAGCTATGAGGATATTGAGGACGACAGCACAAGCTATTTCCTAAAAAATGCTATAAAGGATGCACTTGACGAGTTCGGAGACAGTCTTGAGACAAATGAGAAGGTTGCAGTGCTTGCGAGAGTGCTTGCGGAGCTTGTTGCTGGAGAGAGCTGACACACGGATATTTAATATAATAAGTTTGGAGATTACAAATGAGCATGATTTATTTTGATAACGCAGCGACAACATTTCCGAAGCCGGAATATGTGTATGAGCAGATGGACATTGTAAACCGCAGTCTGGCATTTAATGCCGGACGTGGTTCATATGCTCTGGCGCAGCAGTCTGCCAACATAATCGACAATCTCAGGAAAGAATTACTTCGCATGATAAATGCGGCAAATGTAGCAGAGGTCGTACTGTCGCCCTCTGCTACATTTGCATTAAATCAGATAATTGGCGGACTTGGGATTAAGGAAGAACACTATATATATGTATCGCCATATGAGCACAATGCAGTGGTGCGGACTATCTATAATCAGGGAATATTTAAAAATTTTAGAGAGGACGTTAATTGCGGAAACCATATCAGGATTATGCCGCTTGCGGAGGATGGAAGCATTGATGCAGAGAGACTTTCCTATGAGTTCAGCATACATGCGCCGGCATTTGTATTTATGACACATGTGAGCAATGTCACAGGATATATACTGCCTGTAGAACAGATTGCAGTGGAAGCTAAGGAATATGGTGCGACAGTGGTTGTCGATGGCTCACAGGCACTTGGACTTGTGCCATTTGATATGGCACATTCGATGGTTGATTTCTATGTATTTGCAGGGCATAAGACACCATATGGACCATTTGGAGTAGGCGGTTTTTTCATAAGGCAAGGAAAAAAAATGGATTCCTTTGTTGCAGGCGGAACAGGAAGCGATTCGCTGAATGTGCATATGCCGGAGTCGGGAACGGGCAGATATGAACCTGCAAGCCCGAATGTGTTGGCGGCAGCAGGACTTCTCGCTGCGATTAAGAATGTTGACAATGCAGAGGTAGAAAGACGCTTGGCTTTAGAGAAGGAACGCACACGCTACATGGCAGACAGGCTTGGCAGCCTGCACAATGTGAAGCTGTATCTTCCGCCTGAGGACAGACATGTAGGAATTGCCGCATTCAATGTAAAAGGCTATAAGGCATCAGATGTAGGGATGATTCTTGATGCCGATTATGATATTGCGGTGAGAACAGGCTACCACTGCGCACCGCTCATACATGAATATCTTGACGACAAGGAATACTCCGGTGTTGTCAGAGCAAGCATAAGCATGTTCACTACAGTGGATGAGATAGATGCACTTGTAAGAGCGGTTGGGGAGATTTAGGAGGAAGATATGGATTTACGATTTGCGGAGATAAGAAATATAAGTCAATTATGCATGCCTAAGGATGGAAAGGAAAATGTACCTTTAAAAGTGGATATTCCATATTATCAGAGACCATATAAATGGGACAGAGACAGAATAAAGAGCCTTATAAAGGATTTTCATGACAATGAGGAAATGGATGATGAGAATGAGGAATATTTTGCGGGCTCGGTTGTCATGGTTACAGGTAAAGACGGCAGATTTGAAATAGTTGACGGACAGCAGAGAATTACCACACTTTTTTTGATGAATTACTTAAGATTTCTTATTATAAGGGGATATATAGATGAGCTGATTCATGGCAGAAAAACATACAAGCTTGCAAATGGGATGAATGAGCTGATAGATACTGCCATAAACATATTTGACGAAGATAAGGTCAAAAAGCTCAGAGAAACTGACGCTGTAATAAGTGATTATGTGGATAAAATTGAAGGGAAAAGCGCAGAGCAGGCTGATGAAAAGGAAGAATTATGGAATGAGCTGACAAATTATTATCAATCAAGCCTTGGTCTTGTTGCAAGAAGTATTTCGGATGAGGAACATTATAGGACTGCATGTGTGGAAAAGAACAGAAGATTCTTAGCGCATGTAGAGCTTGCACTTACATACAGCAGAAGCAGCTACAATGAAAGATTAAAAGAAGCTTTATCGAGGATGGTAATGAATTTCACGAATTTTACTATGCCCGGATTGGATAAAGTACCTTTTGACAAGAACTCAAGCAAAGAAAATTCTGTCACCGAGCAATATATGAATGCTATGGAAGCAATATATGATGAACTCTATGATACATATATTGTCGATAAGGGAATTGTTTTTGAAGAATATATTAAAAAGTTAAGTCAGGCTATCAAAAAAATATTAGAAAAAATTAAACTCTGCGTTGTCGTCACAGGAAAAGAGAAGGACGCTTACACATTATTTGAGGTGCTGAATGACAGAAATTTTCCTGTTGAAGATTTGGAGCTTATCAAAAACCTGTTTTATAAGTGGTATTGCCATCACACGGACGATGAATACTGTACGGATGAATATATTGAGCAGGCAGACAAGCTATGGGTGGAAAAAATATTTCCTGATAAGGGGGCAAAGGAACGCTCTAAGCTTATTTCATATCTTGCGGCACAGTATTTTACTGCAGATAGCAGCTTAAAATATAATGACAACGAAAAGTACCGTGAAGCGATTGAGAGAAAATATTTAATCAACAACCCTGATTATGACGGAAAGGCATTGTTAAAGGATATTTACATATATGAGATGCTCGGCATTGTCTTAGATGAGTTTGATTTTGCATACAGGAATAAAACAGATATTGTCATAAAAACAGAGAGGGAAAATTCTAAATCCATTACTTACAAAGCATTAAATCTGTTAAATGCACTTACAATGTACGGGGTTATACCGGCAATTACCAATATTATTATCAAAAAATATTTGGACAAGCACCCATTTGATAACATTGACAGCAATGAACTAATGACAAATTTCAGGTTATATGTCCGTGGGATAAAGGAAGATGGTGAAAATAACAATGATGAGTATGCACAGATACATAATGTAGCTTATAAGTTCTGGCGCTTTGCACTTCTTGCAAAGGATTCTAATAACCCAAGAAGCATAGCAAAAGATTACATTGAAAGAAATAATGTTGTCGAAACGGATTATATTTTAAAAGTGAGCAGCAGAAGCATTGATGCACTTAATGCGGAATTTAAAAAGTGGATTGATGAATGGAGATATGGCAATGAAAAGTCACAGTTAAAAGTAAAAGTATTGTTTATAAACTTGTTTTATTCTAATAAGGCAGGAAACACGCTTATTTTTAAAACTGGTACAAAATTCGGAAGCAACAATATCCAGTTAGATCATCTAGAGCCTGACAGGAAAAATAATTCGGCACTGGAAAGGTATTTTGAACCTTCAACCAATATTGCAAGGGAAAATTATACCGATGGACTCGGCAATTTCATGATTATGGATGGCAGCAGCAATAATGATAAGAGTGCGATGCCATTGCAGGATGCACTTGGAAAATCAGGACTTTATGATGAGATGAGCGGGCATTGGCTTATCCAGGAGATCCATGAGATTTTCGATGCTGCTGAATGTGGAATCGACAAGCATGTTGACAATGATATTGTATATAGAATACCGAATGAAGAGTTTTTTAACAGAAGAAAAAAGCGTTTGATAAGCTATTTTGGCGCAATTTTAAATAAAAGGCTGGATGATGACAGAGTGGAAATAAGAGAGCAATGATAAATTCTGAAAGGAGGCACTTAAGATGGCAGAGGTAGATGAAAAGCTTGTAAAATCGGTTATGTTTGAAATTCTTCACATTGAACGGCAGAATATCAGAAGCAAGGCAAAGACGGATATAAAGATGGTGGAGGAGATTGGAAAGGTTATTTGTGAAAATCTGAAATTGAGCAGATAGTGGCGAGGAGAAGGCACGAATGAAATTTAAGACATTAAAAATGAAGAATTTTATGCGCTACAAGGGTGTTAATGAAATTGAGTTCAGCTGTGACAGTGAAAAAAATGTGACAGTGATATTGGGGGATAACACTGTAGGCAAGACTACTCTTGCACAGGCATTCCGCTGGTGCCTGTATGGAGCTATTTTGAAGGAGCGTGATAAGAAGGAGAGTGACTATCAGCTCCTTAACAATGATGTATTGTCAGGTCTTGACGCAAATAAGACTGCGACTGTGTTTGTTGAGATAACAGCGATGGACAGTGAAAGCTTATATACAATCCACAGAGAAGTTCAATATATGAGAGTGTATCCTAAGCTGCTGGCTAAAGAATCGTATAAAGTGCTGAAGGCATTTGTTGCGGACATTAACAGTCCCGATATAAGACGTGAAATTGAGCCGGGACCTAAATATACTCTCATGAATGAGTTTATAAATGAGCTTTTTCCTAAGAATCTTTCGAATTATTTTTTGTTTGACGGCGAGCGCTGGAGTGATTTTGCGATAAATGGTGTGAAAGAAGACATCAAGGAATCTGTGCATATTCTCACCGGATTATCGGCATACCGCCTGGCAATGATGCATCTTAAGGATTCGGGGGATACTTCGGTTATTAAGAAATTTCGGAAAAATATCCAAGGTAAAGGCAATATATATGACGATTATGGAAGAGAACTGACGAGATTAGAACGAGAAATCGAGCAATGTAAGCATCAGCTTGAAAGCCTGGATGCGACAATCAGTCATTTTAGTAAGAAGAGCAGGGAAGTCGAGTTATATCTTGAAGCAAATAAAGATACGGAGGAACTTCAGAAAGCTTACAAGCAGTATCAGAGTATACTTAGAGCGCAGAACGAAGGTTACATAGCTAATTTTAAGAATTTTGTAACAGAGTATGATCAGACTGCATACAGGGAGTTTGCAAGACCGCTCATAGAAGCTTCGCTTAAGATGGTGAAGTCGGTTGCAGGTGAGCGTCGTGATATCCCACATATGAAGCAGGCAAGTATTGATTTTATAATAAGAAGCGGGCGTTGTATATGCGGTACGCCGATAACAAAGGGATCGCATGAGCTTGAATGTCTGTTAGAGCAGAGAAATTATCTTCCGCCGGCCGATATGGGTTCACTTCTTGGTGAATTCGAGAGGACAGCCGGGCGCTGGAACAGGACTGAGAATGAACTTAGTGAGGCTGCAAAGCAGGTTGATGATTGTGCGAGAAACTATGAAGATACACTTATTCAGCTTCACAAGCTTGAGCAGAAGATAGAAGAGAATATCAACTTTGCAGAGAAGAGAAGTGAGCTTAGAAGATACAAGGACGAAGCGGACAGAGCATCCCGCAAAAAGGGTGAGATAAGAGCTCTTATTGAATCTAAGCAAAACAGAATCCACAGTATAGAGCTTCAGATGCATAATCAGGAGCTTAAAAATGCCGAGAATGAGAAATGGCGCAGGAGAGTTGAGCTTGCCGAAGCTGTGTATAACAGAATCAGTGCAGATTTTTCAAAAGAAGAGAAAAAAATCTTTAATGAATTGAATGAGGAAATACAGGCTAATTTTCAAAAAATGTTCAATGCAAAGGATAAGAAAATACAGCTTACCGAGAACTATGAAATACAGATGTGTTATAACACAGGCGTTGGTTACAGAGAGGAGCGTAATCTTTCAGAAGGAGAGAAGGTAGCCAGAAATTTTGCTTTCATTGTAACTATAATGGATTACAGCCGCAGGAAGAAGCTTGAACGGAATACCGGCAATGATGAGGGGAGCAAGTTAAATGATGATGATACACTTCCTATTGTGCTTGATGGTCCATTTTCAAAATTAGGTGATGAGAATATTTCTCTTGTGTCAGGTGTGCTTCCGAAGGTTTCTGAGCAGGTGATTGTATTTATGCTCCGCAAGGACTGGGTACATACAGGTCTTGACAGGTATGTAGGGGCAGAGTATTCGATTGATAAGAAGCCTGAGGAAGCATTTGCATCGATTAGAAAGGTGGAGAGAGCATAGTGGCAGATTTTGAATTTTTCAAAAAAGAGTTCGAGTTTGAAGGCAAACACGCACGCATGGTGAGTGAGCTGTGGTCAAAAGATGATTTTGAGCATACATATTTTAAGAGGGCTATTGATGTGTATGTTTTTGCAGCAATAATAGGTATCAGGCTTGACAGAAAAGCACCGAGAGATTATTCACCTGTCGAGACAAGGAGTATTCTCCCGGATCAGATGATTAAAGCTAAAGAAGACTTGGACTTTATAATGCAGATGATGATAATGTTAGAATCGGACTCCGATAAGACAGATGAGGAAAAGGTGCGGGAAGCGTTTAAGGGCGCACAGACAAAGGAAGAATATGACAGGCTTATGAAAAATTTCAACGACTATGTCCGTGGCGGTGTTGAGGAGCTATACGAGAGACTCATTGAACAAAAGCCAGGCTCTGAGGGAAAATTCTATGATGAAAGAACGGCAAATCTTATGGGCTTATATGAGAGATTTGTGCCGAGGGAAGAGTGAAGCTGTAATATACATCAAAAATAATAAAAAAATAGACAAATTTATAAATTGAGTCTTTACTTTTGTAAATATATGGGATATAATAGACTTACGTTATATCATACCAAGCGATAAACGGTTACAACAATAAGGTCCCGCCGTTGGCGGTGTACCTCAAAGCTCTAATCCCATCTAAAGTGAATACTTTAGGTGGGATTATCTATTTTACGCGGTTTTATGTGGTTAACAGCTATGATTTTGAAATAATGGTTATCATGTGTGCCGCGCAGTGAAAAAGTTAATTATTAAAGCGGACAGAATAATTATATCCAATCCCTTTTCAAAATGCATATGTATCGCTTGGGAGTAACTGTTTTGGTATTTTGATAAAAGGTTTTGGAGGAAAGGAATATTTATGGAGGAAATGATGAAGTTAAACAAAGATGCGCAGGAGCTACCTAAGCCGACAGACCTGAATTACAGAATAGGGCTTGATATAGGTATAGCATCGGTTGGATGGGCTGTGCTGGAGAACAATAGTCATGATGAACCATTCAGAATCATTGATATGGGAGTGCGTATTTTTGACACAGCAGAGCAGCCAAAGACCGGCGCTTCACTTGCTGCACCAAGAAGGGAAGCACGTTCTGCAAGAAGGAGGTTAAGAAGGCGCGGACACAGATTAGAGCGCATCAAGAAGCTTTTTCATGCAGAAGGACTTATTGACATTGAAGAATTTGAAGCACGCTATAAAAGAGCAGGACTTCCGGATGTATACAGGCTCAGATATGAGGGACTTGACAGGAAACTTACCAATGATGAGCTGGCTCAGGTATTATTACATATTGCGAAGCATAGAGGCTTTAAGTCAACGAGCAAGGCAGCAGACGGTGCAGATTCTGACACCGGAGAAGTGAAAAAGAGTATAAGTGCAAATAAGGCACTTATGTCAGAAAAAGGTTACAGAACTGTTGGTGAGATGATTTATCTTGATGAGAATTTCCGCACAGAATGTCCTTGGACTGAGGAAGGCTATATACTCACACCGCGCAATAAATCAGGAGATTATAAGCACACTGTTTTAAGAGATATGCTTGCCGATGAAGTAAGAAGCTTATTTGCTGCACAGAGAAGCATGGAGAATATGAATGCTTCGGAAGAACTTGAAAATGCTTATCTTGATATTATGTTAAGCCAGCGCTCATTTGATAGGGGACCCGGTACACCTAGTAAATATGCTATGGAAGGCTTTGAAGACAGAGTAGGATTATGCACATTTGAAGGTAAGAATGGAGAGAAGCGTGCACCAAAGGCGGCGTACACTTCTGAACTTTTTGTTGCGTTAGAGAAGATAAATCATACTAAGATTGTGAGTAATGATGGAAGTACCAGATTTTTTACACAGGATGAACGAGATACAATAATTTCGCTTATCCACAGACAGCAGACAGTAAAATATATAACAGTGCGTAAAGCGATTGGACTTGCGGAGGGAGAAAGATTTTACAATCTTAATTACAGCCAGAAAGCAGGCAGCAAAAAGTCTACTGAGGATACAGATTTTGTGAGGCTGGAAAACTACCACAAAATACGAAAAGCTCTGAATGAGGATGTGGTATCAGAGCACCTAGGACAGGAAAAGATACAGCTATATGACAGTATAGCTGCCATACTTACATTGTTTAAAAATGATGACAGCAGAATAAGCAGGCTGGAAAAGTTAGGTATTTCACCGGAGTGTTATGATGCTTTGCTTGAAATGTCACCTAATAAGTTTCACAATCTTTCATTAAAAGCGATGGGTAAGATAATTCCGTTTTTGCTTAAAGGTAATACATATGACAAGGCTTGTGTGCTTGCAGGCTACGATTTTAAGGCGGAAAACAACAGCGAAAAGTCTGTTCTGTTAAAGGGCAGAAACATAACAGATATAGTAAATGATATCACTAACCCTGTTGTAAGGCGCTCCGTATCACAGACTATCAAGGTTATAAATGCGATTATACTTGAGTATGGCAGCCCGCAGGCGGTGAATATTGAGCTTGCAAGAGAAATGTCGAAGAATTTTGATGAGAGAAGAAAGCTAAAGTCGGATATGGAATCAAGAGAGAAGGAGAACGATAAATTCCTAAAGCGCGTAAGGGAGTTAAAGTCTAATCCTACAGGTCAGGATATAGTAAAATACCGTCTTTGGGAGGAACAGGGAGGAATCTGTCTTTACTCAGGAGAGAAGATAGATATAAATGACCTTTTCTCACAGGGAGGAGGCTATGATATCGACCATATTCTGCCATACAGCATTACTTTTGATGATTCATACCGCAACAAGGTGCTTGTGAAGGCTTCCGAGAACAGGCAGAAGGGAAACAGGACTCCTTATGAATATATTATGTCTGACAAGGGTGTTGATGCATGGAACAGATACGAAGCATTGATAAAAAATACCAATATTGTTAAAGACTATAAAAAGCAGCTTAAATTATTAAAGAAACACATTACTGACGATGAGAAGGCAGAGTTTAAGGAGAGAAATCTCACAGACACAAAATATATTACACGAATTATCTATAATATGATACGCCAGAATCTTGTCTTAAAGCCATATCTTAATCTTGAAAGAGAGAGAAAGAAGCAGGTTGTAGCTGTCAATGGAGCTATAACACATTACCTTAGCAAGAGATGGGGACTTGAGAGTAAGGATAGACGTACCGACACGCATCATGCACAGGATGCTGTTGTAATAGCATGTACAACAGATGGAATGATTAATAAGATATCTCGCTACTCAAAAGGCAGGGAATTATACTATTCAAGAGGATTTAAGTTCGTTGATGAGGAAACAGGAGAGATCTTAAATCGTGACAGTTTTTCACGCGAAGAGTGGGATGAAAAGTATGGTGTGCGTATTCCTCTCCCGTGGGAGCATTTTAGAGATGAGTTGGACATTCGCATGTCAAGGTATCACGGAGTCATCGAGGATGCAATTTTAGAGACTTCCCCAAGAGAATTTATCTTGTCACATAGAGATGTATATAATTGGATTGATTATCCTGAGTGGATGTTTGTTAAAGGAAGACCCGGACGCAGGGGAGTGCTTGACGGAATATTTGTCTCAAGAATGCCTAATCATAAGGTGAGTGGACAGGCACATGAAGAGACGATACGTTCGGCGAAGTATTATGAGAATGGCGGAAGTGTCTTTGAGACCGGAGGTTATGTTGTAACCAAGAAGTCGATTCAGGATATCAAGCTAAAAGATGGAGAAATCAAAGAATTTTTCAATCCGGACAGCGACAGGCTGCTCTATGAAGCCTTGGTTGACAGGCTTAATCAGTACGGTAATGACCCTAAAAAGGCATTTGCCGAGCCATTTTACAAGCCAAAGTCGGACGGTACACCGGGACCGATTGTCAAGAAAATCAAGGTATTCGAAAAGCAGACCTCAGGGGTTATCGTCAGAGACGGAAATGGCATTGCCGCAAATGGTTCCATGGTGAGAATTGACGTATTCTGCGAGCAGGATAAAGGAAAGAAAAAATATTATTTTGTTCCGATTTATACGGCGGATGTTGTTAAGAAGAGATTGCCGAATAGAGCAGCTACAGCTAATAAGATGTTATCTGAGTGGCGTGTGATGAAGGAGGAGAACTTTATATTCAGCCTTTATTCTAGGGATTTGATTTATATTGAGAGTGATAAGGGTGTGCAGATAAAGGATTTGGATGGGAATATGTCAAGAATAGAAGGCATGTATGCATATTATACCGGGGCAGATACAAGTACTGCAAGTATTGCAGGAAAATTTCATGATAGCAGTGCTGCTTTTAGAGGATTGGGCATTCAAGGACTTAAAGATTTGCGGAAGTGCAACGTAGATGTGCTTGGAAATATATCTTTTGTAAAAAAAGAGAAGCGCATGCCATTTAACTAAATCGAGGTAAAATGTATGGGATATCGTAACATTAAGATTGAAAGCTCCATAGGCTTACATATAAAGAATTCACAGTTAATCATTGGCGATAAAGGAGTAAGTTTTCCGCTTGAAGATATTAATTGTGTTCTTATAGAGAATCAGTCCGTTACGGTATCTTCATACATGCTTCAGGAGTTTGCAAAAAATGAGATTGCATTGTATGTGTGTGATGAAAAACATCTCCCGAACGCAGTTCTTTTGCCATTAGTAAAGCACAGCAGGCATTTTAAGATGCTTACAAGACAGATTGAAGTTGGAAAGCCGCTTATTAAGAGGCTATGGCAGCAGATTATTGTGTGTAAGATAAAAAATCAGGCATTGTGTCTAAAAGAAATGGGATTAGACGGTTATGATAAGCTCCTAGCAATGACAAAAGAGGTTCAATCCGGAGATAAAACCCATGTCGAGGCAAAAGCAGCAGCGTACTATTTTCGTGCTCTGTACGGTGATGAGTTTACCAGAGATAATGAGTGTATAATAAATTCGGCAATGAATTATGCATATGCGATAATAAGAGGTTTGATTGCAAGGTCGATTGTGTGTTATGGTCTGGAACCTTCGCTTGGAATGTTTCATCATAGCGAACAGAACAGCTTTAATCTGGCAGATGACTTTATTGAAGTATTCAGACCGTTGGTTGATTTGTATGTGGCGAGTCATTTTGATATAGCGGAAGTTGATTCTGACCTGACTCCTCAGATAAAAAGAGATTTATTCAATATTATTAATTACGATATGTCTGTGAAAGGGGATAAGCGCATTATAAGCAACTGTATTGATATGCTTGTATACAGTTATAGCGGAGCTATACAAGGAAACAGGACAGACCTTGAGCTTCCCGAATTAATACCGTTGCAGGTGCATAGCTATGAATAAGTTTATGAGATTGATGGTATTTTTTGATTTGCCTGTTGTAAAAGATAAAGACAGAAAAGCAGCGGCTAAATTTCGCAGATTTCTTTTGAAGGATGGATATGTCATGGTTCAATGGTCTGTGTATTCGCGGCTTTGCAATGGTGCCGACTCAATACAAATGCATAAGCAGCGATTGAAACAAAATTTACCGCAAAAAGGCTCTGTGCGCTGCCTTGTCTTGTCAGAAAAGCAGTATTCGTCCATTGATATTCTTCTTGGAACATCGACATTTCATGATATGGACGAATCCACCGATTTAATAAATATTTTTTGAAAAAAGAATAATATTGCTTACAAAAAAGAGACTTTTGCCATCTTTTTTTACATGAAAAATCCCCGTGAACGTAATAAACACGGGGATTTTTCGTTCCCTATTATACCATACCAAGCGATAACTGGGAACAACAACCTGATGAAAAAGGAGGCCAGATGGCATTTAATTATACCATACCAAGCGATAACTGGGAACAACAACTTCCACAATTATTTCAATTCCCGGAGTTCGATTATACCATACCAAGCGATAACTGGGAACAACAACATTAAGGGGAAATGCCTTAGAGGGCTTCGATTATACCATACCAAGCGATAACTGGGAACAACAACTCCTTTGGTGTCCCACCACTCTTTGAACGGATTATACCATACCAAGCGATAACTGGGAACAACAACGGTAAGCAACAATATCAAGGAAGCCACAGAATTATACCATACCAAGCGATAACTGGGAACAACAACCTGCGATAAAATCATAATTGGTGTAAAGGGATTATACCATACCAAGCGATAACTGGGAACAACAACAGACTTTTGAAATTTACGCTTTTTAGCTTTATTATACCATACCAAGCGATAACTGGGAACAACAACAATTAAACAATGGTTGGGGCGCTTGCTACGATTATACCATACCAAGCGATAACTGGGAACAACAACAATAGCAATAACAGTTTCTTGACCGCATACATTATACCATACCAAGCGATAACTGGGAACAACAACGGCTCTGATGCTGGCTCTGGTGCTGGCTCTATTATACCATACCAAGCGATAACTGGGAACAACAACCATATCATCAACCTTGAGACAGAAAACTAATTATACCATACCAAGCGATAACTGGGAACAACAACAGTCCACCACCTTTCTTCTCCCCTCTAAAAATTATACCATACCAAGCGATAACTGGGAACAACAACAGGCACAAAAAATCTTCCTTTTCAACTTGATTATACCATACCAAGCGATAACTGGGAACAACAACAACAAACAAGTGAAATTGCACAGGCACAGGATTATACCATACCAAGCGATAACTGGGAACAACAACATACTCTTGTTCGTCTGGTGTAATTGCGCAATTATACCATACCAAGCGATAACTGGGAACAACAACAAAAACGTGTTCGTATTCTTATAAAAAAGATTATACCATACCAAGCGATAACTGGGAACAACAACTACAACGCACATACTTGGTGTGTGCGTGAAATTATACCATACCAAGCGATAACTGGGAACAACAACTGATTACTGTAATAGACATGGCATTGATGAATTATACCATACCAAGCGATAACTGGGAACAACAACTAAAACAGACGGTGACGCTGTAGAGTTAGATTATACCATACCAAGCGATAACTGGGAACAACAACGTACCATCATAAAACTGTTGCATGTTTTCAATTATACCATACCAAGCGATAACTGGGAACAACAACAAGAGTTGTTTTTCTCTGTTTTCTGGTTATATTATACCATACCAAGCGATAACTGGGAACAACAACCAATTTAAACTCAAAACCGGTATGTGATGAATTATACCATACCAAGCGATAACTGGGAACAACAACTTTACAAGTAAATCAAATAACAACTTACTTATTATACCATACCAAGCGATAACTGGGAACAACAACTGACGTTAAGCCAACACCGATAGGAATTGAATTATACCATACCAAGCGATAACTGGGAACAACAACCTGGGCTTGATCCTATCAAGTTTTGAGGTTATTATACCATACCAAGCGATAACTGGGAACAACAACGTACAAGTAAATCAAATAACAACTTACTTTATTATACCATACCAAGCGATAACTGGGAACAACAACATAGCGATCCTCCTTTCGATTTCCCGTTTCATTATACCATACCAAGCGATAACTGGGAACAACAACTTATAAAATTCTATGGCAGTTACTCATTGAATTATACCATACCAAGCGATAACTGGGAACAACAACTAGTCAAGGAAATTTATTTTAGGAGAATAATTATACCATACCAAGCGATAACTGGGAACAACAACAGAGAACTTTTAAATATCCTCAGCTATTTTATTATACCATACCAAGCGATAACTGGGAACAACAACACTTAATACGTTCGTCATAATCCTTCTTAATTATACCATACCAAGCGATAACTGGGAACAACAACACTTCCTTTTATCTGGACAAAAGGTAACAAATTATACCATACCAAGCGATAACTGGGAACAACAACGTAAACGTAGTTCAATAGATTTTATATAGATTATACCATACCAAGCGATAACTGGGAACAACAACATATTGACCATTCTTTCAGATAGAACAAATATTATACCATACCAAGCGATAACTGGGAACAACAACTTGATAAATAAATATTGAAAAAATAGCTGAATTATACCATACCAAGCGATAACTGGGAACAACAACTTCTCTTGAATAGTTTCCGCTTCTTGTTTTGTACCATACAATATATTTTTGCATATTATTTTCCTCCATGTTATTTTATTCTCTACATTTGACGGTGTTTTTTGCATAAAAATTGCACCCTATGTTTAGGGTGCTTGATTTGTGCGTTGGTTACATTTGACGCATTATTATTTGCCTTGTAGCTGTTTTTTCTTTGCCTCAAGTTCTGCTATTTGTTGCTCGATTGAGGCAATTTCTTCGTTTGCCTTGTTATATTCTGCATCAGGTATCCATTCCATGATTTCGCTTGGTTGGACATGGAGATATTCGCAGACTTTATTTAAAGTATCTCCGTTTATATTTTCATTTTTTGAAAATCTAGTTGGCATATTTTGAGAAAGCCCTGCTTTGCGTAAGTCACTCCATGACATTTTACGTTCTTGTAATAATAACCCCAATTTTGTATATACTATCATTTTTACTTCACCTCCATATAATCGCCTCCAATTCTATCACAAAATATTGTGATTGTTAATTTATTTATTAAATATTAGTTTTTCACAATCATCAATCAAACTTCTAATAGCTTCAAATTGCATTTTGATAAGTTCATCAGAAGTCAGTTTGCCTTCAGAAATTCCTGTTAAATCTCTATTGATTGTCTTAATATTAGCATCAAATTTTTTCTTGTTTTCATTATTCATAATTATACCTCCATTTTCCCTTAATTATAGCATCGTCTAAAATCGTGTAAAGGATTTTTTGAGCATTCGTAATCTGTGATACCTCCATTGTAAATTCGTGATCCACCTCCACGTAGCAAGTGCCGCCCATAGAATAACCGGAAGTGTTGACAATATTCTTTACATAATTTTCATAATTGGTAAGATTAAGGTCGGGAAGCTTGCGGTAATCGTTCTGAAAAAGATAAACATCAATAGAACCATTATCGTCAAATGTTAATCCGAGTGGTACAAGGCGGTTAATAGTCTTTTGAACGGTACCATTAGAATATAAGTTAGCCATAGAACCGCTGTAATCCAAGACAACCACAACCTTTGCACTTGTTGAGCCTAAATCAACACCGTTTTTTTTGCTTAAATCAACCACACATTTTGATAAGCTTACAACATGCTTTTCGAGGTTTACCTTATCTTTTGAGAGACTGATTTTGCCCATCATCTCCTGTGCAAGCTCTTCCTCATTTTTTCGTAACTGTACATATATATAGACTTATTATAACATATAAAAAAGTGACTTTGTAAAAAAAATTTAAAGTATTTTGACAGATTTTTATTTTGTAAGCATTAAAGCTTATTAGAGTCATAAAATTCATGCGGAGGATAGCTCAATCAGTTACCTTGCATATGAAATTTAATTATAATCATTGACTGGATCAAAGGAGTTGTATACAATTATATAAACGCAGGCATTTTATAATAAACGAGAAACGATGGGTGAACTTTTCTGTCCGGTGTCTGGTACGAGCAGGTATCGGATAGAGGTGCGAAGCATCGGTTTTTTATGAACAGGAAGCGAGAGTGGATTGTGAATATCTGATATAAAATACTTTGCGTCAGGAATATAAGAAAGTTAAAATATCATAAACTATGATGGAGGAGATAGCAGCCATGAAAAAGATAAGGTTGACCTACAATGCACCGGTAACACTCACTTTTGTTTTGTTATGTTTTGTTGCGACATTGCTTAACTATATAACGCAGGGAGCAAGCAATGTTCTGCTGTTCATGACTTATCATTCGTCACTTACAAATCCGCTGACGTATCTGAGATTCTTTACACATGTGCTTGGACATAGCGGATGGATACATTTTATCGGGAATGCATCGTATCTGCTGCTTCTTGGACCTATGCTTGAGGAGAAGCATGGTGGGGACAATATTTTAAAGATTATTATTGTTACAGCACTTGTTACAGGCATTATCAATTACATATTTTTCCCAAGAGTTGCCCTCTGCGGTGCAAGCGGTGTAGTATTCGCATTTATACTGCTCACATCGTTTACGAACTTCAGGGAAGGTGAAATTCCGATAAGCTTTGTGCTTGTCGCATTGATTTATTTGGGGCAGCAGGTATATGATGGTATCTTTTTGAATGATAATATATCAAATATGGCACATATTGCGGGCGGTATAGTTGGCTCAATAACAGGATATAAGTTCAATAAGAGAAGATGAATTCTAAAAAAAATGTGAATTATGAGTAATAACAATGTAAATTTCTTGAAAAACGAAAAATTCTGTATTACAATTAAACCATATGTATAAAAGAATAAAAGAAACGAGGACGTGGTTATGGATGCTGTATCGGTGACGTTATTATTTCTGGGATTGTTTAGCGGTGTTGCACTTTTTCTGTATGGCATGAGTGTGATGGGAGACGGTCTTAAGAAAGTTGCGGGAAATAAGCTTGAGACGCTTTTGTATGGGCTGACAAGTACTCCGCTTAAGGGAATTTTGTTGGGAGCGGGGGTTACAGCTATTATACAGTCATCCTCGGCAACATCTGTTATGGTAGTCGGTTTCGTTAATTCCGGTATGATGAAGGTTGTTCAGGGAATCGGTATTATAATGGGTGCTAATATAGGAACGAGTATTACCGGATGGATTTTATGTCTGTCTGATATTCAGGGAGCAGAGGGAGTTGCGGCATTATTGTCTTCGTCAAGTATCGCTGCGATTGTTGCGATTGTGGGTCTTTTAGTCAGAAATCTTTCTAAGAAAGAGACTCACAAGGCAGTTGGTGATATTTTGTTTGGATTTACAATTCTTATGATTGGTATGTCTACGATGAAGGAAGCTATGGCTCCGCTTCAGAATAATTCATTTTTCATGGGAATGCTTACGAAGTTTTCCAATCCTTTTCTTGGAATCCTTCTGGGTATTGTTATTACTGCTGTTTTACAGAGCGCATCGGCTTCCGTAGGTATCTTGCAGTCGGTTGCCATGTCAGGATATCTACCTTTTTCTGCGGCACTTCCTATAGTTATGGGTATTGGTGTAGGTGCAGCGTGTCCGGTTCTTATGAGTGGTATGAGCTCTAATAAGAATGGAAAGAGAACGGCATTGGTATATCTTTTTAATGATTTAGCCGGTATGCTTATATGCGGGACAATCTTTTATATAGTGCAGGCCATTGTGACACATGGTGGCCAGTTTGCATTTATGGATGTCGAGATGAAGTCGATATCTATAGCACTCTTGAATACGATTTACAGAACGCTCACTATTATCATTCTCGCACCGTTTATCAAGCAGATTAATAAGCTGATGTTCTGGATAATTAGGGATACACCGGATGATGTTGAGGATCAGGCGGATTTCGATTTGCTTGAAGAACGTTTCTTAAGAAATCCTGAGCTTGCTCTCTCACAGGTCGGAACTGTCATGAATGGAATGGCAAGAAAGGCGCAGAAGAATGTAATGAGGGCATTTGACCTCATGGATAATTATTCTGTCGAGAAATACAATCTGATTCAGGAGAAGGAAAATGTAATAGATAAGTATGAAGATAAGCTCGATACATATATGATGAAGATTACAGCGATAGGGCTTAATAAGAATCAGACTGTACAGAATTCAAAATATCTGCATACAGTCAGCGATTTTGAGCGAATTGCCGACCACGCCTGCGGAATATCAAGGGCGGCGAAGGAGATTGTAGAGAAAAAGATTAAATTTTCAGATGATGCAAAGAGAGAGCTTGAGATACTCTACAGTGCAGTCAAGGAAGAACTTGATATGACTGTAAAATCTTTCACTGAGGATGATATCGATTTGGCACGGCAGGTTGAACCACTTAGAATAACTGTCCGCATGCTGTGTGCGGAGCTTAAGAGAAATCATATTGTGAGACTCCAGAGTGGTAATTGCGATGCGATAAATGGCTTTGTTTTTAATGACCTGTTAACAAATTTAGAGCGTATTGTTGCCCATTGTTCTAATATAGCGGTAGCTATGATGGAATTTGAGTCGGATGATTTTAACACTCATCAGTATCTCAAGGATATGAGAAACTCGGAAGGCTCAGGCATAGCTAAGGATGTAAATTATTACTCCGATAAATATTCCGTTGAGAAGTCTGGACAAGGCAAATAATTGTGGTGTAATATAATCACTGTGCAGAAATGTACGGTGATTTTTTTATAAAAACACCCCATCCACAAGCATTTCCTGTGAGATGGGGTGTCTTCTGCAATACTTATTTAATTTTTGTTGCGATTAAGACGTGTGAACTCACGGGCGATTAGCAGAATGGATTCATTATATTCGAGTGGAAGAGTTGCCATCATTGAAACAACATCCTTTTGCATATCGTTCTCAGTGTCGTTTCCAAATACAATAGTATCCAGGGAAACTTGAAGACCTTTTGATAACTTGACTAGGGTATCCACGGACATAGATTTGCGTCCGTTCTCGATTTCTGATAAGAATGTGACAGATATTCCGATTTTGTCTGCGAGCTCCTGTTGTGTCATGTTTATAGAGCGTCTTAGCTGGTAAATCTTATTGCCTATGATACGGTTAGTATCATGGGATGTACAATTCATATAAAACCTCCTATGTATTATTTATTGTTAAAGTAAAATTTAACTATAAATACAAAATACCAAAAAATGGAAAATATTAAAATTAACACAAGTTTATAATTTGTTCATTTGAAGTTGAATCGTGTTTGCTGTAGGAGTAATATTTTATTATCAAGGAGAGAGAATATGAAAATAGAAGAAAAAGACATATTGGGTTTTAATTTTTTTCAATATGGAAGTCCTTATATTGGTGAGTGTGGCGGAATGCATTTCAGGATTGCGAGAAATCCGCTTGAAAATGTTGTATTCAATCATGACCCGCACAAAAATGACAATGCTATGTTTGACGTGACTATTTGGAGAGGACCATTTAATTATGATACGACAAGGCAGAAGAAAACCACTGTGCAGTTTCCGTTTACTGAGGATGGCAGAGTACAGTCGATGAAGTGGCTTAATGAAAAGTATAAAGAGCGTGTCGATTATTGGGCGGAAGGAATACCGCTTTTTCCAAGAGACAGCAGCGACCCTGACAGTGAGGACGAGGTTGAGGTCGATGAAAATTTGACAGATACAGCGTCAGAGTGATGGATGGAGCGGTGTCAAAGTCTGTAATTATTCAGGAAATCGAGAGCAGCGTTAGAGAGAGGAAGGTTAGAATTAACGCAATAACTGACCTCTCTTTTTTTTATTTCGAGGTTAGGCGGAGTAACCTCCATAAGTGCGCCGGATTCTAATTCGGATTTAACAAACTCGCGTATGACACATCCGATTCCGAGTCCTGTTTTGGCAAATTCGATGAGCAGATCCATGCTTCCGATTTCCATAAGAGTTGTCTGTGAGAGAATGCTGTCGTTGAGATATGAGTCAACATAGGTACGCGTTACATTATCTCTTGTTAGCAGCATAAGATTGGCTCCGTGGAACAGATTGCTCATAGTAGTGTTCTCTCTGAGAAGCAGATTTTTTATGTAGCCGGGTGATGCGACAAAGGTATCCTGAATGGAGCCTGCGCTGTATAATTTCAGACCTTTTTGGTAGTCGGGAGTTGCTATAAGGCCTATGTCGATATCGCGGTTGTCAATAAGTGCTTTGGTGTGTATTGATGACTGACAGTTGATTGAGATACTTATATGAGGATTCTTTCGTACATATTTTTGAAGTTTTGGCAGCAGAATATATTTGCATAGTGTGTTGCTTGCACCGAAGCGTATTCTGCCGACACCGAGCTCTTTTCTTGAGTTTAGGAGCTGTTCGCCGATATTAATCTCATTGATGGCATTAAAGACATGTGAATACAGCAGTTCGCCATCGTCTGTCAGCTGGACACCTTTTGAGCTTCTGAAAAAAAGGGCTGTGCCGAGTTCGTTTTCAAGCTGCTTGATGGCTTTGCTGATTGCAGGCTGACTTATAAAAAGTCTTTTTGAGGCAGCCGACAGGCTTTTAGTCTGTGCAACGGCGAGAAAAATATTGTAGAGATTGAGAGTTACATGATTGGGTGAACTTTTTTCGTTATTGTTACTCATAAAACGATTCCTTTCATAAGAGCGCAGGTTTATATATCAATGTATAACTATAAGTTATAGCAAGTATAAATAATATGTATTATTAGAATAGCAAAAAATGTGATATTATTCAAGCAGTAACCTTGATAATCCGGTACGAAATAGCCGGATACAGGAAAAGAAATGAGGAATTATTATGGGTATGACGATGACACAGAAGATTCTTGCAGCACATGCAGGTCTTCCTTATGTTGAGGCAGGACAGCTTATTGAGGCGGATCTTGACCTTGTTCTTGGAAATGATATCACATCTCCGGTAGCAATCCATGAGATGGATAAGATGAAGAAAAGCGGAGTCTTTGATAAGGATAAGATAGCTCTTGTTCCTGACCACTTCGTGCCGAATAAGGATATAAAGTCGGCAGAGCATTGTAAGTGCGTCAGAGAGTTTGCAAAGAAAAATGAGATTACCAATTATTTTGAAGTCGGACAGATGGGAATTGAGCATGCACTTCTTCCTGAGAAAGGTCTTACTGTTGCAGGTGATGTTGTAATCGGAGCTGATTCACATACCTGTACATACGGTGCGCTCGGCGCATTTTCCACAGGTGTAGGTTCGACTGATATGGCAGCAGGAATGGCAACGGGCAAGGCATGGTTTAAGGTTCCTTCCGCTATCAAATTCGTTCTGACAGGTAAGCCTTCTAAGTGGGTGAGCGGCAAGGATGTAATTTTACATATTATAGGAATGATTGGTGTTGACGGAGCTCTTTATAAGTCCATGGAGTTCGTCGGTGACGGAATAAAGAACCTTTCGATGGACGATAGATTTACTATTGCCAACATGGCTATAGAGGCAGGAGGCAAGAATGGAATATTCCCTGTAGATGATATTGCGGAAGCATATATGAGAGAGCATTCAACAAAGAAATATACAATATATGAAGCTGACGAGGATGCTGTGTATGATGAGACATATACGATTGACCTCGCTGAACTCAAGCCTACAGTCGCATTTCCGCATCTTCCTGAGAACACACATACAGTAGATGAGGCAGGAGAAGTGAAGATTGACCAGGTTGTAATCGGTTCATGCACTAACGGACGATTGGATGACCTGCGTATTGCAGCGGAAGTTCTTGAAGGAAGAAAAGTGGCGCAGGGACTTCGTGTTATAATAATACCTGCTACTCAGGCAATATATCTTCAGGCAATGGAGGAAGGGCTTTTAAAGACATTTATAGAGGCGGGAGCTGTTGTCAGCACACCTACATGTGGCCCGTGTCTTGGAGGGTATATGGGTATTCTTGCTGAAGGAGAGCGCTGCGTATCGACAACTAACCGTAATTTTGTCGGACGTATGGGACATGTCAGGTCGGAGGTATATCTTGCAAGTCCGGCAGTTGCAGCTGCAAGTGCAGTGACAGGAAAGATAAGCCAGCCGTCAGAGCTTGGATTGTAGAAACTGATAATAGAAATGAGGATTAGTATATGAAAGCATCAGGAAAAGTATTTAAATTTGGAGATAATGTTGATACAGATGTAATTATACCTGCAAGATACCTGAATTCA
>OGOW01000555.1_pt1 | contig 42446 bp, 25 predicted proteins | sample 1552781 | NCBI WGS metagenome assembly OGOW01 (sample SAMEA2580145, study PRJEB22360) | human gut metagenome | biome: human gut; feature: human-associated habitat; material: faeces | place: Denmark | collected 2008/2010
CTACTATCTTTTAGGATACAAAGTAACGTTACTTTGTATCCTAAAAGATAGTAGTTAATACACTATTAAATACGTACTTTTTCAATCTAAATTATATATTGTTTATAGTGTTGATTATAAGCTGTAAAGCTACTTCTCTTAAAGGATTTCCAGATAAAATAGCTTTCATTGGGAAAAATAGAATAAGGTATAGTTGTTGAAAAAACAACTATTAGAGAGTTATTCGGTAAATTAATCCTTCCGCCCAGGATTGTTCTGTTACCAGCCATTGCTGCTCTTTTTCATTTTGAGATTGTTGCAACATCGTGCCTAACAACTCCTGATAATGTTGCAACTGCCTGATAACGTCTGTATGTTTATTTTCTCTTAGCAATAGTAAAATCCTTAATTTATAGATGTTAATATTGGGACTTTTCGATAATTGCTCTGCTTTATTTAAATAGTTTATGCATTCTTCATTGCTTTTTGTTGTATTCGATTGTCTCATAATACTGTTTGCCATCATGATATAATCATTCGGACATGCCATTTTATTTTTGATGTTTTTCATAGCTAAACGTCCGGAAGCGATGTATTTACCGTTATAATCCATCATCCCGGATTCGAAACTGACTACGACAGACATTATTTTAAGATACTTCTGATCTTTAGGCAATGGGGAGAACGTTCCTTGCTTTTTTATTCTTTTTTCTAAAGAACCATAGATATCTCCTTTCGATAATATTTTTGCATTATGTTCATTTTTATAATATGCATGGATTTTAGTTAGGGCAGAAGCCAATGCGTCCTTGTTTTTCCCGGAAAATTCCATATACTTTATGGCATATTCATCAGCTTCAAGTTCTTGTTTCTCAGAATAATCCAACCCCATACGATTTATAATGTTTTCGTTTATCAATGTTTGTATAATATCATTGGTTATGAAAATGGCACCAGGTTCGTAGTTATAGTAACGTTGATATAGAAATTCTTCTGTGGCAGCTACTACTCCGTTAGCTACAGAACCCCAGAACTCGGCACGCTTAGCACGGGTTATATTTTTATTAATGGTAATGATTGAATGATCCAAAACTTCATGAGCAACTTCTCGGCTTAAAATGGCATATAGCTCTTCTTCTGTATCTAAAGTTGTAAGTAACCCCGTTGATACAAGAAGGCTTTGATTGCCCAACATAAGTACGTCAGGGGCAGGAGATTTCAGGATACGTATTTGTGGAATCGTGTTTCTGTGTAAATAGAGTTGAGTGGGAGCAATAGACAATAACAGACATTGCAAGTAATCTTCAATGGCGGCATCTTCATAAAATAATTGTGATTGAGTCAGTTCTTTTAAATATTCGTCAGATTCTTCTTTTTGTTCTTGTCGGAGTATTTCCTGAGTACCTTTTTTGTCGTAGTAGGAAATTAAATCATTTGATAATTGAGCTATTTGCCAGAAAGAGGTTGAGTTTTCCGGAAATAATTCTATAACATCAAGTCTGTTTATGGGTATCCCAGATTGAATCCCGTTAGTTATTACAACAGCTTGGGTCTCAGAATTACTGTTATAGGTCGGTATCTGTGATTTAATGATTCTTTGTAGTACGGTAGGAGTTCCTTTGGTTATATTCAGATAATCTGTTTTGAAAACTCCTTTGATATTTAACATAGGATTTTGAGAAGTACTTTGAGAGAATACTATCCCAAGACTAAAAAGAATGGTCATTACTGATAAAAGGATGCGTTTCATAAGCCTTATGATTTTAGTTATCGTTACAAATTTAAGAAAAAGAAGATGTGTATGAAAAGGAAAAATACTATTTGCTAATAGGAATTTCCCTCTAATTTATTTCATTTTCCACGATTTCTTATTTTCGCTTCCAGGAATATTTAAAACTTTCTATTGATGGACGATTTAGATGTTTTTGGAAGTATGAAAGTGATTTTTGAACATTGATCTATACTTAATACGCTATGTTTGCAATGACAAAAGTCGTTTAATAAATCTGAAATGAACTAAAACACAAGATGAAAAACGATTAAAGTCAAATTTTCCTTAATTATTAACTTTAATTTTTATTATTATGAAAAGAGGATTACTTTTCTCAGCAGCTATATTGATGGTAGCCGCTAGTGCAATGGCTCAAACAGACATTACTCCTTCACGTTACGTTTTTGCTAATCAACCGGTAGGAACATACGCTTTTGATGAGGCAGTTCCTGGAGCAAATCCATCAAATGCATTACCTGTAGTTGTAGAAAAATGGAATGATGGCTTTTTTATGTTGGCAGGGGCTGCCGTTGCCTATACAAGCCTTGATGCTCAAGCTACAAAAGATTTGCAGGCCGGTGTGAATGTTGTAGATATGGGAGGTACTATTGGTAAAGTTCTTTGTATTAGGGGAAATAGTTCAAAATATGATGTCGGTACTCCAATGGCAGCAGCTCCTAAGTGGTTTAATCTTAACTTTTATACTGATCCTGCCAATACACCTATTAGTGCAGATAAAGGTGAGACAAATAAAATTCGTGTGCGTTTAGTATTTTCTATTTATCAAAATGAGATTAGTGAAACAGCTTCATTACTTAAATTTTATGGTTCGACTTATGCCAATTCGGTGTTAGGTGCTCAACATACTAACTTCTGCTCTGGTGACTTCATGAAATTGGATGAAGAAGGTGATCCAGAATTAAATGAAAATGAAAAGTATTTTTATGATCCCACAAGATGGATGATATATGAGTTTGATACATGGGTAGGCGATAAAGCAGGTGCACCTACACGTCTTAAAATAGAAATCCCGGCACAAGGTGATTTTACTCTCTTAGTTAAAGAAGTGAAATTTATGACAGATGTGACAGGTGATCCTATTCAACGAAAGTATGAGTCTTATACTTCAGGTCCGATAACTGGTATCAGTGAACTGCAAAAAAATGACGAGGTGTTGTATAGGATGGATGGCAATAATGTAACTTTTGTTGATAATGCCGAAGTATATACGATATCTGGTGCCAAAGTGGTAGAAGCTGCTGCTAACGAGCCTGTGGCATTGAGTAAGGGCTTTTATGTAGCTAAAGTTGGACAAAAAGCTACTAAATTAGTGATTAAGTAATTCTTGTATAGTTCAGAATAAATGATGGGTGATAAAAATTTTCACCCATCTTTATTCTTTTAGCAGTTTTATCCCCTTTTTTAACATCTAATTTCTGATTTATGAAAACTCTATTTTCTGCCTTATTTTTTGTTCTATGTGGAGTAATAAATACCTATGCTCAGGTTGATAATTATTCTTTGAAATTTACTTCTCAGGGAAACGTTACTTTTGATTCCATGTTGGAATTGGATAATCTTTCTTCATATACAATACAATTCTGGATGAATGTTTCTGAATGGAGCAAGGGAGCTTCTGTATATTCTCGTGGAAATAATTTTAAAGCTAAGTTAGGCGATGCTAAAACAGTAGAATTTGTTGTGGGTGACAAAGTTTTAAAAGTGTTTTCCGATGATTTGATAGTAGGAAAATGGTGTCAGGTTACTTTTTTTTGTAAAGAAGGGCAAGGAGAAATTTGTATTAACGGACTGACTGTTTATGATGCAAATGAAGTGTTACCGGTAATCCCTGCAACAGAAGATGGTTTCGTTCTTGGTGGGGGCTTTAGTGGCAGAATAGATGAATTTCGTATTTGGAATACACTTTTAGCTAAGGATTATGATTACTTTCGCAACAATACTTTAAATAAATGGGCACCCCAATGGAATAATTTGGTTGCTTATTATAAATTTGATCAGAATTTATGTGAAAATGTAGTTGATTACACATTCAAACATCATGGTATTTTTTCGTCAACAGGGGTTGAACGTGATATCGTGATTGATAATCCGTCTTTTAAATATCGTATTAATGCTGCTTATTCTGATTTTTCCCGTTTCTTTGACCGTGCTATTGATCGTGATAAATATTTATTGTCTAATGATTTAATTGTTTTAGGTATTAATTCGTATGCAGATGGTTCTCTAAAGATAGGATATCCATATAATCACGGTACGGTTGTAAATGGTGAATATCTGGCTGAATATGCAGGACGCTCGGGAATACTTTCATTAAAAGGTGATAAAGCCGGTATGACGGTTGGAGTGGATGCATTTACTCCATCAGATAAATATACGTTTGCTACTTGGATTTATCTTGAAAAATGGGAAGAAGGGGCTTATATCTTTAATAAGGAGACAGAAGATGCCTCTAAAGGATTCTCAATACGTCTTGGTAAGGAAGAATCTAAACAGGTTATAATCCGGCTGAATGGAAATGACTATATCAGCCAGAAAAAAATGAAATTAAATGCATGGATGCATTTTGCAGTAACTACCTGGTTAACAAAAGCTGGTGGTGATAAATTGTTTATGTTTTGTTACAATGGTACGGGGTCTTTTGCAACGAAATCAGTAAGTAGTACAAAAGATGATAATTGGCTTCCGGAAGGGAATGAAGGTATTCCGGCAGTATTAGGTGAAAATTTAAATGCAAAATTTGATAATACAGTTATCTGGCATGCTTCTCGTGATGAAAGTGGAATAAAATCAGAAATGGAATCTTTGCCAATGCCTGGCTTTGATACAGTAGTGACAGCTTCTGTTTTACATAATGCTAATTCATATTGGATGTTTGATAATTCGGAAGATTTAGGTTATGATTCATATTCTTACAGACATTTTATTAATATAATGCGTAAAGCTTATGAAGGATATAGAGGATATCATGTTCGGATGAGTGTTAGCAGTCATGATGGATGGCAAAATACATTTGCCGATGCACAAAAACGTATTAAATTTGCAGCGGATTTAGCCAAAATAGCAGAAGAATTTGATGGAGTTGATCTTGATTTCGAATGGTGTTATAGTGATTATACATGTTGGGATAATTATGGTAAACTAATATTGGAGGTTGATAAAGTGTTGGGTAAAGACAAAATTCTGACAGTTTCACCTCACTATGTTTCTTATTCTTTACAACCTAAATATATGGATCCGGTGGATTACTTCACATTTCAGATATACGGACCAGGAAATCATGTGTTTATATGGAATAATTATCTGGATGCTTATAATAAGTTTACGGCACAGGGATTTCCTAAAGGTAAAATATTAATGTCTTATGCTACGACTACTTCCAGAGGTTATAAAAACGGACAAGAAGTAACTGCTGCTGCTCCTATAGGAGTACGTAATGGATTATTGGATGGAAATTATACTCCCGATATGAATATTGTGAATGATGGAACCTATGACAGATACATTACAGGATTTAATCAGACCTATGATCGTGCAAAGTATACACAAGACAAAGATCTTACTGGTATTTTTTATTGGGATATGGGAAATGATGTGAAGACTTCGCATAAATATAGTTTAGTGAAAGCAGCGAGTTATGGTTTGAATAGTAATGTAGATACATTGGTTACTAAAGTAGACAAGCTTCCTACTGCTATAGAGCGTGTGTCCATGTATGCACAGAATAATGATAAATTGATGATATATTCAACGTCGGGAGAAAATTCTATCTCTTTCATCTTACCCGAAAATGTAATTCCTTATCGTATCCAAGTATATGATGTGAAAGGTATGTGCGTAATTAATAAGGAAACGAATAAGTCTATTTTGCCTGTGGATAGCTTGTCGGATGGATATTATGCAGTTTCCTTACTTACCACTTCCGGAAAGTTGCTGAAAGGCAAATTTTTAAAGAAATAATACTTAAAATGTAATTCTATGAGAAAGTTATTGTATTTTTTATTACTGTTGGGATTTGTAGGCCTCTATTCCTGCGAAAAGGAGGCTGAAAATCCAGGAGATTATGATCTGAAATCAGAATTGAAGGTTCTTGGCATATCTACAAAGAATTTAGGTGATTTGGATGTTAAAGTTGTCAGGAGTATTGATACTACATATGTCCGTTATTATGTGGTAAATAGAGATACTCTGGTAGATACGGACGGAGAGCCGATATTGGATAAAGACGGTAAATTACAGATCACGAGAGATACCGTTTATTATAATAGTAATATCACTGCTAAGTTTGTAGAATTGGAAAAAGTGGAGTTAGGTCCTTCTGTAGATACTATTTATGTGTCATTAGAAAGTAATGCTAAATGGCAAGCGCCAATGCCCAATGCTGGTGGAAAGGCTCAATGGTTTTTCACTCAACGTCTGGCAGGTGGTGGTGATGGGACTGTAGTTGCATCTGTAGTCCGTAATAAATACTATAAAAAGACTGTTGATGCGGTACAGTATATTTTAACTTCAGATAGTACGACTATGTACAAATTGGTGTTTGGCCAAAGAGGAGAGAAAGATGAATAACACAATAGTGAAAGATAAATAACTAAATGATAATGAGAAAATATATAATATTTATTTTAGGATGCTTGTTCGCTTTATTCTCAGTGAATGGCTATGCTCAAGATATCAAAGTAACAGGAACAGTGCTGGACGAACTGAACGAAGGGTTACCGGGAGCAAGTGTTAGCATAAAAGGGACATCACAAGGTACTGTGACAGATCTGGATGGTAACTTCTCAATTACAGTGCCCAATCCTCAAAGTGTGTTGATCGTTTCTTTTATAGGTTATCAAACGAAAGAAGTAACAGTAGGCAACCAGCGTAATATCCAGATAAAGATGAAAGATGACTCGAAAATGATAGATGAGGTAGTCATTGTAGGTTTCGGTACTCAGAAAAAAATCAATGCGACAGGCGCTGTGAAAACATTGGATAATGCTGTACTGGAATCTCGTCCGTTAGGGAATGCAGTACAAGGGTTGCAGGGAGCTGTTGCCGGATTGAATATCACAAATGATGCCGGAGGTGGTTTAGGCCAAAACATGGATATCAATATTCGTGGATTAGGTTCTATCGGAGAGGGTTCTAATTCTTCGCCTTTGGTATTGATTGATGGCATGGAGGGTGACTTATCATCTATAAACCCGAATGACATTGAAAATATATCCGTGTTGAAAGATGCGGCAGCCGCTTCAATTTATGGTTCTCGTGCTCCCTTTGGCGTTATTCTGGTAACAACAAAGGGGGGGGAGAAAGGCTTGACCGTTAATTATACAGGTAATATTCGTATTTCACAACCAATTTCTGTGCCCGATCCGGTAGACTCGTATACGTATGCTTTAATGGTAAACGATGCATTTATTAATTCGGGTGGTAATGCTCAGTTCTCTAATTCGCAGTTAAACAAGATTTTAAGATATCAGCGTGGAGAATTAAGTGACGGAATAGAACCGAATCAGGATAAGTCTGACTGGGCATGGGGACAACAGTCTTATGCGAACACAGATTGGTATGATACATACCTGAAGAAGTTTACTACTTCGCACGAACACAATATGACGATTTCCGGTGGTGGCGAAAAAATAACTTATTACTTCTCTGCCAACTATCTGGGACAGACGGGGCTGTTTGAATATGCCGATGAAGAGTTTACGCGTCTGTCAGTGAATGGCAAGGTAAATGTGAAGTTGAATAGTAAGGTAAAAATGTTATGGAATACCCGTTTGGTAAATACCGAAAATGATAAACCAACGGCCATGAATGATGCTTTTTTCCATAATCTGGGACGACGTTCTCCACTGATGCCTGTAATGATGCCTAACGGAGAATACAACAAAGAATCTATGATAGGGGCTATTAAAGATGGCGGACGCAATAACAGCAAGCAGCAGATTCTGTACAATCAATTGAATTTAACGTATGAGCCTATTAAAGATTGGAAAGTTTATGTAGAACTGAATAGTCGTTTGGAAGATCCTCGTACTTCACGCCAGTTCAGTAAATTATCATATACGAAACCAAATGGTTCAACCGAATATTATCAGGTAATTGAAGGAGTACTACCCAAATTCCTTCCGAAGGATAATGGTACTTTTACTATCCAGCCAGAAGCGGGTACCAGCGTGTTAGAGAAAACATCGGGACATAATAACTATTTCAACACCAATATCTATACGGATTATGAAAAGACCATAGGAGGTCATTATCTAAAAGGATTGATTGGTATGCAAACAGAACATTATAGTACGGAGATAAACCGGATTGCCGCGAATGATATATTGTTGGATGAACGTCCGTTCATTCCTTCTACGTCCAGTAGTTCATTGTTGTCGGAAACGAAAGGTGAATGGGCCTCTCTGGGTTTCTTTGGACGTATTAATTATTCGTATGCTGACCGCTATATGGCGGAAGTGAACTTGCGTTATGACGGAGCTTCCCGTTTTCCTATTAACGAGCGCTGGGCATTTTTCCCTTCTTTTTCTTTGGGCTGGAACATCGCTCAGGAAGCTTTTTGGGAACCTATAGCCAATGTAGGATTTGAGTATTTGAAAGTAAGAGGCTCTTATGGTACATTGGGTAATCAAAATACAGATTCTTTCTATCCTTATTACCAAAAGATGGCAGCTTTGCCTGGTGCACTTCAACTGGGAGGAAAGCAGGCAAATGTATTGGACGTATTCAAACCTTATTCAACCAGTTTGACATGGGAAACCATTGAAAATGCAGGGATAGGTATTGATTGGGGATTTTTTAGTAATCGTTTGAGTGGTTCGTTTGACTGGTATCAACGTACTACAAAAGATATGGTAGGACCGGCAAACTCGTTGGCTGCAATATATGGTGGAGATGCTCCTAAGACAAATAATGCAGAGTTACGTACGCGTGGCTGGGAGTTGGAACTCTCTTGGAGAGACCGTGTTAATAAAGATTTTAGTTACGGAATTACAGCTACATTAAGTGATTATAAAGCAGTGGTTACTAAATATGAATCTTCTGATAATGCGATAGATGGTTGGTATCAGGGAAAAGTGGCAGGTGATATGTGGGGATATGAAGTTCTTGGTATAGCTAAAAGTGATCGTGAGATGAGCGAATATCTGGCTCAGCACTCACAGCAAAGTATTGGAGATAAATGGGGTGGTGGTGATTTGATGTATCGGAATCTGGACGATAAATCAGAGATTAATGCAGGAAGTAGGACATTGCAGGATCATGGTGATTTGAAAATAATAGGTAATAGTACTCCCCGTTATGCTTATAGCTTTACATTGGAGGCTAATTATAAATTTGTAGATTTTCGTGCTTTCTTCCAGGGAATTGGCAAACGTGACCTGTTTTTTAAAGACGGAGTCGATCCTAAAGGTACAGCCTCTTTCTTTGGATTTGGTGGAGCTCCTTATCAGCGTTCTCTATATATGGACCATTTGGATTACTTTCGTTATGCTGGCTCGGAGTTGGGAGCAAATATGGATGATCCTTATTACGGACGTTTAAGAACAGATGCTAACAATGTTCAGGTATCTGATCGCTTTGTTCAGAATGGGGCATATCTGCGTCTGAAGAATTTACAGATAGGCTTTAATTTACCGCAAAATACAAAATTGTCTAAAGTAATAAAGAAAGCACGTCTGTATTTGTCTGGTGAGAATTTATTTACTATTACAAAACTGAAAATATTCGATCCGGAAACGTCTGGAGGAACGAGTACTGAATATGGTAATGGTAAAACTTATCCGATGTATAGGGTTTGGTCTGCTGGGCTTGAATTAACTTTTTAATCTTCTAAATTACGAAAAACGATATGTATATGAAAAAATATTGGTTAATAGGAATTGCTTTCTTCGGGATAGGAGTTACATCTTGTAGTTTTCTGGAGTGTGATCCGCAAGATTTCGGAGATGAAACAGCTTATTTTAAAAAAGCGGATGATCTGAAAATGTCAGTGAATAGTTTTTATGAACTGTTTCCCAAAATGAACGCGCTGTATGGTGGTTTGTATGTAAATGATAATACCAGTGATAATCAAATTGGTACCGGAGCAGATGAACTGTTTTATCCGGGTACCAAAAAAACAGTGAAGCAGGAGAATTCGGAATGGAAATTTGAGAATTTGCGTGGTATTAATTTCTTTATAAATAAGACTGAAGAAGAACTGAAAGCCGGAAATATTGTAGGAACCGAAGAGTTTATCAATCATTATTTGGGTGAGGGGTATTTTTTTCGTGCATATGATTATTATCGTCTGTTAACGAGTTACGGAGATGTACCTATTCTAACAAAGATGATGGAAAATAATCAGGCAGAATTAGCTGCCTATAGCGTACGTGCTCCTCGTAATGAAGTTGCCCGTTTCATATTAAAAGATTTGGATACGGCGATTGACTTAATGATGGATAAAGCACCCGAAAGTGGGCGTTTGTGTAAAGATGCGGCTTTGCTAATGAAAGCACGTGTTGCTTTATATGAAGCAACTTGGGAAAAGTATCATGCAGGTACCTGCTTTGTGCCTGGAAATGCAAAATGGCCGGGAGCATCAGTATATCCGGATTTTCAGTTTAAGGCCGGTAGTGCGCAAAAAGAGATTGAATTCTTTTTAGATGAAGCAATCGCTGCTGCAGATGCCGTTGCTTTACATCGTAATCTGGACAAAGAGTATATCACTATGTTTAATAGCCTGAATATTTTTGGTGATAATGATGAGGTCATTTTAGCCCGTTATTACGCTGTGAATGTTATATCCCATAGCTGTTCCAATTATCTGGGACGTACTGGTGGAGGAACCGGACTGACGCGGGCATGTGTGAATAGTTTCTTGATGAAAAACGGACTTCCTATTTATGCTGATGGAAATGGTTATCAGGGAGATAAAACAGTATACGCTGAAATACAAGATCGGGATGTGCGTATTGCTACATCATTGAAAGGTGGAGGATTTATTCACGGTGAAAGTATTAAGGATACAATACATTATGTAAAACCTCATTTAAGTCAGACTGGTAATGAATCTTCTACCACAGGTTATGAAATAAAGAAGTTTGTAAGTGATGTAGATGGACAAGATGTGTCGGGCAAAGGGACAACGGCCACTCCGATATTTCGTGCTGCAGAAGCTTATCTGATTTATTTGGAAGCATATTATGAACGTCATGGTCAATTGGGGGGAAACTGTGATACTTATTGGAGAGCTTTACGCAAACGTGCAGGAGTTGATGAGAATTATGCTACCACTATTACCGCTACCGACTTATCACAGGAAAGCGATCTTGCCACTAAATGGAAAGGTACTTATATAGATAAAACATTGTATAATATCCGCCGTGAGCGTCGTTGCGAGTTTATTGTAGAAGGTATGCGTTTGAATGATCTGAAAAGATGGCGTGCGCTGGACAACATGGTGGAATATCAGGTAGAAGGTATTAATTTGTGGACAGAAATGTATAAGATGTATGGTACTGATGACCTTAAGGAAGGAACCGTTTCTCAGGCAGGTATATCCAATTATATTCGTCCGTTGCAGAAGAATGCGACCAATATAGCATACAATGGATACAATTTTCCAAAACCTCACTATCTGGAACCAATTCCTATTTCTGAATTTTTACTGACAGTTGACCAAACTACCAACAAAACTGTATTGTATCAGAATCCGGGGTGGCCTGCAGATTATGATGGAACTGCTGATTATTCTTATGATTGTGATTAATAAATGAATACTCCTCTAATTTGGGGGAGTACTCTAAACTCTATTATCACAGATTATACGAATTTAATGAAGTGATGTTTTCAATAGGTGCTAAACATGAGTTCGTATAAATCTGTGGTGTTTTTCAGATTGTTTTATTTCCTATCCGGATAAGATTCTTGATTTTATTATTTATTGTTTTTGTTCTTTCTTTCAAATAAAATTCAAAAGAGGACACATTTGGGACATTTTTGGAATATATAAAATTATTTTCGAACATTGGATTAGTACCTGCTGTCGTAAATTTGTATTTAAAAGAAACATAGAACTATAGAACTACTAAATAATAAAGGGTAGAGAAATTATTGTATTTATATTAATGTTGTTTTACCATGAACCGACCAGACTTAAAAATAGTTTATCCCTTTGCCGGATTGGCGACATTGGCTACTGTAACTTCTTGTCAGCAACAAAAAAAGGAAGAAGCAAAACCATATAATATTGTATATATTATGACGGATGATCATACGGCTCAAATGATGAGTTGTTATGATACCCGTTATATGGAGACTCCTAATCTGGATCGTATAGCCAATGATGGTGTACGCTTTACCAATAGTTTTGTTGCTAATTCGCTGAGTGGTCCAAGCCGTGCCTGTATGATTACCGGTAAGCATAGTTGTGCCAATAAATTTTATGATAACACGACGTGTGTTTTTGATAGTGCACAACAAACTTTTCCGAAGCTGTTACAGAAAGTTGGTTATCAGACAGCTTTGGTAGGGAAGTGGCATTTAGAAAGTCTGCCTACAGGGTTCAATTACTGGGAGATAGTACCGGGACAGGGCGATTATTATAATCCGGATTTTATCACCCAGGATAATGATACGATTCAGAAACAAGGTTACGTCACAAATATTATCACGGATGAGGCTATTGACTGGATGGAGAACAAACGGGATAAGGATAAACCTTTCTGCCTGTTGATTCACCATAAGGCTATTCATCGCAACTGGATGGCGGATACCTGTAATCTGGCACTGTATGAAGATAAGACATTTTCTCTTCCCGGAAACTTCTTTGATGATTATGAAGGCCGTCCGGCTGCTGCTGCACAGGAAATGAGTATTGTGAAGGATATGGACATGATCTATGACCTGAAAATGCTTCGTCCGGAGAAGAACTCGCGACTGAAATCTTTGTATGAGAAATTCCTCGGACGTATGAATACGGAGCAACGGGCTGCCTGGGATAAGTTTTATGGTCCGGTGATTGATGATTTCTATAAGCAGAATCTAAAAGGAAAAGAATTGGCCAACTGGAAGTTTCAACGGTATATGCGTGACTATATGAAGACAGTGAAATCTCTGGATGATAATGTAGGGCGTGTACTTGACTATCTGAAAGAAAAGGGAATGTTGGACAATACGTTGGTGGTTTATACTTCCGATCAGGGATTTTATATGGGCGAACATGGCTGGTTTGATAAACGCTTTATGTATGAGGAATCTATGCGTACTCCGCTTATAATGCGTTTGCCTAAGGGATTCGACCGGAAAGGTGATATAACAGAAATGGTACAGAATATTGATTATGCACCTACTTTTCTTGAGTTGGCAGGTGCTCCTGTTCCTGATGATATCCAGGGGGTATCTTTGTTGCCTTTGCTGAGAGGAGAGCATCCCAAAGATTGGAGAAAAGCATTGTACTATCATTTTTATGAATATCCTGCCGAACACATGGTAAAACGCCATTACGGTGTTCGTACAGAACGATATAAGTTGATTCATTTTTATAATGATATAAACTGGTGGGAGTTGTATGATCTTCAGAAAGATCCTGCTGAGATGCATAACTTATATGGAAAAGCAGAGTATGAACCTGTAGTGGGAGAACTTAAAGAAGAAATGCTGAAGTTGCAGGAGCAATACAACGATCCGGTTCGTTTTTCACCGGAAAGAGATAAAGAGTAAAAAAGGAATATATTGATTTATGATGAAATACACCTTATCAATTATAATAGCGTTACTGTTTTCCCCTATCATAGCAGTACAGGCTGAAGATTTAACACAAACGATCTCTATAGTACCCACCCCTGTGCAAGTTGTGCCAGGGGAGGGGAGCTATCGTTTTTCGGAGAATACGGTATTTGCTGTAGAGAATGCAGGGCAAGCGGAAATCGCTCGTAATTTTATCGGTCTTTTTACTTGTGCTGGCGGATTCACTCCGTTGTTGAAAGAAGGAAGTAACACCGGGGATGTTTGTTTTATAACAGATCGTAGCTTGAAGAGTGAGGCCTATCGGTTGGATGTCACTTCGGATAAGATTGTGATTAATGCTTCGGATGTAAAAGGCTTCTTCTATGCCTTGCAGACGATCCGTATGTTGCTGCCGGCTTCTATAGAGAATGCAAGAAATGTAGGCGGAGATGTTGACTGGGGCATTCCTTCGGTAAAAATTAGTGATGAACCTCGCTTTGGCTATCGCGGGTTATTATTGGATGCTGCCCGTTTTTTTATACCCAAAAAGAATGTATTGCGCATCATAGATTGTATGGCAATGCTGAAAATAAATAAACTCCATTTTCATTTGTGTGATGATAACGGTTGGCGCCTGGAAATAAAGAAACATCCTCGTCTGACAGATATAGGTGCATGGCGGGTAGATCGTACCGATGTCCCTTTTCATTCCCGAAGGAATCCGATGTTGGGAGAATCTACTCCAATAGGTGGGTTTTATACTCAGGAAGACATGAAGGAGATAATAGCGTATGCTACCGATCGCCAGATAGAAGTGATTCCTGAAATAGAAATGCCGGCACATAGTAATGCCGCTCTGGCCTCTTATCCCGGATTGGCTTGTCCGGTAGTAAAGAATTTCATAGGTGTATTACCCGGGTTGGGAGGTGCGCATGCTGAGGTTATCTATTGTGCCGGGAATGACAGTGTATTTACATTTTTACAAGATGTGATTGATGAAGTGGTGGAGTTGTTTCCTTCCCGTTATATTCATTTGGGAGGTGATGAGGCCAGAAAGACGAACTGGGAAAAATGTCCGCTTTGCCAGGCACGAATGAAAAAAGAACATCTGGCCAATGAAGAAGATTTGCAGGGGTACTTTATGAAACGGATGTGCGAATATGTACAAAGTAAAGGCCGTGAAGTGATAGGCTGGGATGAATTGACGAATACGACTATACCGGACGGAACCATCATTTTAGGCTGGCAGGGATTGGGTACTGCTGCTTTGAAGGCTGCAGAACAGGGACACCGGTTTATAATGACTCCGGCGCGTATTATGTATCTGATACGCTATCAGGGACCTCAGTGGTTTGAACCTGTGACTTATTTTGGTAATATAACTTTGAGGGATGTATTTGATTATGAACCGATACAGGATGATTGGAAACCTGAATATAAGTCTCTTTTGATGGGGATACAGGGTTGTATGTGGACTGAGTTTTGCAATAAACCCGAAGATGTGGACTATCTGCTCTTTCCGCGTCTGGCAGCAGTGGCCGAAGGGGGCTGGGCTAAACCGGAATCGAAAGATTGGAACCGTTTTTTAAAAGGATTGGATGTATATAACTGCCATATTGCAGCTAAAGGAGTGAGGTATTCCCGTTCAATGTATAATATTCAGCATACAATAACACCTGAAAACGGAGCTTTAAAGGTTAATTTGGAATGTATACGTCCGGATGTAGAAATTCGTTATACGTTGGATGATAGTGAGCCTTCGGTAAAATCACTCCGTTATACCAAGGATTTGACTATTCGGGGCGTACAAACTTTAAAGTGTGCTACCTTTGTGGGGGATAAGAAAATGGGAAAAACATTGATTTTACCTGTTATCTGGAATAAGGCTACCGGTAAACCTGTTTTTGGAGATAATAAAAATGTGGAAGTAGTAACCAACGGAATACGTGGAAGCCTGAAACAAACAGATTATGAATGGGCTTCCTGGGAAAAAAGTGATACGGTATCTTTCACAATTGATTTATTGAAAAAGGAAACACTCCATACGGTTACAGTAGGTTGTATTACAAATTATGGCATGGCAATACATAAACCGGCATCGATAGAAGTAGAAATATCAGATGATAACCGTAAATTCAGGAAGGTGGGTACATTAAGCTTTACTCCTCAGGATATCTTCCGGGAGTGGAATTTTGTGGAAGATCTGTCTTTGAATATCAACGGGAAACAGGCACGCTATATCCGTGTGACCGCCAAAGGACCAGGGGCTTGCCCGGAAGATCATGTACGTCCGGGACAGGAATCCAGAGTGATGTTTGATGAAGTGATAGTGAAGTAATTTAGTAGTAAGTAGCCCAGTAGTAAGTATTTTAGTAGTTAAGTAGTAAGTATCAATACTATCGACTACTTACTACTTAACTACTCGACTACTTAACTACTACAAAAACATAAAACCATGAATAACTTATTAAAACGAATTTATCTGATGATACTGGCAGTGCTGGTTATCATTCCCGCTGCGGCACAACAACGGCCCGAATGGCAGAGCCAGTATGCGGTAGGATTGAATAAGCTGAATCCTCATGCTTATGTCTGGCCGTATGCAACTGCTGCTGATGTACAGAAAGGAGCTTATGAAGAATCTCCTTATTATATGAGTCTGAATGGCAAATGGAAGTTCCATTGGGTAAAGAATCCCGATACCCGTCCGAAAGATTTTTATAAACCTTCGTTTTATACCGGAGGATGGGCCGATATCAATGTGCCGGGTAACTGGGAGCGTCAGGGGTATGGTACGGCTATTTATGTAAACGAGACTTATGAATTTGATGATAAGATGTTCAACTTCAAGAAGAATCCGCCGTTGGTTCCATCTGAAGAGAATGAGGTGGGGTCTTATCGTCGTACTTTTACGATTCCTGCCGGTTGGGAAGGCCGTCGCGTGATACTTTGCTGTGAAGGGGTCATTTCATTTTATTATGCATGGGTAAATGGAGAGTTTTTAGGATACAATCAGGATTCTAAGACCCCTGCCGAATGGGATATTACCGACAAACTGAAAAAAGGTGAAAATACAATAGCCCTTGAAGTCTACCGCTGGAGTGCGGGTGCTTATCTTGAGTGTCAGGATATGTGGCGGTTAAGCGGTATTGAGCGGGATGTGTATCTCTACAGTACTCCCAAGCAATATATTGCCGATTATAAAGTGACCTCTATCCTTGAAAAGGATACTTATAAAGACGGCGTTTTCGAACTTGATGTGACTGTAGAAGGAGCGGCAGCCGGAATAGCTACCGTTGCCTATGAATTGCAGAATGAGGCCGGAAAGACGGTATTGAATGGTAGTCAACCGGTTAAATCCCGTGGTTTGAGCAATCTGATTACTTTTGATGAGAAACGTATTCCGGATGTTGAAAAATGGAGTGCAGAACATCCGAACCTGTATACATTGATATTGGAATTGAAAGACGCTAATGGAAAAGTGACTGAGGTGACCGGGACGAAAGTCGGTTTCCGTACTTCTGAAATAAAGGACGGTCGTTTCTGTATCAATGGTGTGCCTGTATTGGTGAAAGGGGTAAACCGTCATGAGCATTCACAGTTGGGGCGTACAGTAAGTAAGGAACTGATGGAAGAGGATATCAAGCTGATGAAACAGCATAATATCAATACCGTCCGTAATTCCCATTATCCTGCTCATCCTTACTGGTATCAGCTTTGTGACCGGTATGGCCTTTATATGATTGATGAAGCAAATATCGAATCTCACGGTATGGGCTACGGACCTGCCTCTTTGGCAAAAGACAGTACGTGGCTTACGGCTCATATGGATCGTACGCATCGTATGTATGAGCGTTCAAAGAATCATCCTGCCATTGTGATCTGGTCATTAGGCAATGAAGCCGGTAATGGAATTAATTTTGAGCGTACGTATGACTGGCTGAAGTCTGTAGAAAAGAACCGTCCCGTACAATATGAACGTGCGGAAGAAAATTACAATACGGATATCTATTGCCGTATGTACCGCAGTGTGGATGTCATTAAAGAGTACGTAGCCCGTAAGGATATTTACCGTCCTTTTATTCTTTGCGAATATCTGCATGCCATGGGGAATAGTTGCGGTGGCATGAAGGAATATTGGGATGTTTTTGAAAATGAACCGATGGCTCAGGGTGGTTGCATCTGGGATTGGGTGGATCAGTCTTTCCGTGAGGTAGACCAGGATGGTAACTGGTATTGGACATACGGCGGCGATTACGGGCCTAAAGATGTGCCGAGTTTTGGTAACTTCTGTTGTAACGGTTTGGTGAATGCTGTTCGTGAGCCCCATCCGCATCTGTTGGAGGTAAAGAAGATCTATCAGAATATCAAGAGTACATTGGTTGATAAGAAGAACCTGACTATCCGTGTGAAGAATTGGTTCGATTTTTCGGATTTGAATGAGTATCTTCTTCATTGGAGTGTGACGGGAGATGACGGAACGATTGTTGCTGAGGGAAGTAAAGAGGTGACTTGTGCCCCGCATGCCGTGGTGGATATCACTTTGGGAGCTGTGAAACTTCCTAAAACGCTTCGCGAAGCTTATCTGAATCTGAGTTGGACGCGGGTGAAGGCTACTCCGTTAGTAACATCCGATTGGGAGGTTGCCTATGATCAGTTTGTACTTCCTGTATCTAAAAACAGTTGGTCCGGCAAACCTGCCAAAGCGGGGAACACAACGTTTGTTGTTGATGAGGCTACCGGTGCTTTGAAATCTCTTTGTCTGGATGGAGAAGAATTATTGGCAAGTCCGATAACTTTGAGCCTGTTCCGTCCGGCTACGGATAATGATAACCGCGATCAGAATGGAGCTAAACTCTGGAGACAGGCTGGTTTGGACCATTTGACACAAAAGGTGGTTTCTTTGAAAGAAGGTAAGAATAAGACGACTGTGAAAGCTGATATTCTGAATGCCGAAGGAAAGAAAATAGGAAATGCCGAGTTTATATATGCTTTGAACCGTGATGGTTCTATGAAAGTGCAGACTACTTTTGAGCCGGATACTTCATTGGTAAAATCGATGGCTCGATTGGGAATTACTTTTGAAATGAAGGATACCTACGAAAATGTAACTTATCTGGGCCGTGGGGAACATGAAACCTATACTGACCGGAATCAATCGGGAAAAATAGGTGTTTATAAAACAACTCCTGAACGGATGTTCCATTATTACGTTGTTCCTCAGTCTACAGGTAACCGGACGGATGTCCGGTGGATGCAACTGACTGACGAACATGGGAAAGGTTGCTGGATAGAGGCAAATTCTTTATTCCAGTTTAGCACTTTTCCTTTCTCAGATGTAATATTAGAGAAGGCACGTCATATTAATGAATTGAAACGGGACGGCAAAATAACAATACATCTGGATGCTGAACAAGCTGGAGTAGGTACTGCTACTTGTGGTCCGGGAGTTTTGCCTTCCTATCTGGTTCCATTGACAAAGCAAACCTTTGATTTCACTATTTATCCTGTGAAGTAAAAAGAGAGAGAGTGATATATACTAATGAGGATATCTCCGGAAGGAGGTACCTCATTGGTTTTTCTGTTTTTCTTCCGGGGTTAAATCTATAAAACATCATGAACAAAATACCGGAAAATGATTTTACCCGATTAGCCTCATTGGATATACTTAGAGGTTTTGACTTATTTCTTCTTGTCTTTTTTCAGCCGGTGTTCGTTGCACTGGTACGACAGTTGAATCTGCCATTTCTCGATGAGGTTCTTTATCAGTTCGACCATGAGGTTTGGGAAGGATTTCGTTTCTGGGATCTTGTAATGCCGCTTTTTCTCTTTATGACAGGGGCTTCAATGCCTTTTTCCTTATCTAAATACAAAACTGCTTCTGTAGATTATTGGCCTGTTTACCGACGGATTCTTAAACGGGTTATTTTACTTTTTATCCTCGGAATGATTGTCCAGGGAAATTTGCTTGGATTTGATAGCAAGCACATTTATTTCTATTCTAATACATTACAATCGATTGCTGTTGGTTATTTTATTGCAGCAGTTATCCAATTACATTTTTCATTCAGATGGCAGATAATAATAACGCTGTTATTGCTTCTTGTCTACTGGATTCCTATGACATTTCTGGGTGACTTTACCCCGGCAGGAAATTTTGCAGAGCAGGTAGATCGATGGGTTCTGGGACGTTTCCGGGATGGAGTTTTTTGGAATGAAGACGGAACCTGGAACTTTTCATCTCAATACAATTATACATGGATATGGAGTAGCCTGACATTTGGGGTTACTGTGATGCTTGGAGCTTTTGCCGGAAAGATAATAAAAGAGGGTAAGACGAACCGGAAAAAGGTGGTACAAATATTACTGCTTATTGGTCTGTTATTGATCGGTCTGGCAGAATTGTGGAGTTTGCAAATGCCTGTCATTAAGCGTTTATGGACAGCCAGTATGACGTTACTGTCCGGTGGCTATTGCTTTTTGCTCATGGCATTGTTTTATTATTGGATTGATTATAAAGGGCATACACGGGGATTGAATTGGTTGAAAGTGTATGGCATGAATTCTATTACTGCCTACGTGCTCGGTGAGGTAGTGAATTTCCGTTGTATTGCAGCTTCGGTCAGTTACGGATTAGAGCAATATTTAGGAAATTATTATTTAGTATGGTTGACCTTTGCCAATTATCTTATTCTTTTTCTACTTTTGAGAGTAATGTATAAATGTAGGTTCTTTTTGAAGGTTTGATTAAATAAATGTTATGAAAAGCTGTAAAGTATATTTGTTCTTTATTGTTTTATCTGGTATAGCCGGATTGTTGAATGCACAAGGTGCGAGGTATGTATATAGTGTACCGAATATTCCCTGGGAGGAGTCATTGGGGAATCATCGTGCCATATTACAAATAGATGAATCATCGGAAGTGTTTACACTTGATTTTGACTGGCGTCGTCCGGACCGGAATATAGATGAGACGTGTTTTTTGATTTTACATGCGGAAACGGGTGATACGGTACAGAATATAAAAAGAGTGGATGTATCTGCTGAAAAATGTAAATTGATGTTTGGACCAGCCGTTAAAGGATTGTATTACTTTTATTATCTGCCTTATAAAGTGGTGCATGGATATGGTGCTTATAATGGTGATTATATAGCTAAAGAGAAAGCACCTGATTCGGTCTGGTTGACGGAGATAGACAGAGTAAAAGATATTCCGCAGGCATTGGTGACAAAGGTAGAATCACGAACGAAATTTGACAGCTTTTATCCGATGGAAGTTACAGCTACCGGGATAGAGAAAGAGCAGTATATGAAAAAGTACAGAACGCCACTCTATCTGTTTTCGGAGGATCGGACTAATCCGATCCGGATGCGTGATCATCTTCCGTTGAAATGGATGGACCAACCACAGGGACAGGTTTTCAGAGGTATGGCAGCTCCCAATGAATATTATACTTTTCAGATTGGGTTATGGGCCGGTAGAGGAGAAGTTAATAAAATATCTTATAAAGCCTCTGCATTGCAATGCGGTGCGGAGCGTATTCCACAACAGGCCATTACCTGTTTTAATGTAGAAGGTATCGATCCTTATGGAAAAGAATTCCGCAAAGAGGTTAATGTAGGCAAAGGGTATGTACAACCTTTATGGTTTGGAATAGATGTCCCTGCCGGGCAAAAAGCGGGACTGTATCAGGGTACGATAGTGATAAGTGACGAATCCGGAAGAAAAGGAGTAGTACCGTTGAGCATTCGTATCGAAGGAGAGCCTCTTGCTGACAGAGGGGATAGTGAACTGTGGAGACATAGCAGGCTGAGATGGCTGAATTCTACTTTGGGCATATCGGATATGCCGACTCAACCGTATGCTTCGATGACGGTGAGCAAGAATGAGGTGGGCTGTTTGGGACGTACAGTATCAATTGATGAGCCAACAGGGCTACCGGGACAAATAGAAGCATGGAATACGGAAATTCTTGAAAGTCCGGTGAAATTTATTATCCGGACCACTGAAGGAGATAAAGAATTGAAAGGTTCTGCTTTACTGACAGAACAGACAAATGGACACGTGAGCAGGAGCTGGAAAGCGGAAGATAACGATTTGATTGTGACTTGCAGAAGTGTGATGGAGTTTGATGGCTGGATGAATTATGTATATACACTTACCCCTAAAAAAACAGTTGAAGTAGAAGATATTCGATTGGAGATTCCGGTGAAAGCTGAAGTCGGTTCTTTTTTTCTGGGAGCAGGATTACTGGGACAAGAGACACCGCAACAATATAACGGGAAGTGGGATGCTGCGGAGAGAAAAGTAGAGGAGCCGGGAATATCTTTAGCTACTTCTAAAGAGCAACACGGTTTATGGCCATTTGATAGTTTTTGGATCGGGAATGCACATGCTGGTATTCATTGTGAATTCAGGGGGAGTACTTATAGCGGACCGTTATTGAATTTGTATCGTCCGGCATATCCTGAAAGCTGGTATAATAGTGGGAAAGGAGGATTCTCCATCCGAAAGGAGGCGGGAAAAGTGCAGGTTACCGCATATAGTGGTAGCAGGACTTTGGAAGCGGAGAAACCCATTCATTTTGATTTTGCTATGATTATTACTCCGGTGAAACCCATTCATTTTGACAGGCAATTTACAGACCGTTATTATCACAACGGCCCTAAACCAACTCCACAGGCTGAAGATCTGAAAGCTGGCATACGCATTATTAATATGCATCAGGGAAACGAGTATAATCCGTTTATTAATTATCCGTTCCTGACCGGAGGTAAAATAAAGAATTTCACAAAAGAATGGCATCAAAAGGGATGCAAGGTGAAAATTTATTATACACTTCGTGAACTGAGTAATGCGACTGCTGAGATATGGGCTATAAGGAGTTTGGGACATGAAATTCTGAAAGACGGTAAGGGAGGAGGGTTTCCGTGGTGCCGTGAACATTTTGTGACAGATTATACACCACAATGGTATGAGCATTTTGAATATACAAATGAGTTGGGGATTACTGCCGATGCTTCTATTTTGACAGCAGAAAGTGATTCTCGTTGGTATAATTACTACATCGAAGGACTTGCCTGGATGGTACGTAATTATGATATTGACGGGATTTATCTGGATGATGTTTCTTTTGATCGTTGTATATTGAAACGTATGCGCCGGGCTATGGAAAGTGTAAAGCCGGATTGTCTGATAGACCTTCACTCTAATACTGGTTTCTCTAAAGGGCCTGTCAATCAGTATATGGAATTTTTCCCGTATATAGATAAACTGTGGTTTGGAGAAAGTTTCTTATATGATAAAATGTCGGCAGCCAACTGGCTGGTTGAATCATCGGGTATTCCTTTCGGACTGACAGGAGATATGCTCTTCAGAGGTGGAAATGCGTGGTTAGGAATGCAGTATGGTATGACAGTACGTTATCCATGGTTTACGGAGGGAGTCAATTGTGATCCGCGTGCGGTATGGCGTATTTGGGATGAATTTGGAATAGCCGATGCTACCGTATTGGGATTTTGGGAAAATACACCGGCAGTGACTGTTTCTGATGAGGCTGTGAAAGTTACGGCTTATCGTAAATCCGATAGGGTGTTACTCTCTTTGGGTAATTATTCGGATGAAGTGAAGGTGGTAGAGTTAAATCCGGATTGGAAACAGTTGGGGATGGAACCGGGCAAAGTGAGGATAATTGCACCGGAAGTACCGGATTTCCAACCAGCGGGTGAATGGAAAGTAGGAGATAAGATTACACTTCAACCCCGGCAAGGGTGGTTACTCTATTTAGAGTATTGATTTATTCTTTTAACTGAGGGGATGTATTGAATTATAATTGATGAAAAACAATAATAAATGACGAAATGATTATGAGGAAAGATTTTTATTTATTGCTCTTACTCCTGATGTCGATCGTTCCGGTAAAGGCAGCTTTTCAGCCTCAATATTCTGTGGCTGGTTTTTATCCTCTGGAGCACACAGGGCGTGAAGTATATTCGATGAACCCGGCCTGGCGTTTTTATAAAGGAAGTGCTCCGGAGGCTTATCGGGTAGATTTTGATGATGATAACTGGGCGGTTGTTTCATTACCGGACGGGATAGAATATTTACCGACTGAAGCAAGCGGATGTATAAATTATCAGGGGGAAGTATGGTATCGTAAGCATTTCACTCCTGACAATAGTCTTAAAGGTAAAAAGCTGTTTCTCCATTTCGAAGCTATTATGGGGAAGTCAAAGGTATGGATAAATGGTCAGTTGATTAATGAACATTTCGGAGGATTTCTGCCCGTAATTGCCGATATAACTCCTTATGTGACTTTTGAAAAAGAGAATGTAATAGCGGTATGGGCCGATAATAGCGATGATCCTTCTTATCCTCCCGGGAAGGCACAGGATGTATTGGACTTTACTTATTGCGGGGGCATTTACCGGGATTGCTGGTTGATAGCTCACAATGATGTTTATATAACTGATCCGAATTATGAGAATCAGGTAGCAGGAGGTGGTTTGTTTGTGGCTTTTGATAAAGTGTCAGAGCAGACAGCGGATATTTTACTGAATATACAGGTTAGAAATGACCGTAAACAGTCTTTTAACGGGAGGGTCGTCTATGAACTGTTGGATGCTAATGCTGAAAAGGTTGGTGAAGCTACTCACAAACTTTCTGTTGGAAAACAAAAGGCTGCGGTTGTTGCCAATAAGATCAGAATTTCTGACCCTCACCTTTGGTCGCCGGATTCTCCTTATTTGTATCAACTGCATGTATATGTACAGGATAACCACGGAAATACGATTGATGGATATAAACGTCGTATTGGTGTACGCAGTATCGAATTTAAAGGAAAAGACGGTTTCTGGCTCAATGGGAAACCTTATGATGCTCCATTGATTGGAGCCAATCGCCATCAGGATTTTGCTGTTGTAGGCAATGCACTTTCTAACAGTATGCACTGGCGGGATGCGAAGAAGTTGAGAGATGCAGGACTGAAAGTGATCAGGAACGCCCATTATCCACAAGACCCGGCTTTTATGGATGCTTGTGATGAACTTGGACTTTTCGTGATAGTCAATACTCCGGGATGGCAGTTCTGGAATGAGGCTCCCGAGTTTGCTCAGCGGGTATATTCGGATATCCGGAACATGGTGCGGCGAGATCGTAACCATCCTTCTGTATGGATGTGGGAACCTATTCTGAATGAGACCTGGTATCCAGCCGACTTTGCACAGAAAGTGAGAGATATTGTGATGGAAGAATATCCATACCCTTATTGCTATACAGGTTGTGATTCAGAGGCCAAAGGGCATGAATACTTCCCTGTGCTTTTCAAACATCCTCATTTGAGAGGAGTAGATAAAGAAGAAGCAGAACATCCGGAAATAACATATTTCACTCGTGAATGGGGAGACAATGTGGATGATTGGAGTTCGCATAATTCTCCCAGTCGTGCCAGCCGTGCCTGGGGAGAAACACCTATGTTGATTCAGGCACAGGGATATGCTAATCCTTCTTATCCGTATACTTGCTATGAAACGTTGTTCCAAACAAGCCGTCAACATATTGGAGGCTGTTTGTGGCATTCATTCGATCATCAGCGGGGATATCATCCCGATCCGTTTTATGGAGGGATTATGGATGCTTTCCGCCAGCCCAAATATTCATATTATATGTTTAAGTCACAGCGTAGTCCGCAAAAGACAGATTTGATTGCCGAAACCGGGCCAATGGTATATATTGCGCATGCTATGACTCCTTTCTCACCAAAGGATGTGACGGTTTACTCCAATTGTGAAGAAGTTCGCCTGACGGTATTTAGGGATGGTAAACAGTATAATTATAAAAAAGAAAAAAGAGAGAAAGGGATGCCTTCGCCTGTGATAACATTTAAGGATGTATATGATTTTATGCAGGATAAGGCTTTGTCCCGTCAGAGAAAACAAGCAGATGTATATATGCTTGCAGAAGGACTTATGGATGGAAAAGTAGTGGCTACTCATAAGGTGTCACCGTCACGTCGCCCTTCAAGGCTTTTGTTATGGGTTGATAATGAGGGTATGAATATGGAGGCTAACGGTTCGGATATTGTGACGGTGATTGCAGCTGTTGCTGATGATAATGGAAATATTAAGCGTTTGAATAATTATTTTATTCGTTTTGAAATAGAGGGTGAAGGTGTAATTTTGGGTGGAGAGGATGTGATGGCCAATCCTCGTCCCGTACAGTGGGGTACGGCACCTGTGCTTGTGAAGTCCACTACCACTCCGGGGAAGATTAAAATTCGTGCTTCTGTATTGATAGAAGGTAAGCAGATGCCTGCCAGTGAAGCGATTGAGATAGAGACACATCCGGTCATTTATCCTTTAATTTTTGATGTAGCGGAAGAAAACGCAGCTGTTAAAATGGTTCGGGAGAAAAGTGCAGATAAAGTGAGAGATGAAGATTGTGCCCGTGAAGTAAAGAAATTGCAGATGGAATTGAATCAATATAAATTGAAAGAAGTGGAACAGCAACAAACTGATTTCGGAGAAAAAAGATAATATTCACCACAGAGTTTCACAGAGTCACACAGAGTTTTATTTATTTTAGTTTCAACAATAGTACTCTGTAGTGTGCTCTATGGTGAATATAGTGAAGTAAACGTAAATATACAACCAATGAAAAAACTTTTATTATTAGTCATTCTGTTCGCTTCGATTTGTAGTGGACAGGCACAAAATGAGAAAGGGTATTATGTGAAGCATTTGGAGTTTCCACAGAATGCCACACTTCAGGAGAAAGTAGATATGGCGGCGAGGTTAGTGCCGACTCCACAGCAATTGGCCTGGCAACAGATGGAACTGACAGCATTCCTGCATTTCGGTATTAATACTTTTACCGGGCGTGAATGGGGAGACGGGACAGAAGATCCGGCTTTGTTTAATCCTTCACAGTTGGATGCAGAGCAGTGGGTACGTACACTGAAAGATGCTGGTTTTAAAATGGTCCTTTTAACGGCTAAACATCATGATGGTTTCTGTTTGTGGCCTACCAAAACTACAACCCATTCCGTAGCTTCTTCTTCCTGGAAGAATGGTAAAGGGGATGTTGTGAAAGAACTTCGTGATGCTTGTGATAAATATGGAATGAAGTTCGGTGTTTATCTCTCTCCATGGGACAGAAACGCTTCATGTTATGGCGATTCTCCGAAATATAATCAGTTTTTTATTCAACAATTGACGGAGTTGCTTACTAACTACGGAGAAGTACACGAGGTGTGGTTTGATGGTGCAAATGGTGAAGGTCCTAACGGGAAAAAACAGGTCTATGACTGGGATGCGTTTTATAAAACGATTCAGAAGTTGCAGCCTAAGGCTGTGATGGCTATAATGGGAGATGATGTGCGTTGGGTTGGTAATGAAAAAGGAATTGGCCGTGAAACGGAATGGAATGCTACGGTACTTACTCCGGGAATCTATACCCGTTCGGAGGAAAATAATAAACGGTTGGGAGTATTCAGTAAGGCAGAAGATTTAGGGAGTCGTGATATACTGAAGAATGCAACCGAACTCTTCTGGTACCCGTCTGAGGTGGATGTTTCTATTCGTCCGGGATGGTTCTATCATAAAGAAGAGGATAACAAGGTGAAAAGTCTGAAGCATTTGGCGGATATCTATTTCCAATCCGTTGGTTACAATTCTGTCTTGTTATTGAATATTCCGCCGGATCGTCGCGGATTGATTAATGAGGCGGATGTGACTCGTTTGAAAGAGTTTGCCGAATATCGTAAACAGGCTTTTGCCGATGACAGGGTGAAGGAGGGACAGAAATTATGGGAAGCTATTTCGAATGGAGAGCGTACCTATAAACTGAAATCCGGCTCGGAAATTAATGTAGTGATGTTGCAGGAAGATATCGCAAGAGGACAACGTGTAGAAGCTTTTTCTGTGGAGGCACAGACTGCTGATGGTTGGAAAGAGATAGCTCAGGGGACTACGGTTGGTTATAAGCGTTTGTTACGTTTTCCTGATGTAAAAGCCAATCAGTTAAGAATTAAAATTAAAAGTTGTCGTCTGACTGCTAATATCAGCCGGGTAGCAGCTTTCTATGTGGCTCCTTTGCAAGAAGAAAGTGAAGAGGTGGATTGGAATAATTTGCCGCGTACTACCTGGAAACAGGTGTCTGATTCTCCACTTACCATTGATTTAGGTAAATCGGTAATATTAAGTGCTTTTACATATGCTCCTGCTAAGGCTGAGGCAAAACCGACCATGGCATTCAAGTATAAATTCTTTGTAAGTACTGATGGAAATAATTGGCAGGAAGTGCCTGTAAATGGTGAATTTAGTAACATCATGCACAACCCGCTTCCGCAAACAGTACCATTTAAGGAAAAAGTGAAGGCACGTTTTATCAGGTTGGTAGCTACTACGCCGACTGATACTCCTGCAAAGGTGGAAATGAATGAGATTGGCGTAACTACTGAAAAGTAAATTAAAGCAGTTGTCAAGTTGTAACAGAAAAAAACTATTAAACAAGAAAATACCATGAATGTAGATAAGCGTAAATTATGGACTGCTGCTTCTGTCTTGATTTTATCCGGACCGTTAACAGCCCAACAACAGCCTAATATCATCCTCTTTTTGGTGGATGATATGGGGTGGCAGGATACTTCGGTTCCTTTCTGGACGGAGACAACGGAACTAAACCAGATTTATCATACGCCCAATATGGAGCGACTTTCTCAAATGGGGGTTAAGTTTACTCATGCTTATGCCAACTCGATCAGTTCACCATCACGGGTGAGCCTTTTCACCGGAGCTAATGCAGCAAGGCACCGGGTGACTAACTGGACCTTGAAGAAAGATGTTTCGACAGACAGGAAGAACGATTTGCTGGCATTCGGTGATTGGAATTATAATGGCTTGTGCCCGCAGGAAGGTATACCTTACACTTTTTATGCTAAATGTCTGCCGGAATTGCTTCGTGAAAACGGATATACAACCATGATGGTAGGTAAGGCGCATTTTGGTTCCTTGGATACTCCGGCTGCTGATCCGTTGACTATTGGTTTCGATTATAACATCGCCGGACATGCTGCCGGGGCTATGGGAAGTTATCTGGGAGAAGAAGGATATGGTGCGAACGGAAATCCGGAATGGGCAAAGATATGGGCAGTACCGGATCTGGAAAAATATCATGGTACGGATACTTTCCTGACTGAGGCTTTGACTTTAGAAGCCAAAGGGCTTATGGATAAAGCACTTGCCAAAGAAAAACCTTTCTTTTTGTATATGAGCCATTATGCTGTTCATGCTCCTTTTGCTACTGACAAAAGATTTTATGATAGATACATAGCCAAAGGGCTTTCGCATAAGGAAGCGCAGTATGCCGGATTGGTGGAAGGCATGGATAAGAGTTTGGGAGATCTTATGGACTATCTGGAAGTAAAAGGTATTGCTCAAAACACAGTTATTATTTTTATGTCCGATAACGGGGGATATACCATTGGACGTACAAATAAAAATTATCCGTTGAGTGAGGGAAAGGGTTCGTTAAAAGAAGGTGGGATTCGTGAGCCAATGATTGTTTGTTGGCCGGGAGTCACACAACCTGCTACAGTGAATGTAACTCCTGTGATAATAGAAGATTTCTTTCCCAGTATACTGGAGTTAGCCGGAATGAAAGGGAGAATACATACTCCACAGATTATTGATGGTAGAAGTTTTGTTGCACAGTTAAAAGGGAAACAGGGAGATCAGAAGAGACCTTTGTATTTTCATTATCCTAATAACTGGGGAGAACGGTACGAAACGACCGGTGCTCCGCAAAGTGCTGTTATTGAAGGAGACTGGAAGTTGATTTACTACTATGAATCGCAGACGTCGGCTCTGTTCAATCTGAAAGAAGATATCTCGGAACAACAAAATCTCATCGGCGAAAAAGCATATCAGAAGATAGCTTTGAAACTGGCAAAGGATTTGACTCGCCATTTAAAGAAGACAAATGCTACCATGCCTGTAGTAAAAGTTACCGGAGATTTTGTGAAATACCCGGATGGGTCAGGAGTGGAATAATGGAACATTAGAAACTGTTTTGATTTTCTTTCAGCTCAAAATCGGTATATATAGGTAGATGGTCACTGTATCCGCCTAAATATTTCATACCATAATAAGTGCGGAAAGGTTGTTTTCCATCATATTTATCATCATCGGATAACAGAAAGAGCAGGCGGCTTACGTTTGCCCTTTCTTCATTGGTAAAAAAAGGTGCAGAAATATTCAGGAGAGTGCCGGAAACAATCATGTGATCCAATAGCCCCCATTCTCCCTGATATTTATAAGAGCCGAATGTATGTTTTCCGGCTTTGGCTTTTCCGGCTAATAAATGATATAGTTTTAATGCTTCGGGATAGGGAGGAGGCGCAATGGCTGCAAGGACTTCCGTAATAGATTTATTATCCGGATAGTCATTGAAGTCTCCCATGATGATCAGTTGTGGACGACGGCGGGAGGTTAGTATACTGTCTGCTTCTAATCTGATTTTCTTTGCAACGGACAGGCGATAAGGTTCCGATTCTTTGGCTCCTCCTGAACGGGAAGGAAGATGAACTACCAATACGTCCAGGCTGTCACCGGTGGATAAAAGTCCGCAAACATGTAGAATATCTCTTGTAGGGCGCTTGTGTAAATGGACGTTGTCTATTGGAACAGATCGATGGAATAATAATTTAAAACGGTCACGCTGATAAAGCAAGGCCACGTCGATGCCCCGTTCGTCGGGAGAGTGAGTCATAACATAACGATATCCATGTTCTTTTAAAGGGGAGTAATGTACAAGATCTCGCATGACACTGTCATTCTCTACTTCGCAAAGTCCTACTAATGCGGGAGGAGTCCATTCTCCAACCGCTGTAATAACACGTGCTATACTTACCAGTTTCTTTTTGTAACGGGTGTAATTCCAGTGACGAAGCGCATTGGGGAGAAATTCATAATCATTCTTTAGAGAGTCATGACGGATATCGAACAGGTTTTCCACATTCCAGCACATCACACGGAAATTCTTTTCTTTTTGCGCTGTGAGTAAGGAGGGGGATAAGAAAAGGAATAATAAGATAATTATCCCTTTATTCATTTTCTTCTGTTTTCTCTTTCCATTCGTAACATCCGGCATCCGGTGCTTCATCTTCAAGACGGGGCATTCCTTTTAAGTCCTGCGGATAGTTGCGGGCATCATCAGCCAGTCCTATATTGATGGCGGCCGATTTAGGAGTTAATTGGAAATCGTACAATTGTTCTCCCCGTTTGTCTATCAATTGGAAGTTATCATCTTTTTTCCATATAACATTCACTATCTTATCATTTTTTTCCTCTATTGAGTTTGTAAGGCAATAGGAGAAATAATAATTAAAAGGTATAGAAGAGTCTTTTGAACGTCCGCCACTAATCTCATCACTGGACGAACCGGCTATGATACAATTACGGAACGCAGCTAATGTCAGTGGATAAGCAATTTCTTTCTTCTCGTTACTGAGGGCAAGGGCGACCCCTTGCTTGATATCCCAACTGTAATAATTGGCCAGTGTGCAGTGTACGAATTCATAATCACCTCCAAGCAGGCTGACACAGTGGCCACCGGCATTACTAATCTCACTGTTTCCTATGGTTGCCTGGCAGGAAGTCATTTCCAACCCGTTGCCCGATACCTGGCGGATAACAGAATTAGTAAGTGTGAGTTTCTTTCGGTCTACAGCAGCCGAATCGCAACGGATACCATATATTCCTCCGTGAATATCGACAAAGTTCAGTGAGTTCTCATAGCTGGAGGTATGGAAGCGAATACCATCCCATTGACCCGGCAAACGGTCGTAGGGGAGGTTAGAAAACATTTTATCAGTACGGTCGCCCCGGAATACAACGGGAGCATTAAGTGTACCTTCTGCCACAAGTTGTCCATGTACCTGTATACTTGATTTACCATGGAAATAAAGGCGTGTTCCGGCAGCAAGAGTAAGCCGGGCACCTTCTTTTATGCTCAAACTATCATAAATAACGATAGGGCGGGATGAACTGATTAGTGTATCCTGGGTGATTTCTTTTTTACGTAAAGAGAGAAAGTCTTGTCCGTATGCTTGTAATTTAACATCCTGCCAGTTGCCATTCGTGATAAACACGATGGAGTCTTTTTTGAAAAAAGGAACATCACGGTCTTCGGGAGCTAACGTAGCTTCTACAAAAATAAGCAAGCTATCTTTACCCCGTAATTCAACGTCTGAAAAGTGGTTGCCTTTAGCTCCGTCTACATTGATGCGGAAACCAGAGTTGGCTGCATCTGCCAGGGTGATGGATGAAATGACCAGCGACTCCTTATTGCGATTGTACACTTTTAACTGGTAAGTGGAAGTACCGATACCTGCCAGCACAGTATCCATGCGCAGGGTGTCATAAGAGAAAGCCAGTTTGAGAGAAGAATCGGTAGAAAAGTTCTCATCGTCACAAGCCGAAAACAATGCCAGACCTGTAAACAGAAAGAGGAGAATATGTACCAGGGTTCTTTTCATACCTTAATTTTATATATAAAAATCAGGCACGGATAGAGGAATCCGTGCCTAATATTAACGGCAAATGCGTTGGTTTATTATTTCTTTTCCGGGATATTTGCCAGTACGTCCAGCAGATGACGCCAGAATTTATCTACCGAAGGAATGTGCATACGCTCATCCGGTGAGTGGACCCCGGTCAATGTAGGACCAAAGGAAATCATGTCTAATGAGGGATATTTGTCGAGAAAAAGTCCGCATTCCAGACCGGCATGGATGGCTTTCACTTTAGCCTCTACACCAAACAAGCGTTTGTAGGAAGCAGCCGCCACTTCAAGGATTGCTGAGTGCGGGTTAGGCTTCCAGCCTGGGTAGCCTTCTCCGAAACTGACCTTTGCACCTGCCAGTTGGAAAGCTGCACGAACTGTATTTGCCATGTCGTTACGGGCAGAAAGGATAGAACTGCGTTGGCTGGTTTCAATGCGGATAACGTTGCCCGGTTTCATCTTGACAGATGCCAGGTTAGTAGATGTTTCTACCAATCCGGGAATGTCCTGACTCATAGCATAGACTCCGTGAGGTACTGCATAGAGTGCTTTGAGTAAACGGGCGGTAGTATCCTGATCAATCGCTTTAGCACGGGGAGTTTCTGATTCTAATACAAGTTTTAAATCAGGTTCTGTTACGGCAAGTTCGTTTTCTACCTCAGCTGTGAATACGTTGAGGTCTGCCCGTACGTCGTGTTTGGCATCTTCCGGAACAGCACAGATGGCATATGCTTCGCGAGGGATGGCGTTGCGCAGGTTTCCTCCATTGATTTCGCACAGATATAAGTCGTACTTCGTACTCATCTGACTGAGGAAACGATTTAGTATTTTATTGGCATTGCCACGTCCCAAATGGATATCACCACCGGAGTGTCCACCTTTCAGGCCTTTCACTTCTACTTTAAAGAAGAAATATCCGGCTGGTACTTCTACCTCTTTATATGTGAATTCGGCAACAGAATCAATTCCTCCTGCACACCCGATAAACAGTTCTCCTTCGTCTTCAGAGTCGAGGTTTAACAGGATATCTCCGTTCATAAATCCTTCTTTCAGGGCAAATGCTCCGGTGAGTCCGGTTTCTTCGTCTACAGTGAATAAGCACTCCAATGGTCCGTGCTCAATAGTATCGTCGGCAAGGATAGCAAGTTCGGTAGCTACACCTATGCCGTTGTCTGCTCCCAATGTTGTACCTTTTGCTTTCAGCCATTCACCATCTATTTCTGTTTCGATAGGGTCGGTGAGGAAGTCATGCTCCACATTGTTATTCTTTTCGCATACCATGTCTACATGCGATTGTAATACTACGGTTTGCAGGTTTTCTTTGCCTGGAGTAGCGGGTTTCTTGATTAATACGTTTCCGGCTTCATCTACTTTGGTTTCCAGATTATGTTTTTCTCCGAATGCTTTTAAATATGCAATAATTTTTTCTTCCTTCTTTGAAGGACGTGGCACCTGGCATATTTCTGCAAAATACTTGAATACGCCTGTTGGCTTTAGTTCTTGTTTTTCCATTCTTTTTCTTTTTATTTAAGTGAATGATTGAAATTTAACGTCATACTGCTAAATATGGTTAAAACTCTTGAGGTTTATGAGCACGTTTCTCTTTTTTTATAATAAAAAAGGCGGTTGAGTCCATACAAAAGTCTATATTTGCACCCACAAAATTAATAGAAATGCTTAATACAATACTGTTTACTCTGTTAATAGTTGCTATTTGTCTCGTATTATTAGGTCTCAAAGTCTTTTTTGTAAAGGGTGGAAAATTCCCTAATGGACATGTGAGTGGTAATAAATCACTGAGAGAAAAGGGAATTGGCTGTGTTCAGTCTCAGGACCGTGAAGCACAACAAAGGCGTCGTTCTATTGCTGATCTTGAAAAAGCCTTAAACGATAGTATGAACTAATTAATTAAAAACTATATTTTACAAGTTATGAAGAGAATAAATTGCCTCATTAACGGTTTTGCTGCTCTTGCGATTATCGTTTTATTTTCACAATGCGCAGGTAAGGCTGACACACAAACTACGACAACTGGCGGAGAAGCAGCGGCTGCTACTGTATCCGGTGATTTAAAAATCGCTTACGTTGAAGTAGATACATTGCTTTCCAAATATAATTTTTGCATTGACCTGAATGAGGCCATGATGAAAAAGGAAGAGAACATCCGTATGACGTTGAATCAGAAGGCTGCTGCTCTTGATAAGGAACAGAAAGAGTTCCAAAAGAAATATGAAAACAATGCATTCATATCTCCGGAAAGAGCTCAACAGGAGTATAACCGTTTGATGAAGATGCAGCAAGATCTGCAGGTGTTACAAAATAACCTGTCCAATCAGCTGGCTACAGAGAATCAGAAGAATAGTTTGCAGTTGCGTGACTCTATCAACGTTTTCTTGAAAGAGTATAACAAGACTAAAGGTTACAATCTGATTTTGAGTAATACAGGTTTTGATAATCTGCTTTATGCCGATAGTTCATTTAATATCACACAAGAGATTATCGACGGTTTGAATGCAAGATATACTTCTGCACCTAAGAAGTAATAGATAAAAAACTTAGAGTTAAAGGCAGTTTCGTGATAAACGGGATTGCCTTTTTTTATTAGTAATGAGTTCAAAGCTGACCGGAAATAAATCAGTTCACCACAGAGGACACGGAGGGCACAGAGATATTATTTTCTCTGATGAAACGCGGATGATCGTAGATGAACACAGATTAAAAAACGGTAGTTCTTTATTTTATTGTTATTTCCCTTTGCGAGAATTTGCGTTCATTTGCGTTTAGTAAAGATTTAAAACTCCGTGTTCTCTGCGTTCTCTGTGGTGACATATTGATCAAAATCGCACTAATCTGCGTCAATAATAACCATTGCTGATGTACCTTCCGATGCCGGAAATATTATTGTTGTAGTTTGGCTTCTTCCTGTGGAATACGGAAAGCTGTGTAGAGTTCGAGAATAGCGGCGATAGTGAGACATGCGATCCAGTCATTGCCACGGGTGAAAAACATGAAGGCTCCGGTCAGTACAAGTGCAATAGCTCCGAATATCTGCTGAATGCGCAAGCGTTTCAGTGTTTTGCTTTTACCGCGAACGGGGGTGTTGATTTGTGCCAGTGCTACAAAGCCTGCACCAATGGTATATATATAAGGTGCATAAATCCATCCGGTGATGAATACTGCTGCTCCAACAAGAGCCATGAGAGCGCCTACGGCGAAAAGTGCGGGTATGAGTTGCTTCATTATTTATCTTCAAATACGTAAATGTCTTCGTTCGGTTTCTTCATCAGGTACTTTTCACGTGCTATCTGCTCAATGGCATCCGGATTACTGCTTAGTTCGTTGAGCTTCTTTGTGTTTTCTTCGTAATCGGCACGATATTTATCAATTTCGCTTTGCAGGCGACTGATTTCACGTGTGTATCCAATGCGACGAATGGCACTGTTCTCATCCAGAAAACCAATGATGGCTGCAAAAATCAGAATAGTGATAAGGTATTTATGCTTACCGATGAACTCCCAGATTGTTAGTAAATTGCCCATGATTTCTCCTTTAATTCTGAATGCAAAGATAAAACTTATAACTTAAAAGTTGCCACTTCTTACCTAAAACTTCTCACTCGTCACTTATTACTTCTTACTTTTTTTGCGTACATTTGCAGTGAAAGCAAAAATAGGTTGTACTTGACATAGCTTAGGCAACCCTGACTTTGTTCTTATTGCACTATTTTTGTAGAAACTCAAAAAAACAGAGAGATTCTGACGTATGGAAAACTATATTGTATCTGCCCGTAAGTATCGTCCGTCCACCTTTGAGTCGGTGGTAGGTCAGCGGGCATTGACTACGACACTGAAAAATGCCATTGCCACACAGAAATTGGCTCATGCCTATCTGTTTTGTGGTCCCCGTGGAGTAGGAAAAACAACTTGCGCCCGTATTTTTGCCAAGACTATCAACTGTATGTCGCTTACTGCCGATGGAGAAGCGTGTAATGCTTGTGAGTCTTGTGTGGCTTTCAATGAGCAACGTTCGTATAATATACATGAACTTGATGCAGCTTCCAATAACTCGGTGGATGATATCCGTCAGTTGGTAGAGCAGGTGCGCATCCCGCCTCAGATAGGTAAGTATAAAGTGTATATCATTGATGAGGTGCATATGTTGTCTGCTTCTGCTTTCAATGCTTTCCTGAAAACGCTGGAAGAGCCTCCCCGTCATGCTATTTTTATTTTGGCTACAACGGAGAAGCATAAAATACTTCCTACTATTTTGTCGCGTTGCCAGATTTATGATTTCAATCGTATCAGTGTGGACGATACGGTACAGCACTTAACTTATGTTGCTTCCAAAGAGAATATAACAGCTGAACCCGAAGCGCTGAATGTCATAGCACTGAAAGCAGATGGTGGCATGCGCGATGCTCTTTCTATCTTTGATCAGGTAGTTAGTTTCACCGGTGGGCATATTACCTATAAGAGTGTTATTGAGAATCTCAATGTGTTGGATTATGAATATTATTTCAGATTGACCGATTGTTTTCTCGAAAATAAAGTAAGTGATGCGCTGCTGTTATTCAATGATGTATTGAATAAAGGCTTTGATGGTAGCCATTTCATAACAGGGCTTTCGTCGCATTTTCGTGATTTGCTTGTGAGTAAAGATCCCGCTACTTTAGCATTGCTTGAAGTAGGAGCCAGTATTCGTCAGCGCTATCAGGAGCAGGCGCAAAAGTGTCCGCTACCTTTTCTATATCGGGCTATGAAGCTCTGTAATGATTGTGATATGAATTACCGGGCCAGCAAAAACAAGCGTTTGCTGGTAGAACTGACTTTGATACAGGTTGCCCAGCTTACCATCGAGGGGGATGATGTGGGTGGTGGGCGTGGCCCTAAACAAGCTATAAAACCCATATTTACGCAATCTGTAGCTGCTCAGCAACCACAGAATGCTCCTGTTGCACCCCAAACTCAGCAACAAACTGCAAATGTTCATCCGGCTCAGGCTGTTCCGGCTCAATCTGCTCCGGCTCAATCTGTTTCTGCTACCGGAACTTCTACTTCGTCTGCTGCGGGTGTATCTGATGTTGTGGTGAAAGCCGCTGTGCAGGAAGAGAAGAAAATTCCTGTAATGAGTAAGTCCAGTCTTGGAGTGTCTATCAGGCATCCTCAAAAGGAAGCTGCTGCACAGAGTACAACAGCTGTCCAGACACCTGCTCACGCACAGGTTCAACCTGAAGAGGATTATATATTCAATGAAAAGGATTTGAATTATTACTGGCAGGAGTATGCCGGTCGTCTTCCTGTGGAGCATAAAGCACTTGCTATGCGTATGCAGAATATACGTTTGACATTGCTTAGTGATGCTATAACTTTCGAGGTTGTGGTAGATAATGAGATTGTAGCAAAGGATTTCACTTCTATGATTCCGGATATACAGAACTATCTTCGAAGCCGTTTAAAGAACCGGAAAGTGAGAATGACGGTCCGTGTCAGTGAGGCAGCAGAAAATGTACGGGCGTTTAGTCGTGTGGAGAAGTTCCAGATGATGGCAAAGAAAAACGAAGCGTTATTGCATTTGAAGGAGGAATTCGGGTTGGAATTATATTAGTGTACGTTGTAAAGATTAAGCCAATATATGTAATGCCCCGTTACAATATATGTTATCATGGATAATAATATATGTAACGGGGCATTATATTTAATGCTGCTTTGTAGAGTTGCATGCTTTTAGAAACGTCCCTTTCAATTCATCAGATGCTTATATCTCATTTGTCGTAAACAGGTCATAAAGTTCCTTTTCGTTTTGTTTTTTTTCTAATTCTTCCAGCGTATCTGCTTCGAACGATCTGAAGATAAGATACTGGAGATAGCAAAACTCCTGACCGGGCAGTATATCTTTCATCCGGTTGTGTATCTTATACAGAATTTCTCCTTCTGTGAAGGTTACACCGTTATCTGCTTCCATATCATATACCTCCATGTGCCTTGTTTGCGGGTTGTAATAGCAAAGGGTGAAGGATGGTTGTTTAATCACGACAACATCCGGATTCCAGAAATGGTTTTCGTGTTCCGATTGAAATACGATTACTTCTCTTATAAAGGTGCGGTAATCCGTATATTCCGTTTCTGTAAACTTCCAGATGACATCTGCCAATATCACATCACTATCTTCCAAAGACGAGAAGAGTGATAAATCGCATTTCATTTCCTTTCCTGCTGTCCATCCTTTGAGAATCCATACATTCGCACTGTCAGGTTCTCCCAGGCTTTCCATATAAGGAGCGAGTTCATTCTGAAGTTTATATATCCATTCGTCCATAGAAATGTATTTTCCGTTATCGGGAAGGATTTCTATTTCAAAGTGAGGTGAGTTCTTTTCAGTCATTCTATTGTATCGGATTAGGATACAGGGTGTCTCATATGTTTTATCAGAATAATCCTCCATGTCCCATTCTGCACGGCAATGTTCCAGTTCATTCTTGAACTGGTCGAATGTTTCGTACTTCTTATTTTTGAAGTGCCATGGGAAATAGATATAATCTTGATAGGGAGTATCATGTTTTGAATGTCGGGTGCGAAATACTTTCTTTAATAGGAAGTTGAACTTACCATAGCACAACAGGAAGTTCAGCAGCAGGAGAATACCGGTTAGGAGTATCTGGTTCCAGTTTCGAAGCGTGTATTTCTGCATATCGACAACCAGCTTCCTTGCTGTATCATCGTAACGAATGGGAATGCATGTCTCTGAGTCTACTCCGCCATCGAATGTGCATACTCCTTTTACTACAACAGCGATACTGTCTGCTGTGACAAAGTGGAAACCAGTGTAATCATACTTGGCGGCATATTCCTTTCCTGTATTCCTTACGATCAGTTCGTCAAAATCAGTATATAGGGAAGAAAACATAAAATAAAGTATGATACTTTGTATGACGACAAAGTATAGCATGAGAAAAAACATGCCTTCTTCTTTGCGGATAGAAGGGAATACTTTTTTGGACATCACCCAGACAAAGATGACTGCAACGAGTATTGAAAGTAGCACGAGCGTTGGCGTAGCACCTTCTCCAATATGATTGTGCAGGTAATCTACCCGGGGAGAAGCATGGATCCAACTTCCCGTCCTACTCGTCCCGTCTTCTTCTATGATAATGCGGATAGATGTATTTAGTTCCCACTTTTTATGATCATAGTTTCCGGTTTCCATCAGATTGCGCAAGCTATCCTGTTCGCGCAATTCTGCCAGTTTTCGTTCTTTTCTTTGTTGCTCTTTTTGTTGTTCTTGTTTGGCCTCTTCTATGAATTGCAGTCGAAGCAATCTGAACTTAAGGCTAAGTTCCATAGCTTGTTCGGAAGAAATAGCATACATGCTCAGAAGTTTACTGTTTTTAATGTCCTGTGGGCTGACTGTTATTTTTTCACCCTGTTGCAACCAGAGTTTTAATGCCGGCGTGTAAACATCTGCTCTCATGTGTTTTTTTTCATTATGCTGGTAGGTCAGGTAACACAATAACTCTTTTATCTCCTTTTCATCCACTTTGGCTCCTTTTTCCAACAGATAACGCGTCATAGTAAGGTTGTGGAAAAAACTGATTTCTGCAGTGATGGATAATCCTAATGGTCCTTTTTTGTTCAGGTCGGCACCAGCCTTCAGTAGCATATCAATGGCTTCTTTCTGGTTTTCACTGGCTGCATAATATAATGGAGTATACCCCTTATTGCTTTTTTGCTCCACATCGGCACCGGCTTCGAGTAAGAATTTTATTTGTGCTAAATCGCCTTTGGCAGCAGCTTTCATCAACAGTGTTTTTCCGTCTTCCTCTGCAGCATCCACCGGGACTCCCTCATTCAACATCTGACGTAATGTCAAAGTATCACCCGTTTTTATGGAGGCATATTGAGCCGGGAGAAGAGTTCTTTTTGTGTTTTGTGCCTGAATTGATAGGGAAAGAAGGCAACATAGAAGCTTCAATAGTAGTTTGGTCTTTATCATATCTAATAATTGTTGTTGAATCTAATCTACGAAAGTATGAAAAAGTAGAAATACATCCGCAAATGTCTTCCACCCCCAAAGAAAGACCAAACTCGAACCGGCGACATTCAGAACCACAATCTGACGCTCTAACCAACTGAACCCCTTTATTGTCAACGCGTTAATAATCTCTCTGGAAGTTCATTAGTCAACAATTAGTCAACATTGAACTTACTATACAAATTTACTAAAAATCTTATTCACAATGAAACATTTGATCTTGTGATTTGCTTCAAACAAGAATAATTACTATTTTTGTATTATTCTAAAACAGAGAGTTATGTCAAGTGAGGTGGTGAAACAAGAATTATTGGCGAAGTTGAAGCAGGAACATTGTTTCTGGTCGTACAATGAAAACTCAATCAAGGATATTCCAGATGATATGCTGATTGAGAAGACCTTGTTGCATCTTGATTTGGACGAAATCAGCCAACTATTTCTTATTTACCCTTTCAAGAAAATCAAGCAAGTATGGTTGGACTATCTTGTTCCTCAAGGGGAGTATCTCTACACGCTGAATCGTTTCTTTGCTTGGTACTATTTCAAGGTGAAGAAACCGGATGCTTATATAAAGTCGATGGCTACTCGCCACCTTAATAAAATGTTCGCATGAAAGGTTTAGCTCCACATACCTTGCAAGTCTTTGAAACTGTTTCTAAATTAGACTGCATCAAGCCCTATCTCTTGGTAGGTGGTACTGCCTTATCTTTGCAAATTGGCACTCGTCAAAGTGAAGATTTGGATTTTATGAAATGGAGAACTTCCAAAACAGAGAAAATGGAAGTGGCTTGGTTTCAGATAGAGAAAGAGCTTGCTACGATTGGAGAAATTCAACATAAGGACATATTGGATATAGACCATGTGGAGTATCTGGTATCCGGAGTAAAGTTCTCCTTTTATGCTTGTTCCAAATATTCTCCTGTCAGTGAGCCTGTCGAATATCTGAATAATTTGCGATTGGCAGATGTAAAATCTATTGGTGCTATGAAGATGGAAGTCATGTTGCGCAGGAGTAATTTTCGCGATTACTACGACATTTATTCTATCTTAAAGTCTGGCGTACTTGTCAATGATTTAATTTCTTTGGCTCTAACCTATTCTGGACATAAGTTGAAATCTAAAAACCTATTAGCTATGCTTACCAATGGGTCTCGTTTTATGAGAGATGCTCATTTTGAACAACTTGAACCTACTTATGATGTAACTGCCCAAGAAATAGAGGGCTATATAAAGTCTTGTTTATTATAAATTGCTGCAATATTTTTGTAGATGGGGTTATGTGGGGTCAACAGCAAAGCAATTTTAGTCAATTTCTGTCTCTTTTCGGACTGACCCGAAATGAAGCTAATGTGATACTTGAAAACAAACCGTTTAAAACGGGATATTCAGTAAATGTCCCTCTTTCTTATAAATTAAGAGAACAGTTTTACTTTACGTGAGCTTTTCTCTTAATTTTTTTGTGTAAAGTCTCAAGTCTTCTATCATTTTAATAGAATATTATTTACATATTCTTATTTTTTCTTCCCAACAGTACATTATGTATATGTCTTTTTAGGGGAAGTTAAAAACCTCTCCTCTTTTCTTCTTATTATTTTAGTCTGATTATGCAGCCGTTCTTTTTTTCTTTTCGACCTTTTCTATCATAGATACCGCATTGGCCGTATGTATTCCAAAGAAAATCCAAAGTATTTCCGTTTTCCTGTTTCTGGCTTTTATCCTGGCCAGTGAGTAATGTTGTTTCTGCGTTCCAAAGCTTCCTTCCAGCCGGGTAACTCTTTCACGGCTGAGTTCCGACCGTAAGATCTTCCGAAGCGGCTCATCTTTGGCAGCTCTGCCCTTACGCTTAAAGGAAGTACTTATATGATATTTTGTACAAAATTTCCGGTTGGCATTATTGGCATAGATTGAATCCGCCGCAAGCGCCTTAACCCTAACCCCGGTCAGTTGTTGTTGCAGATGAATACAGTCTTTCAAACGTACTCCTTCGTTAAAAGCCTTAAAGGAGATATGTTCTATAAAGGAGATTCCGTCTATCTGTATATTGTTGACTTTGGCTCCGAATTCAACGGATTTGGTTTCCTTGCCTCTGATAATGGGGCGAAGGTAATGCCGGTCGATACTCACGATACGGTTGGACACTTTTTTGCCTGCAAATAAATTCTTCCCTTGCTCAAGGACTGTCTGTATGACCGAGAAACGTCTTTGGTAATCAGAGGATAGTGTAAGCCTGTTCCTGTAGGATGAATGAAGCAGCTCCAGCTGGTCAAGTAACTTTTCCAATAACTGAAGTAACCTTCGTGTAATCATACGAGTCTGTGATTTCTTGCGTTTACGCAGTTTGCTATAAGCAAGATAGGCACGGCGTACATCAAGATACTT
>OGOW01000556.1_pt1 | contig 42352 bp, 35 predicted proteins | sample 1552781 | NCBI WGS metagenome assembly OGOW01 (sample SAMEA2580145, study PRJEB22360) | human gut metagenome | biome: human gut; feature: human-associated habitat; material: faeces | place: Denmark | collected 2008/2010
TAACAGAAGTTTAAAAAATCAGTTGTTGTGTGTGCTTTGTGTGATTTTGTCACTTACAAGTGGCTATATGACGCTTTCTCTGGCATTGGTGGCTATAGATGTTTTGTTTGTTTTGATTTTTTATAATGTAAAAGAAGGCAAACTTAATATTAAAAAAAGTATACATTTTTTGATTTATCCTGCTATTGGTGGGAGTATATGTCTGATTTATTATTTACAGGTTTTTGAATATATTAAAAAAGTTGTTCAGAGTCCGATGAATTTTGCATCTGCTGTCTATTATAAGATGGCATTATCTGATATTTTAAATATAGCATGTAATTCTTTGAAAGCGGATTCCACAATCGAACAATTAGAATTAATTGTATTGGGGGCTATTTCCTGCCTGATTTTGGCGATAGGGGTGTGGGATAAAGTCTTTGATAAGATGCAAAGACATGAAAAATGGATATGCTACACCAGCTTTGGATTATATACCCTCGTTCTTTTATGGGCCTGTGAGTCCTCTTTGCCCTTTTCTGCATGGTTCTTTTCGCTGGTGCCAATTTTGGGAGGGATGCATATTCCTTTAAGATATTTAATGATAATAATGCCGTTTGTGTATATATCCATTTTATTGGTGAGTAAGTATACCGATTATTCTAAATATCGAAAAGTGTTGAAAATTATCGGTGTGATTGTAGCCGGAATGTTAGGTATTTATCTGATACAATATAAACGGATAGGGGTGCAAGAAGATTCCATTACGAACACTGTAAATAGTGACATGTTTATATTTGAGGTGTTATTATTTATTGGCTTTTTATACCAATTATTACGTAAGGGAATTAAAAAATTTGCAACGATGGCAGTATGGTGTATTGCAGTGTTTGTGCCAAGTGTTGCAGGATTATATCAGGCAACAGAAACTTATTTAACTAAAGAGGAGATTGAACAGAGAAGTATTATATATGATGAAAGTGCTATGGATAATATAGATAATTATATTGCCATGTTGGACGAAAAAGAGATATATAGATTTGTAGCATATGATTCAGCAGAGGATGTTCCCGTTTATTTATTGGGGAATTATGAATGGTATGGATATTCAAATTATAATATCTGTAATTATTCCGGGTATGAAATGCACCTTGGTGTTCCGTTAGAATATAGGCAAAGGATGCCATGGTTTAATCAGATTGACTGGGAGTATGCAGTAGATACAAGAGCAGATTTCGCAATGTTTGATTTGGATACCCTGAGGAAAAATGAAACACTTCAAAAAATAATTGATACAGAAAGGGGGATAGAATATGTTGGAAATGGACGATACATATGTGCATTGAATAAATACATTCCGTCAGTTATAGCGGGTGAAAAATATGTATATGATGACAGAGAGTCATTGGATAATGGATATTTTTATTCGTATAATCTTACAGATGAGAATATAAAAGAATTTAATACAGATGGAAATTCTTTTTATAAAATGCAGATATCAGCACAAGAGTCATCGGTGATTATGTTTTTGCCTTATGCCAATAGAAATTATGTATATTATGTTGATGGGATGAAAATTCAGCCGGAAATATATGATACACATGTAATTTTCAGGGTAGAAGCGGGGGAACACATAATAGAAGTGAAATATGAAAATCAGATAGGAAAGATAAGTGTAGTAATCATTTGGATGTCAGTTGTTTTGCTTATAATAAGTGTGCTTGCAATAGCGATTATTGACTTGATGAGAAAGCATAGAAGTTACAAAAAGGAGGCAATAAAGGAATGAAAGTTGTAATTTTAGCAGGAGGATATGGAACACGAATTAGTGAAGAAAGCCATTTAAAACCGAAACCAATGATTGAAATTGGAGAAAAACCTATTCTTTGGCACATAATGAAGGAATATTCACATTATGGATTTAACGAGTTTGTAATATGTTGTGGATATAAGCAACATATTATTAAGCAATGGTTTGCTGATTATTATTTATATAATTGTGATGTTACGTTTGACTTTTCAAAAGAAAATAGGATGGAAGTACATAATAGCATTGCAGAACCCTGGAAGGTAACATTGGTGGATACAGGATTGAATACAATGACCGGGGGACGCGTGAAGCGTATACAGCCATATATCGGAAATGAAACATTTATGTTGACGTATGGAGATGGTGTATCTGATGTCAATATAGCTCAATTGTTAGAATTTCATAAGACTAATAAGAAGATGGTTACTTTAACTGCAATCAATGTCGAGCAGCGTTTTGGTGTATTGGATATTGGTGAAAACAGCGAAATTAAATCTTTCAGAGAGAAAAGTTCGAGCGATGGAAGCAGAATCAATGCGGGATATATGGTGTGTGAGCCGGAAATTTTTAATCTGATTGACGGAGATAGCACAGTGTTTGAGCGTGAACCTTTGGAAAAAGCGGCACAGATGAACCAACTGATGGCATATAAACATGATGGTTATTGGCAATGCATGGATACAAAGCGGGAAAAAGATAAATTGGATGAACTTTGGAATAGTGGAAGAGCACCATGGAAAGTATGGGAGGATTAATATTTATGTTTGAAGAAATGAATGAAGGACAGGCAAAACAGCAAATTTTAGAATTGGTAAAGGAGTATTGTGATACCTTTCATAATAAGAAGGGGGATTTCAAACCGGGAGATAGAATTCCATATACATCTCGGGTCTATGACCATGAAGAAATGTGTAATCTGGTTGATTCTGCATTGGAGTTTTGGCTTACATCGGGGAGATATACAGAAGAATTTGAAAAGAAATTTGCAGAATATTTAGGCGTAAAGTATTGTTCCCTGGTAAATTCCGGCTCATCAGCGAATTTAAATGCATTTATGGCATTGACATCTCCTTTGTTAGGGGACAGGCAGGTAAAACCGGGAGATGAGATGATAACGGTGGCAGCAGGATTCCCGACAACAGTAACTCCTGCAATTCAATATGGAGTTGTTCCTGTTTTTATTGATGTTACAATTCCACAGTATAATATGGATGTAACACAGCTGGAAGCAGCTTTGTCTGAGAAAACAAAAGTTGTTATGGCAGCACATACATTAGGTAATCCATTTGATTTAAGTGCAGTAAAGGAGTTTTGCGATAAACATAATCTTTGGCTGATTGAAGACAATTGTGATGCACTTGGAACAAAGTATGTGATTAACGGAGAAGAAAAATTCACGGGAACAATAGGAGATATAGGAACTTCGTCCTTTTACCCGCCGCATCATATGACTATGGGTGAGGGCGGTGCGGTATACACTAATAATCCTTTGCTGAATAAATGTATCCGTTCATTCAGGGATTGGGGAAGGGATTGTGTATGCCCTTCTGGCAGGGATAATTTGTGTGGACATAGATTTGATAAACAGTATGGAGAATTGCCTTTGGGATATGACCATAAATATGTTTATTCTCATTTTGGGTACAATTTAAAGGCAACTGATATGCAGGCATCGATTGGATGTGCTCAATTGAAAAAGTTCCCTGAATTTGTTGAAAGACGAAGACATAACTTTGACCGTTTGCTGGCGGGGTTAAAAGATTGCGAGGATAAATTGATTTTACCTGAACCTTGTGATAATGCATTTCCCAGCTGGTTCGGATTTTTGATTACCTGTCGTGAGGGTGTGGAAAGAGGAAAAATTGTTTCTTATATTGAGGGTAAAGGAATACAGACCAGAATGCTGTTTGCCGGCAATCTGATTAAACATCCTTGCTTTGACCAGATGAGAAAGTCAGGAAAAGGTTACAGAGTAATTGGAAATTTGGAAAATACAGACAGGATTATGAGAGATACATTCTGGATTGGAGTGTATCCGGGAATGACCGATGAGATGATTGATTTTATGGTGCAAACAATAAAAGAAGCTTTAGCTGAATAAGAAGATTGGGAGAAAAAATGGATTTATCATTTTATAAAGGAAAAAGAGTTCTTATAACAGGGCACACTGGATTTAAGGGAACATGGATGTGCCAAGTGCTGGTTTCTGCCGGAGCGGAGGTTATAGGTTACGCTTTGGAGGCACCTACAAATCCAAGTCTTTTTGAAATGTGCGGATTGCAGAAAAAAATTAATTCTGTAACAGGTGATGTGCGGGATTTGGATAAAATGAAAAAGGTATTTCAGGAAACACAACCGGAGATAGTTATTCATATGGCAGCACAGCCGCTTGTAAGAGAATCCTATCGCAATCCCGTGTATACATATGAAACAAATGTTATGGGAACGGTTAATGTGCTGGAATGTGTGAGATGTACAGGTTCTGTTAAATCCTTTTTAAACGTAACAACAGATAAAGTATATTTAAATAGAGAATGGCAATGGGGATACAGAGAAAATGAAGAATTAAATGGATATGACCCGTATTCTAATTCCAAATCTTGTTCGGAATTGGTTACAAGCAGTTACAAGAACTCTTTTTTTAATGAGTCTGATGTAGCAATATCTACTGCACGAGCTGGAAATGTGATTGGGGGCGGTGATTTTGCGGAGGACAGAATCATTCCTGATTGTGTAAGAGCCATAGAAAAAGAAGAGGATATAGTTGTCAGAAATCCTTTTTCTACCAGGCCGTATCAACATGTATTAGAGCCAATTATGGCATATTTGATGATTGCTGAGAAACAATATAAAGACAAAAAATATGCTGGTTGTTATAATGTTGGACCGGATGACGTGGATTGTTGGTCTACTGGAGAACTGGTTGAACTATTTTGCAGAACGTGGAAAGAAAAAACGGGCAGAGCAGTTAAGTGGATAAATCGTTATGATGGCGGACCGCATGAGGCTAATTTTTTGAAACTGGATTGCTCAAAGATAAAGGCCACATTCGGTTGGACACCTAGATGGCGAATGGCAACTACGATGGAAAAAATAATAGAATGGACAGATGTGTACCTATCGGGAAAAGATATCTGTGAATGTATGAATAAGCAGATAGAAGAGTTCTTAAACTAGTGAAATACTGCAAATAGGCTCTATGAGCCTATTTGCATATAAAACAATATTAAGAATGAGGTTTAACATGAAACCCCTAGTAACAATTATTACACCCTCTTATAATCAAGGCAGATTTATCAGAGAAACGATAGAGAGTGTCTTGAATCAGGATTATGAAAATATAGAATATATTATTGTGGATGGGCAGTCAACAGATGAAACGTTGAAAATAATCAAACAATACAATGGAAAATTGTCATATATATCAGAAAAGGACAATGGACAAAGTGACGCTATTAATAAGGGGTTTAAGATGGCACATGGAGAAATTGTTGCATGGTTAAATTCGGATGATGTTTATGAACCGGGCTGTATTAAAAGGGCGGTCAGGGAATTTGAGAAGAACAGCAGATTGGGACTGATATATGGTGATGGATATATTCTGGATGAACAGGGATGCAAAATTCGTGTATTTGAAAATACGCAGGAATTTGATTTTTGGAAGTTAGTGAATTTTTGGGATTATATTATGCAGCCAACTACTTTTTTTAGAAAGGAGTTTCTGGAGAAAGTAGGTTATTTGGATGTAAAGTTGAATTATTGTATGGACTGGGATTTGTGGATAAAACTGGCTTCTGTAAGTGAAGTAAAATATGTTCCGGAACTTTTAGCCTGTTCCAGAGAATATGCACTTACCAAAACAAGTACAGGGGGAGAAGAACGCTTAGAAGAATTATCAAAATTACTCAGAAAATATAGTGGAAAACAGATGCCATTAGGAATTAGGTCTTATAAAGCAAGTACGTTTTATACAAAACATCAAAATGATATATGGCCAATTAAAAAAATAGTTGGGTGGTATTTAACCTGGAAGCATAATAGATTACTAAAACAAATTCCTGAGAAATATAAAGATGGATGGATGAGAAAAAAATATGAGTTTTGTATACCGGGTTATTATCAACAGCTTGTGATTGAAATACAGGAGGTGTTACCTCCTGGTTTAAAAAAGATTAAGATTGGTATCGATGACGAGGAAGCAGTAACGTACAGTATCAATAACGGGAAAATAGTATTACCTTTAAGCAATGAAAGGAATCTGCACACTGTTTTGATTCAAGCTGATAAGGTAAGAAAAATAGGAAATGGTGATAGCAGAAAAGTGTCAGTTCGTTTGGAGGATAGTTATTAAAATGTTATTGGGTATTGAAAGTGGAAGACTTTTGATTGAATATAAATGCAAAATATGATAATATATATATTATAATTAAGAAAAATGGAGAGGATTTCTAAAAATATGAAAAAAGCACTTATTACAGGTATTACAGGACAGGATGGCTCCTATTTGGCAGAGTTCCTTTTAGAGAAAGGATATGAGGTGCATGGTATTACAAGACGCGCTTCTATCTCTAATACAGCAAGAATTGACCATTTGATTGCGAAGAATGCAATTAAGCTTCATGATGGGGATTTGTCGGATACATCTTCTATTACAAATATTATTGCACAGGTTCAGCCGGATGAAATTTACAATCTGGCAGCACAGTCCCATGTGCAGGTATCCTTTGATGTACCGGAGTATTCCGGAGATGTGGATGCAATCGGTGTATTGAGAATTCTTGAGGCAGTCAGAATTTTGGGACTGGCTAAGAAAACAAAGATTTATCAGGCATCCACCTCTGAACTGTATGGAAAGGTAGAGGAAATTCCCCAGAAGGAAACAACTCCTTTTCATCCCTATAGCCCTTATGCTGTTGCAAAGCAGTATGGCTTCTGGATTACAAAGGAATATCGGGAAGCTTACGGTATGTTTGCAGTAAATGGTATTCTCTTTAATCATGAGTCTGAAAGACGTGGTGAGAATTTTGTTACCCGTAAGATTACTCTGGCAGCAGGACGTATTGCAGAGGGACTTCAGGATCATCTGGAGCTTGGAAATATGGATTCTCTGCGTGACTGGGGTTATGCAAAGGATTATGTAGAATGTATGTGGATGATTCTGCAGCATGATACACCGGAAGATTTTGTTATTGCAACCGGTGAGCAGCATACCGTCAGAGATTTTACAGAGAGAGCATTTCTGGCAAACGGTATTGAGCTTCGCTGGGAAGGCACTGGCGTAGACGAAAAGGGATATGACAAGGCAACCGGAAAGATGTTGGTTTGCGTAAATCCCGCATGGTTCAGACCCACTGATGTGGACAATCTCTGGGGCGACCCGACAAAGGCAAAGACTGTACTGGGCTGGAATCCGCAGAAAACATCCTATGCGCAGTTAGTAGAAATTATGGCGAAGCATGACAGGGCACTGGCAAAGAGAGAAGCCGCTTTAAAGGCAGCAGAGGTATAGAAAGATATAGTTCGGAAAATATGGAGATAGCGAAAAAGGGATTCTTTTATAAGAATCCCTTTTAAGGAATATAGGGAATGAAGAAAGCGCTTGTCATCGGAGCAGCAGGGTTTGTTGGGAATTATCTGCTGCATGAGCTGGGGCAGAATGGAATAGCATGCTATGCTACAAAGCTTCCCCACAAGAAAATAGAATATGAGCCATGTGAAATATATAATCTGGATATTATGGATAAAAACGCCATTGCAGATTTGCTGTTTGAAATAAAGCCGGATTATATATTTCATTTGGCTGCACAGAGTTCCGGTGGACTGGCGTGGAAGAACCCGATATTGACAATTGATGTGAATATAAAAGGAAGTGTCAATGTACTGGATGCAGTGAGGGAGTTGTATTACAAACCAAGAATTTTGCTGGTGGGTTCCGGAGAGGAATATGGAAATTCACAGCTTGGGAAAATGCCGATTTCCGAGGAGGCAAACTTACGACCTGCCAATATTTACGCGGCAACAAAGGCTTGTACCAATATGATTGGAGCTATTTATGCGAAGGCATATGATATGGAACTGATGATGGTACGGGCATTTAATCATATTGGTCCTGGGCAGGCATCTCTCTTTGTGGTTTCTGATTTTTGCAGGCAGGTAGCAGAGATAGAGAAGGGATTGAGGGAGCCTGTGATAAAGGTTGGAAATCTGGCGGCAAAAAGGGATTTTACGGATGTACGTGATGTGGTACGGGCTTATGTGGATTTGATACAGAAGGGAGAACCGGGGGAAACCTATAATGTGGGAAGCGGGAATGCAAGAGAGATTCGGGCAATTCTGGATTTGATTATTTCCATGTCAGAGGCGGCAATTCAGGTGGAGATAGACCCCAATAAATTAAGACCTGTGGATGTGCCGATTATTGAGGCAGATATTACAAAAATCAATCAGTTGACGGGATGGAAGCCGGAAATCCCGCTGGAACAGACCATACAGGAAACCTTGGATTTTTGGAGAAAGAATGCATAGAAATGAGTATAAAAATGACAAGTGAAAAAATGATTCAACGTCCTGACGGACTTACAAAATCAGACCGTTGCCTGCATACTCCGGGAACCTTTGCAAAGGAAAATCTGCTTTATGTTCAGGAGGTTGGGAAGCTGGAGAGCTTAAAACCCCACAGATGTGTCCGGGAAAATCTGGATTCTTATTTATTCCTGATTGTACTGGAAGGAAAGGGAAGTCTGGTTATCCGGGGGAAAGAATATTCTGTGGAAAAGGGTGACTGTGCATGGATTGACTGCAAGGAGCATTTTGAGCATATCAGTGATGAGAAGGATGCCTGGAAGCTGGCATGGGTACACTTTAACGGAAAGTCAGCGTCCGGATATTACGAGCTTTTTATGAAATATCACCATCGGGAAAATATTTTCCGCGTACAGGATGTAAAGCCCTGGGAAGAAATTGTAACGGAACTCTTGGCAAAGCAGAAGGAAAGGCAGCTGCAGGCAGAGCTGCAGAGCGGAGAAATATTGTTGCATTTGTTAAATAAAATAATTATCAGCGTGGCAGATGTGGAGGAGATGGAAAACGAAGAAGAACATCTGACAGCAGGGGCACTTCGGGAACGGGTAAATGAAGATTATGCGGAGGAAGGTGTACTGCAGGAGCTGGAAAAAGCTTTCGGAGAAAAAATTGCAGTTTTGAGCGCAAAGTTTGAACGGCAGCTTGGCATTACACTGGAGGAGTACATCAGCAACCGGCGTTATAATGCGGCAAAGGAGTTACTGCGTTTCAGTGTGAAATCGGTGGAAACTGTAGCCAGGGAAACCGGAATCGGGGAAGTAGAAACCTTACAGAAAATGTTCCGGGAGAAGGACGGTATGACGGCAGAGGAGTACCGCCAGAAATGGGCAGGATGGATAAGAAATTAGTTTGAAAAATAAATAGTTGGAAGTGAGAAAATATGGGGAGTGGATTATGCAAGGAAATATTGATGAATTAAAGGAAAACTATAATGGAAATAAGTCTTATGGATTTATTTATGCAAACGAAACTAAATATTTTTTCCATAAATCAGCTTTAAAAAATTGCACAATATTTCAACTTGATGAAGGCGATGCTGTTGAATTTGAACCAGAAATAGATGCAGACGGGAGAAATAGAGCAAATAATATTAGAAAAATGCATTAAGTGACGGTAGAGGGTGCAATGACGAATCCGGGTATTAATCCGAGTGCAAGGATATCAAAGTATAATCAAGATGAAACAAGGATTATTCATTTACTTAGTAAAGTTTTTTACGTAACTTCTGGAGGTGAAGAATTTAGAATAGGAGACAGTACATATCGGTATTGTTTAGTTAAACCAACAGAAGCGTTTACTAATATTTTTCATATTTCCAGAGAAATGGTTGTGATTTTTTGCGACTATGTATGCTTTGAACCCCGTTCACTAGATGCTGTTGCATATGTGTATTCAAAAATAAAATCTAAATTGAGGTTGGAAAAGGGATGCCATATTTTTATATGTCATGATGATTTAGTTGAAGATAAGCTGACGCGATTGCTAAAAGACAATAATGTTACACAAATTGTTATACCCTTTAAATATAGTGAACTGCTCCATAAGGGAACAAAAGCGAGCATATTTGAGGAACGATTCAGAAAGTACTTATTTGACCGCGATTTGTTTGATGTGTCAACGCCTATTCAAGATGAAGTATTCTTTTTTGGACGCAGAGATTATGTTCATGATATTGTTTCCAAATGTAAAAGTAATACACATTGTGGTGTGTTTGGATTACGACGCAGTGGGAAGACTTCGCTTTTATATGCAGTTCGCAATTTACTGAAACAACAGAACTATCGTACGGTATTTATTCCCTGCGAAGGTGATTTGAGTACTCTGGATTGGAGGATGGCTTTATATAAGACTGTCCGGAATGTGTATTCTGAACTTGGACTGCCAACAGCTGATTTGAAAGAATGTGAATATCAGAGTGCTAACACAACAATGTATTTTGAACGAGATATGGATGCAGCAATATCAATGTTATCTAAGCCATTGACGATAATGTTTGATGAAATAGAAGCTATTACATTCAGTGTCTTTCAGGGAGAAAATTCAGATAATCTTTGGGTTGATGGAAAAAATTTCATCAATTTTTGGAATACAGTCAAAGGTTATTATTCAAAATATCCAAAACAAATTACAGTGCTGGTTGCAGGAACAAACCCAATGATAAATGAAATTCCTGTAATAGGAATGGATGATTGTCCCAATCCTATGTTTGGACAGTTATCTGATACAAATCAGGGAGCATATCTGCAATCGTTTTCTGCTGAGGATATGAAAAATATGGTTAATACTCTTGGAAACTATATGGGAATTACCTTCGATGAATATAGTATTTCCAGATTGGTGAGCGATTGCGGGGGACATCCGTATCTTAGTAGATTATTATGTAGTTCAATCAATAAATATTGTAGAACTAGTGGACTGACTCGACCAATAAATGTTACGAGGGCTATTTATGATAAGGCATTGCCAGAGTTTGAAAAAAGTAGTAAAGCAACCTCTTTTTTCTGGATGATGCTCAATATATTAATGAAAAGCTATCCGAAAGAGTTTGCTACCTTAAAAGTTCTGGCGCTTGAGGGGGATAATGTTATTTCGCAGGTGCAAGATAATAATGCATTGGCACATCTTCTTGGGTATGGCATGATTGAAAATAATCAGCATAATTTTGCTATAAAGTATAGTATTATAACCAATTTCTTGAGAGGAGAATATCGATTTGAGAGAAATGGATTATCGATAGAAGAACAAAAGGAAGAAATTCAATTACGGGTTAATAGTGCAGAAATGCAGTTGCGGCAATTGGTAAAGAATACACTACAGACATATTATGGAGTGAATGCCGCAAAGAATAAAGTGATACAGTCAATGCAACATAATAAAGCTATAAATCAGCAGGACGTTATGCGGGCACAGGGATATTCATACTCGCAATTATTCGACCCAAGTTTGAATAGAGTATATTTTAGTTTACTCTTAGAAGTGATAAATGATAATTTTTCGTGTTTTACCAATATTTTTGCTAATTATTCAAGGGAGGTAGTAGAAAAACATTTGCGAGTAATAAATAAAGCAAGGCGTTGCCCAGACCATTCTTATACTAAAAATACTGAAAGATGGGAGGAAAAAGATTTTGAAAAATTCCGAGTTAGTATTTCATGGTTGGAGGATATCTTGAAGGATTATTTCTAATGGATTAATTAGTTTATTGGAACGAAATGTGTAGTAATAAAGCGGTTTGCCGTATACGGCTACAAACCGCTTTATGAAGTTTATTCTCTTTCACAACGCACGCAGCATCTTTTTTTGTTGCATGCAATACCGTATTTTAATATTCTGGAAAATCCCTGTTGCCTTAGGGCGGCTGAATAATTTTTATCGGAAATTTGTTTAAGCGCAGTCTGGCATGTTTTTTCTTCTGTGCCGATTTCTGCATATTTTACCTCAATAAGGATGCCGGTGTCAGATTCATCAATCTGAATCAGGATATCACTGAAACCATCACCGGTTTCATAGTTTGATTTGATAATCCAGCCTTCCTTATAACTCAGAATGCCTAACAGAATTCCGTGATAAAAGTTTTCCTTTAGTGGCTTTTGCACAAAGGTGTCACGAATGCTGATTGTCTGAGCCATATACTGGGTAAAAAGTTTCTCAACATCAGCGGAACGCGCTTCAAGCAGGGCATTGCAGAAGTCATTTGCCATGAGTCCGTCTTTTGCAATGCTTTGCTTAAATTGAGTTAAAATGTGTTCGGTAATCAGGTTTCGTATTTCAAGATTGGGAATAGCGAGGTTATATCTGTTTCCGACAGATGTTTCGCGCTGGGTAAGATAGCCGGTCATAAAAAGGGTACTCCAGAGATTATCCATGGAAGTATATAGTTCCTTATAAGTAAGCTCCTGATTAATTTCCTTTTGAATAATATCTCCATTGACAAGGCGTTCCAGTTCAGCCTTCGTAAGCTGCTGCTGTTCCGACATACTATCTATAAAGTGATATATCACATGGTTGCCGCTGGTATTAGCCCAGTAATTCTGAGGGCTTTTACAGGGGTCTGCCAGATGGTCGCTACAGTAATTAAGGACATCCCAGGGACAATAGACATTTATATTGCCGAATCGGTATCCGTCGTACCATTCCTTTATGGTCATATAGTCATTCATTAAGTCATAATTATCCAGCATTTTACGAACTTCAATATCTGTAAATCCAAAGTATTCATCGAATGCGACATCGGTAATAGAGTAGACCTTGAAATTGTTCAGACCGGTAAAAATACTGTCCTTGGCAACCCGGAGGCATCCGGTGAGTATGGCAAGTTTAAGACTGTTGTTTGTTTTTAAGACATTTTCAAAAAGGCTTCTGATAAGAAGAATCATTTCATCATAATAGCCGTTTTCACTTGCTTTTGCCAGAGGAACGTCATATTCATCAATAAGAATAACAACTTTTTCTTCAAAATGCTTTTCAAGCAATTCGGATAATTCGCGCAGACTGTATGATAAAGTTGCAATGCTCATACGATTTTTTAAAAGTTTGCGGAATAATTCTTTGTCAGTATTACTTAACTTGGGGCTGTCTTCAAGAAATTGCAGCCGCCGGGCTTCTTCATTGATGACTTTACCTAACAGGCTCTTTGCATCACGAAAAGCAGCAGCGTTAATTCCTTTCAGGCTAATAGAAATAACAGGATATTTTCCCATATTTTTTTCACACAATTCCCTGTTTTGGGAAATGTACAGACCGTCAAATAATGCAGGTGATGTACCAATTTCAAAGAAACTGCGCAGCATACTCATATTCAGGGATTTTCCAAAACGTCTGGGACGGGTAAAAAGAGTAACTTCAGACCAATGTGTCAAAAGCTGTTCAATTAATTTTGTCTTATCTATATAATAAAATCCTAGCTTGCGAATATCTTCAAAATTCTCAATTCCAACTGGCAGCTTTAATGTTTGATTCATTCGGATCCTCCTATTAATTTTGCCTTACGACCAATGTGTCTCTTTTATTATAGCTTGTTTTATATTTGCTCACAACAAAAAAGACCCAGAAAGCCTATACTTTCTGAGTCTCATAAATATTATCCTAAATTCAATCGTAGAAGTAAGAATTACTCGATGATTGTAGCAACTCTTCCTGATCCTACTGTACGTCCACCTTCACGGATAGCGAAAGATAATCCCTGAGCCATAGCGATTGGGTGAATTAATTCGATAGTCATTTCTACGTTGTCACCAGGCATGCACATTTCTGTTCCTTCTGGTAATTCAATAACACCTGTAACGTCTGTTGTTCTGAAGTAGAACTGTGGACGATAGTTGTTGAAGAATGGAGTATGACGACCACCTTCATCTTTTGTTAAAACGTAAACCTGAGCTGTAAATTTCTTATGGCATGTTACAGTACCTGGTTTTGCAATAACCTGTCCTCTTTCGATATCTGTTCTCTGAACACCACGGAGAAGAGCACCGATGTTATCACCAGCCTGAGCTTCATCAAGAAGCTTTCTGAACATTTCGATACCAGTTACAACTGTCTTACGAACATCTTCATGAATACCAAGGATTTCTACTTCATCGTTAAGGTGAAGTGTTCCTCTTTCTACTCTACCTGTAGCAACAGTACCACGACCTGTAATTGTGAATACGTCTTCTACTGGCATAAGGAATGGCTTATCTGTATCTCTCTGAGGATCTGGAATGTATGAATCTACTGCATCCATAAGTTCCATGATCTTGTCGCCCCATTCGCTTGAAGGATCTTCAAGAGCCTTAAGAGCTGAACCCTGGATGATTGGAGTATCATCGCCTGGGAAATCGTACTCATTTAATAAGTCTCTGATATCCATTTCTACTAATTCAAGAAGTTCCGGATCATCAACCATATCACATTTGTTCATGAATACTACGATGTAAGGTACACCTACCTGTCTAGAAAGAAGGATATGTTCCTTTGTCTGAGCCATAACACCATCAGTAGCAGCAACAACGAGGATAGCACCATCCATCTGTGCAGCACCAGTGATCATGTTCTTAACGTAGTCAGCATGTCCTGGGCAGTCAACGTGAGCATAATGTCTCTTTTCTGTTTCGTACTCAACGTGAGCTGTAGAGATTGTAATACCTCTTTCTCTTTCTTCTGGAGCTTTATCGATGTTTTCGAAATCTGTTGCACTGTTACCAGCAACTCTGTCAGCTAATACCTTTGTGATAGCAGCTGTTAAAGTAGTTTTACCATGATCAACGTGACCAATAGTACCAATATTACAATGTGGTTTGCTTCTTTCAAACTTTTCCTTAGCCATTTTTAAATTGACCTCCTTAAATTTTAATTCATTTATAGCGGGGGATGGGTGCAGTCCCATCCTCCATATATACGGCTATTATGATTATATTTCATAATAGAAATATTTTCAAGCCTTTTTTACATTTTACGGGCATAAATTGAAATTATTTTGCCTTTGATGCAATAATCTTATCCTGAACTGACTTAGGTGCCTGCTCATATTTCTCAAAGAACATTGAGTAGTTACCACGTCCCTGTGTCTTAGAACGAAGATCTGTTGCATATCCGAACATTTCTGAAAGTGGAACGAATGCTTTGATCATCTTACCACCACTGATATCGTCCATACCTTCGATACGTCCTCTACGGGCATTAATATCACCGATTACATCACCCATGTATTCTTCCGGCATAGTAACTTCTACCTTCATGATAGGCTCAAGAATAGTAGCAGCTGCCTTAGCCATAGCTTCCTTGAATGCCATAGAACCGGCAATGTGGAATGCCATTTCTGATGAATCGACTTCATGGTAAGAACCATCGTATACAGTTGCGTGTACACCTACTACCGGGAATCCTGCAAGGATACCTGACTGTGTAGCTTCTTCGATACCTTCGCCTACTGCTGGGATATATTCCTTAGGAATAGCACCACCGACAACTTCTGAATCAAACTTGAATAATTCATCACCGTTTGCATCCATAGGCTCAAAACGAACTTTACAGTGACCATACTGACCACGACCACCTGACTGTTTTGCATACTTACTGTCTACTTCTACAGTCTTTGTGATACATTCTCTGTATGCAACCTGAGGAGCACCAACATTAGCTTCTACCTTAAACTCACGAAGAAGTCTGTCAACGATGATATCAAGATGAAGTTCGCCCATTCCGGCGATGATTGTCTGTCCTGTTTCTGCATCTGTATGAGCTCTGAATGTAGGATCTTCTTCCGCAAGTTTTGCTAAAGCTTCACCCATCTTGCCCTGAGCATCTTTTGTCTTAGGTTCAATAGCAAGCTCGATAACTGGTTCTGGGAATTCCATGGACTCTAAGATAACCGGATGCTGTTCATCACAGATTGTATCACCTGTAATAGTAAATTTAAGACCTACTGCTGCAGCGATATCACCTGAGTAAACTTTATCGATTTCTTTTCTGTTATTTGCGTGCATCTGAAGGATACGACCTACACGTTCCTTCTTGTTCTTGTTTGCATTTAATACATAAGAACCTGAGTTCAATGTACCTGAGTAAACTCTGAAGAATGCTAACTTACCTACGAATGGGTCAGTCATAATCTTGAATGCAAGTGCTGAGAATGGTTCTTCATCCGAAGACTTTCTCTCAACTTCATTGCCATCTTCATCAACACCCTTGATGTCAGGAATATCTGTAGGAGCCGGCATATATTCTACAACTGCATCCAGAAGCTTCTGAACACCTTTGTTCTTATATGCTGTACCGCAAAGACAAGGAATTGCATCACCTGCAATTGTTCCTTTTCTTAATGCAGCCTTAAGTTCCGCAACGGTAATTCCTTCTTCACCTTCTTCAAGGTATTTCTCCATTAAGTCCTCATCTAATTCAACACACTGTTCAATCAGTTTGCTGTGATATTCTTCAGCCTGATCCTTTAAATCTGCAGGAATTTCACCAACCTGGATATCATCACCCTTATCACCATTGAATACATAAGCCTGCATTTCAAATAAGTCGATGATTCCCTGGAAGCTGTCTTCCTTACCGATAGGAATCTGAACAAGAACCGGGTTCTTTCCAAGCTTTGTAATAAGCTGGTTACATGAACCAAAGAAATCTGCTCCAAGCTTATCCATCTTATTCATGAATGCCATACGAGGAACATTGTATGTGTCAGCCTGACGCCATACGTTTTCTGACTGTGGTTCAACACCGTTCTGTGCATCGAATACACCTACAGCACCATCAAGAACTCTAAGGGAACGCTCAACTTCTACAGTGAAGTCAACGTGTCCAGGAGTATCAATGATGTTGATACGATATGCCGGTGCACCTGCCATTGGCTTACCTTCTTTTTCAGGTGTCCAGTGACATGTTGTTGCTGCTGAAGTAATTGTGATACCTCTTTCCTGCTCCTGAGCCATCCAGTCCATGGTAGCAGTACCTTCATGAGTATCACCGATTTTGTGATTAACACCAGTATAGTATAAGATACGCTCTGTTAATGTTGTTTTACCAGCATCGATGTGAGCCATAATACCAATATTTCTGGTTCTCTCTAACGGATATTCTCTTCCAGCCATAGCTTTTCTCCTTTACTAGAATCTATAGTGTGCAAATGCCTTGTTCGCTTCTGCCATCTTATGCATGTCTTCTTTTCTCTTAACAGCTGCACCAGTGTTGTTAGCAGCATCAAGGATTTCATTTGCTAATCTTTCTTCCATGGTCTTTTCGCCTCTCTTACGAGAAAACATTGTTAACCAACGAAGACCTAAAGCCTGCCTTCTGTCTGCTCTTACCTCGATAGGTACCTGATATGTGGCACCACCGATACGTCTTGCCTTTACTTCAAGTACTGGCATTACGTTGTTCATAGCTTCTTCGAATACTTCTAATGCCGGTTTTCCAGCTTTTTCTTCTACTCTGCTGAATGCTCCATATACGATCTTCTGAGCTACTCCTCTCTTACCATCAAGCATGATGTTGTTGATGAGTTTTGTAACTACCTTGTTGTTGTATAATGGATCTGCTAATACTTCTCTTTTCTGAGTATGTCCTTTACGTGGCACGGTTCTTCCCTCCTTAATAAATTTTAATTAAATCAACGGTACTCACTTTTGATTGTGTTCGTGCGGCTTTAAAAACACGTTCATAAATTTCAGTAAATCTATTCAACCATATTTTTAATCCGTCACTATGGGCAAGCCCAAAGGGCCTGTGCCGTCCTGCGGCATAACAGCTATGCTGTTACCTTTCATTCAACCTGTGATGAATTCCTATTTTCCAGCTTTTGGTCTCTTAGCGCCGTATTTAGAACGTGCCTGACGTCTCTTTGCAACACCTGCTGTATCAAGTGTACCTCTAACGATGTGGTATCTTGTACCTGGAAGGTCTTTTACTCTTCCTCCTCTGATAAGAACAACGCTATGTTCCTGAAGGTTGTGTCCTTCTCCTGGGATGTAGCTTGTTACTTCGATACCGTTAGAAAGACGAACTCTGGCAATTTTTCTAAGAGCTGAGTTAGGCTTCTTTGGAGTAGCTGTCTTAACTGCTGTACACACACCTCTCTTCTGTGGTGATGCTGTATCTGTAGCTTTCTTCTGTAAAGAGTTGTATCCCTTTAAGAGTGCTGGTGCAGTATACTTCTTTTCTGCAGTCTTTCTTCCTTTTCTTACTAACTGGTTAAATGTAGGCATTCTTTTTCACCTCCTGATTAAAAATATGGTAATTTTCTTTGTTACTCTGCTTGCATTTTCGCAAGCTTTTTAATTATACTTGTCCTTAAAATAATTGTCAAGAGTTTTTTTACAACTTTTAACTCGGAATATTCCAATCCAGCCCGCTGTGGTAGGATGCATTTCCGATCCGCCATGTCAGCAGATTCCAGACCTGTTTATCCCCCCTGAATTCATAGAGGTAATCTTCCATCAGATATACGGACAGTGCAAAGTTTCCCGCTGCTTTCTCCATCATCTCCGGAAATGACGCATTGCTTACTTTTTCAGACTTCCACGGATTCTTCCATTCGAGATGCCGCAGGTTCAGCGGATCTTCGCTAATCTCATGGTCAACTCCCGGAATCAGGCTGGCAAGATACGACTGTCCGACAAAATAATTCTCAACCGTTTCTATCGCCGTCTTTAATTTTCCGGAACATAATTTGAAAAAATGCTGTTCTTTCTGGATGGACAGAATCGCCAGATGGATCCCCCGCTTTGTAATTCTTGTTTCTTCATAGGTCCGGTGCATACTGTAATGCAGCATCCGGCATACCCGTTCGCGTTCCGCCGGATTAATCTTTATCTGGCTGACCCTTGAAAATTCATATGGGGTAGTATTTCTCATAATCCGCAATAATGCAACATCGATATCATTTTCAAACTGATAGTGCTTCTCCAGATAATCTTTCCGCTTATTCAGGTAGTCCGTCTGCCAGTAAACATACGGATGACATTCCCGATCCAGAAAATAATGGGTCAGAAATCCGCACAGATATGCGATTTCCACACTATTCTTTCTTTCATCCAGCGATGCCACATACCCTATCATATTCTTTAAAAATGTATCTGTTTTCTGTGTATGCATAACGGAGCCGATATTTTTCCTCACTGCCACTACCTCTGTTGCATAGTAGAAGAAAATATCAGGTCCAAGCACTCCGAGAATGTATGCATTTTTCCTTTTTTTGATTGCTTCTTTTATTTTAGAGTCCGGTAATTTCTTATATGCCTTGATACCGAACAGATAATGTGTGTCATAACCCGGCATAAACTGCCCCCTTTCATTGGTAATCCTGATTAATGGTTACATTTCCTATCGGAACTTTTTCCCACAGGCTGTTATAAACCTTAATTTTGTATTTTTTTTGTACTTTCTTATAATAACTGCCATCTATATCCAGTTCTTCCTGTGTATATCCCTGATTCATCAGATCTGTCACATACCACCGGGCATAATATATCTTTGTCAGAACAGTTATCATGTCCTCCTCTGTATATTGCAAATACTGCCGCTGGCCATCGGTCAGCTTATTCATCTCTTCCACGGCATTCTCCCTGATTTCCTGCTTCATGGCATCATCCAGGGTATATCCCGCCGTCAATGCCTCCTGATAATATACATTATCCCTGGTACAGGCATCTATTATAAGTTCCCGAATATGTGACCTGACATATTTCGGATGAAGATTCATATTCCAGTATGCTTCCATATTATTGCTGTTATATTCCTGTGCAGCTGCATTAACATTTGTTTCTGCTACCAGGATATAGTACGAAATTTCCTTTAACGTTACCTCATCATCGTCTACACGAATCACGGTCTTTCCCAATGAATCCGGATAAGAGAATGGTTTTTTCCCAAATCTGTCTTTGGTTATTAATACTACTGCCAGTATGCTTATCATAATGGCCAGTATACAAATAACAGTAATTGCATTATTCAGTTTTTCATGAGTTTTCCTTTTTTCCTTTACTGTACTTTCTTTATTCATTTTCCCGATATCCTTCTCCTACTACTTTCTCTGCCAAAGTAACTATCATAAACACTTTTTCGTCTTCCTCCCGTATCATTTTTAATGCTGCCGGAAGAAGTCTTTTTCTCATAACACATATTATAACATTTTTTTCTCTGTCTGTATACCCTCCTCTTCCTTTCAGATAAGTAATGCCCTTATTCATGTCTATAAGCCTGCGGCTGATTTTTTCTGCGGAATCACTCATGATAAATAACATTCTCGCACCCTGTCCACCATATAATATCCTATCCATGACCTGACCGGTAATAACCACACAAATGGCAGAATATATTGCATTTTCAATATTTCCAAAAACAAAGGCGGACAATGCCACTACTACCATGTCAACAAGAATAAATAACTTTCCCATCTCAAACTGCGGCATTCTCTTTCGTAATATTTTTGCAACAATATCTGTTCCCCCGGTTGTCCCGCCCTGCCTCAGGATAATTCCGAGACTTACGGCATCAAGTGTTCCTCCGCATACTGATGCCAGAAACATATCATGCAATGGTGCCGGAAATTCTTCAAAAAGATTTACAAAAATGGAATTTATGAAAATTGCAAACATTGTCCCATATAAAAATTCTTTTCCAAAAGCCCGGACACCTGCAATGATTAAAGGAATATTCAAAATCAGAATAATCGTACCTGTTTTAATCCCTGTAAAATAGGAAATCATAATGGCAAGACCGGACGCACCGCCCGGAGCCAGCTGGTTTGGTTTCAGAATCAATGCTACAGAAAAAGCATACAATACCGCACCGGCAAAAATAATCCCATATTTTTTTCTTTCTTTCCACATAAAAAACCTCCATAATTATATGCATAATTATTGGAGGTTTTTCTTATTTTAATCATTTTTTTCTTTTAAAAATACAAGCCAGTACATCATTGCAACAAATGCACCACCAACAATATTACCCAGTGTTACGGGTACAAGATTTGATGCAAAAAAAGAGGACCAGCTCAGTTTATCGATCTGGGAAAGTGTAAGTCCGTATTTTTCCACGGCAGCTGCTACATATGCATCATTTCCTTTTGCAAATATGCCTGCCGGAATGAAATACATATTGGCAACGCAATGTTCATAACCGGATGTTACAAACAGCCAGATTGGAAAATATAATCCAATGATTTTGGACACCATATCTTTTCCTGCCCAGCTTACCCAGACTGCAAGGCACACCAGGATATTGCAGAAAACAGCCATAATAAATGCCGCCTTAAAATCCAGTGTGCATTTTGATAATGCAGTATTGATTGCATATGCACCCAGTGCACCTTTGTCCATTCCGCATTCCGGCATCGGGCTGACACACCATGCCACCCCCACCCCGCCGATAAAATTCCCGATGTATACAATTACCCAGTTACGGAGCATTGCACTTATGCGGATCTTTTTCTCAGCAACACCGATTAACATCAGTGAATTTCCGGTAAATAATTCTGCTCCCGCCATCAGGACCAGAATCAGACCGGTTCCGAAAAGAACACCGGAAAGCATTTTGGACATACCTGCCGCAGGTACGGAATATGCGGTTATACTTGCACCATTTCCGGCAAGCCCGATAAACAGGCCTGCCATAATTGCCAGCAGAAACTGCCGCCACCATACCATATTTGCCTTATTTTCGGCAACGGATATGGATGACTGTGCGATTTCCTTTGGAGTTAAAATACTTTTTTCCATTTCTTATCTATTCTTCAACAGTTTCTTCAACGTTTTCCTCGACAGATACTTCTTCTGCATCTTCTTCCTCTGCGTCTGCTTCAGAAACTTCTACAGCTTCTGTAGCTGTTTCTGTTGTTTCTTCTGCATCGGTATTCTGCTCTTCTGCGGATGCTTCTGTTTCATCGTCCTCTTCTTCCTCAACCTCTACGATTTTGTAATCTGTGCTGAGTTTTACATCACGATATCTGCCAAGACCTGTTCCGGCAGGAATTAACTTACCAATGATAACATTTTCCTTCAGACCGATCAGTGGATCTACCTTACCGTTAATAGCTGCTTCTGTAAGAACTTTTGTTGTTTCCTGGAAGGAAGCTGCGGAAAGGAATGAATTTGTGGCAAGGGATGCCTTTGTAATACCAAGCATTACCTGAACTCCCACTGCCGGTTTCTTACCTTCTGCCAACAATGCTTCATTTGTTTCGTTGAAGTCAAGAACATCAACGGATGTTCCCGGAAGATACTGTGAATCTCCTGCTTCTTCAATCTTAATCTTCTTAAGCATCTGTCTTACAATAACTTCGATATGCTTATCATTGATTTCTACACCCTGCATACGGTATACATCCTGAACACCGTGGAGCATGTAATCCTGAACAGCACGCAGACCTTTGATCTTTAACAGATCGTGTGGATTTACAGAACCTTCTGTCAGCGCATCACCGGCTTCCAGAATTGCACCATCCTGAATCTTGATTCGGGAACCGTAAGGAATGAGATATGCCTTCTCTTCGCCTGTTTCAAGGCTGCGGATTACTACTTCTCTCTTCTTCTTTGTATCAGTTACTTCAGCTTTTCCGCCAAACTCTGCGATGATTGCAAGTCCCTTTGGTTTTCTTGCTTCAAATAATTCTTCTACTCGAGGAAGACCCTGTGTGATATCTCCACCTGCCACACCACCGGTATGGAAGGTTCTCATGGTAAGCTGTGTACCAGGTTCACCGATGGACTGTGCAGCGATGATACCGACTGCTTCGCCGACCTGTACTGCCTGTCCGGTTGCCATGTTTGCACCATAACATTTTGCACAGATACCAAGCTTTGATTTACAGGAAAGAATGGTTCTGATCTTGACTTTTTCTCTTCCTGACTTCACTACGGCTGCTGCACGCTTCGGTGTAATCATATGATTTGCTTCTACAATAACGTTACCTTCTGCATCTTTTACGGTTTCTGCTGCATATCTGCCTGTAATTCTTTCTTCCAGACTTTCCAGCACACCGGAGCCATTTGTAAATTCTGCTACTTCCATGTACGGAATTTCTTTTCCTTCGCAACAGTCCACTTCCCGGATAATTAATTCCTGCGCAACATCAACGAGTCGTCTGGTCATATATCCGGAATCGGCGGTACGAAGAGCGGTATCTGACAGACCCTTTCTTGCACCATGTGCGGAAATGAAGTATTCCAGTACGTCAAGACCTTCTCGGAAGTTGGACTTGATAGGAAGCTCGATGGCACGTCCGGTTGTATCCGCCATAAGTCCTCGCATACCTGCAAGCTGCTTGATCTGCTTATCAGAACCTCGGGCACCGGAATCAGCCATCATAAAGATGTTGTTATACTTATCAAGACCGCCAAGCAACGCATCTTTGATCTTATCATCGGCTACCTGCCATACCTTGATTACTTCTTTATATCTTTCTTCGTCAGTGATAAGACCACGTCTGAAGTTTCTTGTAATTTTATCTACCTTCTTTTCTGCATCAGCCAGATATTCTGTCTTTTCTGCAGGCACTGTCATATCTGAAATAGATACCGTCATGGCAGCTCTTGTAGAATATTTATAACCCATGGCTTTGATGTCATCCAGCACTTCTGCTGTCTTTGTCGCACCATGTGTATTGATAACCTTCTCCAGAATCTTCTTTAACTGTTTCTTACCTACATGGTAATCTACCTCCAGTTTCAGGATATCTTCTTCGCAGGTTCTCTCTGTAAGTCCTAAATCCTGTGGCAGGATTTCATTGAAAATGAAACGGCCCAGTGTGGAATGAACGATACCTGTGATCTCTTTTCCTTCCGGAGTTGTCTTTATCACACGGACACCAATCTTGGAATGCAATGTGATCGCTCTATTTTCATAAGCAAGAATTGCTTCATTAATGCTCTTGAATACCTTGCCTTCGCCCTTTGCACCCGGTCTTTCCTGTGTCAGATAGTAAATACCGAGGACCATATCCTGGGAAGGAACGGCTACCGGACCACCATCGGACGGCTTTAACAGGTTGTTTGGTGAGAGCAGTAAGAAACGACACTCTGCCTGTGCTTCCACGGATAATGGAAGATGTACGGCCATCTGGTCACCATCGAAATCGGCATTGAATGCGGTACAAACAAGCGGATGAAGTTTGATTGCCTTACCTTCTACAAGGATAGGTTCGAATGCCTGAATACCCAGTCTGTGAAGTGTCGGGGCACGGTTTAACATAACCGGATGTTCTTTGATAACATCTTCAAGCACATCCCATACCTCTGTCTGAAGTTTTTCTACCATCTTCTTTGCAGACTTAATATTGTGTGCAGTACCGTTGGTTACTAATTCTTTCATTACGAACGGCTTGAATAATTCAATCGCCATCTCTTTTGGAAGACCACACTGGTAAATCTTCAGTTCCGGACCTACTACGATAACGGAACGTCCTGAGTAGTCAACTCGCTTACCTAAGAGGTTCTGACGGAAACGTCCCTGCTTACCCTTTAACATATCGGAGAGAGATTTTAACGCCCTGTTTCCAGGTCCTGTAACCGGACGGCCTCTTCTTCCGTTATCAATCAGAGCATCAACAGCTTCCTGTAACATTCTCTTCTCATTACGCACAATGATTTCCGGTGCGCCGAGGTCAAGAAGTCTCTGCAAACGGTTGTTTCTGTTGATAATTCTTCTATATAAATCATTCAGGTCAGATGTCGCAAATCTGCCGCCATCGAGCTGAACCATTGGTCTTAAATCCGGCGGAATAACCGGTACAACGGTAAGAATCATCCATTCCGGACGGTTTCCGGAATTACGGAATGCTTCTACCACTTCCAGTCTCTTGATGAGTTTTGCTCTCTTCTGACCGGAAGCACTGTATAATTCTTTCTTTAACTGCTGTGACTCTTTCTCCAGATCAATAGAGGACAGGAGTTCCAGAATGGACTCTGCACCCATGCCTGCACGGAAATCCGGATTCTCATCCATAGCTTCACGGTACTCTTTCTCTGAGAGTACCTGCTTGTATGAAAGACTTGATGTTCCAGGATCCAGTACAACATAGGATGCAAAGTATAAAATCTTTTCCAAAACTTTTGGTGATATATCAAGGATTAATCCCATACGGCTAGGGATGCCCTTGAAATACCAGATATGTGAAACCGGAGCGGCTAATTCAATACGGCCCATACGTTCACGGCGGACACTGGATTTTGTTACTTCAACGCCGCATCGGTCACAGATAACGCCTTTATATCTGATCTTCTTATACTTACCGCAGTGACATTCCCAGTCCTTGCTCGGTCCAAATATCTTCTCACAGAACAGACCATCTCTTTCCGGCTTAAGTGTTCTGTAATTGATCGTTTCCGGCTTTAATACCATGCCTTCCTGATTCCATCTTTCCCATGCTTCACTTGTTTTATCTTCAGGTTCCGGAGTTCTGTGCGCCCATTCCCTGATTTTTTCCGGCGAAGCCAATGAAATCTTAATCTTATCAAAAGTCATCGGTTCATAAGTTGACTTATTATTTTCTGGCATTCTCGGCACTCCCTTCTATTATTCTTCTGAATAGTCATCATTATCATATCCGTAACTGTCATCTGCGGAATCATCGCTTCCTTCATCTACAGCCACAAATTCATCTCCTTCGATTACCTGCTTCTGATAGCCGGCTGCTTCGAAGTTCTCTTCCTTTCCATGTCCGTAATCATCACCTGACATGATGGAATTCCAGTCCGTATCTCCTGTATCTATATTCTCTTTCAGTTCTACTTCTGTATCATCTTCTCTTAATACTTTTACATCAAGTGCCAGAGACTGAAGTTCTTTCAGAAGTACCTTGAAAGATTCAGGGATACCCGGTTCAGGTATATTTTCACCTTTGATAATTGCTTCATAGGTCTTAACACGTCCGATTACATCATCGGATTTTACAGTAAGGATTTCCTGAAGTGTATAGGATGCACCATATGCCTCCAAAGCCCAAACTTCCATTTCTCCGAATCTCTGTCCACCGAACTGTGCCTTACCACCAAGAGGCTGCTGTGTCACCAGAGAGTAAGGACCTGTAGAACGTGCATGGATCTTATCGTCAACAAGGTGATGCAGTTTGAGGTAATGCATGTGTCCGATTGTAACCGGGCTGTCGAAATATTCACCGGTACGACCATCACGAAGCCATACTTTACCATCTCTTGAAATCGGAACGCCCTTCCATTCTGCCCTGTGTGCACGATTGTCATACAGATACTGCATAATTTCAGGATCTACCAGTTCTTTATATTTTGCTTCAAATTCTTCCCATTCGGTATTGACATAATCATTTGCCATCTCAAGCATATCCTGGATATCATCTTCGTTTGCACCATCGAATACCGGTGTTGCAATATTAAATCCAAGTGCTTTTGCTGCAAGACTCAAGTGAATCTCAAGGACCTGTCCGATGTTCATACGGGAAGGCACACCCAGAGGATTCAGCACGATATCGAGCGGACGGCCATTTGGAAGGAATGGCATATCTTCTACAGGTAATACACGGGAAACGACACCCTTATTACCATGTCGGCCGGCCATCTTATCACCAACGGAAATCTTTCTCTTCTGTGCAATGTAAATGCGGACTGACATATTATCGCCAGGTGCAAGTTCATCACCATTTTCTCTTGTAAATACTTTCGCATCCACAACGATACCATATTCCCCATGAGGAACTTTCAGTGAAGTATCTCTTACTTCTCTTGCCTTCTCACCAAAGATGGCTCTTAACAGTCTCTCTTCTGCAGTCAGCTCTGTTTCTCCCTTCGGAGTTACCTTTCCGACCAGAATATCTCCGGCACGCACTTCTGCACCAATACGGATGATACCTCTCTCATCAAGGTTCTTTAACGCATCATCGCCGACACCCGGAACATCTCGTGTGATTTCTTCCGGTCCGAGTTTTGTATCTCTTGCTTCTGTTTCGTATTCTTCTATATGAATAGATGTGTAAACATCTTCTTTTACCAGTCTTTCACTTAACAGTACGGCATCTTCATAGTTATAACCTTCCCAGGTCATGAAACCGATAAGAGGGTTCTTACCAAGTGCTATCTCACTGTTCTTTGTGGAAGCACCATCTGCTATGACATCTCCTGCCTTAACATGGTCACCTTTGTTTACAATTGGCACCTGGTTATAGCAGTTGCTCTGGTTGCTTCGTGAAAACTTAATTAACTTATAAGTTTCCTTTGTTCCGTCTTCGTCATACTTAATCGTAATATCCTTTGATGTGGAACGTTCGATGATACCGTCACGTTTTGCAACAACACATACGCCGGAATCGACAGCTGCTTTTACTTCCATACCGGTACCTACAACAGGTGCTTCTGCGGTAAGAAGAGGTACTGCCTGACGCTGCATATTACATCCCATCAAAGCACGGTTTGCATCATCGTTCTGAAGGAATGGAATCATGGATGTTGTTACAGAGAATACCATCTTAGGGGAAACGTCCATCAGGTCGATGGTTTTCTTCTCGAATTTCAGGGTTTCTTCACGGAAACGTCCGGATACGTTGTTATTTACAAAATATCCATTCTCATCCAGTGGTTCGTTTGCCTGTGCCACACGGAATTTATCTTCTTCATCTGCGGTCAGATAAACAACATCGTCTGTAACACGAGGATTTTCCGGATCAGACTTGTCCAGCACACGGTAAGGTGCCTCGATAAATCCGTATTCATTGATTCTCGCATAGCATGCAAGAGAGTTAATCAGACCGATGTTAGGACCTTCCGGAGTCTCAATAGGACACATTCTTCCATAATGGGAATAGTGTACGTCTCGAACCTCGAATCCGGCTCTGTCTCGTGACAGACCACCCGGTCCAAGTGCGGATAAACGTCTCTTATGTGTTAATTCACTCAGAGGGTTGTTCTGATCCATGAACTGGGACAGCTGTGAGCTTCCGAAGAATTCCTTCACTGCTGCTGTAACAGGCTTAATATTAATCAGGGACTGTGGTGAAATGCCCTCAATATCCTGGGTTGTCATTCTTTCACGCACAACTCTTTCCATTCTGGAAAGACCGATTCTGTACTGGTTCTGTAACAGTTCCCCTACGGCTCTGATACGTCTGTTGCCCAGGTGATCGATATCGTCAGAATTGCCAATGCCATATTCAAGATTGAGGCAGTATCCGATGGATGCCAGAATATCCTCTTTTGTGATATGCTTTGGAACTAATTCCGCAATATTGTTTTTAATCGCATCTTTTAATGATTCTTCATCATCATTTGCTGCTAATATATCTGCAAGAACAGGGAAAAATACATTTTCTTTTACACCAAGCTCTTCTGCATCAAAATCGACATATTCATGAATATCTACCATCATATTGGAAAGAACTTTTACATTCTTTGTTTCTGTCTGAATCCAGACAAATGGTACTGCCGCATTCTGAATCGCAACTGCAAGTTCTTCGGATACAAGCTGTCCTGCTTCTGCAAGTACTTCACCTGTTACCGGACTTACTACAGTTTCTGCAAGTGTCTTTCCTGCAATTCTGTTTTTCAATGCAAGTTTCTTGTTGAATTTGTAACGTCCAACCTTTGCCAGATCATATCTTCTGGCATCAAAAAACATACTTGTAACAAGATTCTGGGCACTGTCCACACTCAATGGTTCACCCGGACGAATCTTCTTATACAGCTCAAGAAGACCGCTCTGGTAATCTGTGGAAGTATCCTTCTCATAACTTGCAAGAATCTTAGGTTCTTCGCCAAACAGTTCGTTAATTTCAGCATTCGTTCCTATACCTAATGCTCTGACAAGTACGGTAACAGGAACTTTTCTTGTTCTGTCCACACGCACATAGAAGATATCATTAGAATCAGTTTCATACTCCAGCCATGCACCTCTGTTTGGTATGACAGTTGATGAGTACAATTCCTTACCGAGTTTATCATGGTCGATTCCATAATAAATACCAGGAGAACGTACTAACTGACTTACGATGACACGTTCTGCGCCGTTAATTACAAATGTACCGGTTTCTGTCATAATCGGCAAATCACCAATAAATATTTCATGTTCTGTCATTTCGCCGGTTTCTTTGTTATGAAGTCTTACTTTCACTTTAAGAGGAGCTGCATATGTAGCATCTCTTTCCTTACACTCTTCAATCGAATACTTTCTATCATTTCTGCACAACTGAAAGTCTACAAATTCAAGACTTAAATGATTACTGAAATCTTCGATCGGAGAGATATCGTCAAAAACTTCTCTCAAACCTTCTGTAAGAAACCAATCATATGAATTCTTTTGGATCTCAATAAGATTTGGCATCTCAAGAACCTCTTTCTGTCTTGAGAAGCTCATTCTTAAGCTTTTACCATTTTTAACCGGACGCAGCCTGTTTTTCTCCATTTGACATTTCACCCCTGTTCTTTATATTCTTACACCCTTCCGGTCTTCTGCTCTGGCTATAGCAGCGGAGGGCTAAGTGACGTGAGTTTTACTACTATTGACAAAAGGGCATACTTAGCCCATTAACACAATAGTGCATTTTTCATGATAGCACACTTGGCAAATGTTGTCAAGCAAAAAAACAGAGAAGGTGCAGAATTTCTTCTGTTCCTTCTCTGTTTCGTAAAAGAAAGTATCTCTTTTTCTATTTCGTCGTTCTGATTACTTTAATGTAACTACAGCACCTTCAGCTTCAAGTTTTGTCTTGATGTCTTCAGCTTCTGCCTTAGCAGCACCAGCCTTAACAACCTTTGGAGCACCGTCAACGATTTCTTTTGCTTCCTTAAGTCCAAGACCTGTAGCATCCTTAACAACTTTGATAACCTTAACTTTGTTAGGGCCTACTTCTGTTAATTCTACATCGAATTCTGTCTTTTCTTCAGCTGCTGCGCCTGCTGCTGGTCCAGCTACTACAACACCTGCTGCTGCAGATACGCCGAATTCTTCTTCACAAGCTTTTACTAAGTCATTTAATTCTAATACTGATAAACCTTTGATTACTTCAATAATTTCCTGAGTTGTCATTTTTATTTCCTCCTAAAAAAATCTCAATAGTTATGCAACTTCCTCGTTCTTTTCAGCGATCTGCTTAATAACACGAGCAAAGTTTGTAATAGGTGACTGGATGCTTCCAAGGAATTTTGCAAGCAGTTCGTCTCTTGATGGGATAGTAGCGATAACCTTGATACCTTCTGTATCGTAGTATGTTCCTTCTACTACACCAGCTTTTAATTCAAGCGCTTCTGCTTCCTTTGAGAAATTGTATAAAATTCTTGCAGGAGCTGTTGCATCATCCTTAGATACAGCAATTGCTGTAGGTCCTTCAAGGTGAGCGCTTAATCCTTCAAAATCAGTTCCTTTCACTGCGAAGTTGACCATTGTGTTCTTGTATACTTTGTAAGTAACACCAGCTTCTCTTAACTGCTTACGAAGCTTTGTATCCTGTTCAACAGTAAGACCACGGTAATCAACAAGTACAGCTGACTGTGCGCCATCAAGTAATTCACTGATTTCAGCAACGATAGGTGCTTTAAGTTCTACTTTTGCCATGATTGTTTGCCTCCTTCTATAATGACGGACTTTTCAGTCCTTTGCCGAATAAGAAGCACTATACAATAAAAAATCTCCTAATCAAAGACGATCGGAGATGTAATAATCTATCAAGTGATTCACATTCCTCGGCAGGCGTTTTGCGTTAGTTGGAATCCATGTTCCAAACCTGCTGTCTTCGGCAGTGGTTTCAAAAACCTTTGATATAATACCATGCACTTTTCCTGTTGTCAAGCACTTTTTTATTTTTTATATAAAAAATCCGGACAGAATCTTCTGTCCGGAAATAATATCAGCTATCAGCAATTAGTTAGCTAACTTTGTAACATTTAATTTTACGCCCGGTCCCATTGTAGGAGCAACAGATACGCTTCTTAAATACTGACCTTTTAATGTTGCAGGTCTAGCCTTGTTAATAGCATCGATAAGTGTCTGGAAGTTGTCCGCAAGATCAGCTTCTGAGAAAGAAGCCTTTCCGATTGGCACATGAATAATATTTGTTTTATCAAGTCTGTATTCAATCTTACCAGCTTTAATATCATTAACAGCCTTTGTAACGTCCATTGTTACTGTTCCAGCCTTAGGGTTTGGCATTAAGCCCTTAGGTCCGAGTACACGTCCTAAACGACCAACAACACCCATCATGTCCGGTGTAGCAACTACAACGTCAAAGTCAAACCATCCTTCGTTCTGAATTTTTGGAATTAACTCTTCTGCTCCAACGTATTCAGCACCTGCAGCTTTCGCTTCTTCAGCCTTATCACCTTTTGCGAAAACTAAAACCTTTACAGATTTACCTGTTCCGTGTGGTAATACTACCGCACCACGGATCTGCTGTTCTGCATGACGTCCGTCACAACCTGTTCTGATATGAGCTTCGATTGTCTCATCAAATTTAGCAGTTGCAGCTTTTTTTACAAGCTCCATAGCCTGATCAATATCGTATGTTGCTGTTCTGTCGATTAACTTAGCAGCTTCTACGTATTTCTTTCCTCTTTTCATTTAAATAGCCTCCTAGTGGTAATATCGGGAGGAACCTTCTGTTCCGGCCTCCCACGTTAACTCAATTAATCTTCTACTGTGATACCCATACTTCTTGCTGTACCAGCGATCATGCTCATAGCAGCTTCAAGGGATGCAGCATTTAAATCAGGTAACTTTGTCTCAGCAATCTTCTGAAGATCTGCTTTTGAAATTGTTGCTACCTTTGTCTTGTTTGGTACTGCTGAACCTGACTTAATCTTGCAGGCTTTCTTTAATAATACTGCAGCAGGAGGAGTTTTTGTAATGAAGCTGAAGCTTCTGTCTGAATAAACAGTGATAACAACAGGAATTGTCATTCCGTCCTGATCTGCTGTTCTTGCATTAAACTCCTTTGTAAACTGAGCAATATTTACACCATGCTGACCAAGTGCTGGTCCAACTGGTGGTGCTGGTGTTGCCTTACCGGCAGCGATCTGTAACTTAATATATCCTTCTACTTTCTTCGCCATGATTGGCACCTCCTAAATTTGATGAACTCCGATTGATTAATATTCAATCTTTTTAATTTCTGTAAAGCCAATTTCAACAGGGGTCTCCCTGCCAAACATATCAACAGTAATCGTAACACTCTGCTTGTGTTCATTGATGCTCTTAATCACACCAACTGTTTTTTCCCAGGCACCGCCTGTTACGGTAACACTGTCACCCACTTCAAAATCAATCACAATCTTCGGAATATCAATTCCCAGAGATTTGATCTCACTTTCTGTAAGCGATACCGGATTGGAGCCCGGACCCACGAATCCTGTAACACCTCTTGTATTTCTGACAACATACCATGTGTCATCATTCATGAACATATGGATAAGAACATAGCCCGGAAATAATTTTCTCTCAACCTGTTTCTTTGCCCCATTCTTCATCTCTACGGTGTCCTGCATAGGAACTGCGACTTCCAGAATCTGATCCTGAAGCTTTCTGTTTTCAACTGTTTTTTCGATATCAGTCTTTACTTTGTTCTCATATCCTGAGTAGGTATGCACAACATACCATTTTGCTTCTTTATCCTGTTCCTTCTCTTCCATACAATCACCTATTCCTTACACAATTATTACAACAATAAGTCAAGTAACGCCTGTATGAGTAAATCTGATACTTTTACCGCGATACCAATAAAAATTGAAACGAGGACTACAGCCGTTGTATTTCTGACAACGCTAGCTCTTTCCGGCCAGACAATCTTCTTGAACTCTGCCTTCAAAGCAGCAAATCTGCCACCCTTCTGTTTCTTGTCCGGAGACTTGTTTTCAGAAGACTTATCAGCTTTCACTGTTTTTTCTTCCAGAGTCACTTCTGTTGATACAGTTTCGCTCATATCCTTACCTCCATCCAATTACTTTGTTTCTTTGTGTAATGTGTGTGACTTACAGAATCTGCAATACTTCTTTGTTTCCATTCTGTCCGGATGTGTTTTTTTGTCTTTTGTCATGTTGTAATTACGCTGCTTACACTCCGTACATGCCAATGTGATCTTTACGCGCACAGCTTCCACCTCCACTAAATTTTTTTGATTTTTGTCTGCATTTTTCTGCAAAAAATTTTTGCAAAAAAAAAGGACTTCTTCCAACGCTTTCCTACTATAGCACAGCTTGCGATGAAAGTCAATCCTTTTTCTTTATCTTTATCTTCATGAATACTTCCGGTAAATCGCTGTTTACTCCGAAAGCATCGTACCCTGCATCAGATGTATCCGTTAAACATCATTCCACTATATATAGAAGAAATATATGGATTTGTGAAATTACGAACCGGATTTGGATATGCGATCATTTTTTTGTTGACATATTTCATCGGGTCGACCGACATATCACCTGCTTTTTTCACCAGTGCGTTCTTCAGCGAATTTAACCGTTCCAGTCCTTCTCTCATCGTTCCTTCCCGATCCGACTGAATCAGAATCGCATCTTCTATACTGATATGTCCGTCATCTCCTACCATGAATCCCGCTGAATCAAGTCCATCCCTGTATCTTGCGGTAATTCTTGTAATCTCATTCAGCAGCCGGTCGCCTTCCGTACCATCATCCTTATGTGCTGCCGCCATATCTATCATGGAATTATATGCATCGATTAATTCCGTTACATTCTCACGCATTGCGTCAAAATCCGGCTTCAGACTTATTTGCACCGGATTCTCCTGACCTTCCCCATTCAGGGAAATTCGGAAATTATGAATCACCACGGAATTGGAATCAGATGTATGTTCTTCCCCATTTACCAGGAATACCGCATCCGCCGGCAGTGTGTCCACCTGATCAAGTCCCAGTTTCCGCACAATATTTCCCGCTTCACTCTTATCATTATTCTGAATCTGAAAAATCTCATCCTGTCCATTTTCCGGCATTCCGATTTCTTCCGAACGAATCTGGATTGCTGTCTGTCCTTCTTCATTCTGCACAACCGATGCCCGCAGACCGATCTCCGAACGGTTAATCAGGTTTGAAATCTGCTTCTGTACATCACTTCCGCTCTTTCCTTCTTCCACATCAAAGGAAAATTCATAGGTATATTTGCCGATTGCCAGGTCAAAAGAATAGCTTCCGGAATCAATGCCCTGTTGACCGTCCATGAAAATCCCCGTATTCACCTGACCCTTTGCCCTGCTCTTTACCTCAAGCTCAAATCCTGTACTTCCTTCATCATTTCCAAGATACACTGCATCTGCAATATTCTCATCTGAAGACTGTGCCTGTTTCTTTGTGAATGCTGCAATACTTCCGTCCGCATTTGTAAGCGATGCCGCAACATTCCGGAAAGATCTCGCCGTCTCTTTGATATCGATTGCATACTTCTGGGCACTGGTAAGATTCTCAAACTTATACAAAGGAGAATGTCTGTTTACTTTCAGCATGGAAGAATAAACTTCTTTTAATTCACTGTTCTTATGAGAATCATATTTCGATACTTCCTTATTACCATAAGTAGATAAGTAATAATCATATACACTGCTTATCATAAAGACACCTCCTAATCTTAATTTTATACTATAATGATATACCATTCAGAGATGATTGTCAATTTAAAATAAGTACCAAATTTTTTATGAATCCTGTATAATTTTTTTGACAAATATTGATTTTTATACTATAATTTGTGTATAATTATGTTCTTAAAAGAACAACGTAAAAAAGCAAATTTTGAAAGGGGTCAAATACATGAATGGTTCTGACGTAAAATATATCCTCGAAAACAAACCTGTGGAATGTAGCAAATGCGGAGCTTCCTTGTTTTATAAAGGGTCTGGCAAATACATCTGCAACAGCTGCGGCAATGTAGAATACGATGATTTTGGTAAAGTGAAAAAATTTATCGACGAAAACGGAGTGTCCACCATGGGGGTGATTGCAGAAGCGACAGGAGTATCTTTGGAAAAACTTAATCTGATGCTCCGTGATGGAAAAGTTGAAATTCCGGAAGGCAGTAAATATTACATCAAATGTGAATCCTGCGGATGCTCCATCCGTTATGGTCATTTCTGCCCGGACTGTGTCCGCAAAACAGCCAATGACCTGAATAAGGCATTTTATGTGGCAGGCATGGGCGAGAAGCCAAGAAACGAAGGCAGTATACATTTTAAGAAAGATGAAGAGAAGGATACGAAGGGACGTGGCGGTTTCCGTTCCTCCAGAAGCAGTACCCGTAATTCCGGCTCTACCTCTATATCCCGAAGTTAATCAACAGGATTTCTCATATAAACACTTGCAACTTTTCTATCGGAAAGGATTCCTATGAATACATTATACACTTTGATGGATACCCTCCGTTCCATTATACATACCAGTGAGACTGCCATCACGGATATCAGAAAGCAGCATTTCTGGAAAACAGCATTTCATATAAAAGAGCTGATTTTTTATTTTACACAGCTGTTCAATAACTGCAGCACTCTTTTAAACCAGCAGAGCATATCCTTACTGAATTCTTATCTGGGTAAAATGCTGGATGCCCAGAATATACCGGATTATGTTCTGCTGGGTGATATTCTCGATCTGGAACTGCTGCCCTGCCTTTATGAACTCCAGGCCTCTGTTCTTGCAGAACTGGAGTTTCCTTATGAGAATTATTTTTCCCAAAATACGCAGGCTCTGAAGCAATCTGGAAAAGCCGGCGAACAGCTCTGCCGGCTTCTGGAAACACACGACTTTTCCAATCCGGATAAGACAGTCTATCAGCCGGAGCCATCCGGAATCGGGGCCTTTACCTTAAAAAAGAACTTTTCCGGTGGAAGCATCTATTTTCATTCAAACAAAAATCCATGGATGGAAGGATACCACTTTGCAGAATCTTATGCGGAAGAAGGGATATTTCACTATGCCATCATCGGGCTTGGACTCGGTTATCACGCACTTTTCATGTTTTTAAAAGACCGCCGATACCGCATTACCGTTTTAGAGCCGGATCTGAATATCATAGGTCTTGCCATGCAAATGGTTGATTTTTCCTATGCGCTGACCGAAGAACGTTTCCAGATTATCTATTCTCCATCCCTTTCCGAGCTGGATTCCCTGGTAAAAGAATCCGACTGCAAAGTACTGATTCACTATCCGACCATGCAGTCTATGGAAAATCATGCAGTCAAAAATGTTCTGACAGAATATTTTCTTCAGATGAGTTCCGTGGAAGAGCAGCTTCAGTCGCTCTCCGAAAACTTCTATTATAATATCCGCCGCAATGATCTTCCTGCCGATTCTCTGAAATGCAGAATCTCCGGAAAACCAGTGGTATATCTCGGAGGCGGACCTGGCAGTGAAACCCACCTGCCGGAAATTATAAAATACAAAGAGCTCCATCCGGATACGATTACCATCTGTGCCGGCAAAATTTACCGGATGCTTTTATCGCAGAACTTTGTGCCGGACTATGTCATCATCACGGATGCAAAACCTTCCCTGGCATGGCAGCTGCGGGATCTTCCACAAACCGCTGCAGAACTTCTATACCTTTCCACCGCATCAAACTCTGCCGTGGATACCTTTTGTGGAAAAAAATATATTTTCTTTCAGAAAGACTTTGCCGAAAGCGAAGATTTTGCCAGAGAGCATTCGCTTCTGCTGTTTGAAACCGGCGGCTCGGTATCTACCGCTGCTCTGGATTTCGCCCTGCGCATGGGATGTTCCACCCTGATTACAACCGGACTTGACCTGGCTTATCCGGAGAAAAAAAGTCATGCTTTCGGAATTTCCGGCAACATCTCAGACACGCACCACTATATCAGTGAAAAAGACATCCACGGAAATAAGATACTTACAACGGCAACTTTTCTTTCCTATCGGAAATGGATCGAAAAACGTCTTATAAAATCCGGCATCGAATGTATTAATCTGACAGACGGTCTTGCAATTAAAGGCATGAAGAATCTGGAGCATCTGGATTATAGCAGCATCTGAATCATTCCTAATTAACAATCCTTAATCATTTAATGTAATCTGATAACAAATAGGTAATTGCAAAACTCATAATCTATGTTTATTGTATATGCAAATTGAACAATTACTAAGAAGGTACTATGAGGCGGTCGGCACTTAGATGCTGTATTTTAGCATCTTAGTACCGCTACCAGCCGAATGTAGCGAGAGCGTGCCTTCGTGTAATGTTTCATTTGCATATACATTTCAAAAATTTAAGTGTTTTGCAATTACCTATCTGATAACAAGCATAAAAAGAGAGCAATTCCCGGGTTTATTTCATTGCCGGAAAACCGCTCTCTTTTCTTACTTATATGATTTTTATATGATATATCCCATCTTATTCTTACATAATTTACAGAACTTCTTCTGCTGCCCGCAGGAATTCTTCCAGTACCGGTATCAGTCCCTTATCCAATGCATCCGCTATTCTCGCATCCACCTGGGAAGAAAGTGCCTCATTTAATTCAAGAACTGCATGCTCGGCACGTTCCTTATCTATTCTCTGCTTTTCTTCATTTAAAAGCGGCATTGTCGCATTCAATGCCTGAATCAGCCAGTTACTGTTTTCAAGTACAAAATCAAGATATTCGTCCGAATCATCCTGCTTTAATCCATAAAATTCCACCGATAACTTCTTTAATTCACCGATTGCTTTTGGCGCATATTCCACCACGGATTCCAGTAAATCCATCTGCTGTTCTCTTGTATCCATCTTTATCTGCAACCTCCATGTCTGTTCTGGACTTTTTCCTCAAAGCCCGGATTTGTCCAATCCTTAATTTATATCGGCGGATTTTACATTTTATTTAACAAATCTATGACAATTTATCTGTTTTTACAATTTCCACAATTTTTTGCACTGCCACCTTATAATCGTACTCTTTTCGAACCTTTTCCCTTCCAAGATATGCGATTTCTTTTCTCTCTTCCTCATGTGTCAGGTAATAATTTACCTTATCCAGCAAATCTTCTTTGCTCTCATACATTGCCATCTCTCTTCCATTTTCAAAGAGCTGTGCCAGTTCCGGCTGATAATTCGACATCAGGAATCCGCCTGCTCCCATGATATCAAGACAACGGAGCGGTATCCCCGACTGAATAGAACGGAGTGTTATATTCAGATTAATCCTCGACCTGTGAAAAACATCAGGCATCTCCGTAAGGTAATTCACATATCCCTTAAACGCAACATTCTGCAATTCCGTGTCTGTCACATCGGAAAACAATGTAACAGGATAATACCTGGATAGCACCTTTAATAATCCGGTTCTTTCCACGGCTGTTACCTTTTTCTCCAGTATATTAATAAACATATCCCTGGCATCCAGAAACATCTTTCCATCATTTTTAAACCCGATAAACGCAGAAATCTTCTTAAACTCCTCCGGTGTCAGCACATCCGCAATCACATTATACCCAAACAGCTTCATCTGTGTCTGAATCAATGCATCAAAATAGCCTTTATAATACTCCGGCATTCCCTTAATCTGGTCAAAAAAATTATACTGATCCCTGTACAGCTTTCCAACAAAGGATACATCATATAAAAATCCATCTTCTTTATCCAGGCTTCCAAGCCGGTCCGCATTCACTGCCAATGGCATATGATAAATATGATCCACCCCGCATTTTTTCAACCGTTCCACTTCTGTACTGTCAAAATGGAAAATATAATTATATTTATGGAATACCGAATCGGTATACAGGGAATACAGCGGACTGTCATAAATCCACGATACATATTTTACCCTGATTGCAGCTGCTGCCTCTGCAATCACCGGAAAATACGCAAATGAAAATATGAAATCATAATCATCCTCTTCCAGCAGTTTCTGCAGCTGCTCTGTGAACTCTGCCGACTCCAGCTTATTCTTCATTTCATAATTACAAACCCTGTACTCATATCCAAACTGCTCAAAACACTGCCTGATATCATAACTGCAGTGTTCATCCCATGTATAATATAATAGCTTCATAACTTTGCCTTTCTGCGATACTCCTCTATTTCCTCCTGCGGTATTTCCATAAACCTGCACGCATCCTCAAAACTCATTCCCATTTTATCCACCAGATTTACAATTAACCGAATCCGTTCCCCTTGTTTTCCTTCTTCCCGTCCATCCTTCCATCCGTCTTCCCATCCAGCAAGTCTTTCTTTTTCCATTAATTCACACATTTCTGTCACCTCTTTCTGTTCTGTCTTAAACATCATAACCCGGTTTGAAAGTTTCGGACATATTTCCTTCCGTCCATTACTGTCTGCAAAATATTCCATCAGTTCTGATACCAAAGTTTTATCCTTTCCTTTTGTATTAACATAAATTTCACTTTGTCCATTCTCTACTTTCTGACCGGTTTCTCTTACCACTCTGTCCACATGATACATGGCATGATCTGCTTTGAATACATCAAACCGGGAAATAAATACTACCTTTACATCCGGAAGTTCCTTATAGTCTTTCCCTGCCTGCATGGTATACATACTTACCAGGGCTGCATTATACCTTACCCTCTTCTGGTGATCGTCATCATCTGCCTTCTGAACTTCCACATTACAATATTTTCCATCACTGTCCCGGCACAAAACATCCAAAACTACTGATTTTCCATTCAGATTCTTAATGGATGCCTGCGGAACACACTCCATTACCCGCATTTTGGAATCCTCCAGAATAATTCTCAGAATCTCTTCACATACCTCTTTGTCTTCCATCATCTTCTGGAAAAACACATCATCCATTACATTAAATCCAGCAACTTTCTCTCTTTTCTCTTCCAGTGTCATCTCACTGACTCTTTTGTATCCTGTCATACTCCATCTCCTCCTATATTCATTATATTATCTTTCCGTTTTACTGTCAAACCCTGCGTCTTCACATCCCGTTCCTGTTTGGCAGTTGTATATTTCTTATTTATAAATTTGTATTACAATATTATTTTATTTTTGTCAACATATTTTAATTAAAAACTTCATAAAAAATAAGAACTTCAGCCAATTGTATCTATAAGCCAAAGTTCTTTACTGATTTCCATGCCGTTTCAACATAAATAGCTAAAAATGTAATTTTATTTTGTATTAAAAATCTTTTTTGATTATTTTCACCATACTTATCTATGAACACAGATAAAATGTGTAACATTCTACAGGAAGGAGGTATTGCAATATGTTAGCAAAAAAAATATTGTACTATTGCATTTTATGCTATTGTTACATAATATTATTTTTCTTAATGCAGAATTTTGACAGGTCTACTGCCAAAATGGTTGCACATACTGTTACAGAGATTCTCTGGAAAATCATAACAAAGATTTCCAAACTTATCTGTAACTGTATGGAAAAATAAAAAAACGGAACGATGCCGGAGCAACCTGCTCTGTGCATCGTTCCGTAGTTTACAGTCTCTAAAATATCCTGACTTTTACAAAAAATTTTTAATTTATAGCATAATTTGCACATACCAAAATATAATTAATAAAAACATATACTAAATAAAATTATTGGTATAAAAATAATCATGCCACTCCAAATTCCTTGAAAAACTATAATTATTTGCTGTGTCAAAGGGAAATTATCACTTAAGTATTCATTCAGCTTATCTGCCTCCTCAGCATTACAGCACCTCAACTCTTCTAATTGTTTTTTATACAAAAACCAATTCACATCATTCTTTTTACATCTTTGCTTTAATGTCCTAAAAAAATCTATATCTGACCGATATTCCGCTTTCAACATAATCTGATCATATCCTGAACGTATCTCTTCTATATTTTTCTCTGTTAATTCTCTCTTCTTCATTTTGATTTGATTTAATACACTTCTAGCCGAATCTATCCGCTCTGAATAATTAGCATTTGTAATAATCAACGAATACATCAAAACAACTATTGACAATATAATGTTAAAATAACTAGAAAGTTTTTCATTAAACTGTTCTGGAAAAAACTCTGCTGTAAGAGAATATATGATTAATGCAATACTATAATATGTAATCACAAAATTTGAAAATTGTTTCTTTCTTAACAACCGCTTTAACATATTATCATAATTACACTGAGTTATCTCCATTCTATCATACATTCTATCATACATTCTATCATACATTCTATCTACATCACACACTTTCACTATCTTCATTCTCCTAGCATTTTATATTATTGCATATCCATAACCAAGCGATTATCCGACTGTACCATCTCTCTTGTTGCGCCCGCCTTATATGATACATTACTTTAATATATCTTCCAACATAAGACTTTTCCCAAACAAACTCCTGCACTTGTCAATAACACCAACATTTTTTCCCACTTGACCTTTTGTTTCTTACTATGTAAAATAAGAAATCACTATAAAATACATAAAAAAGAGTCTTAAGAAGTCTTTTCTTTTTTCAAGTGTCAAATATGAAATTATATATTAATTGATAATGTTTTCAATGTTAATCTCTATTAATGTCCATATATATTAAAAATGTTCTTAAAACAATTCTATATCTATATTTTTCATATTGAATTTTTCTATACCAAAAAGAACGGAATAAGTTTTTAGTAATTGATGGTCAACAACGCTTGTTATCAGTATATTATTTTATAAAACAAAGATTTCCACTTCAAGAAAAACGTGCTGAATTAAGAAAAGTTTTTGATGAAAATAATGGTATTCCTGAGGCTGTTTTATTTGATGATACTTATTTTCAGGATTTTAAATTGCAACTATCAAAATCTGAAGAGGGGGAAAAGAACCCTTTAGAAGGGTTAAGGTATACTACATTAGGTATATATAAATCTAATTTTGAGTTTATGACTATGCGGTGTATGGCAATTCGTCAAAATGAGCCAAAGGAAGATGATAGTTCTGTTTTTGAAATATTTAATAGACTAAATACTGGCGGAGTTAATCTTACAAATCAAGAAATAAGAGCGTGTTTATACTACTCGGAGTTTTTTAGAATGTTAAATATGCTTAATCAAAATGAAATTTGGAGAAAAATTTATGGAAAACCAGAGGACAGCAAGTTTAGAGATGTGGAGATAATATTACGATCATTCGCGTTGCTTTGCGATGGAGAACACTACAATGGTTCTATGAATACATTTATTAATCGCTTTGCAAAAGCTGCTATGAGTTATTCTGCTCAGGATGTACAATATTACCATGATCTTTTTGTATCTTTTTTGAACGCTTGTGAGGATATTCCACGAGGATTATTTGCAACAAAAAAAGGTGAGTTAAATGCTGCATTATTTGATTGCATTTTTGCTACAGTAGCAGGGAAGTATTACAAAAATAAGTTGTTAATAAAGGAAAAACTTCAAGAAGAAAAAGTTATTGCGCTTAAAACGGATTCGGATTTTGAAGAAGCAATTACGCATAGTACTTCTCACACTAAAATGGTTGAAAAAAGGATGGAAAAAGCATACGAGTACTTGCAATAACAAATTATATAAAGTGGTGAATATATTTGCTGTATAGTACAAAAATAAGAGCATTGCGTGAAGAATATATTGAATTAATAAAGTACTGTGATTTGAATGATCAAGTT
>OGOW01000571.1_pt1 | contig 41631 bp, 38 predicted proteins | sample 1552781 | NCBI WGS metagenome assembly OGOW01 (sample SAMEA2580145, study PRJEB22360) | human gut metagenome | biome: human gut; feature: human-associated habitat; material: faeces | place: Denmark | collected 2008/2010
CACGGTGGCTGTTCCGGAAGGTGTGGATGCGGAACTTTTGATGAAGGTTCTGAGAAATCCGGAGATGACGGCTTTGCTGACGAGCCTGGCGAAGAGCTTGAATTAAAAACAGGTCAGAGATTCGATTCTGCATTAGTGGCGGGATCATGATGCTGTATAAATTAGCTATCAACAGGGTAAGATATTATTACAGTTGCTAACGATCAAGTAAAATTGAATTCTACTTGACATATCGGAAAGTTGACATATAATGAGATTGAGGAGGTGTCGTATGAATAGCTATGCAAAGTATATTGAAACTGTGATCGAACAGGAGCCTGAGAACAAGCTTTTGGAAGCAAGCATTTTATATCAAAAATCGTTCGGCACTGTTCCTGAAATGACCTACTATAAAACATTGGAAAGAATGAGCAAACAAGGTTCCCTTGTACATCTTACCAAGGGTCTTTATTACAGACCAAAGAAATCTCGCTTTGGAACAATTCCAATCAGTGAAAAAGAGATTGTTGGTCACTATACGAACAATGGCCGGGGAATTGTAATTGGCTACAGACTTTACAATCAAAAGGGCTTAACAACACAGATAAGCAAACGGGTTGAGGTTCTTTCTTCTGCTGTTACAGAACAAAAGAAAAATATCCAAAATATTTGTGTGACAAACAGTGGGATTGATTTGACGCAGGAGACGATTCCGGTAATTGAAACTATGGAGATTCTTCAGAACTATAAGTCCATTGAAGATATCAGAAAATCTGCATTAGCAGCATATATGAGAGAATTTGCGACGGAATACTCTGATACTGCGGCGGTGTTTGTCCTGAAAAATCGGAAGTATAAGAAATCTACGATTGCATTTCTGGAGCGCTTTCTGAATTATCTTGGTGTTGAAAACACATTGCACCAGTTTTTATCAGCCCTCTCATCGTATGCAATTCCAGAAATGGAGGAATTCTATGAACCTGCACGAGCATAAAGAAGAATTTGAAGAACTGATTGCCATTGTAGCAGATTATATAGGAGTTCCTGCTGATGCGGTTCGCAGGGATTACTATATTGTTCAAATGATGCAAAACCTTCAAAACAGCGAATACGCCGAAGTTTGTGTGTTTAAGGGAGGAACTTCTCTCAGCAAATGTTATCCAGGATCTATCAATCGTTTTTCCGAAGATATTGATCTGACATTCATACCTGTAGAAGATATGACTAATAAGAAATACAGCAAGGCTTTGAAAAAGCAATTCAGGCATTTGAATTTATCAGTCACCTGTTTGCTTCCATAGGTGAATAGGTTATTAAAAATCTACAATAAAAAGCCAGATACTGAAAAGCAGTGTCTGGCTTTTTCCTTGGTTCTCCTATCGGAGACAGCCACCTGCGTGATCAAATGCAGAAGGTTATTGATGAACAGGGACTGCCTGATGTGGTATTTCATGTTTTATTCTGCTTTGGATATACTAATATTGGAATAGAAAAGTGCGAAAGGTTGCAAAAATCTATTTCAAAGTCCATCCATCAGGTCTTGCCTATGTTATCTGAATGCGCCTCAAAAAACAGTTTTTACATCTGTATTGTAACTCCAACAAGAAAGGATTCCTCACCGGGAACAAGATCGAGATCACCGCCATGGCCTTCAATGATTTTTCGGACAGAGGAAAGCCCGATTCCATGATCAGCAGATGTACCCTTTCGGGAGAGGAATGTTTTTCCCTCTTGCAAGGCCAGACCGTCGTAAGTGTTTTCAATCTTCAAAAAGTACATATTGCCTCTGGTTTCGCCTGCAATGAAAACGCGGCGCACCCCTTGCTTTTGGCGGCTGCACGCCTCAACGGCATTGTCCAAAAGATTGCCCAGCACCGTACACAGTTCCACATCGGTAAGCGGCATCTGATCGGGAAGATCGAGCCGCACCTGAAATTCTGTCCCTTGTGTCTGCGCCATGCCGTAGTAGTATTCAATCAGCGCATTTACGACGGGATTTTTGCAGAACGCAACATGGGAGTGACCCGATGATGCCGCAACCTGTTCCTCTACCTGTAACAGGAAGGAGCAGATCTCCGTCTGCCCACGTTCAGAGGCCATGCGGTCTATGGTGCGCAGATGGTGTTTGATGTCGTGGATCAGCCTTCTGTTTTCTGCCGCTGCTTCAGAAACCTGACGGCTGTATTCGGTCTGCATAGAAAGCTGACGGATGACCTGCTTGCGTTCTTCCTGAAAAATCAGGCTGTTTCCATATCCTTCTATCACATCGCGCCAGAGGGAATAACCGATGGCTGCTGCTATGAAAAAGCTGCCCCATTCCACAAACCAACCGCCGATAACCGGCTCATAAACCGGCAGAAGGCGATCCCATATAAAGGCGCAGGTTGCGGCTGCCGCAGCATAGAAGATCGGCCTGCTCCGTTTTTCTCCTCTGTGAATGGCAAGCACAGCGATGATAAGCAGATAGAGCGCAGATGCCGCCTTATAACAAAAGACCGATGCAGAGAAGAAACGAATGGCTCCAAGGGAGAGATGGGAAGCCATCATGCCATACAAAAACGCATATACCAGGAAGGCAGCGCCCACTCCATTACTGATGGCCGCAGGCAGGAAGCCCGGCCTGCATATCCGGTTTTGCAGAACCATGATCAGCCAGGTAACCAGATAGATACAGAACAGTTCAATCGTGTACCAGGGGAATACGGGAACCGCAGCCAGCATATGAAGCACAGGATAGGATGACAGGCCGCACATGGCAAGGCAGATCAGTCCGAACAGGAATGTATTTTTCTGTTTCATCCGGCGGCTGAAATAAAAGGACAGCAGCGCACAGACAAAGGTAACTGTACAGCTGAACAGGCAGAATGCAAACCGGATTCCTCTGGTTGTATTGACCGCCAGCATCGTTCCGAAAGCAGGCGGATAAACAATCCCTCCGTAAAAGTGGTCATAGTTGCTGACCGCTATGGTGAGTGTGACCGGTTTTCCGCCATGAAAAGTGACCATGCGGTTTTGAACCAATGGTGTCCCCTGTGCCGGTTCCCCCATTTGCAGGATCAGGTCATGATCCAGATAAAGGTTGTAAGCAGAAAACACTTCCGGGATTTCCAGCGCATATGTTTCCTTCCGTTCCGGCAGAAAGAATGTCATCTGATAAGTCCCGCAGCCATAGGGAGAAGGGTTTGCAGGGCTGGAGAAATTGGTCTGCTCTCCGATGGAAAGGTAGCGCATATAATGGCTTTCATCTTGTATTTCTTCCGGGGTCAAAAGCGCGTCAGGATAAAATGCCCAGCCGGATACCAGAAAGCGCACCGGTGACTTTTGAAGTTCTTCCTCAGAAAGCGCCAGAATCCCATTTGCCGCCTGGATTGTGTTCTGGCTATATTTATTATTGAACTGATACAGGCCAAGAAAAAACAGGGATGAGCACAGGCAGACCATACATAAGGCAGCATATTTTTTTACCGCAGAAGATACCATCTTATTTTCGCCTCCTCCTTAGGAAAAACACACCGGCAGACAGAAGAAGCAGACAGGCCGGAATCAAAAAGAATATGGGCGACCAGCTGTGCTCTGTGTCGGCAGCATGTGCCAGGGAAGCGGTATCTTCCTTTCCCACAATGGTGTAAGTCCCTGTATGGCTGATCTGAAAGGAAGCGGCTTTCGCCGTATCGTCGTAACCGGTCATGGGGATTTCCACGCCGCTTTCATCACAAAGGAACAATGTGCCGGCTGCCGGGTCATTTGGATAGGGCAGCATGACAGAAATATCCGGCAGGGAGTTGAGCGCAGTTCCGTTGATGGAAAACGAAAAAGAAAAACCGCCATCCGTATCCTTTTGGATGATGACTTCAATCTGATCTTTGTTTTGGATACCCTCCGGCAAGGCGTCTTCGGGTATGCTGATAGTGATTCCCTGTTTGGAAAAGATGGCTCTTTGCTCCCCTGTTTGCAGCATCATCAAAAAGCGCGTGCCGGAAATCCGGTCAGTGGTTTCATCGAAGAACTCTGAAAAAGCAGGGCTTTTGGAATCCGCATCTTCCTCTGTATCACCGTTTGCCTGTTCCGATGGGAAATCGTCTTTATCGATATCTATGGAATCATCCTTTCCATCCCGGGATGGCTCGGAAGGCTTGTGATTCGTAGGATCATTTTCTCCGCTGCCCGGTGGTGCTTTTTCAGAATCATCGGAATCCATTCCACCGCCATTTGTTGCAGGCGATCTTAAAGGCTTTGCGGAGGGCCTGTCTGCGAAACCGTCATCCTGATCGTCGGTATCTTCAGGAGGCGGCTGAATGATGGTATCGGGTGGATTTCCGCCTGCATCCCCTCCATCCCGGTCGCCTTCATGATACCCTTCAAGGACAATTTCATCTGCGTAGGTAAAGGACAGGATGCCGGTCTGTCCGCCGTCATAATCAACCTGAAGGCGGTAGCTGCTGCCCGGCATCAGCAGACGGGTGGCAATCGAGAGCATTTCCTGACCCACATAAACGCCACTTTCCAGACGGTTCCATGAACCGTTGTTTTCGGACAGCCATACGCTGATCTCATCCAGTCCCCCTGGCGGTGTGACCCAGGGAAAATAAAGGCTTCCTCTGCGAACCAGGAAGCAGTTGATGTCTGGGCTGCCCGGAGCCTGAACAGAAACAGGAATTGTAATTTCAGGGAAATCGACACGATCCGCAAATACGGTATTTTCCGGTGCGGTCAGCCTTCCTATTGCATGGTACAGTCCCACAGTATTCAGATCAATATCGGAAAAATCCCATTCCACCACAGCGGTGTAGCTGGTTCCATTTTCCGCATAGCATTCCAGATAGTAAGGGGAAAAGGCAAACAAATTTTCCAGCGTTTCGGTTTCGCTGCCCTGTTGAACCGCAAACGCGTCCGTATAAGGATACCATTGCTCTATGGAAGTAATGACAGCAGGCGGCATTTCTTCCACCCGGACGGAAATCTGAAGCTCCTGCAAGACAGCTTCACCAAAGGCATACCCCTCCGGCAGTTCAATCCGGCCTGCTGCGGCATATTCGCCCGGAGTGGTCTGGTCAATGGCCGAAAAATCCCATATGACAGGAAATGTTTCCTGCCGGATTTCTTCACCTGCTGTTACAGTGGCGCAAACGGTTTGATACTGAAGGGCCAGCTGATAAATTTCCTCCAGGTCATCATCAGACGGTGTGGTTCTAAGGGGCAGGGTGAAATCTGGCAGGGAGAGCAGTTCGTCTTCATTTTGTATTTCTGTGACAAGGACGAGGGATACTTCTTCCGGTGCTTCCGGGGTTTCGATCTCCAGTGTCTCCGAAGCCTCGCTTTCTAAACCCGGCGGATTCTCCCTTCTTTCATCGGCATTGGCTGGGGTTGCAGTTTCAGCGGCAAATGCGGGGATACTGCCGGTGAAGCAGAGGAGGCAGGCCAGACAGCCCCCCAGAATACGCCTGTGCATTTGCTTCATTCTTATACGATACCCCCCATTCCAGAGAAAACATATTGACGGTAGGTTTCCCGCAGCTGTTTTCCATTGCGGAGGGCAATCGGAAGTTCCTCCCCGTTTATCAAACGGAAGGTCTGACTGTCAACCTGGCTGATGTAATCCATGTTGATTAAAACGCCCCGGTAGCAGGGCAAAAAACGCTTGTCCTTCTGCAATGCGGCAGTAACCTCCTGAAAGCCTCCGCTTACCGGTATCACGCGTTCCGCCGTATGAATCCGTGTCATACGGTTTTGATAATCTATGTATAGAATCTTCTCTGTGGGAAGTTCCAGCTTTTGACGGTCAGCCATAACCGAAAGTGTCATCACTTCATAGGGCGGTTTTAGCTGGCACAGCTCCATCGCTTCTTCAAAATCTGCCTGATGGAGCGAAAGCGGCTTCAGCAGATAATAGCTGGCGGACAGGCTGTACCCCATCCGGGCATAATCTTCTGTAATGGTCAGAAAAACGATCTTACAGAGCCTGTTTTTCTGGCGCAGCCTTCTGGCGGCCTCCATTCCATCCATGTTCTCCATATAGATGTCCATAAAGACAAGCTGAAAATCGACCTGGGCGGCAGCTTTCAGAAAATTCTCTCCGTCCTCAAATTCTGTCAGCGTATAGTCCAGCTGATGCTTTTTCATATAATTTTCCAGGCAGACAGACAGTTCTTCTCTGTCCTCTGCTCTGTCATCCACAATCGCAATCTGCATCGTGCCATCTCCTTTGCACAATAATCCAATATTAGTATAACATAAAACCGCAGGAAAAAACTTGCGTCTTAAACAGGAAACCTGCGTCTTAAACAAAGTCGGTTGCATTTCTCTTGACAAGATGCTACTCTAATTATACTACCAGACTTTCCGATGAGAAGGTCTGGTTTTTTTATGTGATAGGAAATTCCTATCACATAAAACGCTCCGCGAGGATCGCACTGCGGCGGTTAGGAAGTATGTCGCAGAAGCGACCCGCCGCAGGCGGAGAATCCTGTAAAGCAGGATTCTTTCTTGAAATCATATTATGCTCCTTTTTTCTTTATACAATCTTAATACAAGAGAACATATCCTTACACTATCTTTTTATCATAAAAGATATAATGATGATAAGATCAAAAAGTCATAAAATAATTTGAAAAAGAGGTAAGATCATATATGCCATGGAAGATTCATAAAAAAAGACATTTAACATCATTTCAGGTGATCATATTAGGGTTCGCAGGAGTGATCCTTTTTGGAGCATTGATCCTGATGCTGCCAATTTCATCGGTTCAAGGAATCATAACACCATTTCACAAAGCATTATTTACGTCAACTTCTGCAGTATGTGTGACAGGGCTTGCAGTTCTGGATACTGGAAGTTACTGGTCCGCTTTTGGACAGACAGTGATCATGTTCCTGATACAGATCGGAGGTCTGGGAGTTATAACAACAGCAACATCCGTATTTATATTATCAGGAAGAAAAATATCGATTATGCAGCGAAGCACGATGCAAAATGCGATCTCTGCACCGAAAGTAGGAGGGATCGTTCGATTGATGAGTTTTATTTTAAAAGGAACTTTATTGATCGAATTGATCGGTGCGTTATTCATGATGCCTGTTTTCTGTCATGATTTTGGATTACGGGGAATCTGGATGGCGATCTTTCATTCTGTATCAGCCTTTTGTAATGCAGGATTTGATCTTCTTGGAACAAAATGGCATCCATTTGTATCATTGACATCATATGCGGTAAATCCAGTGATCAACATTGTGATCATGTTACTGATCATCATTGGTGGAATTGGATTTTTTACATGGGAAGACATTTATCTTCATAAATTTCGGTTCAAACGTTACCATATGCAGAGCAAGATTATTCTAACCACAACATTATGTTTGATCTTGTTACCAGCTGTTTTCTTTTTCTTTCAAGATTATGGGAATCTATCAGGGACTCACCGGCTGCTTGCATCATTGTTCCAAGCTGTGACACCGAGAACTGCAGGATTTAATACGACAGATCTTTCGATGCTGACAGGAGCATCAAAGGCAATGATGATCTTATTGATGTTGATCGGAGGTTCACCAAGTTCTACAGCAGGAGGTATGAAAACAACAACATTCGCTCTGTTACTTTTAAATGTACTGGCTACTTTTCAAAGTCGTGATGATGTGACAGCATTTGGAAGAAGAATCGATGTTGGTGTGATAAAAAATGCAGCAACGATCGCAATGATGTATTTTATCTTATTTTTTGCAGGTGGAATGACGATCAGTGTGTATGAGGGACTGCCGCTTTCAAGCTGTCTGTTTGAAGCAGCATCTGCAGTTGGAACCGTAGGTTTGACATTAGGGATCACACCAAAACTTCATATTCTGTCACAGATCATTTTGATCATACTGATGTATCTGGGACGTGTTGGCGGTTTGACGCTGATCTATGCAGTATTTTCAGATAAAAATAAACGAAAAGCAAAACTACCACTGGATAAGATCATAGTGGGATAAAAGAAAGAGGGAATTGATGATGAAGAATATTTTATTGATCGGACTTGGACGTTTTGGAAAACATATAGCGATACAGTCAAGTCAGCTTGGACATGAGATCATGGCAGTTGATCTGGATGAGGAAAGAGTGAATGATGCACTTCCATATGTTACGAATGCACAGATCGGGGACAGTACGAATGAGGAATTTTTAAAATCTCTGGGGATTGCAAATTATGATATCTGTTTTGTTACGATCGGTGGGAATTTTCAAAATTCGTTGGAAACCACCTGTCTGTTAAAAGAACTTGGAGGCAAAATGGTTATTTCCAGAGCTGAACGAGATGTACAGGAAAAATTCCTCTTACGAAATGGAGCCGATAAGGTAGTTTATCCAGAAAAAATGGTGGCAAAATGGGCAACGATCCGTTATACCGATGATCATATTCTTGATTATATGGAAGTCGATGCCTCACATGCAATCTTTGAGGTAGAAGTTCCAAAGGAATGGATCGGAAAGACAGTGGGAAAACTCGATATTAGAAGAAGATATGATATTAACATTATGGCAGTAAAAGATGATGGAAAAGTAAGTATGGCGATATCTGCGGATACCTGTTTTAAGGAAGATGTTACATTATTGGTATTAGGAGAATATAAAGCGATCAAAAAGTGTTTTTGTATCTGATGTCATGAAAAAGAGGTGAGAGCTTATGTCAGATTTCATTTTAGCATTGGCGGTAATACTGATGTTTGCATTTGTGTTATTCTTTTTGAAAAAAGTAAATTATTTTTTTGGAGAAAATCGGAAAGTAATTGACAGGGAACAAGATGATGACGATGATTGATGTGTTTATGGATTATTATTGACGATCATGATATAATGCATCCGATAAGGAAAGGGGGCCAAGATGAGCACAGGAGAATTTGTAGAGCTGAACAAAGAAAACGAACACATTCTTGTTTGTCTTTCTTCTTCACCATCGAATGAAAAGATCATACGTACAGCAGCAAAAATGGCAAGAGATATGCGGGCACGTTTTACGGCATTGTATGTACAGACAGGAAAAAGAGAAAGAGAATCGGACAAAAGAAGACTGGAAGCTCATGTACAATTTGCAAAGGAATCTGGTGCGGAAATCGTAATGACACATGGGGAAAATGTTCCGGTACAGATCGCGGAATATGCACATTTATCAAATGTCACAAAAATCGTGATCGGACAAAGCAGTGCAAAGAGAAATCACTTTTTCAGCAAACAGACATTAACAGAGAAGTTGATCGAGGCTGTTCCTGATATTGATATCCACATTATTCCAGATGCGATGAACTTAGATAATTATCGAAAACCGCATGGAGCGGTTTATGTAGGAAAGCCTACGATGAAAGACAGTTTATTGACATTATTTATATTTGCAGTTTGTACGTTGATCGGTCTATTCATCCAGAAACTTCAATTTACAGATACAAACATCGTTACAATTTATATTTTGGGTGTTTTATTAACGTCAATCCTTACAGATGGATATTTATACAGCATTGGAGGTTCTGTCTTAAGTGTATTTTTGTTCTGCTTTTTCCTTACGGAACCAAGAATGTCATTTCAGACATATGCAGTTGGATATCCGGTAACTTTTGTGATCATGTTAATATCTTCTGTCATTACTGGAACACTTGCAGCAAAATTAAAAACACATGCAAGGCTTTCAGCACAATCTGCATTTCGTACACAGATTTTATTTGAGACAGACCGGTTACTTCAAAAAGCAAAAAACGATACGGATATTTTAAGTATTACATGTACACAGCTTATCAAATTATTAGACCACAGTATTGTAGCATATGTTGTGGAAGGCGATGAATTGTCAGCACCACATATATTTTCGAATAAAAAGAAAGAACAGACAGAAGATTTATTGACAAGCAGGGAGCAGGAGATCGCAAAATGGGTGTATGAAAATAAGCAGCGTGCTGGAGCAACGACCGAACGTTTTAAAGATGCACAGTGTCTATACCTTGCCATTTGTATTGAGGATAATGTGTATGGTGTGATCGCAATACCAGTTGACGAATATACATTAGATTCCTTCGAATATAGTATCTTACTTTCTGTGATCAATGAATGTGCACTTGCCATGGAAAATAAAAAGAATATCATGGAGAAAGAAAAAATCTCCGTTCTTGCCAAAAATGAACAGTTAAGAGCAGATCTGCTTCGTGCGATTTCACATGATCTAAGGACACCACTTTGTTCCATTTCTGGGAATGCAGACATGCTGTTAAATAGTGGAGAACGTCTTGATGATATAACAAAACATCAGATTTATACAGATATTTATGATGATTCAGAATGGCTGATCAATATCGTTGAAAATTTATTATCGATCACAAGATTAAATGATGGAAGATTAAAACTGAAATTTACAGATCAATTATTAGATGAGGTGATCGCGGAATCATTACGGCATATCAGCAGGAAACATGAAGAGTATCAGATCGTTACAGAATGCGATGAATTGATACTTGCACATATGGATGTGCGGCTGATCCTGCAAGTGTTGATCAATCTGGTCGATAATGCAATTAAATATACACCGAAAGGATCTACAATCCGCATTTGTGCCATGAATGAAAATGGAAAAGCAAAGATTCAAGTAGAAGATAACGGCCCTGGAATTTGTGATGAAATGAAGCCGCATATATTTGAAATGTTTTATACAGGGAAAAATACGATCGCAGACAGCCATCGAAGTCTTGGTTTAGGTTTGGCACTTTGCCGTTCGATCATAGAGGTGCATAACGGGAAACTGGTGTTGGAGGACAATACACCACATGGTTGTATTTTTTCTTTCACACTGCCATTAAGTGAGGTTACATTAAATGAATAAAGCATTAATTTTAGTCGTGGAGGATGACCGGCCGATCCGTAATCTGATCGTGACAACATTAAAAACACATGATTATAAATATATTACAGCAGAAAATGGAAGTTCAGCTATTTTAGAGGCATCTTCTCATAAACCAGAGATCATTTTATTAGATCTTGGATTGCCTGATATGGAAGGTGTGGATGTGATCAAAAAAGTAAGAACATGGTCTAACGTACCAATTATCGTTATCAGTGCAAGAAGTGAAGATGTAGATAAAATAGAAGCACTGGATGCAGGAGCAGATGATTATATCACAAAACCATTTTCAGTTGATGAATTGCTTGCAAGGATCAGGGTTACACAGCGCCGATTAGCATTGATCCAGTCAGGCGAGGAACAAGAACAAGCAGTCTTTGTAAATGGAGAGTTAAAGATCGACTATACAGCAGGATCTACATATTTAAAAGATAAAGAACTGCATTTAACACCAATCGAATATAAATTATTATGTTTGCTGTCTCATAATGTTGGAAAAGTATTGACTCACACTTATATTACGCAACAGATCTGGGGCAGTTCACTGGAAAATGATGTTGCATCACTTAGAGTGTTTATGGCAACATTACGGAAGAAATTACAGCCAGATAAAGATGGCATGCAGTATATACAGACACATATAGGTATTGGATATCGGATGCTTAAGATATAGTAAATAAAGAGTGTCTGCATCATTAAGTGATGCAGACACTCTTTTAGATTCCAATATATGAAAACGCCCAAAAGAGGCAAAAAAGAGATTGATTTATTACCTACTATTTAAAAACGTGTTCTGAAGGAATTTTTACGCACAACCTCCGCATGCAGCACATGCAGAAGGAGTTGCAGCGCAGCCTCCCTGGGCGGTTTCTCTTAGTTCAGCTGGCAGTCGTTTACCAACGATATACATTGCGTTTAACATTTCGTCAAACGGGATGAGCTGATGGATTCCAGATAAAGAAATCTCAGCTGCGATGATCGCATTTGCAACACCTGCGGCATTACGGTTCTGGCATGGATATTCCACTAACCCACCAACGGGGTCACAAACAAGACCTAACATATTCATTAAAACGGTAGAGGCAGCTCCAAGACATTGTTCTGGATTACCGCCAAGCAGTTCGACAGTGGCAGAAGCAGCCATCGCAGAAGCAACACCGACTTCCGCCTGACATCCGCCGACAGCACCTGCAACCGTTGCATTTCTCATAGCAAGATATCCGATCGCACTGGCATTAAACAGTGCCTGAATGATCTGTTCATCATCTAATTTATGAACTTCCTGAAGCCCAAGTAAAAGTCCAGGAACGATTCCGGCAGACCCTGCGGTTGGGGATGCTACGATCAACCCCATGGATGCATTCGTCTCAAGAGTTGCCATCGCATAGATCATACTTTTTTCTAACAGATCACCACAGATTCCAATTCCAGAATGATACCGGGAAGCAATCTTCTTTGCCTCGCCACCGATCAGTCCACCCATGGAACGAACTGGTTCTTTGATCGGAGTAAAAGCAGCATTTTTCATGATCTCAAGAACTCTTGCCATTGCATCATGAACCGTATCAGCTTCTTTTTCCCCTTCTACGATCTCACGCTGTCTCATCACTTCGGAGATTGGAAGATTATGTTTTTTACATAAATCAAGCAATTCATTTGCGTTTTTAAAATCCATAATATTTCAGTCTCCTTTCTACAGCTGAATGATCATAACATCTGAGACATTTGGGCTTTTCCTAATCTCCTCTGCGATGTTTTCAGGAAGAAGACCATCGGATTCAACGATAGAATAAGCTGTATTTCCTTTAGATTCTCTGAAAAGACGCATAAAAGCGATATTAACATCCTGATCACTCAGACATTTTGTGATATAAGTAACAACGCCAGGTTTATCTTTCTGGATCACGATCAAGGTACTGTATTCCCCAGTAAAATCAACTTCTACATCATTGATACGGCAGATTCTGGCTTTTCCACCACCTAAAGATTCCCCACGGATCATGATGTGATCTCCGTTTTCATTTGCCATTAAGATATCCACTGTATTTGGATGGACATCAGTTTCTATTTCATTTGGTACAAAAGAGAAATCAAGTCCAATGTCTTTTGCAATCTCGAAAGAATCACGGATTCTCATATCATCGGTTCCAAATCCCATGATTCCACCTAATAAGGCACGATCCGTTCCGTGTCCATGATAAGTTTTTGCAAAAGATCCATAGAGTGTAAACTGAACTTTTTTCAGTGTACTATTTAACATTTTTCTTGCGAGAAATGCAATCCTTGCAGCCCCAGCTGTGTGGGAGCTTGAAGGACCGATCATATTTGGTCCCATAACATCAAATGCACTGATAAAAGACATAAATTAAGCCTCCACTGTATCTTCTTTTAAAATAAATTTCTTGTAAATAGAATCTACAACGATTCCGATCGCATTATCTCCGGAAATGTTACATGCAGTTCCGAAAGAATCCTGTGTGATATAAAGTGCGACCATTAAAGCACAGATCGGTCCGTTTGTATCTCCTGCTGTTGTACCAAATACCATGTAAAGGAAAGGCAATGCAGTCATGATAGATCCACCTGGAGCTCCAGGAGAAGCGACCATTGCAACACCAAGTGTCATAATAAATGGAATAACAGTTGCAAGGCTGATCGGTAACTGATTCATCAAACATACAGCAGTTGCACATGCTGTGATCGTGATCATGGAACCTGCCATGTGGATATTGGCACAAAGAGGCACTACAAAGTTACGGATCTGAGCACTGACACCGTCATTCTTTGCACATTCCAGATTGACAGGAATTGTAGCAGCAGAAGACTGAGTTCCTAAAGCTGTAGTATAACCAGGAACCTGATTTTTAATAAGAGAGAGAGGATTCTTTTTGCTGACAGAACCTGCAATTATAAACTGGATCGTGATACATACAAAGTGCATGATGATCACTACAAGGAATACTTTCCATAAGATTCCAAGGATTGCAAATGTTTTTCCTGATTTCGTCATATCAGTAAATGTACCGCAGATATATAATGGCAATAAAGGAATGATCGTTTTGTGCAGTACTTTATCGATGATCGTTGAGAAATCGCTCATTCCGTTGTAAAGGCTGTTTCCGATCTCTTTACTTTTCATTGTGGATAAGCATAATCCTAAAATGAAAGCAAGAACAACAGCAGATAATGTATCAAACAGCGGTGTGATCGTCAGTGAAAAATAAGGTTTCAGTGACGCATCAGCAGTCGCAGCAATCTGATCTAATGCCCCAGAAGTCATAAAGTGTGGGAACAGATTGGATGATACAAGGTAAGAAGCTGTACCAGCAAGTAAAGTTGAACCATAAGCAAGAGCAACGGTAATTAAAAGCAGCTGTCCAGCACCCTGTGACAGATCAGCGATTCCCATGGTTACATAAGCAAGGATCATCAGTGGAATGATGAATTTTAAGTAGGTACTGAAGAATCCAGACAGTGTTACAACAAAGCGGCAGAATCCAGTTGGAAGGAACTGTCCAAACAGGATACCAATAATGATGGCAATAATGAGTTTTGGTACCAGACCAAGTTTAAATTTTTTCTTTTCCATTTTTAATTACTCCTCTAAAAGCATAATCACATATCATCGTAGTTTGTTTAATGTGCACAAAAAATGTTTGACGTCTTTATGTTTGTATTGTATCATCCACGTATAGATGAATCAAATTCATAGATTTAATGATAACATTGAAAATTATTCATAATAGTACAAAGGAGAAAAAATGGAATTCCGTCAGATACAGACATTTATGCAGATAGCACAAGTGAAGAATTTCTCAAAAACCGCAGAATTACTAGGTTATTCGCAATCTGCCGTGACAGTACAGATCCGTCAATTAGAGACAGAATTGGGAGTGCGGTTATTTGACCGTACAGGAAAAAAAGTGATACTCACACCGAAAGGAAAAGAATTTTTAATACATGCAAATAAGATCATTGATGAAATGCACAAGGCAAAAGATGCAATGAATGATACTGCAGAGTTAAAAAATCCATTACATATCGGAACGATTGAATCACTCTGCACTGTCAAATTGCAGGAAATCGTACAGCGGTTTCGGAAAGAACATCCACAAGTTAGAATTCAGATCACGATTGGTTCTCCAGAACGCCTGATCCAGAAGATGGAACACAATGAACTCGATGTCATTTATATTCTGGACACACCAAGATGGAATAAAAACTGGGTGAAAGTCATGGAAAAAGCGGAGCCTGTGATCTTTGTGTCTGCACCAAATTATAAGTTAGCAGGGAAAAAGAATATAGAGGTTGAGGAAATCTTAAATGCACCGTTTTATCTAACAGAACGAAATGCAAACTACAGACAGGCATTAGAACAGGAATTAGCTCTGCATAAACAGACATTATCGCCAGTACTTGAATGCAGTGATACCGCGTTTATCAAGAAGATGCTAAAGACAGGAAAAGGGCTTTCTTATCTCCCATTATTTGTTGTAGAAAAGGATATTGAAGAAGGGAAGATCGCAAAATTAGATGTGAAAGATATTGATATTACAATGTATCGACAAGTGTTTTATCATGCAAATAAATATATGACAAAAGAAATGGAGAAATTTGTGGAGTACTGCAGGTTGTGATTTGTTGGTTTGATAACATGTTAGAAATAAAATTTTAAAAAAATTAGCACTCACCTATTGACAGTGCTAATAATAGGTGTTATAGTACAACTAGAGCAAGAGGGAAGGGCTTAAGAGAGAAGCCAAAGAACCAAAGGCTCCATAAGATACAACAAGTTATATTGAGAACTTCTCAATATGCTTCACATAAAAGGCAAGTGTCAGGAATTACCCTGACACGCCCAAACATTATTATAAAGAAAAAGGAGAGATGACTTATGATGATGATGCCTAGTATTTTTGGAGGAAACTTATTTAACGACGACTGGATGGATTTTTCTTTCCCAGATATTGATAAAGAATTGTATGGTAAACACGCAAAGAACTTAATGAAGACTGATGTGAAGGAAAAAGACGGAAACTACGAAGTAGCGATCGACCTTCCAGGATTTAAGAAAGATGAGATAACAGCTGAACTGAAAGACGGATATTTAACGATCAGTGCAGCAAAAGGATTAGATAAAGACGAGAAAGATAAAGAAGGTAAATATATCCGTCGTGAACGTTACGCAGGAAACATGAGCAGAAGCTTCTATGTTGGCAAAGATATCACAGAGAAAGATATCCACGGTAAATACGAGAATGGTATTCTGATGCTGGATATTCCGAAGAAAGCTCCGGAAAAGAAAGTAGAAGAAAAGAAATTCGTAACGATCGAAGGATAAAAGAACTTTCCCCGGGATGATCAGATTCCCGGGGAATCTTTCTATCTATTTGAGAATGAAAGGAAAAGAAGGTGAAACGAAATGGCAGCAAAACGTGATTTATATGAAGTTCTTGGAATCAGTAAAACTGCAGATGAAAAAACGATCAAGAAAGCATATCGGAAACTGGCAAAGAAATATCATCCAGATATGAATCCTGGAGATAAAACAGCAGAACAGAAATTCAAAGAAGCAACCGATGCTTATAATATATTAAGTGATCCAGAGAAGAGAAAATTATATGATCAATATGGTCATGCTGCCTTTGACGGAACCGGAGCAGAATCTGAGTTCTATAAGAATTACCAAAACTATGGTGGTGCTCATGGAGGATATCAGGAATTCCACTTTGAAGGTGGAGATGGCGATGATATCTTTGGTGACATCTTTGGAAGTATGTTCGGTGGCGGAAGAAACAACAAAGGATTCCATCGAAGCAGTTTCCATCAAGGAGGTTTTGGCTCTTCTGATGGATTTGGAGGTGGTGGATTCGGAAGTGGATCCTTCAGACAGAAAGGTTCCGACGCACACGCAGATATCTCTATTAGTTTTGATGAAGCGGTTACGGGCTGCGATAAAGTCATTCATTTGCAAGATCAAAATGGTGCGATGCAGTCATTACAGGTTCATATACCAGCCGGAATTGATACAGGAAAAAGTGTCCGCTTAAGAGGAAAAGGAAATCCAGGAATCGGAGGCGGTGAAGCAGGTGATTTATTCCTGAAAGTAACAGTCGGTGAGAAACAAGGATTTGAGCGAAAAGGAAATGATGTGTATACAACGATCAATGTTCCATTTAGCACAGTCGTTTGTGGAGGTGAAGCAGTGATCAAGACATTATATGGAAATGTTATCTGTAAGATCAAAGAAGGAACTCAGTCAGGATCTAAGATCAGACTGCGTGGAAAAGGAATGCCGCTTATGAAGAATCCATCTCAGAAGGGAGATCAATACGCAGTTGTTCAGATTCAGGTTCCAAGAAATGTCTCTCAGCAGGCAAAAAACAAATTAAAAGAATTCGAAGCACTTTGTGGTCAAAGAGGAAATGCCTCTTATTAAGCATGAAACTTCTTGATAATAGATAAAAAAGGTTGTTATTTGGAGATAAAAAAAGCAGATAACAGCCTTTTTTGCCTTTATAAATTGTGTCAAATAAGGTACAATAAAACCACATATGAAAGAAGGTGGGACGAGATGGACGTATCAGAGAAAATGAAATATAAATTAGCAAATGCAATGAAAGAGTTGTTGGTGCATACGCCAGTAGATAAGATTACAGTGAAACAGATTGTAGATCAGTGCGATGTAACTCGTCCAACCTTTTATCGGCATTTTAAGGATAAATATGATCTGATCAACTGGTATTTTGATGTATTGGCTCAGATGTCGTTTAAACAGATGGGTATCAGTCTGACATTAAGAGAAGGGTTGCTCAAGAAATTTGAATTCATCAAAGGTGAAGGACAATTTTTCGCAGCAGCTTTTTCGAGCGAGAGTCAGAACTGTCTGATGGAGTATGATTATCAGTGCATTTATCAATTCTATTGTGATATCATTCACAAACAGGGAGTTGATAAAATTCCAGAAGAATTAGAATTCTTATTGAGAATGTATTGCCGAGGTTCAATTGCCATGACTGTAGAATGGGCGACAACAGGGATGAAGATGTCGCCGGAACAGCTTGCAGATCAGCTGATCGATGCGATGCCTCCAAAGCTATATGATCTGTTCAAAGATATATAAAGATAACAAAATGTTACACTTTTGATGAAGTGTAACATTTTTTACATTTTGCCAAATGTGTAACTTGTATTTGTGAAAAAACAATTTTATACTGAAGATAGTTAAAAAAATGTCAATATAAAAGGAGTGTATAAAATGGTAAATCGTATCGTATTAAATGAAACATCTTATCACGGAGCAGGAGCAATTCAGGAGATCGCAACAGAAGCAACAAAACGTGGATTCAAAAAAGCATTTGTTTGTTCTGATCCAGATCTTGTAAAATTCGGAGTTACAAAGAAGGTAACAGATGTATTAGATAATGCAGGACTTGCATATGAAGTATATTCACAGATCAAACCAAATCCAACGATCGAAAACGTACAGACAGGAGTTGCAGCATTTAAGGCAGCAGGAGCTGATTACCTGATCGCTATTGGTGGTGGATCTTCTATGGATACAGCAAAAGCTGTTGGAATCATCATCAACAACCCAGAATTTGAAGATGTGAGAAGCTTAGAGGGAGTTGCAGATACTAAGAAACCTTGCGTACCAATCATCGCAGTTCCAACAACAGCCGGAACAGCTGCAGAAGTAACGATCAACTACGTTATCACAGACGTTGAAAAGAAACGTAAATTCGTATGCGTAGACCCTCATGATATTCCAGTGATCGCAGTGATCGACCCAGAAATGATGTCTTCTATGCCAAAAGGATTAACAGCAGCAACAGGTATGGATGCATTAACACATGCCATCGAAGGATACACAACAAAAGCAGCTTGGGAAATGACAGATATGTTCCATATCAAAGCCATCGAACTGATCTCTGACAACTTAAGAGGAGCAGTTGAAAATACACCAGAAGGAAGAGAAGGAATGGCAATGGGACAGTACATTGCAGGAATGGGATTCTCAAATGTAGGACTTGGAATCGTACATTCTATGGCTCATGCATTAGGTGCAGTTTATGATACACCTCATGGAGTAGCGAATGCGATCTTACTTCCAACAGTTATGGAATACAATGCAGATGCAACAGGAGATAAATACAAATATATCGCAAAAGCAATGGGTGTAGAAGGTGTCGAAGATATGACACAGGAAGAATACAGAAAAGCAGCCGTTGATGCGGTTAAAAAATTATCAGCAGATGTCGGAATACCAGCAGACTTAAAAGAAATCGTGAAAGAAGAAGATATCCAGTTCTTAGCAGAATCTGCTTATGCAGACGCATGTGCACCTGGAAACCCTAAGGATGCAAGTGTTGAGGATATTATTGGATTGTATAAATCTTTACTGTAATATTTAAAAATGCGATAGAGTATAAAGTATAAAATGTAAGGTAGCAGATTCCAATTTCGTCGGAAAAGGAATCTGCTACCTTTTTTATTTTCACAGGAGTGAGTTTTTTTAATACAAGAAATAATAATTTTTATTGTGGTTTTGAAATAACAGTTTGCAATAAAACAGCCACAATAAACACTAAAATTTCTGTTACTGGAAATGAGATCCAAATCCCATTTATCCCAAACATATGATTAAACAGCCACATCAAAGGCACCAATAAAATTCCCTGCCGTAAGATGTGGATCAACATACTAGACCGGATCTTCTCAATTGCCTGCTGATAAGTAGCGATCATAATAGAAAATCCACAGAAAACTAAACCGATTGACAGGATCCGCATGGCTGGAACTCCGATTTTGATCATTGATTCAGAAGCTGCAAACAGGAACAAGATCTGTTTTGGTAAAAACAGAAGCAGGCATGTTCCACCGATCATCATAACAGTTGCCGCCTGTGTGCCAAAATGAAAAGCTTCTTTTAAACGTTCTGGATGTTTGGCACTGTAGTTGAATCTCATGACAGGCAAACATCCTTGGATCAAGCCATTTACTGTCATGAAGATCATCTGTTGTACTTTGAAATAGGCGCCAAAAAAGGCAACAACAGTATCTGAATAAGCTGTTAAAAACAGATTGGTAAATGTCAGCATAAAAGATCCAAGAGCATTCATAACAAATGAAGGAAATCCATAGGAAAACAGATTCTTTAACATATGAGAATCAACATGGAATCCTTTGATCTTGATACGAACTTTCTGTTTTGTAAAAACAAGCAGAAGAAAAGCAATCACCATAGATAAAGCATATCCAAGGACAGTAGCCAGTGCAGCACCACGGATTCCCATTTTAGGGAATGGTCCGATTCCAAAGATCAGTAATGGATCGAAAACAAAGTTAAAGATAACTCCTGCGATCTGAAACCACATAGGAGTGATCATATTTCCAGTCCCCTGAAAGACCTTTTGGATGGCGATATGTACCATGTTTGGAACCTGCATAAAAGCACAGACGGACATATACTGCATCGCATAGTCAAAAATAGCTGGATTATTTGTAAATGCTGAAAAGTACGGTTTTATGATCAACAGTGCAAGGATATTGATACTGATACCGACGATTAAGGATACCAATAGTCCAAGCGTTGTTGCACAATCGGCAAGATCTTGCTCTTTTTCTCCAAGATAACCTGCGATCAAAACGTTGATACCGACCCCAATCCAGATGGACAGGGAGATCATAAGGGTTGTGATCGGGAAGGAAAGAGAAACTGCCGCAAGTGCATTTTCATTGATATTAGCCACGAACATGCTGTCAACAAGGTTGTAGGAATATTGCAGGAACATGGAGCACATAGGGGGAAGGGACATCTGCAATATCAGCTTTTTGATGGGAAGATAGCCCATCTTGTTTTCATTTGCCATAAAAAACTCCTTTTGTGTAGTTAAATAAAACGTCACCCCTTGAAAAATCCGACATTTTACAGTAATATTATTCTTAGTATCATTGTACACAAAAACTGTGTATATAACCATAGAAAAGGAGACATTTTGCAATGGCAAAAGATAAGAAATTAGTAGAAGCGATCACTGCGATGGAAGATGATTTTGCACAGTGGTATACAGATGTTGTTAAGAAAGCAGAATTAGCAGATTATTCAAGCGTTCGTGGGTGTATGATCTTACGTCCGAACGGATATGCGATCTGGGAGAATATCCAGAGAGTTTTAGACGCCAAATTTAAAGAAACAGGTGTGGAGAATGTTGCAATGCCAATGTTTATTCCAGAAAGCCTTTTAAAGAAAGAAGAAGATCACGTTGAAGGCTTTGCACCAGAAGTTGCATGGGTAACTCATGGTGGAGATAAAGAATTACAGGAACGTCTTTGTGTAAGACCTACATCTGAGACATTATTCTGTGACTTCTATTCAAAGATCATCCAGTCTCACAGAGATTTACCTAAATTATATAATCAGTGGGTATCTGTTGTACGTTGGGAAAAAACAACAAGACCATTTTTAAGAACTTCAGAGTTCTTCTGGCAGGAAGGACATACAGCACATGCGACAGAAGAAGAAGCTGAAGCAAGAACGGTACAGATGTTAAATATGTATGCAGATTTCTGTGAACAGTACCTTGCAATTCCAGTTGTAAAAGGACAGAAGACAGAGAAAGAGAAATTCGCAGGTGCACATTCCACATATACGATTGAAGCATTAATGCACGATGGAAAAGCATTACAGTCTGGAACAAGCCATAACTTTGGTGATGGATTTGCGAAAGCATTTGATATTCAGTATACAGATAAAGATAATAAACTTCAGTATGTACATCAGACATCATGGGGAATGTCTACACGTATTATCGGAGCGATCATCATGGTTCACGGAGATGATTCAGGTCTTGTATTACCACCAAGAATCGCACCAGTACAGACAATGATCGTACCGATCATGCAGAAGAAAGAAGGAGTGCTTGATAAAGCAGAAGAGATCAGAAAGAGACTTGCTTCTTCTTACAAAGTAAAAGTTGATGATTCTGATAAGAGCCCAGGATGGAAATTCAGTGAACAGGAAGTACGCGGAATTCCTACAAGAATCGAGATCGGACCAAAAGATATCGAGAAGAATCAGGCGGTGATCGTTCGTCGTGATACAAGAGAGAAGATCATTGTATCTTTAGATGAGATCGAGACAAAACTTGGTGAAGTATTAGAACAGATGCAGAACGATATGCTTGAGAGAGCAAAGAAACATCTGGAAGAACATACAGTAGAGGCTAGAAACTGGGATGAATTCAAAGCCCACATCGAGAAACAGGATGGTTTCGTAAAAGCAATGTGGTGTGGAGAAACAGAATGTGAAGAAGCGATCAAAGACGAGACAACAGCTACAACAAGATGTATGCCATTTGAGCAGGAACATTTAAGTGACGTATGTGTTCACTGTGGAAAACCTGCGAAGAAGATGGTTTACTTTGGAAAAGCTTACTAAGAGTATAATGATAACAATTGCCGGGGATTATGAAGATACATTTCCGGCAATTCTTCCGTTTGCGAGATACATTTGTAAGAATAGTAAATAAATATGAGAAGCAGATATAAGAACAAAGAAAAGGAGAGGTGATAGGATGAAGATCAAGATGCCCGCACAGGCAGCAAAGGTAATACAGACATTAGAACAACATGGATTTGAGGCATATATCGTTGGGGGCTGCGTCAGAGATTCCATACTAGGAAGGACTCCGGGTGACTGGGATATCACAACATCAGCTTCACCTCAGGAAGTTAAAGAAATTTTCGATCATACGGTAGATACAGGAATCGAACATGGAACAGTCACGGTTCTTATGAATCATGAACCATACGAAGTAACAACCTATCGTGTCGATGGAAAATACGAAGATCATAGACGTCCCAATGAAGTGCATTTTACAAAGTCATTAAGAGAAGATCTGTTACGAAGAGATTTCACGATCAATGCGATGGCATATAATGACAGTGAAGGAATCATTGATATGTATGATGGTATGACAGACCTTAAAAATCAAACGATCCGCTGTGTCGGGGAAGCAAAGAAACGATTTGATGAAGATGCATTGAGAATTTTAAGAGCTCTAAGATTTCAGGCTCAATTAGGATTTCAAATCGAAGAAAAAACCGAAGAAGCAATTAAAAATCAGGCAAAATTTCTAAAAGATATCAGTGCTGAGCGAATTCAGGTAGAGCTTGAAAAACTGATCACATCGGCACATCCAGAAGTATTGGTCAATGCATATAAACTAGGTGTGACCAAGATCATTTTCCCAGAATTTGATATTATGATGGAAACACCACAGAATAATCCGCATCACAAATACAATGTTGGAATCCATACGATCGAAGCAATGAAACAGATCGAAGCAGAACATATTTACCGGTGGACAATGCTGCTTCATGATGTGGGAAAACCAACAGCGAGAGTTGAAGGTCCAGATAAAGATCATTTTAAAATGCATCCGGTGATCGGAGAAGAGATGGCAAGGAAGATCCTACGAAGATTAAAGTTTGACAACCAGACGATCAAGCAGGTAACGACTCTTGTCAGATGGCATGACCGTAGATTTGCTTCTATAGAAGAAGTCAATAAGAAAACAGTCAGACGATGGGTCAGCCAGTTAACCCCAGAGTTGTTTACAAGACTGATGGAGGTCCAGAAAGCAGATATCAGTGCACAAAGTGATTATCAGAGAGATAAGAAAGAACAGGTATTACAAGAAACAAAGAAATTATTCGAAGAAATCATCGAAGAGAAAAACTGCCTTTCCATCAAAGAATTAAAGATCAATGGAAAAGACTTGATGGATATGGGAGTTCCACAGGGAAAAGAAATCGGTCAAATTTTATCTTGGCTATTAGATCAGGTATTAGAAGATCCACAGTTAAATGAATGTGAAACATTAACGCGGATGGCAGAAGAAAAGAGGGATGCGAAATGATCTTGTTATGGATACCAGTCTTAATCTTTGCATACATCAAGATGATCGATCCGGGAAAGAAAAGAAAACATCCTGTGCTAAATGTAAAATACTATGCACACAGAGGATTCCATGGAGAAGAGGGAATTCCAGAAAATTCCATGGCGGCTTTCAAGAAAGCGAGGGAATCAGGCTATGGAATAGAACTAGATGTTCAGCTGACCAAAGACGGTGTAATGGTAGTTCATCATGATTATGATCTTAAGAGAACATGTGGTGTGAACAAAAAAATCGCGGATCTTACTTATCGTGAATTATGCAGATATCGTTTGATGGGAACGAGAGAAAGAATTCCAAGATTTGTAGAAGTGTTAAGAGAAGTTAATGGAAAAGTACCATTATTAGTAGAATTAAAAATGGAAACATGCAATCGCAAATTATGCAAGAAAGTTGCAAAAGCTTTAGATCAATATAAAGGATTATATTGTATGGAATGTTTTCATCCGTATGCTCTGTATTGGTTTAAGAAAAACCGTCCAGAAGTGATCCGTGGACAGTTAAGTGAGCAGTTTTTGAAAGAAAAAGAAGAAGGGACGTTTACTCGTAAAATCGGTTATTTTATTGTGAAAAATTTATTGACAAATTTTATTACAAAACCAGATTTTATAGCCTATCACTATAAATATAAAGACTGTCTTCCACTCAAGATCTGCCGCAGATTTTACAAGATTCCAATTTACGGATGGACATTTCGTGACAAAAAAGCATATAAAGAGAATGAACCTTATTTTGAAGGATTTATTTTTGAAAAATTTGTGCTATAATCAAATGATAATGATGAAATACTTTTTATGATGATAAAGGAGTTTAAATCAATGAAAAAGAATGTAGTAGTGATCTTTGGAGGAGATTCCTCTGAACATGATGTTTCATGTCTGTCAGCAACAACAGTCATCAAGAACATGGATACTGAAAAATATAATGTGATCTTAGTTGGTATCACAAAAGAAGGAAAATGGTTATTAGTAGATGGTGTTAAAGATATCGAAGATGGAAGTTGGAGAGAAGGAGAAGTGAAAGCATTTATTTCTCCTGATACAACAACTCGTTCTTTAGTGATCCTTGCAGAAGGTACATATAAACTTCAGAAAGTTGATGTGATCTTCCCAGTTCTTCATGGGATGAATGGTGAAGATGGAACCGTTCAGGGATTATTTGAATTGTCTAAAATTCCATATGTTGGATGTGGTGTATTGGCATCAGCAGTTTCAATGGATAAAGTATACACAAAGATCATCGTCGATCATATTGGAATCGATCAGGCAAAGTTTGTTCATGTCAGAGAAAGCGATTTTGAACATTTAGAAGAAGCAATGGATCGTGTGGAAAAGGAAATTCCATATCCGATCTTCGTAAAACCATCTTGTGCAGGATCTTCTAAGGGAGTTTCCAAAGCAGAGAATAGAAAAGAATTGGAAGCGGCATTATACGAAGCAGTGAAACATGACCGTAATATCCTTTGTGAGGAAACAATTGTCGGAAGAGAAGTGGAATGTGCGGTGTTAGGTGACAGAACACAGGTGAAGAGTACATGTGTTGGAGAGATCCTTGCGGCCGAAGAAGCGGCATTCTATGATTTTGATGCAAAATACAACAATGCAGAGTCTAAAACGGTTGTTGATCCAGAGATGCCAGAAGAATCTAAACGCAAGATCAAAGAAGATGCAGAAGCAATCTTTAGAGCTGTTGATGGATTTGGATTATCAAGGGTTGACTTCTTCTTAGAAGAATCAGGAAGAGTTGTATTTAACGAGATCAACACATTGCCAGGATTCACATCAATCAGTATGTATCCAATGTTATGGAAAGCATGCGGACTTGATATTCCTGAGTTACTTGATACATTGATCGATCAGGCAATGACAAGATATCGTTAGGAGGAATTTGATATGAATGCACCAATCGGGGTGTTTGATTCTGGAGTTGGCGGGCTCACTGTTGCAAGAGAGATCATGCGCCAGCTCCCGGAAGAAAGTATGATATATTTTGGGGATACTGCACGTGTACCTTATGGAACGAAGTCCAAAGATACGATCGTGCGCTATTCCAGACAGATCGTCAATTTTCTGTTGAGTAAGGGTGTCAAAGCAGTGGTCATCGCCTGTAATACAGCGAGTGCGCTCGCTTTAGCTGATTTACAGGAACTTTATAATGTGCCGATCATCGGTATGGTACAGCCAGGTGCGATCGCAGCAATGAATGCGACGAAGAATAAGAATATCGGGATCATTGGGACAAATGCAACGATCAAGAGTGGACAGTATGGCCAATATTTAAGGAAACTAGATCCATCTGTAACTGTCGTTACAAAAGCATGTCCATTATTTGTTCCACTAGTAGAAGAAGGACTGATCGATGACCGTATTACAGAAGATATGGTATCCAGATATTTAAGAGAATTTAAGCAATATGATATTGATTCTTTGATCCTTGGATGCACGCATTATCCATTGTTGATCAATCCGATCCAGCGATTTGTAGGGGATAAGGTCACACTTGTAAACCCTGCCTATGAAGTTGCGAAGACTTTAAAGCAGATGCTCGCACAGAGAGATATGGCGGCATCAGAAGATCATACTGCGAAGTATGAATATTATGTCAGTGATATGGCGGATCAGTTTTTATCATTTGCCGACAAAGTACTTCCATGCCGTGTGGATCAGGTACAGCCGGTAGATATTGAGAATTATTAGGAAGTGAAGATAAGATGACAAAAGATATATTAATTAATATTTCAGGACTTCAGATGGATGTAGATCCAAATGATCCGATCGAGATGATGACGACAGGTGCCTATTACCTGAGAAATGGAAAACATTATATTTTATACGATGAACTTTCTGAAGACAACGAGATCGTAAAAAATGTCATAAAGATCGGACCAAAGAGTGTGGAACTTACAAGAAAAGGAGGACAGTCTTCTCATATGGTCTTTGAAGAGGGAAAAGAAAACCTCTCTTACTACGATACACCATTTGGAAGTCTTTTGATGGGGGTCAATACAAGCAATATTGACTGGATCGAAGAAGAAGAACAGATGCACCTTAAAGTGGATTATGATCTGAGTATGAACTCTGATCACGTCTCAAAATGTAAGATAGATGTGAATATCCGGCCGAATGGAGAATAAACATGGAGCAGAATGAAAAAGGTTTGATGCAGTGGGAGAAGGATTTTTTGATCTCGATCACGATCCTGATCATTGCGACCATCATTGCGCATATTTTTTTCTATCAGACAGCTCACAACATTAATGTGCCAATGATTTATACATTGGCAACTTTTTTTATCTCAAGATATACAAAAGGATATGGATGGGGAATTGTTTCCTCACTGTTAAGCGTTATTTTTATTAATTGGAGATTTACGTTTCCATACTTTAAGATTAATTTCATGATTGACGGATATCCGATGACATTTCTTGGAATTTTAGTGATCGCAATCATCACGAATATGACAACAACAAGCTTAAACCGAGAGAAAGAAGCAGCTGTCAAGAGAGAGAAAGAACTTGCAAAATTAAATGAATATAACAAGCAGATCAATGAGCTTCAGATTGAGAAAGAAAAGGAGAAGATGCGCTCAAATTTATTAAGAGCGATCTCACATGATCTTAGGACTCCGCTGACTGGAATGATCGGGGCAAGTTCGACATATTTAGAAGCCAAAGACCAGCTGGATGAAGAAGCCAAAGATCAGCTTGTCATGGGAATCAAAGAAGATGCAAACTGGTTGTTAAACATGGTGGAAAATCTGCTTAGTATCACGAGGATCCAGAGCAATGGAAGTGACACACAGCCACATGTAAAGAAAGTACCGGAACCTCTTGAAGAAGTTGTAGCAGAAGCAATCCAGCGTTATCAGAAGCGATATCCAGACAGTGAATTAAAGGTAAAGATTCCAGAAGATTTTTTAATGGTTCCAATGGATCCGACTTTGATCGAGCAGGTAATTATGAACCTTTTGGAAAATGCATGGGTACATTCCGGAAGTGATGCACCTATTGAACTTGATATCAAAGAAGAAGGTAACAAAGTTGTATTCTATATCCGTGATCACGGAAATGGTATCGCACCAGAGCGCTTGGACCAGTTGTTTGACGGCTGTGCAGGTGCATTAGACCATGAAAGTCGTAAGGGCATGGGTATCGGATTAAGTATCTGTAAATCAATCGTTATGGCACATCAAGGTGATGTCTATGCAAGAAACTATGAGGATGGAGCAGAGTTTAGTTTTAGTCTGCCAATGGATGAAAAAGAATTGACGGAGGAAAAGGAACTATGACAGAGATAAAATTTAATGTATTGATTGCTGAAGATGAAGAAAACATCGGCAATTTTATATCAGCGATCTTAAAAACCAATGGCTACAAACCAATCATAGCAACTACAGGAAATCAGGCGATCCAGTGTGCGGAATCATACTGTCCGGATGTAATCTTATTAGACCTTGGACTACCGGATATGGATGGAATCGATGTGATCTCCGAGATCAGAAAATGGGCAGTTACTCCGATCATCGTGATTTCTGCAAGGAACAGAGAATCAGAGAAAGTAAAAGCTCTGGATGCCGGAGCAGATGACTATATCACCAAACCATTTGGCAATCAGGAACTGCTTGCTAGAATCCGTACTGCCCTAAGACATAGAAGACAGCCAATGGGAGCAGAGACGAAGACACCAATGTATCATGCAGGTCAGTTAAAGATTGATTTTGATAAGCGAAGAGTCTTTCTTGGAGAAGAAGAAATCCGTCTTACACAGATTGAATATAAGCTGGTATCCCTTCTTGCAGAGAATGCAGGAAAGGTTATTACGTATGAGTCTATCATCAAAGATATCTGGGGACCTCATGCAGATACGAACAATAGGATTTTGCGAGTAAATATGGCAAATATCCGCCGCAAGATTGAGAAAAATCCAGCAGTTCCAAAGTATGTTTTTACAGAAGTCGGAGTCGGATACCGTATGCTTGAGAACGAATTAAATAGTTAAGATTGTGCTAAAAAAGATACATTCTTTGCATAAAAAATGCTAAAAATATTATTGACAAATAAAAATAAGGCGTTTATAATTCCAACCATAACAAAGGCGTTATGAGATGACACAGATCATTCTTCATAACGCCTTTTCTTTTTATCAAGAAGGATTTCTAAAAGCCTTCAATCAATTAATTCATTGAGTAAAGACACGCGCGTTTCTCCTGAATGAAAAAACAAAAACTTTCGAATGGGAGGACAAAGATATGACAAAAGAAATTATGAACGCAGTAAATACCCAGATCTTTGGGGTATGGTTCCTGATCGGAGCCGCATTGGTATTCTGGATGCAGGCCGGATTTGCAATGGTTGAAGCCGGATTTACAAGAGCTAAGAATGCCGGAAACATTATCATGAAAAACCTGATGGACTTCTGTATTGGTACTTGTGTATTTATTCTGATCGGTTTCAGTTTATTACTCGGGGAAGATATGATCGGATTGATTGGAAAACCTGGATTTGACATTTTTACATCTTATGCAAATTTTGACTGGTCCAGTTTTGTATTCAACTTAGTATTCTGTGCAACAACAGCAACGATCGTATCCGGAGCCATGGCAGAGAGAACAAAATTCTTATCTTACTGTATTTATTCTGCAGTAATCTCTGCACTGATCTATCCAATTGAAGCACATTGGATCTGGGGTGGTGGATGGTTATCTCAGATGGGATTCCATGATTTCGCAGGATCTTGTGCAATTCATATGGTTGGTGGATTATCCGCACTGATCGGAGCAAAATTCTTAGGACCACGTATTGGTAAATTCACAAAAGATAAAGATGGAAATATTACAAAAGTAAATGCATTTCCAGGACATAATATTCCACTTGGAGCATTAGGAGTATTTATCTTATGGCTTGGCTGGTATGGATTCAACGGTGCAGCAGCAACATCTGTTGAACAGTTAGGATCTATCTTCGTAACAACAACAATTTCACCAGCAGTCGCAACAGTTGTTTGTATGGTATTTACATGGGTAAAATATGGAAAACCTGATGTATCAATGTCATTAAATGCATCTCTTGCAGGACTTGTAGCGATCACAGCACCATGTGATGTCACAGATGCTTTTGGAGCAATTGTGATCGGAGCAGTTTCTGGATTACTTGTTTGTTTTGGAGTATGGTTATTAGATTATAAATTAAGAATTGATGACCCAGTTGGAGCCGTAGCAGTTCATTTTATGAACGGTTTATGGGGAACATTAGCAACAGGATTATTTGCAACAAAAACTGCACCAGGAAGTGAATTAAATGGACTTTTCTATGGTGGTGGATTTGGATTATTAAAGATTCAGATCATCGGTATTGTTTGTGTCTGCGCTTGGACAGCCGTGACGATCAGTTTAACATTTACAATTATCAAAGCAACGATTGGTCTTCGTGTAACAGAAGAAGAAGAGATCATCGGTCTGGATGGACCAGAACATGGTTTAACATCAGCATATGCTGGATTCAGTATGATGGATATTTCTAACACAATGATCATGGAAGAAAATGCAAATACTGTTCTTGGAGAAGAAGATTACGAAAGAGCTTCTAAAGTACAGAAAGCAGCAGCTGTACAGGTCAGCAAAGCTCCAGATCTTGTACCTACAGGAATGTATAAAGTTGTTATTATCGCAAAATTAACAAGATACGACAAGTTAAGAAAAGCAATGAACGATGTTGGTGTAACTGGTATGACAGTCACTCAGGTTATGGGCTGCGGTATCCAGAAAGGTGCCGGAGAACGTTACAGAGGTGCTGAAGTCGATGCAACATTACTTCCAAAAGTTAAAGTTGAAGTTATCGTAGGAAATATCCCAGTAGAAAACATCATTGAAGCTGCGAAGAAAGCTCTTTACACAGGTCATATCGGAGATGGTAAGATCTTTGTATACAACGTAGATAAAGTTATTAAAATCCGTACAGGAGAAGAAAATCTTGCAGCATTAGCAGACGTTGAATAAGAAATAAATTTAAATTTTTGTAAGTTGGTCAACTGTAGATTTCGAGTATATGATAAAAAATAAATAAACGATCGGAAGAGCAGCTAGAGAATTTTCCTCACGTTTTTTACAGATCGCTGATCCGCCGGCTTTCCTTGCGTAACTCGCCTTCAAGGGTATTGAAAACAGAACTCTTTGAGGCTCAAACAACGCACCAAGCCGGCTGCAATGTCATTAAGTTAAGAAAAACAGAGATAAAAGATAAGTTTTAAATTTATCTTTTATCTCTGTTTTTATATATTGACAAACTCAGGATAAAGAGTGATGTATTAGGTAGGAGGTGAATGATTATGAAGCATGCACAGAAAGTAAAAAAACGTTATTTAACTATATTAAATGATATGGCTAAAAATCGAGATTCGTATGTTAAAAATCCAGAAAAAGATTTTACAAGAAAAAGAAAACTATCCTTTCAAGATACCATTAATACGATTGTTACTTATGATGCTGGCAGCATTGGCCGTTGCATAAAACGCTACATTCCAAAAGTTGAAAAAACTCCAACTACTTCTGCATTTCTTCAACAGCAAAAAAAATTAAAATTGTCTGCATTTCAAACTCTTTTTTACAGATTTAATGACCCGTTTCCAGATAAAACTTTGTATAATCTTCATATTTTATCTGTTGATGGTACTGGTGTCACGGTCCCTATGGACAGAATAAATGAAAATAAAGAATACGCACGCGTACGTACCAATAAAGACTGTACCCGACCTGCTTATCAGTTTCATGTTTCCTGTATCTATGATCTTATCAATGAAAGATACTGTGATGCTTATATCGAACCTTTTCGAACACATAGTGAAACTCACGTATTTTCTGTGATGTTGGAACGTAAAAATTTTCCGCAGAAAGCTCTGTTTATCGCAGACCGTGGCTATGAAAGTTATCTGCTGATGGCACAGATTCAACATGATGGAAACTATTTCCTGATCCGCGCAAGAGAAGATTTTGGACAGGGCAGTATGATCAAAGGATATCCATTTCCAAGAGATGGTACTTTTGATAAAACAGTTACCTATATTTATACGAAAACACAAAACAAAAGGACAAAAGCTAATCCAGAGCTTTATAAAAGGGTCGCTACAAGAAATTCACCCTATTTTATAAACAAAGAACACCCTTATGTAAAAATGACATTGCGTTTTGTGATGATCGTACTTCCGAATGGACAGAAAGAATGTCTGATCACGAATCTGCCAGCAAATAAATTTCCACCAGAAACACTAAAAAAACTTTATTGTATACGCTGGAAAATAGAAACATCTTTTCGTTTGATCAAGTATTCTGCCAATCTTCTGGAATTTCATTCAAAAAAAATAGAGTTTTTGCAACAGGAGATATGGGCCAAGATGATCTTTTATAACTTTACGACCACGATCACCCAACATTTGCGATATAAAAGAGATCGTGGAAAGTATCAATATAAGCCGAATATGACCAATGCACTCCAAATGTGCAAGGACTATCTCCGAAATGCAAAAACTCCAAATGATGTAGAAGGACATATATTAATGGAAATGACTCCGATCAGGGATGGACGATCGTTTAAACGAGATAAGTCCAGACATCAGAGTGTTTTTACCACTTTCAGACACAACTAACATCAACTTTAATATAATCTTTTTGTAGGCAGAAATCAATCTGTCTTTTTGGAATGCAGAAAATAAAAATCTCACCAACAGACATAATGAATATCTGTTGATGAGATAACAATACTGATTCTTAACTTAATGACATTGCAATTGGGCTGCGAATTTGTTCAAAATATGGCAAAATTCCAATGCTGTGCTTTCGGTTGCTTATTTATTTTTTATCATATACCAGAAGTCTAGAGTGTGGACAATTACAAGATTGATAATTTAAGTAGTTGTGTATGTTGAACGTTATTCAAATCAACGCTTTAAAGTTGCGTATCGTCAGAAGTTTTGTTATAATTATTAATTATTACGAAAAGGAAAGGAAATTATTTACTATGAAGAAAGAGAATAACAAAAAAAGTGCAAGCGCTTTGATCGGTGCGGCATTTCTTATGGCAACTTCGGCAATTGGACCTGGATTTCTGACACAAACTGGTAAATTTACAGATAGTCTGCATGGAAGCTTTGGATTTGTAATTTTAATCTCCGTGATCTTAGCAGCGATCGTGCAGTTAAATGTATGGAGAGTTCTGTGCGTATCTGGAATGCGTGGACAGGATGTGGCGAATAAGGTACTTCCTGGACTTGGATATGTGATCGCATTTTTAGTTGTAGCAGGTGGTCTTGTATTTAATATCGGTAACGTTGGTGGAGGTGCTTTAGGTTTTAATACACTTCTTGGAATTCCTACTACTGTTGGATATTTTATTGCGGGAGCAATTGCGATCATCGTATTTTTATCAAAGAATGCATTAAATGCTATGGATAACCTTACAAAGATCCTTGGTGGGATCATGATCCTTGTCATCTTTATTGTGATCCTGATCGTACAGCCGCCAGTTGGTATGGCAGCAAAAGAAACAATCATGCCAACAGCATCTATGGGAGATATTTTTCCAGCGATTCTTACATTACTTGGAGGAACAGTCGGTGGATATATTACATTTGCAGGTGCACATCGTCTGATCGATTCAGGAATCACTGGAAAAGAGAACTTAAAAGAGATCAATAAGAGTTCTGTTATGGGAATGGGAATTGCAACGATCGTACGTATCTTCTTATTCCTTGCAGTTTTAGGAGTGGTTGTAGCAACAGCAACTTCACCAGCTCATACATTAGATGCAGCGAACCCAACAGCGGATGCATTTTTACAGGGAGCAGGACAAATCGGTTATAGATTCTTTGGACTTGTGATCTTATGCGCAGCGGTCACATCCATCGTTGGATGTGCTTATACATCTGTGTCTTTCCTTAAGACATTCAGCAAAACGATTGAGAAGAATGAGAAATGGTTTATTGTAGGATTTATCGCGATTAGTACTGTATGTATGGCACTTGCTGGACAGCCAGCGGTATTATTAGTACTTGCAGGAGCATTAAATGGATTGATCTTACCGATCACATTAGGAGTTTGCCTGATCGCATCTCAGAAGAAATCTGTTATGGGAGAAGATTATCATCATCCAGTATTATTACTGGTTCTTGGAATCGTGGTAGTTGTTGTTTCAGGATATCTTGGAATTACATCATTAAGCAGCTTAAGTGCATTATTTGCATAAGCAAAATTGTCTGGATAAACAGATAAGTTTAAAACATAGAAGCACAGACTGACCGAAAGGAGTTATGTGAAAAAACATGGAAGAAGTAAAGATTAGTACTGCGGGAGATTCTGCCTTACTCATTGAATTTGGACAGGAAATTTCCACAGAGATCAATGCAAGGATCACAGCCTTTGTACATCTTTTAAAAGCGCAGCGTATCGAAGGTGTGCAGGATATGATCCCGGCATTTACCAGTCTCTTGATCAATTATGACCCGAGGGTGGTAAATTACAAAACATTAACAAAACGTCTACAGAAGTTACTAAAACTGGATGTTAATGAAGAGACATCGACATCCAGAGTTTTTGAAATCCCAGTATGTTATGGAGGAGAATACGGACCAGATATTGAAAATATCGCAAAAAATGCTGGTTTAACGGAAGAAGAGGTTATAAAGATTCATTCTTCCAAAGACTACTTGATCTACATGCTTGGATTTTTGCCAGGATTTTCATATCTTGGAGGACTTGATGAAAGAATTCATACACCAAGACTGGCGAACCCAAGAATCAGAATTCCGGCAGGAAGTGTTGGGATCGGTGGCTCTCAGACAGGAATTTATCCGCTTGATTCACCAGGAGGATGGCAGTTACTTGGTCTGACACCAGTAAAAACCTATGATCCAGAACGAGAGAATCCAATTCTTTTTGAAGCTGGAGATTATATCCGTTTTGTACCTGTTTCAGAAGAAGAGTATTTAAAGATCAAAGAACAGGTTGAAAATGGAACATATGAATGTATCATTCATACAAAGGAGGTGTAGATTATGGGAATTCGTGTATTAAAAGGCGGAATGATGACAACGGTGCAGGATCTTGGAAGAACAGGATACCAGAGTCAGGGATTTAGTGTATCCGGAGTTATGGATGTTCGTTCTTTTAAGATTGCAAATCTCCTGCTGGATAACCCGGAAAATGAAGCAGTTCTTGAATTTACCTTAATAGGACCAACACTTGAATTTACATCCGAGACGATCATTTCAATCACAGGTGGAGATTTCCGCCCGCAGATCAATGGAAAACCTGCCAAGATGTATACAGCAATTTATATGCATCGTGGAGATATTTTGACATTTGGCGGAGCAAGAACTGGAACAAGAGGATATATTGCATTTTCAAGTTATCTTGATGTGCCAGTAGTCATGGGAAGCCGTTCTACGAATATCAAATGTCAGATCGGTGGATATAAAGGCCGGAAACTAGAAGATGAAGATTATATTGCATTCAGGGCAAAGCGAAGATATCTGCCATATTATTTATCAAGGAGTCTGGATCTTGATGAATTTGATCAGGAAAAGATAACATTAAGAGTTGTCATGGGACCTCAGGAAAAGATGTTTACGAAAGAGGGCCGAGAAACATTTTTAAATTCAGAATATACAGTAACAAGTGAATTTGACCGCATGGGATGCCGATTAGAAGGACCATTTATCGCATATAAGACGACTTCAGACATCATATCTGACGGAATCGCCTTTGGATCTGTTCAGGTACCAAGTCATGGAAAACCGATCATCTTATTAGCAGACCGCCAGACAACGGGTGGATATGCGAAGATCGCGACAGTTGTTTCTGTAGATATTCCGAAACTTGTTCAAAGAAAAACAGAACAAAAAGTAAGATTTCAGGCAGTATCCGTAGAAGAAGCCCAGAAGCTGTTAGCAGATGAGATGAAAGAGCTGAATGACTTCAGAAGCCAGATTTATACACCTTGTAAAGAAGTATTAGATTGCAGACTCGTTGCAAAACGAATCAGCACACTATTTAAATAGAAAAGGAGAATGAAACGGTGAATTTAGATAAAATTGAGAAATTAGTAAAGATCATCGAGAATTCCTCTATGCTTGATTTCAGCATTCAGGAAGGCGATGTAAAGATCAAAATGAGCAGAAGAGGAAGTGTTGGAGCGCCTGCTGCACCGATGTCAGTTTCCACACAGGGTGTTGATACAGTAGAAAGTATTGATTCCGAAGATGAATCATACATCACATCTCCGATCGTAGGTACCTTTTATTCGGCTCCATCCCCAGATGCCAAGGCATTTGTGAAGGTTGGAGACAGAGTCAAGGCAGGACAGACTGTATGTATCCTTGAGGCGATGAAATTAATGAATGAGATCGAAAGTGATTATGACTGTGAGATTGAAGCTGTCTTAGCAAGCAACGAACAGAAAGTTGAATATGGACAGCCATTATTTAAAGTAAAAAAACTTGAAGACTAAAGGAGGCATTGTATGTTTCGAAGTATATTGATCGCGAACCGTGGTGAGATCGCAGTGCGCATTATTCGTGCTTGTCGTAATATGGGGATCAAGAGTATAGCGGTTTATTCAAAAGAAGATAAAGACAGTCTTCATGTACAATTAGCAGATCGAAGAGTATGTATCGGAGAAGGACCTGCAAAAAACAGCTACTTAAACATGGAACGTATCATTTCTGCAGCAAAGAATACGGACGCAGATGCGATCCATCCAGGGTTTGGTTTCTTATCTGAGAATGCTGATTTCGTTCGCTTATGTAAAGAAAATGGTATTGCATTTATCGGACCGAGTGCAGAAGTCATTGACAGCATGGGAAATAAATCAAACGCAAGAAAAACAATGATGGAAGCAGGAGTTCCAGTTGTTCCAGGAACCAAAGAACCTGTCTATGATGCAGCTACAGGGGAGAAATTAGCAGATGAGATCGGTTATCCAGTTATGATAAAAGCATCTTCAGGTGGTGGTGGAAAAGGAATGCGAGTTTCCAGATCCAAAGAAGATTTTGAATTCAATTTCAATACTGCTCAGAGAGAATCTGCCAATGCATTTGGTGATGATACGATGTACATTGAGAAATTCATCGAGAATCCAAGACATGTGGAGATTCAGATCATGGCAGATGGACATGGGAATGTCGTAGCCTTGGGAGAACGTGATTGTTCTGTTCAGAGAAACCACCAGAAACTGATCGAAGAATCACCATCCCCAGCAATCACGGAAAAGATCAGAAAATCTATGAATCACGATGCGATCCTTGCAGCGAAAGCAGTAGGGTATACCAATGCTGGAACCATAGAATTTATCCTTGATCCAAAAGGAACCTATTATTTCATGGAAATGAACACACGTATTCAGGTAGAACATGGGGTCACAGAGATGGTTACGGGAACAGATCTGATCATTGAACAGATCCGAGTGGCTATGGGAATGGAATTAAGTTTTACACAGGAAGATGTGGAGATCAATGGGCATGCGATCGAATGTCGTATCAATGCAGAGATTCCAGAGAAAAACTTTATGCCAAGTCCAGGTGTGATCAAACATTTGCATTTGCCAGCTGGAAATGGAGTTCGTGTAGATACCGCAATTTATACAGGGTACTGTATTCCATCCGAATACGATTCTATGATCGCGAAAGTTATCGTGCATGCACCAGACCGTGATGCGGCATTACAGAAAATGAGATCAGCTCTTGATGAGATGGTGATATTAGGAATCAATACAAACCTTGATTTCCAGTATCAGCTGATGAATAATCGTGAATTCTGTGAAGGAAAAGCGGATACAGGATTTATCGAGAGACTCTTGAAATTAGATTAAATTCGATAAAACGGAAGAAATGGAGGTATAAATTAAATGTACCAGATAGATTTAAATAGTGACCTTGGAGAAAGTTTTGGACGTTACACGATCGGAAATGATGATAAGATCATTCCATTGATCACATCAGCGAATGTTGCATGTGGTTATCATGCATCCGATCCAGTGGTTATGATGGAGACGATCCAGAGAGCAAAAGAAGCCGGGATCGCAGTTGGGGCCCATCCGGGACTTCCAGATCTGATGGGATTTGGACGAAGAAGCATGGCGATTTCCAACGAAGAAGCGAAAGCATATACACTATACCAGATCAGTGCGATAGGTGGAATGTGTAAAGCGGCCGGAGTGAAATTACAGCATGTAAAACCACATGGAGCATTATATAATATGGCGGCTAAGGATTATGATCTGTCTAAAGCAATCTGTGAAGCAATTTATGAATATGATAAAGACCTGATCGTTATGGGATTATCTGGAAGCGAGATGATCAAAGCAGCAAAAGACTGTGGTTTAAAGTCAGCCAGTGAAGTATTTGCAGACAGAGCTTATGAAGAAGATGGAACACTGGTGAATCGAAGAAAACCAGGAGCTATGATCGAAGATGAAGATGAAGCGATCAACCGAGTTATTCGTATGATAAACGAAGGAAAAGTGACTTCGATCACTGGAAAAGATATTGATATTAAGGCAGACTCAGTATGCGTTCACGGAGATGGAGAGAAAGCATTATTATTTGTGGAGAAGATCCGTAAGACATTCGTTGAGAATGAGATAGAAATCTGTCATTTATAATGGAGATATTTTTAAGATAATGAAGAAATGGTAGATGGATCTAGAGAAGAATTCATCTGCCATTTTTTCATTTCATAGCAATTTGTGACTCTATTGATGCCATGTCATTGAACTGTTGTTATCGAAAAGCAGTACTTGAACATTGGGATTATGTTGTTGGAAATGAGAAAGAGAAGTATAAGAAAGAAGGAGACAAATGCAAGATAAAGTAAGAGATTTAAGAAGTGCATTAAAACGCTTGAAACAAATGGAAGGGCAGTACATAGAAACTGATGTAGAAGTTGATCCAATGGCAGAACTTGCGGGAGTTTACCGCTATGTAGGTGCAGGTGGAACTGTAAAGCGCCCGACAAAAGAAGGTCCAGCGATGGTATTTAATAATGTCAAAGGACATAAAGATGCCAGAGTAGCCATCGGTGTATTAGCAAGCAGAAAGCGTGTGGCAGCGCTCTTGGACTGTAAACCAGAAGAATTAGGAAAGAAACTTTATCATAGCGTAGATAATCCGATCGCACCAGTGGAATATCAGGGAGATGCACCATGTCAGCAGGTCGTTCATAAAGTGGAAGATCCAGACTTTAATTTGTATGATCTGGTACCAGCACCAACCAACACACCAGATGATGCAGGCCCATATATTACATTGGGTATGTGCTATGCAACGCACCCAGACACAGGAGTTCATGATGTAACCATCCACAGATTATGCATTCAGGGAAAAGATGAACTTTCTATTTTCTTCACTCCTGGAGCAAGACACATCGGAGCAATGGCAGAACGTGCAGAAGAATTAGGACAGAAACTTCCAATTTCAATCAGTATCGGAGTGGATCCGGCGATCGAGATCGGTTCTTGTTTCGAGGCACCAACAACACCTCTGGGATACGATGAATTATCTGTAGCAGGTGCATTGAGAAATGAACCAGTAGAGCTTTGTAAATGCTTAACAGTTAACGAAATGGCAATTGCAAATGCCGAATATGTCATCGAAGGGGAAGTGATTCCAAATGTCCGAGTACAGGAAGACCAGAACAGCCACACAGGCTATGCAATGCCAGAATTTCCAGGATACACAGGACCTGCAAGTTCACAGTGCTGGCTGATCAAAGTCAAAGCGGTAACACACAGAGAAAATCCGATCATGCAGACATGCATCGGGCCAAGTGAAGAACATGTATCTATGGCTGGAATCCCAACAGAAGCAAGTATTTATGGAATGGTAGAAAAAGCGATGCCGGGACGTCTTCAGAATGTATACTGCGGCTCCGCAGGCGGTGGAAAATACATGGCAATCTTACAGTTTAAGAAACGAGAAGCCAGCGATGAAGGAAGACAAAGACAGGCAGCACTTCTTGCATTTTCAGCATTCAGTGAACTGAAGCATGTATTTTTGGTAGACGAAGACGTCGACTGTTTCGATATGAATGATGTATTATGGGCAATGAATACAAGATTCCAGGGAGATGCAGATATCATCACGATTCCAGGGGTAAGATGTCATCCACTGGATCCATCCAACGATCCAACATGTTCTTCAAGTATCAGAGATCATGGGATTGCATGCAAGACAATCTTTGACTGTACTGTTCCATATGATCAGAAAGAGCGATTCAAGAGAGCAAGATTTATGGAAGTTGATCCGGAACACTGGTTATCATAAAATACAGAATATAAATAGGAAAAGGAAATTTATTTGAATGAAGAAACGACTGATCATAGGAGCAACAGGGGCAAGTGGAATTCCAATCTTGATCCAGTGTCTAAAATTGGTGCAAGAGCAGAAGGATTTTGAATCTTATTTGGTTATGACAGATAGTGCCAAACTGACCTTGGAACATGAAACAAAAATGAAGGTGGAAGAGGTTGAAAAACTTGCTGATCATGTTCTGGATTCAAGAGAGATCGGTGCAGGACCAGCCAGTGGATCATTTCAGACGGAAGGGATGCTCATTGTCCCATGTAGTATGAAGACAATTGCAGGAATTCACAGTGGATATGCAGACAATCTGATACTTCGTGCAGCGGATGTAACGATCAAAGAGCAACGGCCATTGGTGCTTGCAGCAAGAGAGACACCACTGAGTGCGATTCATCTTAGAAATCTTCAGGAATTGGCAATGATTCCGAATGTGCGGATCATTCCACCAATGATGACTTTTTATCATATGCCAGAGAGCATAGAAGAAATGATGTATCATATTGCAGCAAAACTATTAGAACCATTTGGGATAGAAGCAAAAGAATATCGAAGATGGAGCGGATTGTAGAAAGAGAGGTTTCTATGAAAATATTATCATTTGGATCATTAAATATTGACTATGTATATAAAGTTTCTCATTTTGTGAAAAAAGGAGAAACATTGTCTGCAGAAGAGTTGAATGTATATACAGGCGGAAAAGGATTAAACCAGTCCATTGCACTTTCACGTGCAGGAATGGAAACATATCATGCAGGAGCGATTGGCATGGATGGACTATTTTTGTTAGATCAATTAAAAGAAGCAGGAGTAAATACAGATCTTGTTAAGATCCTTGAAGACGTAAGAACAGGAAATGCGATCATACAAAATGATGAAGAGGGCGATAACTGTATTATTCTATTTGGAGGAGCTAATCAGGCAATCAGTAAGGAACAAGTAGATGAAGTCTTTGAACATTTTAAAAACGAAGATTATTTACTGATCCAAAATGAGATCAATGAACTTCCATATATCGTAAAGAAAGCAAAAGAAACTGGAATGAAGATCATTTTAAATCCTTCTCCAATGAACGATAAGATAAAAGAACTCCCATTAAATCAGATTAATTATTTTCTTTTAAATGAAATAGAAGCAATGCAGATTCTTGATATGGAAGAACCAAAAGAAATTGATGGGAAATATATTAGTGGTCTGTTACATCAGAAATTCCCAGAAGCAACGATCGTATTAACTTTAGGAAGTGAAGGATCTGTATGTATATCTGGTGATGAATATGTGGAACAGTCAATTTATAAGGTAAAGACAGTCGATACAACGGCAGCAGGAGATACATATACCGGATATTTTATTGCAGGTATCTTAAATGGAAAAACGATCAAAGAAGCAATGGATACCGCATCCAAAGCATCAGCAATTGCAGTAAGCAGACAAGGGGCAGCCCCATCCATTCCATGTCTGGAAGAAGTAGAAGAATATAAAAATTAGAAGAAATGAAGGCAG
>OGOW01000572.1_pt1 | contig 41628 bp, 31 predicted proteins | sample 1552781 | NCBI WGS metagenome assembly OGOW01 (sample SAMEA2580145, study PRJEB22360) | human gut metagenome | biome: human gut; feature: human-associated habitat; material: faeces | place: Denmark | collected 2008/2010
CCTGTCCCAAACCCGGCTATGAACGCTCCCACTGCATATATCGCAGCCGCAAAGAGTGATATCTGTGCGTCCGACAGCCGCAGCTTATATGAAATAAAAGCTCCGAGCAACAATAATATTATCGAAACGACAACTGCAGCCGCTGCAATCTTTAACACCTGTATAATTTTGCCCACAAAAAACCTCCATATACTTTACTTCTAAAAGTATATGAAGGTTCTTTTAACGTCATAACAACAATCTGCGCTATTTTTCTTATGTAATACTATGCCTGCTTTTTATTCTTATGCGAAGGACGCTTCACAGGATGCTTTACAAGTGCCGCAAACGCTTCTGTCCTCGCTGCTAAATCATCAAGCTTCTTCGCTTTCCACTCCCAGTTAGGCGAACCGAGCGTTCCCGGAAGATTAAGCCTTGTCTTCGCTCCTAAATCACATACATCCTGATAAGGAAGTATTGCCATATAGCAGTCCTGTGAAAGAGTAAACGAAACCATTCTCCATGAAACCGGGCCATCAGGTATTCCCGCTTTGTCTAAGAATTTTCTTGTCCGGTTCTGCTCTTTTCTTGAAAGGCTCTTATACCAGCCATTTATCGTATCGTTGTCGTGTGTTCCTGTGTACAAAACAAGATTATGAGTATCTGTATATTCACCGTCAGCCACATCCTTCTCTGTAAAACAAAACTGTACGATTCTCATTCCCTTAAAGCCGTAATGGTCTCTTAACTCCAATACCTCAGGTCTTAAATCACCCAAATCCTCAACAATGATATTGATATCCGGCATCTCCTTGAATATTGTATCAAAAAGCTTATAACCCGGAGCGTAATTCCACTCTCCATCAACCGCAGTCTCACATTCTGCCGGAATTTTCCAATAGCTGTCGAATGCCCTGAAATGGTCTATTCTTATGATATCAAAGAGCTTACTGCTGTAATCAAGTCTATTTAACCAGAACCTAAAGCCATCTTTTTCCATATAGTCCCAGTCATATATTGGATTTCCCCATCTTTGACCTGTCGCACTGAAATAATCAGGTGGTACTCCTGCGATAAATGTCGGCTTTCCGTCAGCTCCGAGAAGGAAGTTCTCCTGACCTGACCACACATCAAGCGAATCTATTCCAACATATATCGGAATATCTCCCATAACCTTTATTCCTTTTTTGTTGGCATATTTTTTAAGCTCCATCCACTGCTTATAAAATTCATACTGGACGAACATTTCGTACTCGATGTCCTCCTTAAGCGGTGTGAGGTCATATTCGTGATCCTTTATCCAGTTCTGCTGCTTAATCGGCCACTCATTCCATGCCACAAGATTATTCTGCTTTTTTAATGTTAAGAATACAGCATAATTATATACCCATTCCATTTTTATGAATTTCCTGTACCCAGCATCAGGCTTAAATTTCTCAAAAGCTTTTCTAAGATACTTTCCCTTAAAAGCCCTGACAGCCTGATAGTCAATATGTGACGCATTAGCGTGAAAATCAGGTACTCTCTTTAAAAGCCCCTCCTCGCACAGCTTATCAAGACTTATATAAATCTCATCCCCGGCACATGAAGAATATGGCTGATACGGCGAATTGCCATATCCAAGGGGATTTAACGGAAGCATCTGCCATATAGCTGCCTTTGCCTCCTTAAGCAAATCAACAAAATGATAACTTTCCTTTCCAAAATCACCTATACCATGTCTTCCCGGAAGGGAAGCAACAGGCATAAGCATACCTACCTGTCTCATAATCTGCCTCCTTATCATACTTCGGATGTATCCCGGAATATTGTGCACAGCATAGCTTATGCATATCCGGAACCATTCTGTTTTAACTCTATTTAAGAATACATATCGACTGTGACGGCATCACAAGAATACCGTCCTTTAATGTAATCTTCTCATTATTAAGTGTAAGATACCCACGGATTCCCATATCCGAAAGCACTGTTCCTGCAATATTGACACTTATCTCATCATCTGATGTATTATATACGATTCCTATTGTGCTTCCATTATAACTCTTTGTTATAGCTGCCTGATTTCCGTCACACAGACTGTCCACAAGCTCTATAACTCCTCTTGCAATCTCAGGGTTCTCATTTCTTAGCCTCAGTGCCCTCTTATAATAATTAAGTATTGAATTCTTATCCTTAAGCTGTTTATCTACAGCTTCAAATGCCGATGTAATTCCTTCATCAGCATCGGAAGGACCTGCTGTCATTCCTTTTACAGATGCATCCGATGACCATATCATAGGAAGTCTCTTGTTCTCATCCTTAGACCCTAAGCTTGCCATTCCTATCTCCTCACCATAATAGACAAACGGACTTCCGTTCATCATCATGAGAAGACCTCCTGCCATCTTGATATCATTCTCATCATTCATAAGAGCATTGGAAACTCTTCCCATGTCATGGTTAGTCAGAAACGGCGCATCAATATAATCAGGATTAATCTGTGAGAATTCATTCTGGTATCTCACCATTGCGCCGACTAATGCCGCCGCCTTGAGTGCTCCTCTGGCAGTCTTTATAAGCTTTCCCTCATTATTTCCCGCATCGAAATTGAACATGCTAGGTGTCATGCTCGCATAATAGTCCCTTACGGTGCTGAAACCTGCCCATACCTCAGACACCATATAGAAATCAGGATTCTTTTCACGGCAGTGTTCATACAATCCGTTCAGAACCTGCTCATTGAACTCCGGCTGATTCTCCTCAAAGTGCATTGCTGCGTCCATTCTGAAACCGTCCACTCCCATATCAAGCCAGAAATCGGCAGTATTGTACAGCTCCTCTATCAAAGGCTCACACGCCAGATTCAGATCCGGCATCTCCGACCAGAAGGAGCCCTCATAGAACCAGTCCGTGCCGCTCACCCTGTAATAGGTATCACTGACCTTCTCTCTGGAGAAGTGGTAGTACTCCACATAAGGACATTCTGCCGCCTCCGGCTCCTTATCCTTGTCAAGCGTTCTAAGATATGAGCATGCATCAATAAACCATTTATGGCTTGAGGAGGTGTGGTTAATTACCATATCGATAACCACATTTATGCCTCTCTTATGAGCCTCACCGACAAGATTCTTAAAATCGTCAATCGTTCCATACTTAGGATCAATTTCACAATAGTTCTTCACATCATACTTGTGGTATGTGTCCGACGGCATTATCGGCATAAGCCATATACCATTAAACCCCATATCCTGTATGTAGTCAAGCTTCTGTGTGACACCGTTCAAATCGCCTGTTCCATCACCGTCCGAATCATAAAATGAATAGACAAATATCTCATAATAATTCCTATAATTGTCATCGACAATGTTCAGCTTCTGCTCATACTTATAGCCATTATTACTGCACGCTGCAAGGCATCCCATGCATAGAATCAATACAAGCATAAGACTAAGAAAGCGCCAGCCGAATCTGCAATTAATCCTGCTCTTTTTTTCCACTTCAAACCTCTTCTTCTATTCAAAATATTCCTATATCCCAAATCCAGCTCAGCTGATTTGACAGAACCACCGTTTTATTATAACTCTCTGCACCCATCAATTGAGCTCTATCAAAAGAAAAAAGCTGCGGCACTAAGCATTAAATCATATTTCTTAGTGCCACAGCCAAAACTTAACCCTTTACAGCTCCTCCGGTTACACCTTCTACATAATACTTCTGTAAGCACAGGAACAATACCGTTACAGGAATCGCTACAAGCACACCGCCTGCACAGAATCTTGTGAAATATCCCTGGAAATCATTTGTCCATACCCAGCGCTGCATGGCAACCGCAACATTGTAGCCGTTGTCATTACCGAATGCAACATAGGAAGCAAATACATAATCGCACCATGGAGCCATGAATGCTGTGAGTGCTGTGTAGATAATCATCGGCTTGGAAAGCGGAATAATCATCTTCACAAATATCTGTGCTCTTGTCGCACCGTCAATTCTTGCCGCCTCATCGAGAGACTTAGGAATCGTATCAAAGTAGCCCTTACATACATAGTAGCCCATTCCGGAGCTTGCAACCGAGATAAGTATGAGTCCCGGAACAGCTCCTGCCTGTGTAAGACCGAACTGCTTTAACAGGAAGTAGAGACATATCATGGTGAGGAAGCCCGGGAACATTCCAAGGATTAACCAGAATCTCATGAGTAACTCTCTGCCCTTAAAACGCATTCTTGAGAGCGCGTAGCTCACACAGAGAACGAATGCTGTCTGACCTATTGATACAAAAAGAGCAATTATAAGTGTATTTCCATACCATTTCAAGAACTTCGTCTCACCGCTGAACAAGAACTTATAGGAGTCCAGTGAGAACTTCTTCGGAAGAAGGTAATCAACCATTCCGCCAAGCTCCGTAATGTATGAACGGAAGCTCTGTAGCACCAGACATACAAACGGGAACAGCCATATTATACTTATAAGGACCAATACTACATAAGCAATTGTATTGCTTACTTTCTTGCGCGTACGCATATTATGTTGTTTAGCCATTATTGGAATCCCTCCTCGTCCTTAACTGATGGAAGCATATTATATACAACCAATGATACAACAGCAGTTACCACGAATACCATGATACCGATAACAGCCGCCATCTTGTAGTTAGTATCTTCGACAGTCATCTTATAGAGCCACGTTACAAGCAGATCGGTGTAACCTGCACCGCCCGAAAGTGAAAGTGACTGCGGCTTTCCCTGATTGAGCAGGAAAATAATGTTGAAGTTATTTAAGTTGCCCGTAAACGATGTGAGCAGATAAGGTCCTGTCACGAAAAGCATATACGGAAGTGTAATCTTCCTGAAGGTCTGGAACGCATTGGCACCGTCAATCTTGGCACTCTCGTAAAGCTCCTCAGGTATATTCATAAGAAGTCCTGTCGTGATGAGCATTACATAAGGAATACCCACCCAGAGGTTAACCAGAAGAATTGTAATCTTGGCAAGTGTAGCATTCGTCCAGAACGGAATAGGCTGGCTTATCCACCCCCACTTCAGGAGATACATATTCACAAGTCCGTCATTTGCGAACATCTTTCCCACATAGAGCAGCGAGATGAACTGCGGAATGGCAATCGTCATAACAAGGATTGTTCTCCACAGCTTCTTGAACTTAATGCCCTTCTTGTTGATGAGGATGGCAACCGCCATGCCGAGGAAATAGTTCAAAAATGTTGCAAAAAATGCCCATATAAGTGTCCATGAAAGAACCGTCCCGAAGGTCTTTCCAAAGCCGCCGGTTCCGATAGAGAACAGGTTCTTAAAGTTCGTAAGTCCAACCCATGTGAACAGATTAGTCGGTGACTGATGTGTAGCATCGTAGTTAGTGAATGCTATACAAATCATAAAAATAATAGGAAGAAGCACAAACATGAACACACCAAGCACCGGCAGAGCGAGGAGTGTCTTGTCGAAATGCTCATCAAAAAGTGTTGCAATATCGTCCTTGTTCGAAGGAAGTATAAGCTTATTCTGGTTATTCTTGTTATCCATTATGTTGAGCCGCCACACGAAGATGAATGCAAAGATAACAAATATGCTCAGAATACTATATAACAGGATAAGGAAGCTGTTATCTCCATATGTATACACATAGCTAGCATCATATCCTCCGACCTTTGTTCCGAGTGTTCCTATGTCCTTAAGATATCCTGCCCCGAAGAACACCATATATAGGATAAAAAGAATCTCCGAACCCAAAAACGCAATTCCTCTTACCCACTGCTTTCTGGTAAGTTGACCAAAGCCCATAATCAAAAAGGAAACTCTGGTTTTCCAGTCGCCCTTCGCAAAGGTGGTTCCAATATCCTTTATATCGGCTCCAACCGCCTTAATTGCTCCGGAGACCTTTCCTTTCTTTTTTTGATCAGCCATGTCTGCAATTACCTCCTCAATTCTGGTTTATTACTGCGGTCATTCACGCAGAGCGGACGGCACTCATGTGCCTGTCATAAAGCACTGTTACAATCATTCCATCCGTGCTGCCTCCTCTGCACAAATGACCTCTCTTATTAAAAGTGCGGGGGGAAACTAATTCCCCCCGGCTTCAGATTAAATTCATTAGAATTATTTACTGGGCATAGGACTGCTGACGAGCCTGGAAGTCCTCAAGAACCTTCATAAGTTCATCATCGCTCATATTGTCATACTTATCTGCAATTATATCATCACCAAGTGATATAGCATCGTTCCAGTAATCTGTAGGATACTGACCCTGTGGAATTGTGTAAACAAGCTGCTCTGCAAGTGCTGATAAAGCTGCATCTGCCTTAACTGCATCGCTCTGCTGTGCTACGAGGTTAGATGGTCCCCATGCAACCGCATTGAAACGTGCAAGCTGTGTCTCTTCGTTAGATAAATACTCAGCGAGTGCGAGACATACAAGCTGCTTGCCCTGCTCTGTCTGAGGCTTAACACCGAGAAGCTTAAAGCCGCCGAAGCCGCTCATCTGATAGCTCTGTCCGTCAACAGTGAAGCTTGGCAGCTTAGAACATGCATAATTGTCACCGAACACTGCCTTAGCTGCATCTGCATCCCATGCACCATCTACGATAGCTGCAAGGTTAGTTGTCTTATCAATAGATGAACCATTCTGGAATGAAGGAGACTTAGCAAGGTTAATCAAAGCCTTAAATGCTGCAACGCCTTCCTTGCTTGCGTATGTAATATCAGAGCCTACGAATGCACCTGATTCATCGGTTGTATACTCAAGCTTACAGCCTGTAGCGAAGAAGAATGCTGTCTGATACCAGCCAGAGTTAATCTCCATGTAGATGTTCTTGCCAGCCTTCTCGCAGTCAGCTACGATAGCATCAAGATTTGTAGGATCTGTAACCACGCTCTTATCATAATATAAGAAATATCCATTATCTGATGTGATAGGGAAAGCATATACTGTGTTACCAACCTTAGAAGCACCTACGGCACCTGCATCATTGCTGGTTGAAACGAAGTTCTCATAATATCCTGTAAGCGGCATAAGCGCACCTGCTGCAACAAGACGTGCCAACTGATCCTGTGCGAAACCGAAGATATCAGCTCCTGCCTGAACATCCGTTACCATATTGCCGGCTGCATCGCCCTCACCTGTTGCCTGAATCTCTACTGTGTAGCCTGCCATATCAGGGTTAGCCTTGAAGAATTCATCACATCTTGCCTGTGTGAAATCAACAACCTTATCTGCTACCCAGATCTTAATTGTGCCTGAGCCATAATCTGCAAGTGTCGGTCTGTCTGCTGCGGCAGTCTTAGTTGTCTCTGTCTCACCCTCTGTTGATGTTGATGAAGAAGGTGCTGTTGTTGGTGTTGTTGGTGTTGTCTCACCATTACCTGCATTGTTGCTCTTGCTGCACGCTGTAAGTGATGTAAATGCCATCGCCGTTACAAGTGCGACCGATAAAGCCTTTTTGAACTTTCTCATAATAAATTCCTCTCTTTCTTTTTTCCTCCGAGTTTCGTAACTTAAACATTCTAAAACTTCATCTACGAAACTTTCGAAAGCTTATGTTATGATAATACTCCGTACTTTTATAAAAGTCAATAGTACTTTTGTGCATTTTGCATATTTTTTCATGCTTTTGCCATTTATTTTGGATATTTTGATGTTGTTATTTACATTAGAGTAAAAATGTGCTATCATTTTCGTATAATTTTAATTATATATTTTCGAAAACTTATATAAAAACAGCAAGAAAGAAAGAGGATATATGGTAACTATAAAGGACATTGCCGAACGTCTCGGCATTTCAATAAGTACAGTCTCAAAAGGACTTCATGGTGCCAGCGACATAAGTGAAGAAATGCGCCAGCAGGTTCTTGACACAGCCATCGAGATGGGCTATGTCATAAAAGAGAAAAAGACTGTTGTAAAACAGAAGGTATGTATTATAGTAGAGAACATGGAATATGCCAATATCAACCAGTTCGGCTATGAACTGATTGCAGGTTTCAGGCTCGTTGCAAGTGAAGCCCAGTTTGAAGTTGATATAGTTCCTATCGACCAGTATTTCCAGACCTGGCAGACATATGACAGCCTCATGAAGCAGAATGGCTATTCAGGCGCTTTTTTTCTTGGGCTTGAACTCAATGAAGCATATATGAAGCAGCTTGAGAAGACTACAATCCCTACTGTTCTCTTCGACAACTATATTTCCAATGAGCATATTGCATATGTGGGAACGGATATTCATGTCGGTTTTTCGACGCTCATACGTTACCTTAAAGAAAACGGCCACGAAAAGATAGCCTTTCTAAACGGTTCAAAGAACAGCTACATATCTGCGCTCAGATACCAAGGCTTCATACAAGCAATGAACGAAGCTGAGCTTGACCTTGATATGCAGCTTATCGGACATACTGTCTACTACCCTGACGAGACAGTGTCAGATTTTGTCAAATCATTCACAGATAAAGGTGCAACAGCAATCATGTGTGCAAGCGACCTGATTGCTGCAAGAACAATAAACGAACTTCATAAGCTTGGGCTCCGTGTTCCGGAGGATGTCAGTGTAACAGGCTTTGATGACCTTCCCGTAGCAAAATATCTTGCACCTCCTTTAACCACCATAAGGCAGGAGCGGTTTGCTCTCGGCAAATCAGCATTTGCTCTTCTAAAAGATTTAATGTCGGGACTTCCTGTGAGCACAATGCTTCTCCACTCAACAGTTGTGTTGCGTGAATCTGTAGGAAAGGCTCCGGCTGACAATAATTAAAACCAGATAACTGCGCTGCTTTTTTTCCGAATTGTTATGTGTTTTTGTCAATGTGCTCTTTATATAGCTTCGCAATTATCTGCATAACTCTCTAAAAAAGGAATGACTAACATGCTATTTGAGAAACAACTCAATTTATCATGTTATTCATTCCTTTTAAAATAACTTATTTATTATTGTCTATTAAATCCGCTTATTCATATGCCTTTAACGCAGGAAGCGCATTTCCTTCATAATCAAATAGAGCCTGATTAGCCCACTCATTCCCGCATGGCTCCTTCACTCCGAGATATTGAATAGAGGCGCTCGTTGCCCATCCTGAACCGACAACCGGAATCCACGCAGGCTCCCAATAGTAAAAGCCTATGCATGAAGCGCATTTTTGCACCATTGCAACGAATTCCTGCATATACTTAAGCTGCCCTTCGGGGCTTATGTCATAATTGAGATTTTGAAGAATTGCTGTATTCTTCGCTGCCATGCCTTTTCTTGCGTTGGCTCTCAGCTTTTCTTTAATGGCATAATCCTGCACTGTATAAGGCATTGCAGTCTCCACAACACATACTTCTTTGCCGTATTTTTCAGTAATTCTGTCAATATTCTCTTTCAAAGTGCCAAGACCGTATGATTTTTTATAAGGAAAATATGAAATTCCTATAATGTCGTAATCAAGTTTTTTGCCATATTCGTCAAGAAATGCCGTATATACTTCGTGTTCCGGCTCTGCCGCAGTATGAAGCACAACCTTTGCTTTTGGTGCACCGTAGCGTATTCCCGATATAGCTGCCTCTAAAAGCCTGCAAGCTGCTTCGTACTCTGGGAATCTTCCTTCCGGCCAGAGAATTCCGTTCGATATCTCATTGCCCGGCTGAACCATATCCGGCGAAACACCTGCTGCCGCAAGATACTCAAGCACTGACACTGTATATCTTTTCACTGCTTCACAAAGCTTGTCAAGCTTATAGCTTCTCCATGCTTTAGGCTTAATCTGCCTGCCTGTGTCAGCCCAGAAATCACTATAATGAAAATCAAGCAAGAAGCTCATTCCGGCAGCCTTACATCTTCTGGCAGTCTCAATGACAGTCACAAGGTCGTCACTTCCGCCGCCGTATGCCACTCCATCAATGTCGAAGGGACTGTTCCACAACCTCAGTCTCACACTGTTGACTCCATGTGAAGCTAAGATTTCTTCAAGCTTTCTTTCAGCTCCATTGTCATAATATTTGGTTTTAAGTTTTTCAAGTTCAAGTAAGGTAGATATATCTACTCCCTTAATCATAGAATTTCTCCATCCCTGCTAAAATGTTACTCTTCACTGCTGACCAAGACAATAATTTATGAACTGCTGCGCTGTTCGTCCTGAGATTCCGCCATGGCTTAGTTCCCACTTATTAGCTTCGGCACATAGCTGCTCGTCCGTCATGTTGACTCCGTTTTTCCTCGCAAGCTCAATAACTATATTGAAATATTCCTTCTGGCTTGGCTTGGAATAGTTGATTGTGACACCGAATCTGTTCACAAGAGACAATTTCTCCTGCATCGTATCCGAGCGATGCATTCCATTGTCATTTTGAACATCATCCCTGTCATTCCAGGTCTCTTTTATGAGATGACGTCTGTTTGATGTAGCATATATGAGAATATTATCCGGCTTTGTCTCGACTCCGCCCTCAATCACTGCCTTTAAGAACTTATATTCTATCTCAAATTCTTCAAAAGATAAGTCATCCATGTAAATGATAAATTTATAATTTCTGTTCTTAATTGATGCGATGACATTCGATAAATCCTTGAACTGGTGCTTATAAATCTCTATCATTCTAAGACCCTGGTCATAGAATTCATTCACTATAGCCTTGATGCTTGTTGATTTACCGGTTCCGCTGTCGCCGAATAGAAGAACATTGTTCGCTTTCTTCCCTTCAACAAAAGCTCTCGTATTATCCACAAGCTTTTTCTTCTGAATCTCATATCCTACAAGGTCATTTAACATAACCTTCTCCATATTATTGATAGGCTGAAAATTAATTTTTCCATCCTGGTCGGAGGAAAAGCGGAATGCCTTATTGAGTCCGAACATTCCAACACCGTAAGCCTTATAAAAGCCTGTGACAAGATCAAAAATATCATCGGCATCCTTAGCTTCTCCAAGCTTAAGAGACAGATTCCTTACTTTCTCGCTCACATTCTTGTTATACATCAGCTCCGGCTTCCCTATTGCCTTGTAATTCTCTAAGATGCCAAAGCTGTCTATGCCAAGTCTTTCTTCAAGCCACGAAAAATCATAGTGAAACAGATCATAGAATGCTTTGAAATCATTCTTTGCAAAATAATTAGCACTGCCATCCTTAGCACCGACCTTCTCACATGTGATGCTGAAAGGATTCTCATCCGTTATGAGAAGAAATGTAAGATAGTTGTGCCATAGATTATTGTCAAAACCATACGAAGTTGCCAGCACAAGCAGTCTCTTTACCTGTCTATATGCCTCTATGACAAGCTCATCCTTAGGTACATCTGCGTCCTTTGCCTTCTTTGAAACTTCACACAGCTTCATAAGTATTGAATCAGCAGGCATATCTCCGTACATTATCAGTTTAGATACAATATTTTCCATATTTATCCTCTATTCTGAGAGGCTTGTAAAAACAGCTCTCTTTTTGTGTATAGATAATCTTTTAATCAGCTCCTGTACATCTAACTTTATATACTGTATATCACAGGCTATATATCAAGCTTCTTAACGCATGCAAGTGCAACAGCACCCGGTCCTATATGACAGGATACGCTGAGTGAAAGCGGGTTCATGACTATATCATGCTCCGGATAAAGCTCTTTTACTTCATCATAAAAAAGCTTTCCTTCATCAGGCTCTCCCGAATATGCTATCTCAATATACATATTCTCGCCCTTCTCAGAGCTTCCAAAGCGCTTTTTGCAGTCATCCTGTATCGCATTAATCATAGTCTGCTTAGCCTGCTTTAATGTGCGGCACTTTGAAAATGCATCCAGCTTCTCACCATGAATCTGAAGCACAGGCTTAAGCTTTAAAAGAGTTCCCAGTGCAGCAGCTGCCGGTGTTATTCTTCCGCCCTTCTTCAGATAATACAGTGTTTGGAGAGTTATATATATGCTCGACTCAAATCTTGTCTGCTCAAGCTTTTCCTTTATCTGCGCTGCGCTATAGCCCTTGTCAGCCATCGCCATCGCATCTAAAACAGACTGTCTTTGCGTAACCGAAATTCTCTGGTTGTTTACAACCTGAACCTTGCCATCATAGTCATCCGATAACATAATAGCTGTCTGGCATGAGCTGCTAAGTCCGCTTGACATCGGGATATGAACAACCTCATCGTATTCTTCTAAAAGCTTATCCCACAGATCTGTCACATCACCCGGAGACGGCTGTGAGGTAGATATCTTGGCATCCTCTCCTAATGCTTTATAGAACTGTTCCTGTGTCAAATCAATATCTTCATAATACAACTTATCATTTATATAAAACGGCATCGGCAGCACCGATATTCCAAACTTCTTTGCGTCAGCCTGCGTTATTCCGCTGTTACTGTCCGTAACTATAGCAACCTTACTCACATTAATCCTCCATTTCAGCGTGTATTATATGCCATAAAATATCTCAACAATTATTCTTGACAATAATAATGCTTTTTATCGTTTTTCAACCACTTCACCCTGTTTTTTGTATATGCTGTTCTCTGCGACATAGCCTCTAACCGATGACAGTGGGTAAATATTGCTTCTGCGGCCTATAACCGTTCCCGGATTAAGAACGCAGCCGCAACCGACTTCTACATTATCTCCTAGCATTGCTCCGAACTTTTTAAGTCCTGTCTCTAAGACATCGCCATTACATTTTACTTTGACAAGCGCCTTATCGGACTTTACATTAGATGTTATCGAGCCTGCTCCCATATGTGACTTATACCCTAGAATCGAATCACCGACATAGTTATAATGAGGCACCTGCACTTTGTTAAAAAGAACAACATTCTTAAGCTCTGTTGAATTGCCAACGACAGCGCCCTCGCCCACAATAGCATTCCCTCTGATAAACGCACAATGCCGTATTTCTGAGTTCTTTCCTATAATACAAGGTCCGTTAATGTACGCTGTAGGTGCCACCGCAGCACTCTTTGCTATCCATACGTTCTCAGAAACCTCATCATATTCAGTCTTATCAAGCGTTCTTCCAAGCTCCTTGATAAAATCACCAATAAGCGGCAGCGCCTGCCATGGATATTCAAGTCCAACGAACAGCTTAGCTGCAATCGTCTCATCAAGATTGTATAATCTGTCTATCTTCAACTCATCTGACATAATACTCCTCATTTCCGTGTTAAACCAAAACAGAACCTGATTTTATACTATCTGCTTCGCACAAATCAATTATAATACTCATCCGGTAAAAATCTTATAACCTATCTAAGTATATTATCACATCAGCTAATCTAAAACAATCTGTTTTTATCTTGGCATTTTGCCATATCATAAAATATCATGAACAAAGCTGTTCAATAATCCTCAGTTCATAAATACACAGGCATATTGACTTTTTTGCTCATTATATCATGATTCGCACCTTCGGTGCTTACCGTTGCTTCGCAACTATCATGATCCACTTCGCCGTTCGCCAAAAGTGAGCAAGCTCCCTATGGCTCTCTTGCGCTCATTATATCGTGAGCACAGCTCACTCAATAATTTCATTGCTCGTTAATCATGCAAGCATGTTAACCCGCCTGCATTAATTATATCTTGTACTTATTTGTAAAAGGCTGCTGCGCTGTCAAAGTAAGGTCTTAACATGTACTGGTTACTTACTTGTTTTACGGCAAGTGTTCTTCTGGCAACAAACCCTTCAAGCTTATCTAAGTATTCCTGACATGATATGCTTGCATCAGCAACACCTGTAAGCCCCTTCTCCCAGCTTGCCGTGAGAGTCGGGTCTAAAAGATATTTTATTGAAGCTGCGACAACATCATATATTATCTCACCTAACAGTGTAGGAGTGATAATCTGCGTCTTGTTATTAAGCTTTATATAGCCTTTGTCAATAAGCTTTTTTAAAATTTCTGCTCTTGTCGCACTTGTTCCTATTCCGCTTCCCTTTATCTGCGCTCGTAGCTCCTCATCCTCAATGAGCTGTCCCGCATTCTCCATTGCAAGTATTATTGAACCGGAATTATACCTTTTAGGTGCCGATGTCTTTCCTTCCTTTACAAAAAATTCGTTAACCGGAACCATATCCCCTTTTTTTAACTTCTGCAAAAGCTCAAGCATAGCTGCATCGCATTTCACATCCTCAGTCTCATCATCATTTGCTTTACCTGTCTTATTCTGCGAAGCAGGCACTCCTGCCACCTTGTAGTAGCCCTCGGATATAAGCACTTTGAAGCTTGAAAAAAGGCTTTCTGTATCTTTTTTCATAACTATTGCAACCTTCTGATATACAGCCGGAGGGTAAAATATCGCAAGAAATCTTTTTACAATGGTTTCATAGACCTTCGCAGCCATAGCTGACAGACCTCGCACTGCACCTGTCTGCCCTGTAGGAATAATCGCATAATGGTCTGTAATCTGCTTATCATTCGTATACTTTGTCTTTGCTATGCTTTTATAGCTGTCATTTGATAGTATCTCGGCAGCAAATCCCGCCGCAGGTTCATAATTCTTAAGCCCGCCTATATTCTTATGTATTTCCTTGGCTACAGCCGTCGATAACACTCTCGCATCAGTTCGCGGATAAGTCACAAGCTTCTTCTCATACAGCTCCTGGGTTATCTTAAGCGTCTCATCGGGGCTTATCTTAAAGAGCCTTGAACATTCATTCTGCAGCTCGGCAAGGTTGAACAACAAAGGAGCACTCTTATTCTCCTTCTTCTTTTCAAGTCCGGTAATGACAGCCTCTGACGGAGGAACCAGGCTTAGATTTCTGGCATTGTCGGGCATCTTCATCCCTGACATAAGCTCTATCAGAGCTTTCGCATCCTCCTCTTTGTTAAAGCCGTTCTCCTTGTAAAGCTTGGGTGACGCAAAATATTCTGAACCTTCAACCGCTCTCCACTCCGCTTCAAATGAGCTGTTTCCAAGGCTGCATTTTGCTAACACTCTGTAAAAAGGAGTCTCGACAAACTGTCTTATCTCACGCTCACGTCTTACAATCATTCCCTGCACACATGTCATAACGCGTCCGACAGCAATCACTGTATTTTTCTGAAGCTTCAGATAGTTAGAGATTATATTTCCGTATTTTAAAGTGAGCACGCGCGAAAAATTGATTCCCATAAGGTAGTCTTCCTTTGCACGCAGATACGCTGCATCGGCAAGGCTGTCATACTCTGACAAATCCTTCGCTTCCCTGATTCCTCTAAGAATCTCCTCCTCTGTCTGTGAATCTATCCAGACACGTCTTCTGTTTTTTCCTTCTACATGCGCTTCCTGCTCCACAAGACGATATATGTATTCTCCTTCACGTCCTGAGTCGGTACATACATATATAGTATCTATGTCAGGACGATTAAGGAGTCCTGATACAATGTCAAACTGCTTTTTTACTCCTTCAATGACCTCATATTTCCACTCGGTCGGAATAAATGGCAGTGTATCAAGACTCCATCTTTTTAGCGCCGGGTCATAGCACTCAGGATAGCTCATCGTGACAAGATGTCCTACACACCATGTCACGACAGATTCCTCAGATTCTACATAACCGTCACGGCGCACCGTATTATATTTTAATGCCTTGGCAAATTCCTGTGCCACACTAGGCTTCTCAGCTATAAATAAAGACTTACCCATTCATATACTCCCATAAAATTATACCAAAACCAGAGCTTTCTTCTACATTCTGTCAGACTACTTAGACTCGTCAATCGTCTGCCCATAAGCCGGTATGAAATGGTCAACAAAGAACTGAACCTCCGGCAGCTTCATGTCGAGCACTGATTCTAAGGTTGTCTCCTCTGCCTTGCAAAAATCCTGATTTCCCATTGAGCGCTCCTCGATACATTTTATGAGAGCCGACAGCTTATCAGCAGCTTTTACATACAGCCACATCACTGCTTCCTTCTCTGTATCCTGCATTAAAGGCTCATAATACGGACGCATTTCGTTCGGAAGTCCATCTAAAAGCTCATCCTTTGCCACACTCTCGACTTCCTTGTACGCATTGCGTATAAGCGGATTATAATACTTTACGGGAGTAGGCATATCTCCTGTGATAATCTCTGTTGCATCATGATACATTCCCATAAGCGCAAGCCTGTCAGGATTCAGACTGCCGCCATAATATACGTTGTTAATCACGCCGAGCGCATGCGCAATCATAGCAACATCCATGCTGTGCTCACATATATTTTCCGTTCTGGTATTTCTCATAAGTCCCCAGCGGTTTATATATTTCATTCTGCCCATAAGTGCAAAAAACTGATTTTCTCTCATCTTCACATACCTTTATCTTCCATCAAAATAATCCCATGGTCAAAAGCTCAAGAGACATTCGTAAAAATCCGCCTCATAGGGTTTCTCAGCTCCTGACCCACAAATATCCGCATTCCGGATATACAATTATTCACCAAAGACTTCTCTGGCTGCCGCAACAGTGTCCATGGCATCCTTTGCATAGTAATCGGCACCAATCTGCTTGGCATATTCCGGGGTCAGGACTGCACCGCCAACGACAACCTTACAATCAACATTATTTTCCCTAAGCAGCTTGATCGTGTTTTCCATGCTCACAAGAGTTGTCGTCATAAGTGCCGACAGGCCGACAAGCTTTGCCTTGTGCTCTATTGCCGCATTCACAACTGTCATGTAGTCAACATCCTTGCCAAGGTCAATAACCGTGTAGCCGTAATTTTCCAGAATGACCTTCACGATATTCTTTCCAATATCGTGTACATCGCCCTTGACCGTAGCCATCACAATTTTGCCCTTGCTTACAGGTGTCTTGTTATCTGCTGCGAGCTTCTTTTTTATAACCTCAAATGAAGCCTGAGTCACTTCTGCGGCAAGAATAAGCTGTGGAAGGAACACTTTGCCCTTCTCAAAATTCTTGCCGATTCTGTCAAGTGCCGGTATAAGTGTTCCATTAATTATCTCTAACGGTTCCATATGTTCAAGCATCTGCTCCGTAAGTCTTGCACCATCATTTTTCAGCCCGTTCTCTACTGCGTATGCAAGTGTACCCTTCTCAGAGCCTTGAATATTCTCAGCACCTGCTGCATTTTTTGCACTGCTTTCTGCCTTGCCTGCTTTTGCCGGAACATAGCCATTATATGACTGTATATAATCCATTGAGTTTCTGTCTATTCCGGTGAGAAGCCTGTAAGCGCGCACTGCTCCTGTCATAGATACAACATTCGGATTGATAATCGGAAGTGTCAGTCCATATGTAAGAGCCATCGCAAGGAAATTCTGGTTTACAAGCTCTCTGTACGGAAGTCCGAAGGATATGTTGGAAACTCCGAGCACTGTATTAAGTCCAAGCTCATAGTGTACTGTATGAAGTGCATTCAAGGTTTCCATCACTCCGTCCTGCTCTGCCGAGGCTGTAAGAGTAAGACAGTCGATAAATACATTCTCCTTAGGTATGCCAAGTAAGAGTGCCCTGTCAAGAATCTTCTTTGCTATGGCGACACGCTCAGGAGCTGTCTTAGGTATTCCATTCTCATCAAGTGTGAGTCCGACAACACATGCTCCGTATTTTTTTACAAGCGGAAGTACATTATTAAGAGAGTTCTCCTCACCATTCACCGAATTCACTATAGGCTTTCCGCTGTATACCCTGAGTCCTGCCTCTAAGACTTCCGGTATTGTACTGTCAATCTGAAGAGGTACATCACATACCGATTGAATGGCTCTTATTGCATCGACCATCATGCTCTTTTCATCTATCTCAGGAAGTCCGACATTCACATCGAGTATCTCTGCACCGCCATCTATCTGCTCTAATGCCTGATTCATGATATAGTCAAGATTATGCTCCTTGAGCGCCTGCTTGAACTGTTTCTTGCCTGTAGGATTGATTCTCTCGCCGATTATTCTTGGCTGGTTAATCACAACCGTACTGCTTGCGGAGCATACTGCCGAAGGGATAACATTCTCTTTTCTTATAAATTCTGCATTATCGAGTGCTTTTTTGAGCTCTGCGATATATTCAGGGCTTGTTCCACAGCAGCCACCCATTATCGTAGCACCTATCTGTGCCATTTTTGCCATCTTAGATGCAAATTCCTTTGGGCTTACATTGTATTCATTCGTCACAGGGTCAGGAAGTCCGGCATTCGGCTTGACTACAAGCGGAAGTCTCGTATATTTTCCAAGCTCCTCAACCACAGGATAGAGCTCATCAGGTCCAAGCGAACAGTTAACTCCAAGCGCATCGACTCCTAGTCCCTCCATTGTAAGTGCCATTGCTGATACCTGACAGCCGGTGAAGGTTCTCATATTCTGCTCAAATGTCATTGTACAGATAATCGGAAGCTCTGTATTCTCCTTAGCCGCAAGCACAGCCGCCTTAAGCTCCAGCAAATCAGTCATAGTCTCGAATACGATAACATCCGCATCTTTTCCGGCTATAACCTGTTCTTTATATATATCATATGCTTCCTCGAACTTGAGATCTCCTGTAGGCTCAACCAGCCTGCCTATAGGTCCTAAGTCTAGAGCTACTATGCAGTCAGTTCCCTCACATGCTTTTCTCGCATTCTCTATTCCTTTTTTAATAACCTGCTCAACTGTATAACCGCAGCCTTCAAGCTTATATCTGTTACCGCCGAAGGTATTCGTGTATATTATATCCGAACCGCTCTTGACATACTGTCTGTGTATTCCGGTAAGAAGCTCCTCATTTGTAAATGATAACACTTCCGGTATCTGCCCAAGCTTAAGCCCCGATGCCTGAAGCATCGTTCCCATGGCTCCATCTAACAGTATATATTTCTTATCAGCTTTGTTCTTCTTTTCAAGTAATGTCTTAAAATCCACAGTGTTCACCTTTCTTCCTGAATCTGCATGTGTCTTTCATACGACAGACACTGCAGCCGCGTCTTTTTCTCTCGACCTCGTTATTTGAAATGCCTATAACTGCCGTAACCGACTTACAGGGGGTCATAAGTCCACCCCCTGTAATATTAACTCCGATTCTTTTTTGAGCTGAAAGCACATCAAGAAAAAGGTGCTGCGTCTCCAATGGAAAATCACCATACCCCGGACTGAAACGCCATGTAGTATATCTGCCTTCAAACTCTTTCATTATTTCACGCTCTGCGATATCGCACACCTGCTCGACTGCCGCAGATGCTAAACTGTCCGCAACAACAGCTGCCGACATGCTCTTTACTGACAGCTGCCTTATAAGCCTGTCAACCCCATCAGAAAGCGTAACTGCAAAAAGTACAACTCCCTCACACCCTTCAAGATGCCCGGATATCGAACTGCCGCATAAGCTGAGTGAAGTACCATTAAGAGCCACACACTCTTTGGAAGTGTTATTTTTGTCTATTTCAAAATATCGGTATGTGTATCTTGCATTTATAACACTGAGCAGCTTTTTCTCACAGTCGTCCGCAAGCTCTAATGTCTGTCTGTCAGGAATTGATGAACCATAACCCAGATAGCGGAATGCTTCATCTTTATTAATGCTTTCAAGCTTACTATTCATCATAATCTCCACATCGCAGTTCATTTTATTGCATATATAACAGAAAAATAAATATTATTAATCTTTTCAATGTCATTTACAGCAACACTATTGTAAACGATATTCACAATCCGCTTTCGCTTCCCACTCATAAAAACGATGCTTGGCATCTCTATTTTATAAATTATTTTACGGAAAATCTATATGCTGTAACGAAATCAAACGGCACGCCTGCCTGAACTACAGGTGATTCAAATGCCGTGTTATTTACCGCATCCGGGAAAAACTGTGTCTCAAAGCAGACTCCGTCACGCTTCTCATAATAGCAGTCATCCTTGCCTCTTGATTTTCCACTTAGGAAATTGCCTGTATATATCTGAATACCCGGCATCTGTGTGAACACTTCCATAAATCTTCCGCTCTTCTCATCATAAAGACTTCCTGCAAGCTCCACTTCGCCCTTGTTATCTAAGACAAAATTATGATCATAGCCTCCTGCAAGAATAAGAGGTTCATAATCAGCATTTATATCTTCCCCGATAGCCTTAGGCTCTGTAAAATCCATTGGAGTTCCCTTGACACTTCTGTACTCACCTGTCGGGATAAGGCTTGCATCCGAAGGAGTGAACTCACTTGCCGCAAGCCACATCTTCTGGTCATATACCGTACCTGAAGCATGTCCTGCAAGATTAAAGTAAGAATGATTTGTAAGATTCACTATAGTGTCATCACCCGCAACACCCTCATATTCAAGAATCACGCTGTCATCGTCAGTGAGAATATATGTGACAGAGACATGAAGTTCTCCAGGCATTCCCTGGTCTCCGTCCGGACTTACAAGAGAAAATCTTACCGCTTGTCCTCTCTCGTTATCAGCAATCTCACTTTCCCATCTTCTTGAGCTGTACCCATCCGGACCGCTGTGAAGATTATTCTCTCCGCTATTTTTCGCAAGCTTGTATTCTTTTCCTTTTATCATAAAGCGTGCGTCCTTTATGCGGTTGGCGTTACGTCCTACTACAACTCCAAAATTCTCACCGTTAGCGGTCTCATACTGGGCGACATTGTCATATCCAAGCACAACATCCGCAAAATTGCCATCCCTGTCGGCAACCTCAAGTGACTGCAATGCTGCTCCCATCTCAATAAGTCTTATTCTGGTTCCATGGTCATTGGTCACAGTGTATGAATATACTGTGGCTCCATGGCTGTCATGTCCGAACACTTCTCTGATAATTCCCATAATAATCCTCCTTGCCTACTCTGATTTTCGTATAAGATACATCAGATAGTCTGTTTTTTTATCTTTCCTTTTATCATTTTTAAAAGATATATTACACTCTCCCTGTTAAGCACAAGATAAATGGCATACACAGCTGCTGCGACAATAAACGCAGTAAGTGACGGCAGCTTCCAGCATACATATGCACATACCGTGACCAGTATAAGCTCTTCAAGAAGCTTCACTCTCGCTTTAACCTGCTCTTTTTCCTGTCCAAGCAGCTTTTCAAGATAAATCTGTGATATAAAATACCTTACTCCTATTGAACATACCATAAAGAGTATGATTGAATCGATACTGTGCAGACAGTATGCTCCAAAAATACTTAATACAATGCTGAGTGCCATTGAAATAAGATTTACAAGCAAAAGAAATCTTTCCTTTCTAAGCACCTTAAAATAAGTGGCACATACAAGGTTCATCTTACCGTCAAAAATACACAGTGGAAGAAGAATCGCCATATACGCAAGGCTCACCTCGTACTGCGGAAGCCACAGCTTAAGTATCTCTTTGGCAGGTATATATACCATAAATACAACCGGAAGTATCACATTTAAGACATGCTTTGACATTGCAAACAGATCTTTCTGCCTCTTTTCATCAATCTGCCTGAGTGCCGGAAACAGAACCATGGAAATCTGTGACACGAACAACAAAAAGAAATTGGTGAGCGTGAGAGAAAATGACACTTCTCCGAAATCTTCAATCCCCCAGTATCTGTCTATAATAAATCTTCCTCCGCCGAGTATAAGATTACCGGCTATGTTGGCTATTGTAAGATTTATTCCTATTTTAATGCTGTCAAGTGATTCTCGCACGACGGAACCGAATGCCGTTCTCCCGGCAAACACTACCTCGCGCCCTTTATATACGCAGTAAGCCATAGCGCACAGCTTCGCAAGCATGTAGAGCCATACATAAGTCTTGTAATCACTGCTTTTTATAACAAACAATGCCAGTATTGATATCATAAATACAATTTTATCAATCATCACTGACATTGAATATAGTCTTGTCTCGTTCGCTGCCTGAAATATACAGCCAAGATACAATGTAAGATTGTACAAAAGCATATACATCGCTGTCATTATGAACACGAATTCAGTGTCAGCACCTTTTCCCGCCGTGAGCGCCCATATAATAATCCCGGCTGCAATCACTGACTGGAACAAAGCTCCGAACCAGAACTGTCCGCCGAGCATCTTCTTGTCCATATCGCTGTATTCAATACCGCCTATTTTTAAATATACACCATCATTTAATCCAAAATGGAAAAAGCCTGTGTATCCTGTATAAAATAGGAAAAGCGACCAGTAACCGTAGTTTGCTTTATCAAAAAACTTAGGAAGTATAAGCGAAGTAAGTATACTAAGTAAAAGCGATATTCCCTGAGCAGCAAATGCATAAATAATATTTCGTAATATTCTTCTTTCCTGTCTCATTTATATAACGGTCTTAAAATACTCTATCGTCTTTTTAAGCCCATCCTCCAGCTTAATAGTCGGCTGCCATGACAACTCTTTTTGTGCAAGGTCTATTATTGGCTTTCTCTGTGTAGGATCATCTGACGGAAGCGGCATATATACAATCTTAGACGAACTGTGAGTAAGCTCAATGACAATATCCGCAAGCTGCTTCATTGTGAATTCACCCGGATTTCCAAGATTAACCGGTCCTGTAAAGCCATTTCTTGAATTCATCATCCTAATCATTCCTTCAATCATATCATCCACATAACAGAAGCTTCTGGTCTGGCTGCCATCACCATATATGGTTATATCTTCACCCTTTAGTGCCTGTACAATAAAATTAGAAACAACTCTTCCATCATTCTGATTCATTCTCGGTCCGTATGTATTAAAAATGCGGATAACCTTAATGTCAACATCATGCTGTCTGTGATAATCAAAAAATAAGGTCTCCGCCATTCTCTTTCCTTCATCATAGCAGGAACGAATTCCTATAGGATTGACATTCCCTCTATAGCTCTCCGGCTGCGGATGAACCTCAGGATTACCATAGACTTCACTGGTGCTTGCCTGAAGTATGCGCGCATGTGTACGCTTGGCAAGACCCAACATATTCATTGCACCATAGACACTTGTCTTGGCTGTCTTAATAGGGTTGTACTGGTAATGTGGAGGACTCGCCGGACATGCAAGATTATATATCTGGTCAACCTCCACATACAGCGGTTCTGTTACATCATGCCTTATAAATTCAAAGTAGGGATTTCCAATCAGCTTTCTGATATTATCCTTGCTTCCTGTGAAAAGGTTGTCAACACAGATAACATCATTTCCTTCATTTAGAAGCCTCTCACAAAGATGTGAACCTAGAAACCCTGCTCCTCCGGTAACCAAAATTCTGTTCATTTATATTCCCTCGATTCTATTTGCATTATAACTAGTTATTCTTTTCCTTGAGTGTAATCTCAACTTCAAGACCTATGCTGTCTGCAACACGGACGATCATATCAAGTGTAGGGTTATATTTACCGCTCTCAAGACGGCTTATATTAGGTCTTTGTATTCCTGTGCTGTCTGATATATCAGCCTGTGTAATCTTCTTAGCCTTGCGATATTTTATAAGCTGCTCTATAAGATTCTTTCTTGTTTCAAGCTGGATATTCTCTACCTGCTTCTTATTGTTAGACTTCGGTGCTTTATATGGTGCCTTAGTATTATTTCCGGCTTTCTCACTCATAGTATTTTCTGCCATAGCTTCCTCCGTTTTACCTTCCATATTTTATATTGAAAAAATGCATTTTCTGTATCATTTAGGATTAAATCATATTATCATAAGCGAAACCTGTTGTCAATCTTCATTTGGCTCCCGCCCATATCCGCTAATATTCGTAAATCATTAACTTGAATTTATCTATTGCTTAGAATATAATAAAAAACAGTGTTCGCTTTTATCACTATAGCGTGACTGCTAAGAACTATATATATAATGTGAGGTCAGTGCGAAAAATACAGATTGATATCTGATTTTTCACACAGCTATTTGTGCCGCAGGCATCACAAATAGCATCTATCGCAGAGCCGAATCTGACATTTGGCTCGCGATTCCTCCGGCACATTGTGCCTGCGGAATAGAGGTTAATATGAATCACCAGATTTCAAGCATTAAAAAAGCTGCACGCAGAATTTTGAGCTCCTATTTTTTCAGGTGCGTGCTCGCAAGCTTTGTCACAGGAACAGGAATAATTCTTATCTTTAATTACATATTAGATGGCACAATGCAGGTTGAAAGTGCATTTGACACAGAAGCTTTCTATCAGTCGCTTACAACCTCTGCATCATTTGATGAGTTTTATTCTGCAATGTATAACAACATCTCATCAATAATACAGACTATCGGTTACGATACCTATTCTATAATGTTACGGCGCTTTGCACTTGCAAGTATTGTATCATTCCTTATTAGGCTGATGTACAATTTTCTTGTTGTGTATCCGTTTGAAATCGGCTGCTGCCGCTTTTACATGAATGCACACTATCAGGAGCCGAAATACAGAACCCTTATAGCTGGTTTTGAAAATAATTACCTGAATGTAATTCTGATTCAGTTTCTAAGACGTTTGAAAATATTTTTATGGTCGCTTCTCCTAATTGTGCCGGGCGTAATCAAAAGCTATGAGACCTTCATGGTTCCATATCTTCTTGCTGAAGACCCTGACATAGACAGGCGCAAAGTGTTCCGCCTAAGCCGTGATATGATGAACGGAAACAAGCTCAATCTTTTTGTTCTCAATCTCTCCTTCATCGGCTGGCTGTTACTTTCCACACTGACAGGAGGCGTTGCTTACATTTTTCTTGTAGGCCCTTATTATGATGCTTCACTTGCTAACATGGCAATGCGTATAAAATCAGAGCATAACAATTCACAATGTTAAATTTACAGGGGGATTTAAGATAATGGGATTAATAATATTTTTTCTTATATGGTATTTTGCATATGCGCGCAACAATCCGAAAATATTTGAGAAATTAAAGAAAAAGAAAGGACTTATAATATTTATTCTTATATGTCTTTTCTTCTCCAACGCTTCTAGCAGTCTTGTAGGTCTTTCGTTTGTCTTAGGAGCCATGTTCCTTCCGTTCTATATTTTCTATAAGATAATAAAATCATTCACCGGTTCTGATGATAAAGCAAAGAAAAAAGAAGCTAAAGAAATCAGAAACAGTACAATTCCAAAGTCCGAGCAGCTTCCGAATGCTGTTCCAAAACGACTCAGGATTGTTGAAAAATTCAATGCCAAGTACGGACTTACGCTAACTCCTTCACAAATACAGACCATCGTTGACGCTTCATATGTGTCAACTGACTGGGAATATCTGATTTTGTCAATGCAGAAAGAATATCAGACTGTACACCAGTGGTTCAAAGCTCCTATAGGCGGATGGCTGCGCATATATTTGAAAGTATTTGATGTACAGACAGTGTCATCTGACATGGCACAGCAAAAGCGTATCTGCCTCGACTCATTTGACCAGATATTCCACTCCATGGATTTAACGTCATACAATACACCTGCATGGGATATCAATCGAATCAACAACACATATATGACCAATTTTGATGACATATCATTTATGATGGCATACCGTTTTCTCGAAGCAAACGGACGGAAATACCCTCTGGGTGAAGTCGAGATACTTCATACCGATGATGAACTTGCCGACCTCAAGAAAAAGTATGACGAAGCTGAAGCCTGCGCCCACTAACCTGACTTAGTCCAAACATACAAGCTCCGTCTATGAGTTATACACAGTTAATCGCATGGCATGTTTTACACACGCTCCTTAAAAATAAAAAATGCCGGAGTGCATATTTTTTCAATCATACACTCCGGTATTTTTTATTGAATTATTTTTATGATATTTTAAGTATCATTCTCACTGTTTAAAACTGCTTCTTCCTCTTTAGCCAGTTCCTCTATAATCTGTATATCGGCTTCACTGAATTCATACTCATAATCTCCGTCAGGCTTATATTCCGGCTCGTCATCATCCGGCTGATATATCACATCTTTGGCAGCCGCATTCTCTACGTCAAGCTTATCGGCATCCTCTCTATTTACATATTCATATGCATTAAAATTATCCGTACCGCAAACATCTAAGTTATTCTTATCTTCGCTTACCATATCAATGTCAGCTATATCAATGTCAAATTTACCGATAGCCGGATTTCCGGTATTTTGTCTGTCAACACCTGTTTTGTCAATGTCAAAAGCCGGTCTAACCATCCTATCAGATTTTCTGATATTGCTTTCAGATATTTCAGGCTTAGCCATATGCGTGCCTCTCTTTACGCTTGGTTCATTTTTCTGACGCTTTTGTGCATAGCCATAATTGTCCTTTTCATTATAATTTTTATTATTTTCTGTATTATTATTTTTATTATTGGTTTCTGTATTTTCTGTGTTTTTACAGCCGGTTATATCTATATTTTTGCCTTCATTTTTCTTTATTTTATTATTGGCATTAATATTATCCGATGATATTTTACTTATCTTCAGATTGTAACCGGCATCGTTATTTATTTTATTATTTATATTGTTGTTTATATTATTTTTTCTGTTTATTGTGTCATTTCTTTTTTCCATATCAGCATAAGCGCCATTGCTTATATTGTCACTCTTTTTTACATTGTTGCTATTTCTATCATCGTTTTCATTTACATTGTCATTGACTTCAGAAGCAGAATCCTTCTTCACGAATCTATGCGAAAAAAGCCATCTTATTCCATGGTATATTCCGCGGAACACGGCAAATATCGCAAACATAATAATGAATCCCATAATACCTAATACTATATCCGCAAATTCCATGTTTCCTGTATTGCTGATTTTCTGTCCTATTTCGATTGCAAATGTGATAACGAGAATAAGCGTAAACACATATATCCATGCTATAACCATGATATGTTTTTTTTGTGCAAGCCATTTAAAAAGCGGATAGACAACAAAAATCATCAGCATTCCAAGTAATCCTATAACAAGGAAATGCATATCCTTATCCGAAAAATTATACTCAAACCTATCATTTAAATGCATTATATAATTATGAATCTTGGCTATTATGCCCATAACCCAGTACAGTACCTCACTCATATTAACTCCTCTCTGACCTCATCATTTTTAAGTCCATCTGTAATTGAAACCTCATTCTCTGAAAGCGGCATTACAGTACATTCTTAAAAGCTTCGGTTAATTCATAGTATTCATTTCCGTACCTTTCACGCCTGCCTTCATATTTCATACAGATTATCAATCACAAGCACATCCTCATTTGATACAGATAAAATCTTAGAATACTGGTTAATAAGATGTTCCTCCGTGTTCCTGATATAGTTTTCTAAATATTCCGGCTCATAATGCGGAATAATCGTGCCATCAAATAAATTAAGTGCGGTAAAATCGGTCATCCCGACAAAATTTCTATCAAAATCTCCCGCAAGCATTATATCTGTGCCTGCGAGCATAGCTCCCGCCGAGCTGCCGATATATGTAACTGCACCACCCTTCATCAAGCTTCTGATATAATCCACAAGCTCGTTATCTCTCATATACTTTAACACTTCAAACGTGTTCCCTTCCGTCACAAATATGTAATCCGGTATCACATCTTCCGGAATCCCATTTGCGGACAGATACAGATTTTCTTTTTTAAAGCCAAGTATCTCTATGCAGTTACTGACAATCAAATCATCCACTCCATAAGGAGTATACGACACGATGAACATGCGCTTCTCTTCAAGCTTTTCATCCCGAATGCATTCAAGAATCTGCTGACATCCAAGCCTTGTATTAAGTCCTCTGCTGTTCAATAATAAACGCCCCATAATATTTCTCCCTCGCTTTCATTTTTATACCCCTGCATACTGCAAGCATTGCTTGCAGTACTGCCACCAATAAGTAGTTTGAAAGCTTTTCTTTCAAACTTTATCTCTCTGCATACTGCATGCACCGCTCACCGTACTGCCACCAATACATAGTTTGAAAGTTTCTCTTTCAAACCTGCTCTCTGTGCAGCAAAAATCTCTTATAAAAATGCTCTCACCTTTCTTTAGAAGTTTTACTGCGGCTTTATTTTTCATATGTATCAAATTTATTATACTTCATATTCGGCATACTTCAAGTCTTTCCGGCAGTTCAGGGGGGCATGTATCTCAAGCCTGCTTATATTTATAACTTCCTAAATAAAAAGCCCAAGGAGATTCTCCTTGGGCTTAAATAATATTTGTGTATTGTGTGTGTCTTGTCTATGTGTCTTACATGTGTATTGTGTGTGTCTTACGCACTCATTTTGACACATTTCCGTAAGCTCACAAACACTTTAAAACCGCACAATATTAGAACTTATAATAGATTCTCTTAGAATCTATTGTTGTCAGCAGCTTCCTGGATGGCAACTGCAACTGCAACTGTAGCACCAACCATAGGGTTGTTACCCATACCGATAAGACCCATCATCTCAACGTGGGCAGGAACTGATGAAGAACCGGCGAACTGAGCGTCAGAGTGCATACGTCCCATAGTATCTGTCATACCGTAGGAAGCAGGACCTGCTGCCATGTTATCCGGATGAAGTGTACGGCCTGTACCACCGCCTGAAGCAACTGAGAAATACTTCTTGCCTGCCTCAATTCTCTCCTTCTTGTAAGTACCTGCAACAGGATGCTGGAATCTTGTAGGGTTAGTTGAGTTACCTGTGATGGATACATCAACATTCTCCTTCCACATGATTGCAACGCCCTCTGTTACGTCGTTAGCGCCGTAGCAGTTAACCTTAGCTCTAGGACCGTTGGAGTAGGACTTACGGAATACTTCCTTAACCTCTCCCGTGTGATAATTCATCTCTGTCTCAACGTATGTAAAGCCGTTGATTCTTGAGATAATCTGTGCAGCATCCTTGCCAAGTCCGTTAAGGATAACGCGGAGCGGCTTCTGACGTACCTTGTTAGCATTGTTAGCGATACCGATAGCACCCTCTGCAGCAGCGAATGACTCGTGGCCTGCTAAGAAGCAGAAGCAGTCTGTCTCTTCCTCAAGTAACATCTTACCGAGGTTACCATGACCAAGACCAACCTTTCTCTGGTCTGCAACAGAACCAGGGATACAGAAAGCCTGTAAGCCCTCACCGATTGCAGCAGCAGCCTCTGAAGCCTTGCGTGCATTCTTCTTAATAGCGATTGCAGCACCTACAATGTAAGCCCAGCAAGCGTTCTCAAAACAAATTGGCTGAACGCCCTTGATCATGTTGTAAACATCAAGGCCGGCATCCTTAGTAATCTTCTCAGCTTCCTCGATAGAAGCGATTCCATAGCTATTTAAAACAGAATTGATCTTGTCAATTCTTCTTTCATATGATTCAAATAAAGCCATTATACTGTCCTCCTGATTATTCTACTCTTGGATCGATGATCTTTACTGCATCAGCAACTCTTCCGTACTGACCCTTAGCCTTCTCCCAAGCTGTGTTAGCATCGTCACCCTTCTTGATGAAGTCTGTCATCTTGCCAAGGCTTACGAACTGATAACCGATAATCTGACCCTCATCATCAAGAGCGATTCCTGTTACATAGCCTTCTGCCATCTCAAGGTAACGTGGTCCCTTCTTAAGAGTACCATACATTGTACCAACCTGTGAACGAAGCCCCTTACCAAGATCCTCAAGACCTGCTCCGACAGGAAGACCTTCCTCAGAGAAAGCACTCTGTGTTCTGCCGTAGATAATCTGTAATGCGAGCTCTCTCATAGCTGTGTTGATAGCGTCACATACGAGGTCTGTATTCATAGCCTCTAATACTGTAAGGCCAGGTAAAATCTCAGCTGCCATAGCTGCTGAATGTGTCATACCTGAACATCCGATAGTCTCAACGAGAGCCTCCTGGATGATACCTTCCTTAACATTGAGAGTAAGCTTGCAGGCACCCTGCTGTGGTGCACACCAGCCTACACCGTGTGTAAGACCGGAAATATCTGTAACCTGCTTATTTCTTACCCATTTTCCTTCTGTAGGAACCGGCGCTGCGCCATGATGTACGCCCTGAGCGACTGTACACATCTTTTCTACTTCATGTGAATAAATCATTGTAAAACTCCTTTCAGAATCAGATTCCATTTGCGAAGCTGTCTGCGTGGCGTGTCTGGCACCACTCTCCGCAATTAATTGTATTTTCTCATATTTCGACAAAAATTTCAAGTGCTAAGTGGTCATTATATAAAATATTGTTTTTTATTTAACAAACAATATCTGTCATAAACAACCCTCTCAATCAAATTATCTAAAAAATTCACACATTACAATCCCTTTATTGCAAAAGCAGCTCGCTGCTCCTTATCTGCACTGACGCAATACTCAGGATATACAGGTGCACCCCAGCTGTCATCACCGCCTACACCTCTTGCCGCACCAAGAATTCTTACATATGTATAGCGCTCATCAGGCAGAGCATTAATCTTGCATGCGCTCTGAAGCTCCTGCTGTGAATAAGGAAGTACAGTCATATCGAACGGTTTATCAAGCGCATCTATTCTAAGACCATGTCCAAACTCATCTACGACCTTTACATAACGCACGTCATGACGGTTGCCGCACTCCTGTGGGTCCAGATACGGTGTGACATTGTCTGACACTCTGCCCTTATATATTCCAAGCTTTGCACCGGCACAGCGGTCATTATAATTTTCTTCCGGTCCTCTTCCATAGAATTCCATTCTGTCAAACATCTTGTCCATTGTGATATTAATTCCAAATACTGCCATATCGGGAAGCCCTTCTTTTCCATTGAAGCGTCCCTGACATTCTATGGTTCCGTCAGGAAGCATACGGTATATTATTTCACCATCCGATACAGGATTAGTGTAGAAGGTATAGTGACAAACTATTTCCACAGCAGCAATATTCTTTGCAAATTCTGCACCCTTAAGTCCTGTTCCGTAAAGTTCATCCGTCTTACTTAAGATAAATTCATCAGGTGTTACTGTTCCGTCAAGCTTTCGTCCGTCTCTCAGCTCATATATGACTTTGACAGCATCACTTCTTTGCATCTGGCTTATTCCCTGCCATATGGCACTTGTTACCGGGAAGCGGTTGCCCTTGTCATTGTCGGTTGCTGCGCGGAAAAATTCCAGTGTCGGAACCTTTTCTACAGTCTCAAGCCCTTTGATTCGAAGTGATATAAGTCCGCCTTCCTGACGTGAGAATATTGCGTGGGTATGTCCGGCCTTTACACCTATGCAGGTTGCACCCATTACCACATCGTCAAAATATTTAACCTCCTTACCGGACAGTGTGTTTTCCTCTTCTGAAAGCTCTCCGGACAGCCTATCTGCCGGCTCTGCTGATTTATCATTTTTTACCACCAAAGGTTCACTCTGCCCCCATGCTGCTATATGTCCGACATCTGCCCAAGGTCTGTAGCCCATAAGCACAGCGCGGCATTCCATGATATACTCTCCGTTCTCTTCCATTGAAGGGAATTTAACCGGAACGAACTCCTCCTCACCGGCAGCCACATCACTCGCAAAGGTTCCGGCCCACACAGCTTTTCCATCCTTTAACAGACGAACCTCGAACATGTAATCATAGGTTGACTCGAAAAGGCTCTCATTTACAATAAGCACACCCTGATTTGTCAAATGAAGCTTGATATTCTGGTAGAGATACTTGACCTCCTGCGCCTTAGGTGAAAGCTTCCTGTCAGCAAATATTATCCCATCTCCGCTAAAATAGTAATCGCAAGGTCTTTCCTTGAAATCTCCTCCAACCTTGAATTCAAGGCTTCCCGGAGTTATATTCGGCAGCTTCTCGTATGTCCTGACATTCCCATATCTTCCGATGACATCCTCCTCTATCAATTTTCCATCCCTTGTAAGTATCGCCTGGTCTGCAAAATCCCATATGAATCCGCCCTGATACTGCTCGTAGTCATACTCAAGCTTCGTATATTTTTCCATGCCGCCGCATGAGTTCCCCATAGCATGCATATATTCACAGCTTATATAAGGCTTCTTTGGCTTAGCGTCAAGATATTCCCTTATCTCGGCAGGCTTTGCATACATTCTGCTCTCCATGTCTGTTATATCTGAATACGTTCTGTCATGGACACAGCCTTCATAATGCACAAGTCTCTCCGGATTTCTTTCGTGGAAAAATCTGCTCATGGCAAGGATATCTTCGCCAGCATGAGATTCATTTCCGCATGACCATATAAGCACGCTCGGATGATTCTTATCTCTTTCTAACATGGACTTGGCTCTGTCAAGCACAGCCTCCTTCCACATAGGCTCACTTCCCGGTGTTATATAAGGCTCCTCATTTCCGGTATTGATGCACCATGTTCCATGTGTCTCAAGATTAGCCTCATCTATAAGATATATTCCGAACTCATCGCAAAGCTCATACCAGTAGCTCTGATTTGGATAGTGGCAGGTTCTCACAGCATTGATATTAAGGCTCTTTATAATCTTTATATCCTCAAGAAGCTCCTCCTTCCTTAGCGCTCTTCCGTTCACACATGAGAATTCATGCCTGTTGACACCCTTGAATACAATTCTCTTTCCGTTGATGCACATTATACCGTTCTTCATCTCGAAACGTCTGAAACCGATGCGCTGCGGAATATACTCGATGAGTTCACCGTCCTCATTGTATACAGATATGTTAAGAAGATACAGATTCGGAACTTCCGCACTCCATGTAAGAACATCAGGTACCTCCGCCTTAAAATGCATTTTTTCTTTTAAAGCAAGTCCCATTCGCATAAGTATGCTCTTACCTGACTTATCGACAAGCTCATAGCCCACTGTTCCTGATATGTTGCCATCAATTTGAAGTTCGCAGTCAAGTGTACCTGTTATATAATCATCCTTAAGCTCTGCTTTTACAAAAATATCCCTCACATGAGTATCCGGCACAGCATAGATATACACATCGCGGAATATTCCCGAAAATCTGAAAAAATCCTGATCCTCAAGCCAGCTTGCACTGCTGTGCTTATAGACCTCAACCGCAAGCTTATTTTCCTTCTCCTTTATAAAAGGTGTTATGTCCCACTCTGACGGTGTGAAGCTGTCCTCCGAATATCCCACGAACTGACCGTTTATCCACACATAGAATGCCTTCTCGACACCCTGAAATGAAATGTACGTCTTTTTTCCAAGAAGTGCCTCATCGATATCAAAATATGTCACATATGAGCCAACCGGATTGTGCTTTACCGGTACAAAAGGCGGACGCAGATCTTCATGTCCCTCCCAAGGATACATTGTGTTGATATATTGACATGTATCATAACCTGCAAGCTCAATATGCCCCGGAACCTTGATGTCGGCAAAGCTGCTTATATCAGAATTCTCCTCATAAAAATCCTTAACTCTCTTCTGCGGCACATCGGCATAAGAAAATTTCCAAGTACCGTTAAGGCTCTGTCTAAGCGGCATGTCAAGCCCATACTCAGTAACCTTCTCCTCATAAAAAGCGTGGTCTGAATGAGCATCCTCCCTGTTCACCCTAAAGACTTCCGGATTTGCTATCCAGCTCTCATCTGCATTTATAACTCTCTCCATAACGCAATCTCCATTTTCATAAAATCTTTCAGCTAATTCTATCATTATACACAACACTATGCAATTTAAACTTTATAGTATTTGTCCTGCATATTCCTAAGTATTTTCACAATCTGCCGCTTTTTTACTTTTTTTGCAAAACGGCATAGCCAAAACCGACTATGCCGCATACTTTATAATTTCCCAATATATATTTGCAATTTGAGCATCAGTCCTCACACATTTTCAGAACAAAAATCTCGCCCAGTAAAACAGCGTCTTTATGATATTTTTTCTCACCTTGCGCTTTGTGGTTATCTCCTGCGGCACAACATTATTAGGATTATCATAGCTTCCATCCGGCAGTGCTGTCACCGCTGATTTTTCATATTCCGACATGATAGTACGAAGCTGTGCATTCAGCTCATCACTTTTAATCACAAGCATAAGCTCTGTGTCAAGATATGCACTCCTCATATCCATGTTGAACGAACCGACCACGGATATGTCATCGTCAATCACCATGCTCTTTCCGTGGTATGACACACCTCCATCATATTCCAAGAGCGTTACACCTGTGTCAAGCATTCTCTCCCTGTTCTTTTCAAGGTCTGCCGCACCGAAGCTGTTGCCGTTGTTCGCAACGGAATTAGTCATTACCGTGACTTCCTTTCCTGAGGCTGCGTCCTTTATAGTATCATACATCATATCATTACATATTATGTACGGTGTGTGCAGCTTTACGGACTCCTTAGCACTGCCTATAAGGCTCATAAGCTTATGCCACACAACAGGCTCCTTCACTCCTGCATTCACCGGATTTGAAAGCAGAGCTATGCTTTCAACCTGAAACGTATTATCCTCATAGGAATACTCATCTGAAAGCTCTTCATGTTCAGAGCAGTATTTTTCATATTCCTCCTCTATGCGCTCCATAGCGTGCTTCACACAGTATCTGTCCGCAAGACTTTTTCCATGTGCGAAGCTGCTGCATTCACCGCTGTTTTTGACCGTCTCATAGTAAGCTAAAAGCTCATTGACAGACGCATCTTCCTGCTGTACTGCCGGCTTTCTCCTCCACACAAGAACATCCCTGTCATAATTTTTGTAATTACTGTAGTCTCCGAGGAAATAGTTAAATGTATTCCTTCCGCCAAGCATATAAATCTGTCTGTCCACAACAAGATACTTGTCATGCATTCTCGCCATGCCTTTGTACATAGTGAACGGATTTATCTCATTGTACATCATCAGAGTTACATTTTCATTCGCAGACAATGCATAAAAGTAAGGATTCCACTTCATATGAAGAACACCGTCAAAGCCATCGACAAGCACCTCCACCTTCACTCCTTTTTCAGCCGCTTCACACAGTGCGCCAATCATTATCCTGCCGCTCTCATCCGACATAAAATCAAAGGTAGAAAGAATTATTTCCGACTGTGCATTCTGTATCATCCTTACTCTGCTTAAAAGTGCATCCGAATTATCTTCAACAATAACCGCTCTTTCTGTGCCATCCGTACTTTGCATTGTAATCTGCTTATCACCACTATACTCCGGCTGCTTAGAGCTTCCTACAACCGCTATCGCCAGATTGATAACCACATACACAAGGACAAAACCGATAATTGTCGTCACAGGCTTCCACATCTTAATTTTTCCGCTTGTAACAGGCTTATTCATAAGCACGCGCACATAGTACACTATGTAACATGCAAACGAAAAGACGTTCATGATAATGCAGATTGAGATAATAAGCCCCGCCGCAAAATATGAGAGGTCAACTACCAGCAGCAGCATGAACATCGCTCCGTACAGCACAGCAGTGCAGAGCTTTCCGTACCACCTTGCTCCGTCCATCATGCTTCCTTTTTTTAACATGACAGCACCCATAATACCCATGAACATTTCCTTTACTACAAAGAGTATCACAAGATATCTCATCGTAGGATAGCGGAATGACAGGCTTATAAACACTGCCGCCTGCGTAAGCTTATCCGCCACAGGGTCTAACACCTTGCCCCACTCAGTTATCATATTAAAATGTCTTGCCACTTTTCCGTCAAAGCAGTCCGTAAGCCCTGATATTCCAAGTATGGCTGCGGCGGCAATATAATCAGCCCTGCTGTCAGCTCCTATATAGACCGCCATGAATATAGGAATAAGTATTATACGAAAATACCCCATAAGATTAGGGATAGTGAACAAATCCTTCCTGCTGTTAATCAGACGCTTCATAATCCATCTCCATTCTGTCTGGGACAAGGGGGTCAGACCCCTGTCCCAGACTTTTTATGCCTCAAACTGGCTGTTATAAAGCTGTGCATAGAATCCGTTTCCTGCAAGCAGCTCGTTGTGATTACCCTGCTCTATAATATCTCCGTCCTTCATCACAAGAATGACATCCGCATCTCTTATTGTTGAGAGTCTGTGAGCTATGACAAAGCTCGTTCTTCCCTTCATAAGATTTGCCATCGCATCCTGAATGTGCTGTTCTGTTCTTGTATCTACCGAGCTTGTAGCCTCATCAAGAATCATTATCCTGTTGTCGGCAAGAATGGCTCTTGCGATTGTGAGAAGCTGCTTCTGTCCCTGAGAGACGTTGCTTGCCTCCTCATTAAGCTCCATATCATAGCCACCCGGAAGAGTCCTTATAAAATGGTCAGCATTAGCCGCCTTAGCTGCTGCGATAACCTCCTCATCGGTAGCATCAAGTCGTCCGTATCTGATATTTTCCATGATTGTTCCCTTGAACAGCCAGGTATCCTGAAGCACCATTCCAAACGCTTCACGTAGATTCCTTCTCTCAAAATCCTTGACATTTTCTCCGTCAACCCTGATGCATCCTGAATTGACATCATAAAAGCGCATGAGAAGCTTAACCATCGTGGTCTTTCCTGCTCCTGTAGGTCCTACGATTGCCACCATGCTTCCCGGATTTACATGGCATGTAAAATCGTGGATGACAGGTTTCTCAGGGTCGTAGCCGAACTTAACATGCTCAAAGTCAACCTCTCCCTTAATCTCATCAAGCCTTACAGGATTCTCGGTTGCAGGCTCCTCTTCCTCGTCAAGGAATTCGAATATTCTCTCTGCTGCGGCAGCCATCGACTGAAGCATGTTAAATACCTGTGCAATCTGTGTTATAGGCTGTGTAAAGCTCCTTACATACTGTATAAATGCCTGAATATCACCTACCGTAATCGAGCCGGCAACTGCAAGCATACTACCTGTCACAGACACGGCAACATAGCCAAGATTTCCGACAAATGTCATTATAGGCTGCATAAGTCCAGATAAGAACTGTGATTTCCACGCTGATGAATACAGCTTCGCATTTGTCTCCTGAAAGCTCTCATTTACTTTCTCTTCGCGGTTAAATGCCTTTATTATGGTGTGCCCGCTGTATGATTCCTCGATAGCACCGTTGATATCTCCTAAGTATTCCTGTTGTGCCTTAAAGTACTTTTGCGAATGCTTTACAACAACACTTATCAAAAATGCTGATATCGGAAGTATCACAAGTGCAATAAGCGTCATAAGAGGACTTATAGTCATCATCATTATAAATACACCTATAAGCGTTGTCACAGATGTGATGAGTGTCGTGATACTCTGGTTAAGGCTCATTCCGAATGTATCAACATCGTTGGTTATTCTTGAAAGCACTTCTCCGACAGTCTTAGATTCAAAATATGCAAGAGGCATTCTGTTAATTTTCTCAGAGATTTCCTTTCTCATTCTGAAGCTTAGCTTCTGTGAAATGCCGCTCATTATAAAGCCCTGTATGAATGAAAACAGTGCACTGACACAATAAAGTCCAAGAAGGATAAGTAAAATAACACCTATCTTGTGAAAATCAATACCTGCTCCACCTGACACCTTAGAGACAAGACCGTTAAATATCTCTGTTGTCGCCTTAGAAAGCACCTTAGGACCTACTATATTAAAAATAGTTCCCATAACAGCACATATCATTACAAGCACTATTGCAATCTTATATCTGCCAACATATGACAGAATTTTCCTTGTCGTACCTTTAAAGTCCTTTGCCTTCTCGCCGGGCATCATTCCATGCCCTCCCGGACCACGTCTGCCCATATTTCTGTTCTTTGAATATTCTCTATTTTCGCTCATCCGTCTTATGCCTCCTCTCCTGCAAGTTCCGCTTCGGAAAGCTGGGATTTTGCAATTTCTAAATACTCAGGGCAATTCTTTAAAAGCTCCTTGTGTGTTCCGATTCCTGCGACTTTGCCTTCGTTCAAAAGTATAATCTGGTCTGCATTCATTATAGTTGAGATTCTCTGTGCTACTATAATCACGGAAGCATCCTTGGTTCTGGCAGATAATGCCTTTCTAAGAGCTGCATCCGTCTTAAAATCAAGTGCCGAAAAGCTGTCATCAAACACATACACCTTTGGCCTTACTGCAATAGCTCTCGCTATTGAGAGCCGCTGCTTCTGTCCTCCGGACACATTAGTTCCGCCCTGTGCTATCGAGTCGGCATATCCGTCCTTCTTACTGTCGATAAACTCCGTAGCCTGTGCGATAGCTGCTGCCTCCTTCATATCCTCATCGGTGACAAAATCTCCGCCGTATTTGATATTGCTCTCAATCGTTCCTGAAAACAGCACACCTTTTTGAGGCACAAGACCGATATGGCTTCTCAACTCCTTCTGCGATATGTCACGGATGTCAACACCGTCAAGTGTTATGCTCCCTTCTGTAACATCGTAAAATCTGTCTAAAAGATTCACAACAGTCGATTTTCCGCAGCCTGTGCTTCCTATAATCGCTGTTGTCTTTCCCGGTTCTGCCTTAAAGCTCAGATTGGATATTGCATTTTCGCTTCCACCGTCAAATCTGAAGGATACATTCTTAAATTCAACAACACCCTTGCAGCAGGCAAGCTTCTTATCCGTCTCACAGGCATCAGGCTTATCCTCTATTGTCTCCTTTGTGTTTAAAACCTCCTCAATACGGTCAGCTGCAACACCTGCTCTCGGAAGCATAACCGATATCATCGTAATCATAAGGAAAGCCATGACAATCTGCATTGTATAGGTTATGAATGCCATCATGTCACCTACCTGCATACGTCCGATATCTATTCCTTTCGCACCCATCCATACTATAAGTACAGTAATTGCATTCATAATAAGCATCATCGCAGGCATCATTATTGACATGACACGGTTAGTGAAGAGCTGTGTAGACATAAGATTCTTGTTAGCCTTATCAAATCTCTCCTCCTCATGCTTCTCCCTGCTGAACGCTCTTATAACCATAGTTCCGGTAAGTATCTCTCTTGATACTAAGTTGACACGGTCAACAAGACTCTGCATCTTTTTAAACTTAGGCATTGCGACAACCATCAGCACAAGCACAAGTGAAAGCACTGCACCGACAGCAACACCTATTATCCATCCCATTCCTGTGTCTGTTCCGGTAACTTTTATAATACCACCTATTCCAATGATAGGAGCATACAGCACGATTCTAAGCATCATAACTGATACCTGCTGGACCTGCTGAACATCGTTAGTACTTCTTGTTATGAGGGATGCTGTAGAAAATTTGTTGATATCAGCATTTGAAAAGCCTATGACCTTCGTAAAGAGCTTCTCCCTGAGGTCGCGTCCTATCGCAGCAGCAGTTCTTGCACCGATAAAGCCCACTCCTATTGCAGCAGCAACCATGAGTAATGTCATTGCAAGCATCTTAGCTCCAGTAATCAGAAGGTAATGTCTCTGAATCGCATTAAGATCATAATTAAGAGTTGTATACTCACTCTTTACAAGCTCAACAGCCATCTGGGCTTTCATAGAAGCCGCCATATCTCCCATGGCAGCTTCGACCTGCTGCGTCAATGCCGACAAAGCTTCCCTTGTCACAAGCCCTGCATTATAACCGTCAATCAGTTCTGCAATGCTGTACTGTCCGGATGTCTGAACCGAATATACCATGCCTGCCGCTGTAAGCAGCGTATTGTTTAACTTATCAAGCTCCTTTGATGAAAGATTCCTGCGGACATACACTTCACCGTCCGCTTCATAGCATTCATCCATGTATGCTATATCCTCATCATTCATAAAGAGCTTTAAAGCTTCATACGTCTTTTGCGTATACTTCTCAGCCGCTGCGCCTTCTATACCGCTTTGCTGTATTCCGATATCGACAATATCGGAAGTATATGACGGAAGTGAAAGGTCACAGAATGCCTGCACAACCAGAAGCAGCAGAATTATAAACACTGCCAGCTTATGCTCAGCCAGATACTTAATCAATTTTCCCATAATAGTCTCCATTTCCAATTTTGCATTCTTTTTGTGTTTATAAGCAATAATGCCACCCTCAAATTCCTAAGTCAATGGACTTTATAAAAAGTTAATACAACCTTTATAAATGCGACAAAGGGGTATGACACCACTGTGATACAATAATGTCTGCCCCTTTGTCCTTCGCTTACTATTCCATTATTCCGTTTTTCCGAAATCGTATACTCTCACCGAACCGCTTACGGAGCCGGTTGTCACTCTTGCTAAGCCATCCCCGAATATCGCATGTCTGTCTGATTTTGAGAATCCGAAATGAACATTCTTTTCATTCTCACCATTATTCCAATCAACATGCTTATCTGTCATCAGCTTCATAGATCCGCTCATTCCTGAACTCTTTATATCAATTCCTATGTCAGCTAGGAGATTAATCACTATTGAACCGGAAACCGTATTTATATTTCCACTGCAGGGTGCAGCTATAGCCAGCTTAACCGAGCCGCTGACTGTCTCAACACTAAAGCTGTCCTGACCGGTCACTGTTTTTATACTTCCGCTCACGGAGCTTAATTCCTGCTTCTTTGCATATAGCAGCATACCTGTTTTTATAGAACCGCTCACAGTATTAAGCTTTATTTTGTCAGCCTGTATTTCATATTCTGTCTTTATCGAGCCGCTGACTGTTGAGAGCTTACAGCTGTCTGCCACTATCCGGCTCCGGATGTTTATTCCGCCGCTGACAGTAGAAATGTTGATTTTTTCAAATTTTGCAGGAACCTTTACATAATATATGATAGGTGCATTTCCAATATTATTGAGGAATGAGAACGCCCTGCTTTTGTTCTCCTGTTTAACCTTAAGTATTCCGTCCTCCACAGTCACAACAGGACTCATATACATCTTTTCCTTCTTAGTAAGAGGTCTTGACAATGTGATTGTCACTGCGTCCGTGTCATTCTGCGTAAGTTCCACTTGCGGTTCTACTACACTCATCTTGATTCCTCTGATGCCGGTATAGCTGCATACTATGAGAGTATTGTCATCTGTCTTTTCTTCAAAAATGTCATCCTTGTCAAGGTTCATACCATCTGCTATATCCTTGACAGCTTTGCCACCTTCATCATCACTTCCCTCGTCCGAATCAAAAATGTCTGATGTCTTATCTTCCATCGCTTCATTTATCTTGTCGGATATAACCTCGCTTAACTTACTTATAGCTGAATCAGCACTTTTTGCAGCCTTGATTGCAGCTTTTCCGGCTGCTGCGCCGGCCTTGCCTGCCATCCTTCCGGCTTCGTTTACAAGCTTGCCTATGTCACTTGCAAGCTTCTCAAAATCGTCCGTGATATCATCATTCTTTTCTGTTGAATGTGCCTCTTCTCCGGCTTTCTCAGAAAATTCAGCATCGTCCTGCTCCTTCTCATCTGGCTCACTGTTTCTTTTAAACTCCTCCGGTATATCCCTTATAAAATCCTCTACGCTTCCTAACTCCTCACATACCGACTCCTCACTTCTTCCGTCAGCAGCCGCCTCATCGAAATGTCTCCTGTAATCCCCGATAATATCTAATGCAAAATCCTCGTCATAATCCTTAAGTGCCTTCGCAAGCCCTTCCATATATTCTGCTCTCGTCATAAATCTTTCCTCCCTCTACTACTCGCCTATGAACTTGCCGACAATCTTTATAAATTGCTGCCAGTCGTTTTTCTGTTGTTCCAGACTCTGTATTCCCTTATCTGTCAGGTGATAATATTTCCTCGCCGGACCTGACTCCGACTCCACTAAATATGTCTCGACACAATCGTCATCCTTGAGCCTTTTAAGTATAAGATACAATGTCCCAGGCGCAATCGACATCTCCTCAGACAAGCTCTCCGTAAGCTCATATCCGTACTTGTCACCGCGATTTAACATCGAAAGAACACACAGCTCCAAAACACCCTTCTTCATCTGCGTATTCATGTAAACACTCCCTTCCTTAATTATAATATCCGGTCTGTCAATTCATCAAAAAACCATCCGATAGAATAAAGCACTTTTCAGTTCTTCTCTGATGAATTTATTGTATCATATCACAAGCTATTCTATATTGCAATATACTATTTAAAAAATAATAAATTATTTTAT
>OGOW01000599.1_pt1 | contig 39942 bp, 37 predicted proteins | sample 1552781 | NCBI WGS metagenome assembly OGOW01 (sample SAMEA2580145, study PRJEB22360) | human gut metagenome | biome: human gut; feature: human-associated habitat; material: faeces | place: Denmark | collected 2008/2010
GCAAACAAGTTTGCGCGCAACTTTGTTTTGTTCATGAACGGGCGTCCACTTCGTCCTGCTGATCTGTCAAATCTTCATGCAAGCATGAGATTTATCCAGATCTAGCAGGACGCGTGAACTGTAACAGCTACATATTTTAGTTGATTTTTAAAAGTCTGTATGGTAAGATACTGATATATGTATCTAGGTGAAATGATAACCAAAGATACAACCCACAGAAAGGACGAGATAAACATGGAAAAACAGCGCAGAGTTATGCTTAAGCTCAGCGGAGAAGCATTAGCTGGTGAAAAAAAGACTGGTTTTGATGAAGAAGTTGTAAAGGACGTTGCAAGACAGGTAAAGCTGTCAGTTGACCAGGGCGTACAGGTTGCAATTGTAATTGGCGGCGGAAACTTCTGGAGAGGCCGTTCCAGCAACGCAATTGATCGACCAAAGGCAGACCAGATTGGTATGCTAGCAACTGTTATGAACTGTATCTATGTATCTGAAATCTTCCGTACCACAGGCATGAAGACTGAAATCTTCACACCATTTGCCTGCAGCACCTTTACAAAGCTGTTTTCTAAGGATGCAGCAAATGAAGCACTTGCACAGGGAAAGGTTGTCTTCTTTGCTGGCGGTACCGGACATCCATATTTTTCTACTGACACTGGTGTTGTACTGCGTGCTATTGAGATGGAGGCAGACGTTATCCTTCTTGCAAAGGCAATCGATGGTGTTTATGATAGTGATCCGGCAAAGAATCCAGATGCTGTCAAGTATGATACCGTAACTATTAAAGAGGTCGTAGATAAGCGCCTTGCTGTTATTGATATGACGGCATCTATCATGTGTATGGAAAACCATATGCCGCTTGCTGTATTTGGCTTAAACGAAGAAAATAGCATTGCAAATGCATTAAATGGCAAGATTACAGGAACTCATGTAACAGCTTGAAAATGTAAAAATTTAAAAACCATAAAACCGAAGGAGCGTAACTATGAAGGAAGTTATTAAAAAATGTGAAGAGAAGATGACAAAAACCTGCGAAAATCTGGATGGCGAGTTTTCCAATATCCGTGCAGGACGTGCAAATCCAAATCTGTTAAACAGAATTATGGTTGAATACTATGGAACTCCAACTCCTATGCAGCAGGTAGGAAATATTTCAGTTCCGGAGCCGAGAATCATCCAGATCAATCCGTGGGAGAAGAGTCTGTTAAAGGCTATCGAGAAAGCTATTCTGGCATCTGATCTTGGAATCACACCAACAAATGATGGTACAAGCATTCGCCTTGTATTCCCAGAGCTTACAGAGGAAAGACGTAAGGAATTAGTAAAGGACATTAAGAAGAAGGGTGAGGCTGCAAAGGTTGCTGTCCGCAATGTTCGCCGTGATGCAAACGATACCTTAAAGAAGATGGAAAAGTCAACTGACATTACTGAGGATGAGCGCAAGGAAGGCGAAGAGAAAATCCAGAAGATGACAGACAAATATGTTGCAAAGATAGACAAGAGTGTTGAGAATAAATCAAAGGAAATCATGACTGTCTAATAATAAGAAAGTTTCAGGGCAGGCGTTTTGCCTGTCCTGTTTTGTGTAACAAGATAGAATAAAATTATACCTGTGAGGTACTCATATGGATGAACAAAAAAAGATTCCGCGTCATGTCGCGATCATTATGGACGGAAATGGCAGATGGGCTGAGCGCAGAAAGCTGCCGCGAAAAATGGGTCATGCAGAAGGCTGTAAGGTACTAGAGCAAACTGTGCGCGATGCAGCTGATCTTGGTATTGACTATTTGACTGTTTATGCGTTTTCCACTGAAAACTGGAAGCGCTCTGAGGAAGAGGTTTCGGCGCTTATGGTTCTTATGGGCTTTTACATTAAAAAGCTTTTAAAGGTAGCCGAAGAGGAGAATGTACGTGTTAAAATTATAGGAGAGCGAAGCCGCTTTGCACCAGATCTGGTGAAGGGTTTAAATAAGCTTGAGTATGAGACAAGAAATAATACACGCATGGTATTTGCCATTGCGATCAACTATGGTGCAAGAGACGAGATGCGCCGCGGAATGATTCGCATGGCAGAGGATGTGAAAGCAGGAAAGCTCGAGCCTACAGCTATTACGGAGCAGACAATTGGCTCTTATCTGGATACTGCAGATATGCCAGATCCAGATCTTTTAATTCGCACAAGCGGTGAGCTTCGTCTGTCAAATTTCTTGCTCTGGCAGCTGGCTTACACAGAAATTTATGTGACAGATGTTTTGTGGCCTGATTTTAACAAGGAAGAGCTGCAAAAGGCAGTAGATTCATTTGGAAAGCGTGAGCGCCGTTATGGAGGTCGTCTGACCAAATAAGATTTATATAACATTTTACTTACAGAAAGGCATAAAAATTTATGTTTATTACAAGAACAATCAGCGGAATCGTGCTGTTGGCAGTGACTATGTGTGCAATTATAGCCTCGGGCCCGCTTCTGTATTTATTTATGCTTCTGATCAGCCTGGTTGGCATGTATGAGCTGTACCGTGTTTTTCAGATGGAAAAAAAGATTCCTGCGCTTGTTGGTTATCTGACAGCAATCGGAATAGAATCTGTCATTCTGGCAGGAAAAAATGATCTTGTTGTTCTTATACTTGTCTTAGGATTTTTGGCAATGATGGTCTCATATGTGGCTACTTATCCAAAATTCACGGCAGAAGAGATTGCAAAAGCAACATTTGGAATGGTATATGTGGCATTGATGATGTCATTTATTTTCCAAACAAGAATAAGCAATGATGGTGCCTACACAGTATGGCTGATCTTTATCAGCGCATGGGGCTGTGATACATGTGCATATTTAGTTGGACGTGCGATTGGAAAACATAAAATGACACCTGTATTGAGTCCAAAAAAATCAATCGAGGGTGCAGTCGGCGGAATTATAGGAAGTGCATTAATTGGTGCGCTTTATGGAACAATTTTCAAGACAAATCTGACTGAATTTTCAAATCCGGCTGTTTTTTGTGCCATTATTGGTGCATGCGGCGGCTTTATCTCCATGTTTGGAGATCTTTCCGCTTCTGCGATCAAACGCCAGTACCAGATTAAGGATTATGGAAATCTGATTCCGGGACACGGCGGAATCATGGATCGTTTTGACAGTATTATTTTTACAGCACCGTTAATCTACATTCTCGTAACGCTGCTTCAGCGTATTGCGTAAGCGAAGAATAATTAACGAAGAAAGGCAGGTTTTTATAATGAAAAAAATTGCCATTTTAGGATCTACCGGTTCTATTGGAACACAAAGCTTAGAGGTTATTCGCAGCCAGCCAGATATGGAAGCAACTGTGTTAGCTGCCGGAAGTAATGTTGAACTGCTTGAAAAGCAGATTCGCGAATTTCATCCAAAGCTTGTATGTGTTTATAAAGAAGATGCGGCAAAACTATTAAAACAGGCTGTTGCCGACCTTGATGTAACGATTGTAAGCGGAATGGATGGTCTTATTGAGGCAGCTGCATTCCCGGAAACACAGATCGTTGTCACTGCAGTTGTCGGAATGATTGGAATACGTCCGACTATAGCAGCTATTAAGGCAGGCAAAGATATTGCACTTGCAAATAAGGAAACACTTGTCACTGCCGGTCATCTGATTATTCCGATGATCAAGCAGTACGGGGTGCGCCTGCTTCCAGTAGACAGTGAGCATTCTGCTATTTTCCAGTCACTTATGGGAAGCTCTCCAGAAGGATCAACTGGTCACAAGATTGATAAAATTCTTCTGACAGCATCTGGCGGACCGTTCCGTGGATGGACAAAAGAACAGATGAAAAATATTCGCCCTGAGGATGCATTAAAGCATCCTAACTGGGTAATGGGAAGAAAGATTACAATTGATTCTTCTACCATGGTAAATAAGGGATTAGAGGTTATGGAAGCAAAATGGCTTTTTGGCGTTGAATATGATCAGGTTCAGGTTGTGATCCAGCCGCAGTCTGTTATCCATTCAATGGTACAGTTTGAGGATGGTGCTATTATTGCCCAGCTTGGCACACCTGATATGAAGCTTCCTATCCAGTTAGCACTGACATATCCAGACAGAAGATATCTTCCTGGAAAACGCCTCGATTTTGCAGAACTTGGAAGCATCAGCTTCTTTGCACCTGATTTTGAAAACTTCCATGGACTGGCACTTGCTTATAAAGTTGGAAAAGAAGGTGGAAACAGACCAACAATATACAATGCAGCTAATGAGTTTGCTGTCAGCCGTTTTCTTGATCACAAATTGTCATATCCGGGCATTATTGAGGCAATTGAAGCCTCTCTTGATCATGTTGGCTTTGTTCAAAATCCGAATGTCGACAACATTTTAGAGACTGAGGCAGCTGTATACGAATTTTTACAGTCAGCGTTGGCATAGATTACAACAGGGTAAGAAACTAGTACGAAAAGAAAGAGGAAAGTATGAATCCATTCAGCATTATTGCACTTTTTTTAATTATCGGATTGGTTGTATTCATCCATGAATTTGGCCATTTCCTTCTTGCAAAAAAGAACGGGGTAGGGGTAATTGAGTTTTCAATTGGCATGGGACCGAGACTTTTGAGCACTGTTCATAAGGGAACACGATATTCTCTTAAATGGATACCTTTTGGCGGCTCCTGCCTGATGCTGGGGGATGACAATGGAATAGTTGATCCGGACGCAGAGGAAATTACAGACAAGGCGCATAGTCTTGCTGAGAAGAATGTCTGGGCACGTATTTCAATTATTGCAGCAGGACCAATCTTTAATTTTTTGCTTGCCTTTGTGCTTGCTGTTATTGTGATCGGTTTTGCCGGAAGCGACAAGCCATATGTGCAGGGAGTTATTGATAAGTATCCTGCACAGGAGGCAGGTCTTGAGAAAGGCGATTTAATCACCTCAGTGAATGGCTCACGTGTCCATTTGTTTCGTGAAATTCAGATCTATATGGCAATGAACCCTGGCAAATCACTTGACGTTACTTATGTAAGAGATAACCAGACTCATGAAACAACACTTGTTCCAAAGTATGACGAGGCAAATAATACGTATTACATGGGTATTTACTCTGGTGCTCGCTATGGCTTAAAATGGTATGAGACACTCCAATATGGTCTTTACGAGGTGAAATATAACGTTGTTACGGTAATCAAAAGTCTTGGTATGATATTTACCGGAGACCTTCCGATGACGAGCTTTTCTGGTCCTGTTGGCATTGCGACTACAGTAAATGATATGGTTGAAGAGGTCAATACCTCTATGGCCGATGAATCGTTTTCAGACCGTGCGATGACGATGTTTTTAACGCTTGCAAATTTTGTTGTCATGATCAGTGCCAACTTAGGCGTCATGAATCTGCTTCCGATTCCGGCATTAGACGGCGGAAGATTACTGTTTTTACTAATTGAAGCAGTGCGGGGCAAGCCGGTGCCAAAAGAAAAAGAGGCAATCGTTCATATCGCAGGAATTATTTTCCTCTTCATTTTTATGATATTCATTTTGTTTAGCGATATTATAAAGATTTTCCAGTGAGGAATCATTTATATGTGAGGGGTAAAAATGGAACAAAATACAAAGCAAATTCGAGAACTTACAAAAGAAATACGAATAGGAGACCGTGTGATTGGCGGCAGTTATCCTATTTTGATTCAGTCTATGACAAATACAAAGACACAAGATGTTGATGCAACTGTTGAACAGATTCTTCGTCTTGAAGATGCTGGCTGCGAGATTGTTCGCTGTACAGTGCCTGATATGGAGGCGGCAAAGGCAATTGGTGATATTAAAAAGCGTATTCATATTCCGTTAGTAGCCGATATTCATTTTGATTACAGGCTGGCAATTGCCGCTATGGAAAATGGTGCTGATAAGATTCGCATTAATCCTGGAAATATCGGAAGTGATGAGCGTGTGCGTGCTGTTGTCGAGAAGGCAAAGGAATATCATGTTCCTATCCGTGTCGGTGTTAATAGTGGTTCTCTTGAAAAAAAATATATTGAAAAATATAATGGAGTGACGGCAGAGGGTCTGGTAGAGAGTGCTCTTGAAAAGGTGGCAATGATTGAACAGTTTGGTTATGATCAGCTTGTCATCAGCATTAAATCATCGGATGTTATGATGTGCGTAAAAGCGCATGAATTAATTGCCGATAAAACACCTTACCCGCTTCATGTGGGCATCACTGAGGCTGGAACAATTATTTCAGGAAATATTAAGTCATCTATTGGTCTAGCATTAATTTTAAATCAGGGAATTGGAAATACCATCCGCGTATCACTGACTGGTGACCCTGTTGAAGAGATTCGTTCAGCTAAGATCATTTTAAAGACACTTGGTATTCGAAAGGGTGGTGCAGAGATTGTATCCTGTCCAACCTGTGGACGTACACAGATTGATCTGATTCGTCTGGCAAATGAGGCAGAAACGCTTGTCAGCCGTTATCCATATGATATTAAGGTTGCTGTTATGGGCTGTGTTGTAAATGGCCCAGGTGAGGCAAAGGAAGCTGATCTTGGCATTGCAGGAGGTGTTGGCTGCGGTGTTATCATAAAAAAGGGTGAAATCATCCGAAAGCTTCCGGAAGAGGAGCTGCTTGCCGGATTAAAGGAAGAATTGGATAACTGGCAGGCATAATAATTCAGAAAGGAACTTTCATGGCAAAGCGCTTTTTTGAAACATTTCCAGCGCTTATCCTAGAAGATGAGCTGAAGGATCTGTTCGAATTTGCAGAAGTAACTGCATTAAAATATAATCGTGACAGGACGGCGATTCATGTCTATCTGCTTTGTCGCCGTCTGATTTCAAAGCCGCAGATTTATGCGGTGGAATCTAAAATTGAAAAGCAGATGTTTCCTGATGGTGATATGAAGATTCGTATATTTGAATCTTTTTCACTGTCAGAACAATACACACCGTCATATCTTGTTGATGTCTATAAGGACAGTTTATTTGCAGAAATTAAGCGTCGAAGTGATCTGGATTATCATATTTTGATGCGCGCTGACTGGAAGGTAGCTGATGATGATTCACTTTTGCTTACATTAGAGGATAGTCTTTGGGCTAGAAATCGTGCTGGCGAGCTGCGTGAATGGATTCAGATGGTTTTTTATGACCGCTGTGCAATATCAATTCCTGTAGCAGTATCATTTAAAGAGCGTGATACAACAGCAATTGAGGAAGAAAAAAAGCGCGCAGAGGCACAGGCTATCGCACGTATCATGAAAGCCAACAGCGTGGCTTCCAAAGAGAAAGAGGATGAATCTATTGATACAGCCTCTGCTGATACGAAAAAAGGCAGTGAAAAAACTACTCTTAGAAAAGGAGATCCCTCAAAAGCTGCCAAATCAGCTGGCGAAAAAAACGTTCAGACACCACGCGAAATTCCAGGCGGCAATTTTCAAAAATCATCCTATAACAAAGGTAATAAAGGCGGATACAGCGCCAAGCGTCCTCTTCGTTCAGACGATCCAAACATGGTATATGGACGCAATTTTGAGGATGTCACACCAATGAAAATTGTTGAGATTCAGGAGGAGATCGGAGAAGTTGTCATAAATGGAAAGATTATTGCTGTAACTGAGCGTGAGCTTAGAAATGGCGAGAAAACTATCATTTCCTTTGCTGTAACTGATTACACAGATACGATCATGGCAAAAATCTTTGTTCCAAATGAGTTTTTAGCCGAATTAAAAAAGGATGTGGCTGTTGGCAAGGCTGTAACTGTTAAGGGCATCGCCATGATGGATAAGTTTGACCATGAAGTAACGATTTCCTCTGTATCAGGTATAAAGCGTGCGGAATGGAAGGAAGAAAAACGCGAAGATCACGCTCTTGTAAAACGAGTTGAACTTCACTGCCATACAAAGTCCTCAGAGATGGATGCTGTATCTGATGCGCAAGCGCTTGTAAAAACAGCAAAGGGCTGGGGACACACTGCTCTTGCCATAACAGATCATGGCTGTGCGTATGCTTTCCCGGAAGCTGCACATGCATTGTCAAAGGGTGATGATTTTAAGCTGATCTTTGGCTGCGAGGGATACTTAGTCGATGACTTAAAGGAAATCGTTGTAAATAGTAACGGTGCTTCTCTTGATGCTTCATATGTTGTATTTGATATTGAGACAACAGGATTTCATCCATCTAAAAATAAAATCATTGAGATTGGTGCTGTAAAGGTGATAAATGGTGAGATTACAGATCGCTTTTCTGAGTTCATCAATCCGAGTGTTCCTATTCCATTTACGATTGAACGACTAACCGGAATCAATGATGCTATGGTTTGTGATGCACCAGGCGTAGAAGAAATTCTTCCTAAATTTTTGAGCTTTTGCGAAGGCTGTGTCCTTGTAGCGCATAATGCGTCCTTTGATACAAGTTTTATCCGCTATAATGCAGAGCAGCTTGGCATTGAATTTCCTCCAACTTACGTTGATACAGTTGGACTGGCACGTTTTCTTCTGCCGCATCTTGGACGTTTTAAGCTTGATACTGTTGCAAAAGAGCTTCATGTTTCACTTGAGAATCATCATAGGGCAGTAGATGATGCCGGGGCAACAGCAGAAATTTTTGTCAAGTTTCTTCCGATGCTTAAGAAGAAAGGCTTTGAAACACTTGATGATATTGTAGAAAAGGCTGTTATGACACCAGAGGCAATTATGCGAATGCCTACGTATCACATCATATTGCTTGCAGCGAATGAAGTAGGTCGAATAAATCTGTATCGTCTGATCTCAATGGCACATGTTAAATATTTTGCCAGAAGACCGAGATTCCCACGCTCAGAAATTATGAAATACAGAGAGGGACTGATTATTGGATCGGCGTGTGAGGCAGGCGAGCTGTTTCGTGCAATCACAGGAGGAGAGAGCGATGATGAAATTGCAAAAATTGTCTCCTTTTATGATTATCTAGAAATTCAGCCTACAGGAAACAATGAGTTTATGCTGCGTGAAGAAGATTCTCCTTATAAGACAAGAGAAGATCTTGAGGCGCTTAATAAAAAGGTTGTTCAGCTTGGAGAGCTTTACGATAAACCTGTCTGCGCAACATGCGATGTGCATTTTTTAAATCCAGAGGATGAGGTTTACCGCCGTATTATTATGAGCGGTAAAGGCTTTAAGGATGCTGATTTCCAGCCGCCGCTTTATTACAGAACAACAGAAGAAATGCTAAAGGAATTTGAATATCTGGGAAGTGATAAGGCATATGAGGTAGTTGTCACAAATACGAATCTGATTGCAGATCGTATCGATCATCTGGCGCCTGTAAGACCTGATAAATGTCCGCCTGTTATTGAAAATTCAGATATAGACCTTAGAAATATGTGTTATGAAAAGGCACATTCAATGTATGGCGATCCGCTGCCGCCAATAGTAGAAGAACGCTTAGAGCATGAGCTTCACTCAATCATTTCAAATGGCTTCGCCGTTATGTATCTGATTGCCGTTAAGCTTGTTCATAAGTCAAACGAAGACGGTTACATGGTAGGTTCACGTGGTTCTGTCGGATCATCATTTGTTGCAACTATGTCTGGAATTACAGAGGTAAACCCATTAAGTCCACATTATTACTGCAAGAAATGTCATTACAGTGATTTTGATTCGGAGGAAGTTAAAAAGTTTGGTGGTGGTGCAGGCTGCGATATGCCAGATAAAATTTGTCCTGTATGTGGTGAAAAGCTTGCAAAGGATGGCTATGATATCCCATTCGAGACATTCCTAGGCTTTTATGGTGATAAGGAGCCTGATATCGACTTAAACTTCTCTGGTGAATACCAGAGTAAGGCTCATGCCTATACAGAGGTTATTTTTGGTGCTGGGCAAACCTTTAGAGCCGGCACTGTAGGTACACTGGCAGAAAAAACAGCATTTGGCTATGTGAAGAATTATTATGAAGAACATAACCAACATAAGCGAGAGTGCGAGATTAACCGCCTTGTCACTGGCTGTACTGGTGTAAAACGAACATCAGGGCAGCATCCTGGCGGAATAATTGTACTTCCAATCGGTGAAGATATTAACTCCTTCACACCAGTACAGCATCCGGCAAATGATATGACGACAAGCACAGTAACAACACACTTTGATTACCATTCAATCGATCATAACTTGTTAAAGCTTGACATACTTGGCCATGATGATCCTACCATGATCCGTATGCTTGAAGACTTAACAGGAATTGATGCAAGAGAAATTCCGCTTGACAGTCCAGAGGTAATGTCATTATTTAAGGACACCTCTGCGCTTGGAATAAAGCCAGAGGATATAGGTGGCTGTAAGCTTGGTGCACTTGGTCTTCCGGAGTTTGGCACTGATTTTGCTATGGGCATGTTAATTGAAACACAGCCGCAGCATTTCTCAGATTTAGTTCGTATTGCAGGTTTGTCACATGGTACAGATGTATGGCTTGGAAATGCCCAGACACTTCTGCAGGAGAAAAAGGCGACCATTTCAACTGCTATATGTACGCGAGATGATATCATGGTTTACTTAATCAGCAAGGGCATTGAAAAAGGTCTTTCGTTTAAGATCATGGAGGCAGTTCGAAAAGGAAAGGGTCTTCAGCCAGAATGGGAGCAGACTATGGTTGAGCATGATGTGCCAGACTGGTATATATGGTCTTGTAAAAAGATTAAATACATGTTCCCTAAGGCACATGCCGCAGCTTATGTTATGATGATGTGGCGAATTGCATACTGCAAAATCTTTTATCCGCTGGCATTTTATGCTGCCTACTTTAGTATACGTGCCGCTGCCTTTTCATATGAATTGATGTGTCAGGGCAAAGAAGCACTAGAACGTCATATGTCTGATTATGAAAGCCGAATGGACACGCTTTCACCAAAGGAGAAGGATTCCTATCACGATATGCGTATTGTTCAGGAAATGTATGTAAGAGGCTTTGAATTTACACCAATTGACTTGTTTAAGGTACAGGCAACAAGATTTCAGATTGTTGATGGAAAGCTAATGCCATCACTAAGCTCTATAGAGGGTCTTGGAAATAAGGCAGCAGAATCCATTGTAGAAGCAGCACTCGGAGGGGCGTTCCTTTCAAGACAAGATTTTCGAGAGCGCGCCAAAGTGGGACAAACAGTTAGTGATAAGCTTTTGGAGCTTGGAATTTTAAGCGATATTCCAGAGTCCAATCAGCTGTCGCTCTTTGACTTTTAACAAATATTAGAATAGAGGAAAACAAATGAAAATAGGATTTGATAATGAAAAGTATCTCAAAATTCAGTCAGAACATATCAAGGAGAGAATTAACCAATTCGGCGATAAGCTGTATCTGGAATTTGGCGGAAAGTTGTTTGATGACTATCACGCCTCAAGAGTTCTTCCGGGATTTGCACCAGACAGTAAGCTTCAGATGTTAATGCAGCTGTCTGATATGGCTGAGATCGTTATTGTAATTTCAGCGACAGATATTGAAAAAAACAAAAAGCGTGGTGATCTTGGAATTACTTACGATGTTGATGTACTTCGCCTTATATCAGAATATGAAAAAAAGGGGCTGTATGTTGGAAGTGTTGTAATAACACAGTTCGCAGGCCAGTCAGGTGCTGTTCAGTTCCAGAAGCGTCTTGAAAAGAAGGGTATTGATGTATACCGTCATTACCTTATTGATGGCTATCCATCAAATGTTTCTCTTATTGTAAGCCCTGATGGTTTTGGTAAAAACGAATATGTCCGCACAACAAGACCGCTAGTTGTTGTCACTGCACCAGGACCGGGAAGCGGTAAGATGGCAACATGTCTTTCTCAGCTTTACCACGAAAATTTACGCGGAGTACGTGCCGGCTATGCTAAGTTTGAGACATTCCCGATCTGGAATATTCCTCTAAAGCACCCTGTAAATCTGGCTTATGAAGCTGCTACAGCCGATCTGAATGATGTTAACATGATCGACCCATTCCATTTAGAGGCATATGGTGTTACAACTGTAAATTATAACCGTGATATTGAGATTTTCCCTGTTTTAAATGCTATCTTCGAGCGCATTTATGGAGAAAATCACTATTACAAGTCTCCAACTGATATGGGTGTCAACATGGCGGGAAATTGTATTATCGACGATGAGGTATGCTGTGAAGCATCCAGAATGGAAATTATTCGCCGTTATTACACAGCCATGAATAAGATTGCAAAAGAGGATGGCGGTGAGAATGAGCTGTACAAGATTGAGCTTTTGATGAAGCAGGCAAAAATCACACCAGCTGACCGCAAGGTAACAGTAGCTGCCATGGACCGCGCAAACAAGCTTGGTGTTCCTACTGCTGCAATGGAGCTTCCAGATGGAACAATCGTTACCTCTAAAACAAGTGATCTTCTTGGTGCCTCTGCCGCACTTCTTTTAAATGCTTTAAAGCAGTTAGCACAGATTGATCACGACAGAAATCTGATCTCTCCAGAAGTTATTGAACCAATTCAGAAATTAAAGACAGGCTATCTTGGTGCAAAGAATCCACGTCTTCACACCGATGAAGTATTAGTTGCACTTTCTGTAACTGCTGCATCAGACCCGATTGCAAAACTTGCAATGGAGCAGATGCCAAAGCTGTCTGGATGCCAGATGCATACTTCTGTTATGCTTTCCGATGTAGACAGTAAGACACTTAAGCGCCTTGGTGTTGATCTGACATGCGAGCCTGTCCGCGAATCTGCAGCAAAAGGAGAGTTCTGATTTGTTAACAATCAGCTGATAAAAAACAGCAGGGAGGAAAAAATGGAACGCATTGAAATTGTTGAAAATGGCTTGTTTCTTGTATTTGAAATTGCTGATGATAAATGTTTTAAATTTCTTCATTTTGGGAAAAAGCCATTTAATGAAAAAGATATTATTGCGCGATCTACATCATATGGTTTTAGATTTGTTGAAATTAATCTGGCTGGTTATGATCGTCCCTATGAGCGCCATGGAAACAAATATATTGTAACGGCACCTGGCTGGCATATGCGTTATGAATCTATGGAAGACGGCCGTAATCAAAACGGCCGTATCGTGATGTTTGTTCTGCGTGATGAAATAACAGATGTAATAGTAAAAAGCTACATGCAGTTTTATGACGGACTTTCCATTATTCGATTCTGGAACATAGTTGAAAACACAGGCAGCCAGACGCAGGTGTTAGACTATATTTCATCTTTTAATTATGAGGGAATTGACAAGGAAGGATCACTTCCTGCTGATAAAAAGCTGCAAATTCGCATACCGCACAACGGATGGCAAAAAGAAGTCAATTGGAAAACGTATGATCTTTGTGACTTTGGTATGGAACGTATTCAGCCAGCGTGTGATCAGCGCTCCTCAAACCTTCTTACAGTAAGCAATACTGGAAACTGGTCAGCTAAAGAACACCTTCCAATGGGATATCTTGAGAACACGCAGACACATACGGGTATGCTCTGGCAGATTGAAAATAATGGTTCCTGGCACTGGGAGATTGGAGATCAGAATGGTCATCTTTATTTGGCAGCATCTGGTCCGAATGAAATTTATTCTCACTGGTTTAAAAATCTAAAACCAGGAGATACTTTTACAAGCGTGCCTGTTGCTGTAAGCCTAACTGATCAAGGCTTTGATGATGCAGTTGGAACAATGACAAAATATCGCCGTATTATCCGCCGTCCAAATGCAGATAATGAATCTCTTAAAATTATCTTTAATGACTATATGAATTGTTTGTGGGGGCATCCGACGGCAGCAGAAGAGTTTCCACTAATAGATGCGGCAGCAGAGGCCGGATGCGAGTATTTTTGTATTGATGCCGGCTGGTATGCAGATGGTGATTGGTGGGATGCGGTTGGTGACTGGAGAGAGAGCAAAAAACGCTTTCCGAACGGTGTACGTGAAATTACCGATTATATTCGCAGTAAGGGAATGATTCCAGGCGTATGGCTTGAGCTTGAAGTTATGGGTATTAATTGTCATATGGCACAGGAGGTTCCTGATGACTGGTTTTTCATGCGTCATGGAAAACGTGTATATGATAGAAGTCGATATCAGCTTGACTACAGAAATCCAGAAGTTCGTGCCTATGCAGATAGTGTGATAGATCGCCTGATTAAAGAGTATGGCGTTGGCTATATTAAAATGGACTATAACATTGAGCCGGGAATTGGTACCGACTTACATGCCGATAGTGCTGGAGACGGTATGTTATCACATGAGAGAGCTTATCTAAAATGGCTAGGAGCAGTATTTAAACGCTATCCGGATCTTGTAATTGAAAACTGTTCATCAGGTGGTCTTCGTATGGATTACGCTATGCTATCACGATACAGCATTCAGTCTACAAGTGATCAGGATGACTATCGTTATTATTGTACTATTGCAGCAAATTCGCCATCTGCATTGACACCAGAGCAAAGTGCGATTTGGTCATATCCACTTCGTGAAGGAGATCGGGAAGAGGTTGTCTTTAATATGGTTAACGCCATGCTGCTTCGCATTCATCAAAGTGGTCATTTAGCTGAACTTACTCAAGAACGCCGTGATCTGGTAAAGGAGGCACTCGATATTTACAAAACTATTCGAAAAGATATCAAAAATAGTGTTCCGATCTGGCCAATTGGATTATCGCAGTTTCATGATGAATGGACCTGTCTTGGTCTGCAATCAGAAAACAAAATTTATCTGGCTGTGTGGAGAAGAAATGGCAATAAACCTGTCATTGAAATTCCATTCGAACAGTTAAATAATAAAGAAGTGTCTGTCAGCTGTCTTTATCCATCATATTCAGAGGTTTTGTTTTCATGGAGCAAAGAAAGCAATGTATTGACCGTTACGATGGAAAAAGAATTTATGGCAAGACTGTTTTGTATTGAAATAAAATAAATAATCGTAAATAAGGCAATTGCCAAAAGGAGCTGTTATGGGAAAATTAGATCAGTATTGTTTTGATGGAACAAATGCACTTTCACTGAAAAAACTGCCGACAGACAGCAAAAAAGATCAGGTTGACAAAGAAAAAATTCTTGCCAAAACAGAAAAAAATCAGGAAAAAATTTTTGCACTTCAGGATAAGCTTTACGCAGATGCAAAAGAAGGACTAATTATTATCCTGCAGGCTAGAGATGCTGCAGGAAAGGACAGTACTATTCGTCATGTCATGGGCGGTATAAATCCGCAGGGTGTACAGGTTTTCAGCTACAAGCAGCCTTCTAAGGATGAGCTTGCGCATGATTATCTGTGGCGCTGCGTTACAAATCTTCCTAAGCGTGGAATGATAGCTATTTTTAATCGCTCTTACTACGAAGATGTATTAGTCGTAAAGGTTCATGAGCTTTACAAAGGCTACCATATGGCAGAACGTTGTTTAAATCCAGATACAATCATTGAGAATCGTTATCGCCAGATTCGCCATTTTGAGGAATATCTGTATGACAACAGCTACCGCGTCGTAAAGATTCTGCTTAATGTTTCTAAAGAAAAGCAAAAACAGCGTTTCCTTGAACGTATTGATCTTCCAGAGAAAAACTGGAAATTTTCCCAAAGCGATATGGCAGAGCGTGCTCTGTGGGATCAATACGATGATGCTTATGAGCGTGCTGTAAATGCAACTGCCACAAAGGAAAGTCCATGGTATGTTATTCCGGCAGATCAGAAATGGTACAGCAGATATCTTGTATCAGAAATCATTCTTGATGTGCTGCAAAAAATTGATCCACAGTATCCAACTCTCTCTCAAGAAGAAGCAGAAAAGCTTCCGCAGTATAAGGAGATGCTTCAAAATGAGAATATGAAGCATTTATGAAATCTAGATCTAGTATAAAAAGCCCGGCAGGAAGAGTAATCTTTCTGCCGAGCTTTTTTTAATATATTTTGATCTTTTTGATACCAGCTTGCATCGGTTTTCTGAATTTTTGACCCTGGTATTATTCAAATTGTTCTTTGTGCTTCTTTAACAATGTCTGAATCTTTTCTGTTGGAGATAAGCTGTTTCCAATCGGAACGTCATGATTAAGTGTATTGATGATAGCAGCAGTAAACTTACTCATGTCAGCTTCAATGTACCAGCTTCTCTTAAGCAGCTCTGGAGAACGATAATTCAAGTTAGTTGTGATAACATAATCAAAGTAACCTTGAGAATTGAAATCATCAAACTTCTCTAATCCGTCTGTGAAAAGACCAAATGTACAACATACAACAACATTCTTTGCACCGCGGTCTTTCAGTTCCTTTGCTGTATCAAGCATACTCTCTCCGGAAGAGATCATATCGTCAATGATGATAACAGTTTTTCCCTTGATGTTTGCACCCAAAAATTCATGTGCAACAATCGGATTCTTTCCATTTACAACAGTAGAATAGTCTCTTCTCTTATAGAACATACCCATGTCAATGCCAAGGTTATTAGCAAAGTAAACAGCACGTCCCATTGCACCTTCATCAGGGCTGATTGCCATTAAATGATCCTTGTCGATTATCATATTTGGCTCTTTCTTTAACAACGCCTTGATAAACTGGTACGGAGGTGTAAAATTGTCAAATCCGTGAAGCGGAATTGCATTCTGAACACGTGGGTCATGAGCATCAAAAGTGATGATGTTGCTTACACCCATGTCGATAAGCTCCTCTAATGCCAGTGCACAGTCAAGAGATTCTCTTCTGGTACGCTTATGCTGACGGCCCTCATACAAAAACGGCATAACGACATTGACACGGCGTGCACCGCGGCAGGAGCCGATAAGACGCTTCAGATCCTGATAATGATTATCAGGAGACATGTGATTTACTTCACCGCACAGCTGATAAGTTAAGCTATAATTTGTTACATCGACCATTGCAAAAATATCAGAGCCGCGAACAGACTCTTTTAATACACACTTTGCTTCACCAGAGCCAAAACGTGGACAGGAAAAATCAAGCAGATAGGACTTACTGTCATAGCCACGGAAATCCAGCATCGACTGACGCTGAGCAAGTGCCTCTGCATCATGCTGACGGAAGGAAACGATATAGTCATCGACCTTCTTTGCAAAATCCTTGCAGCTGTCAAGTGCAGCAATCTTCAAAGGACCAATAGGAATACTGTTTTCAAATGAATAATCAATATTTGCCATTTATAGGACCGCCTTTTTATGTTAGTCTTGCAGTCAGAAATATATTGGGGTCAAAAGGTATTTTATCCCCAACTGATACAATTTTTGACATACACAGTCTATTATAACCGCAAAGAAAAGCATAAGTCAATAGAAAAAGTCGACAGAAAAAAATAGTTGCATTTTTGTTTCCTTTGTGATACACTGATTTAAGTGTTATTCTCGTGTGATAACCAATTATTTTAATAAGGAATGGGGTTTGGCATGTCAGCATTAAAGATTATCGTTACTGTTATTTATTGCATTATTGCGATTGCATTTACAGCTTCTGTATTGATGCAGGAGGGAAAATCCGCAGGTCTGGGCGCAATTGGCGGTATGGCTGAGAGCTACTGGGGCAAGAATAAAGGTCGTTCCATGGAGGGAAAGTTAGAAAGATTCACTCTGATTGGAGCAATCATTTTCTTTGTTGGAGCAATTCTTCTGAACATGAACTTTTAAGTTACTTTATCAACAAAAGAAGCGGCTGTCGCAGATTGCGGCGGCCGTTTTGTGCCTCTTTATAAGATCAGCACCCATTACACGACTAAAGCACTAACATATAAGAATATATAAGAAAGAAGTTTAATTTAAGTGAAGCTATATAAAGAAAAAAAGAAAAAATATTATCGAAAAAAACAGCAGTATAGCGAATCTAGTGAAGTGTTCGATACATCTGCTGATGAAGATTCTCTTAATGCAGAGCAGGATCATGACGATTCAAATCATGAAGGCAATAAAAAGAAGCTGCTGTTAGAGTTAATGTATGATAAAAATTACCGCCCGATGAAATTTAGGGAATTGTGTGTGCTGTTAGATGTCTCAAAAGCACGTCGTTATGAGCTTGAGACTGCTTTGAATCAGCTTGTTGATGAGGGAAAAATTGGTATTTCTGCTCATGGAAAATATGGTAAACCAGAGTTATTTACGCTTAAGGGTTCCTTTAGCTCCACATCAAGAGGCTTTGGCTTTGTTACAGTAGAAGAAAAAGACAATGATATTTTTATTGCCCCTGATAACACCCTAGGCGCCCTTCCTGGCGATGTTGTCTTAGTATCTGTAATTTCCCATGCCAATGGAAGCAGACGCGAAGAGGGACGTATTGTACGCATTTTAGAACACACGCTTACAAGTGTTGTCGGTACTTTTCAGAAGAACAAAAATTTTGGCTTTGTCCTTCCTGATAATCAGCGCATTCTTCGTGATTTCTTTGTTGAGAAGGGAAAGGATATGGATGCACAAAATGGAGACAAGGTTGTTGCTACAATCCTTGACTATGGAAATGAGCATAAAAACCCACAGGTTGAAGTCACTGAAATTCTTGGTGCAAAGAATGAACCTGGTACTGATGTGTTAAGTATTGTGCGAAGCTATGGTATTCCAGAGGAATTTCCACAAGAGGTGCTAGATAGTCTTGATTCCATACCAGAAGAGGTTACAGAAGCAGAAAAAATTGGTAGACGCGACATGCGTGATTTCCATACAGTTACAATTGACGGTGAGGATGCAAGAGACTTAGATGATGCCATATCATTGACTTTTGAAAATGGTATTTATCATCTTGGTGTGCATATCGCTGATGTTACTCATTACGTAAAGGAAGGCTCCTTGCTTGATGAGGAAGCGAAAAATCGAGGCACAAGCGTGTATTTGGCAGATCGTGTAATTCCGATGCTTCCAAGAAAGCTTTCAAATGGCATATGCTCTTTAAATGCCGGGACAGATCGCTTGGCTTTGTCATGCCTGATGGATATCGATGAAGAGGGTACTATTGTAAATCATGAGATTTGTGAAACTGTAATTTGTGTTGACCGCCGCATGACATATACTATGGTAGCTGATATTCTCGATGGTGCAGAGGCACCTGAAGAATACAAAGACTTTGTTGATGATTTCAAGTTAATGAAGCAGCTTTCTGATTTGCTTCGCAAGAAACGCTCTGGACGCGGAGCCATTGACTTTGATTTTCCAGAATCAAAAATTATTCTCGATGAAAAAGGTCGTCCTATTGAGATTAAAGCGTATGAACATTCTGCTGCAACACAGCTGATTGAGGATTTTATGCTGCTGACTAATGAGACGATAGCAGAGGAGTATTACTGGCTGGAGCTTCCGTTTGTTTATCGTATTCATGAGACGCCAGATGAGGAGAAGCTTAGGACATTTGCCACATTCCTCAATAATTTTGGCTATTCGCTTCATCTTACAAACCACACCATTCATCCGAAAGAGCTGCAAAAGCTGTTAAGCCGCATTGAGGGAAGTGAGGCAGAGGGGCTAATCTCACGCATTTTGCTGCGTTCAATGAAACAGGCAAAATATTCACCGGAAAATCTTGGCCATTTTGGTTTGTCAGCGAAGTATTACTGCCATTTTACTTCACCGATTCGCCGTTACCCTGATTTGCAGATACACCGCATTATCAAAGAGCAGCTGCACGGAACACTTTCAAAATCACGTCAGGAGCATTATGAGCATATCCTTCCAAGCGTCTGTGACAGCTCAAGCAAGCTTGAACGGCGGGCAGACGAAGCGGAGCGTGAGACAGATAAGCTTAAAAAAGCACAATATATGCGCCGTCATATTGGAGATATCTATGAGGGTGTAATTTCTGGCGTTACCGCATACGGCTTCTATGTAGAACTTACAAATACAGTAGAAGGACTTGTACGTGCTGCCAATTTAGATGATGATTATTATATCTATGATCAGGAGCATTACCAGCTGGTTGGTGAAATGACAGGACGTACCTTCAGCATCGGACAGAGTGTATCTGTTGTCGTAGTTGATGCGGACACGCTGACTAAACAAATTGAATTTTTACTCTACTATCCAGAGGAAGATTGGTCAAAGGGGGAAACGAGACATGGCAAAAGAAAGTCGAAAACTCATCGCAAATAATAAAAAAGCATTTCACGACTATTTTATCGAGGATACCTGGGAAGCAGGAATTGCCCTGGTAGGTACTGAGGTAAAATCTCTTCGTATGGGAAAATGCAGTTTAAAGGAATCCTTTATACAAATTCATAAGGGTGAAATCTTTATCTACAACATGCATATCAGCCCGTATGAAAAAGGCAATATCTTTAATAAAGATCCGCTTCGTCCAAGAAAGCTTCTTGTTCATCGATATGAGATTAACAAGATTGTTGGAAAAATCGACCAGAAGGGCTATACATTAGTGCCTCTTCAGATTTATTTCAAGGGAAGTCTTGTAAAGGTTGAGTTTGCTCTTGCAAAGGGTAAAAAGCTTTATGATAAGCGTGCCGATATTGCAAAGAAGGACACAAGAAGAGAGGCTGAACGAGAATTTAAGGTATCAAATCTATATTAAACATAAAAAAGCTCCAGCTTGCAAAAAAACAAGCTGGAGCTTTTTTTAGTGGAGCTGAGGGGAATCGAACCCCTGTCCGAAAGCCCATTCATTAAAGCTTCTCCCATCACAGTTGCTCTACATTCATTCCCTCATCCGACTGCCGAACAACAGGCGGCCAGATTCAGTAGCTTCATAAATCTCTTACCACCGCAAAGCTTAGGCGGTAAGGTGCCCTGCAAAGTCGATGCCAGATTCTTAAGCAGCAGGTGACTTAAGGCTGACAGCTGTCATTAGGCAGCGTATGCTAATTCGTTGTTAGCGTTTATATTTAAATCCGACTTTTAACGTGGATCCGGACCACGGATGGCTACTCTAACTTCAAAACCCCCGTCGAAACCAGTACAACCCCGGGAATGCATTCCGGTACAAATTTGCACGGTCACTAACAGTTGCATACTATTTTTATATAATATCACAATGTTACTCATCTGTCAACTGTACTTTTCCAAAAAATCATTAGCCTTTTTGAATATGATATGCTAAAATAAAAACAACAATTTAACAGAAAGGATAAGGTGACACTCATGCCAAACAACTCTACTAAACTTGCACTGGAAGCTTCTTTAAAAAATTTGTTATTAAAAAAGCCCGTTGACAAAATTACGATTACAGATCTGACAAATGATTGCGGCATCACACGCATGGCTTTTTATTACCATTTTAAAGATATCTACGATCTCGTTGAATGGTCCTGCTACGAGGATGCCTCAAAGGCTTTACATGGAAAGAAAACGTATGAAACCTGGCAGGAGGGATTGATGCAGATCTTCGAGGCTGTTATGGAAAACAAACCTTTTATCATGAATGTGTATCATGCACTGAGCCGTGAGCAAATTGAAAACTATCTTTTCAGGCTGACGCGTGATTTAATTATGAATGTTATTAAGGAATGCTCTAAAGGCATGAACATAACTGTCAGTGAGCAAAGCTTTATCGCAGACTTTTATAAGTACAGCTTTGTCGGTGTTATGCTTGACTGGATCAAAAAGGGCATGAAGGAGAATTATCATGAGATTGTAAACGATATATGTATCACAATGAGCGGAAATATTAAAAATTCACTTCAAAACTTTGCAGACATCAAAAAATGATCCATAATAAGTTAAAAAAGGCAAAACCAGTGATTTTTTTATCAAAATAAGGGGTTTGATTAGTTTTTTGTCATTAATCATTTTTTGTATATGTATCTTTTTAATTTTATGAGTTAAGATAAGACCATCAAGAGAAAACAACAATGAAAGGTGGTACTGATGATGTCAGAAAAGAAAAATACATTAGGAAAAGCAGTAGCAGTTGCAGCAGGAGTAGGTGCAGCATATCTGGCACTAAAGAAGAAGGAAAACGAGAAGCAGGTTCTTGAACAGCAGGCTGCCCAGAACAGCAATTATAGAAACACTGAGCGCGGCAAATATGATAAGAACAGCAAGGGAATTTATTATACAAATGGTAATTACGAAGCATTCGCAAGACCTGAGAAGCCAGAAGGCGTTGATGAAAAGCATGCCTATATCGTAGGAAGCGGACTTGCTGCTTTATCTGCAGCTTGCTTCTTAGTACGTGATGGTCAGATGCCTGGATCTCATATTCATATTTTGGAGGCTATGGATATTGCCGGTGGTGCATGTGATGGTATCTTTGATCCGTCCCGTGGCTATATTATGAGAGGCGGACGTGAGATGGAAAATCATTTTGAGTGTCTGTGGGATCTGTTCCGCAGTATTCCATCTCTTGAAGTTCCAAATGCATCTGTTCTGGATGAGTTCTATTGGCTGAACAAGCATGATCCTAATTATTCCCTGTGCCGTGCAACAGAGGACTGTGGAAAAGATGCTCATACCGATGGCAAGTTCAACTTAAGTCAGAAGGGCTGTATGGAAATCATGAAGCTTTTCATGACAAAGGATGAAGATCTGTATGATAAGACAATCGAAGATGTATTTGATGATGAAGTATTCAATTCTACATTCTGGCTGTACTGGCGTACCATGTTCGCATTTGAAAACTGGCACAGTGCACTTGAGATGAAGCTTTACTTCCAGCGTTTCATTCATCATATTTCTGGTCTGCCGGATTTCAGCGCACTGAAATTTACAAAGTATAATCAGTATGAATCTCTGATTCTTCCAATGCAGAAGTATCTTGAGGCTGCTGGCGTTGAGTTTAGATTTGGCGTTGAAGTAACAAATGTTATTTTTGAATTTAAGGATGGAAAGAAGATTGCATCTGCAATTGAGTGCAAGGAGCATGGCGTTGAGAAGGGTATTGTTTTGACAGAAAACGATCTTGTATTCGTCACAAACGGAAGTTGTACAGAAGGTACTATTTATGGTGATCAGAATCATGCACCGAATGGAGATGCAGAGGTTCGCACAAGCGGCTGCTGGAATCTTTGGAAGAATATCGCAAAGCAGGATCCGTCCTTTGGTCATCCGGAGAAATTCTGTTCCGATATTACAAAGACAAACTGGGAATCTGCTACCGTTACTACACTGGATGACAAGATTATTCCATATATCACTGATATTTGCAAGCGTGATCCGAAAACAGGAAACGTTGTAACTGGTGGTATTGTAAGCTGCGTAGATTCTAATTGGCTGTTAAGCTGGACAATCAACCGCCAGGGACAGTTCAAGACACAGGATAAGGACAAGGTTTGCGTATGGGTATATGGTCTGTTTACAGATAAGCCAGGCAACTTTGTTAAGAAGCCAATGAGAGAGTGTACAGGTAAAGAAATCACAGAAGAATGGCTGTATCATTTAGGTGTTCCAACTGATCAGATTCCAGAGCTTGCTGAGAACAGTGCAGTCTGCGTACCGACTATGATGCCATATATCACTGCATTCTTCATGCCGCGTACAAAGGGCGACCGCCCGGATGTTATTCCGGATGGCTGCGTAAACTTCGCATTCTTAGGTCAGTTTGCTGACACACCTCGCGACACTGTATTCACTACAGAATATTCTGTAAGAACTGCTATGGAAGCTGTTTATGGACTGCTTGGTGTAGACAGAGGTGTTCCGGAGGTATGGGGCAGTGTATATGATATTCGTGAACTGCTTGACAGTTCTGTAAAGCTCATGGATGGCAAGTCTCCGCTTGATATCCAGCTGCCAGGACCGCTGAATGCATTAAAGAAGCCTCTGCTTCATGTCATTCATGGAACAGTAATTGAGAAAGTGCTTCAGGATCACAATATTATAAGATGATTTATTGCAAAATAGCAGCATCGAAGATGTGATACTAGAAATGAAAGAAAGATTGCACTTCGAAAACAGTACAGATATTATCTGGAATCATATCTTGCGAAGGACATTCTTGAATGCGTTTCTGCAAATGAAAATTATCCTGAATCCGTGAAGTTGATTTCTTCACAGATCCTTTAAATCCTATAGTTTCAATCTTTTGCAATACTTAAAAGCGATTTCATTAAAAAACTCAATCGTATGGATCCTTCTGAAGAAACGCTGCGTCAGCGTTCAGTTGGGCAGAGACAGATGCTGTTTCTGCCCTTTTTGAGCTTGAAAATATTGTAATTGTCGTATACAATGACAATTACAATACAAGAAACGAAAGGGAGGTTTGTATGGAGACGAGAATTAAACTTCCGGTTGGAATTGAAAGTTTTGAGGAAATACGAAAGTATGAATACTACTATGTGGATAAGACACTGCTGATAGAACAGGTACTTGAAGAGGGTAGCAAGGTCAAACTATTTACACGTCCACGTCGGTTCGGGAAAACGCTGAATATGAGTATGCTGAAAAGTTTTTTTGAGATTGGAACTGATCCGTCGCTGTTCGAAGGACTGCATATTTCAGAGAGCACTCAACTGTGTGCGCAGTATATGGGAAGATATCCTGTAATTTCAATTAGCTTAAAAAGTGTAGGAGCAAGTTCCTATAAAGAAGCGGTTGATCAACTGGTAGATGTGATCAATCGTGAGACATTTCGATTTATGTCTCTGATAGAAGATCCAAAGTTATCTGCTTTTGAAAAGAAAAAGCTTGAAGATCTGCTGTCAGACCAGATGACAGCAAAGACACTTGAGTCAAGTCTTGTATGGTTAAGCATGATTCTTGAAAAAAAATACGGTCAAAAAGTGGTTGTTCTTATTGACGAGTACGATGTACCATTACAAAAAGCCTATATGCAGGGCTATTACGACAAGATGGTACTTTTAATAAGCAATCTGTTTGGAAATGTGCTTAAAACAAACGAAAGCCTTGCGTTTGCAGTTCTGACCGGATGCCTGCGTATTGCAAAGGAAAGTATCTTTACGGGACTTAACAACTTTTCAGTATACTCTATCACAGATGAGGATTTTGATGAGTCTTTTGGATTTACGGATAATGAAGTCAGAGAGATACTCTGTTATTATGGACTTGAAGGTCATTTTGGTGATGTAAAAGAATGGTACGACGGTTATCGTTTCGGAAATGCAGATGTATATTGCCCATGGGATGTCGTTAATTATTGCAGGGATCACGTCAGGAATCCAAATGCAAGGGTGAAAAATTACTGGATGAATACAAGCGGTAATGATGTGATTGACCATTTGATAGACGGTATGGATCAGCCGGGCAGTCTTATAAAGGATGAACTGGAACGTCTGGTAAATGGAGACTATGTTGACAGAGACGTTAATGAGATGATCACATATAAGGATCTGTATGCAAATGCCGACAATCTCTGGAGTACACTTTTTATGACCGGGTATCTTACCCAGCGTGGAAGAGTAGGAGACAGCCGCTACAGGCTTGCAATTCCTAACCGTGAGATCCAAAATGTTATGATTAACCGTATACTGAGTCGTTTTAAACAGGAGGTTTCCGGGAACAGGGAACTGCTTGGAAAATTTTGTGAGGCAATGCTTCGAGCTGATGCCGGCAGTGTTGAACATCTTCTTGCTGAATATATGGCAAAGACCGTCAGCATTCGTGATTCCTTTGTCAAGTCGCTTCAGGAGAACTTTTACCACGGGCTTCTTTTGGGAATCTTTGGTTATCAAGCCGGATGGTCAGCCGAGTCAAATCGTGAATCAGGCGACGGATTCAGTGACATCATGATAAGAGCAAGGGAAAATGATTTAATCACAGGTATTGTGATCGAGTTAAAGTACAGCAAAATCGAGAGTGGTCTCGAAAGGGACTGTCGTGATGCACTTAATCAGATCAATACCAGAAACTATATACAGAGTCTGCAAAAAGACGGATGCAAAAAGATCCTAAAGTATGGCATTGCCTTCTGGCATCAGAAATGCCGTGTAATGGTTGAGCAGAGTTGAGCCTGCATAAGACTTGCAAAGTTATGTTAATACCAAAAGCTATGTCAAATAGGAACTCTCTATTGACATAGCTTTTAATTCATAAAGTGCTATTTTTTCACTTTGTCAAAATTTTTTTACTTATTTTACTTCACTTTATTTGTTAATCTCTAAGCTTTACCGCATTTCTTGCACCGCGTCGTCTATCATCTTCAAGAGCAGCGTAGTGTTTTTTTGTTGTATTCACATCGTTATGTCCAAGAACATCTGCTACCAAATAAATATCGCCAGTTTCGCGATATAAATTTGTTCCGTAGGTACTGCGCAGCTTATGAGGTGTGATATGTTTAACTGTTGTAACAGTTTGAGCATATTTTTTTACGAGCTTTTCAACAGCTCTTACACTGATTCGTTTTTTTTGAAGTGATAAAAACAAAGCTTCCTCATGACCAGCTACAGCCTCTGTTTTTTTACGTTCTTCAATGTATGAAAGAAGAGCACTTTCAACTTCATCTCCAAAATAAACAACAACCTCCTTACCGCCTTTTCTATGAATGCGAATACCGTCATTTTTAAAATCAACGTCATCAATATTTAGTCCTACGCATTCCGATACGCGGATGCCTGTTCCAAGCATTAATGTAAGCAGCGCTACATCACGCAATTTTGTCCTGTCATGGAAACGTTGTTCTCGCTCAGATAGTTTATCACCACTTTCTGCCTGATCTAGCAGCAATGCCACTTCATCGATATCCAGCCTTGTAATTGCCTTATCATGTACCTTTGGCATAGTTACAAGATCAACAGGGTTATACATAATATCTTCATGCTGAATAAAATATCGATAGAAAGAGCGAAGAGAAGCAAGCTTTCGTTTTAATCCTAATTCATGGTTTGTTTTTGTATTATTGCTTCCTTCATTTTGTGGATCCGTATATGCCTGTAGATATTCCAGATATTCCTCAATATCAGTGGGACGAAGCTTTTCCAAATCGTCTAATGTAATATCACGAATTTCCTTTTGAGCAAAAATAGGATTATTTTCATGCAAATATGAAAAAAACACATTTAAATCATATGCATAAGCAATTCGGGTGCGCGATTCTGTATGAGGCTGGATACCACGAAAATAATCTTTTGCATAGGGCGGAAGAGTACTGATTAGCATTCGCAGGCGGTATGTATTATCAATATCAATCTGCTCACTGTATGAATTAACTCCCATTTACAATTCACCTCCTGACTGAACTGTTTTTGCGGAATTTTTAGCTTTATCTAGTGTTTTTTCTTGCATTTTTCTATTCTGGATCAGCTGTTTTACATCCATATGTGTACGTGCAGCTGTCCAGTCATCAATATTGCCATTTTCAATAGCATGAAAAAAGCGGTCTTTGGCATCTGGATAGATAGATGTTAATTGTTTCATAAGTGGCTCCATATCACTTCTTGCAGAATGACCATCGCGCGGACAAAGGTTTTTAATAACGGGAAGCTGATATTGCTGTGCAAAGTTTTTAATTTCACCCTCACTTACGTAAATAAGTGGACGAATTACAGCAATTTGACTATCATCATATGCAGTATATGGTGATACGGTATAAAAACGCCCCTCAAACAGCATAGACATCATCATTGTATATATAATATCTTCTTTATGGTGACCAAGAGCCAACTTTGTACAGCCAAGTTCTAATGCTTTTGAAATCAGTGCACCACGACGAAGATTCGCACAAAAAGAGCAAGATCCATTTGGATTTTCAGGATGAAAGACAATATCTTTTATTTGCGTATTACAAATAAAAAATGGAACGTCAAGTTCATCACAAAGCCTCTGAACAGGCGTAAAATCCATTCCAAAGCCAATATCAATAGTAATTGCGCAAATAGTAAAAGAAGCGGGATAGAAGCGTTTGAGACCAGCCAGTGCATATAATAATGCCAGACTATCTTTTCCACCGGAGACTGCCACTGCAATTTTATCTCCATCTTCAATTAAATTATATTCATCTGCTGCCTGACGTACATAGCGGTATAATTTTTGTAGTTTCATAACTATAAGTCTTACCTTTCATTAAGTCTCCACACACATACGGTGCATAGCACGCTGTTTCCATAAGCGGTTGGTGCCAACAACCGGGATACTGATTCGATGAGCGACATTATCTAATTATAAATCTATTATAGGTCAAAACCGAGGAAAATACAACATCTTGTCGTATAATCAGAATTATACGACAATACAAGTCTTGGAAAAGGGGGGTACGAGCAAAACGACACACTTGGGGGAGGAGTCAATATGCTTATCATTTGCAAAAAATATCCCCTTTCCGGCTTGCTGTCCAGCGAAGGGACGAAAGATGTAACACAAGGATTGATCCCAGCGGTAGCCGATATCAAAAAAATCGTCTGGCAATCACGGGTAAACGAAGCGAAAACCATAATGATCTTGCAAACTATCTGGTAGCAGAAGAAGGATCCAACCTTGACGATATATATGATCTTGCTGTTACAACAGATGGCAAGATTTTTTTCGCGTGTCGCCCGGACTTACCGGACGATGGCAAAGACGTTCGCAATGCAATCCAGGCAGTTGTCGATGCATGGTTAATTTTTGACAAGAGGGACGGAGGTGCTTAAAAAATGAAGATATTGATCGAGCACGGATGCTTTCGAGGCCCGCCTGTATAGACGACCAGTCAAAGCATAGCAACATTACAATCTTTATTCTATCCTATTTTTTTGCACCTTGAAAAACGAATATTTTCGCAAATTACCTTTCTCTTGGCAACATTCCAAAAGAAATTACTACTGACTCCCGCTTGCATCAGTATTTCTTTTTTGCTATGATGCAGAAGAAAAGTAATCTCACGCCGTTTGTGCGATACTCTGGTATTATCGCACGAAAAGACAGTGTTGACAAGAGAAAGGAAAAATTTCTATGATGAAAAGACGATTTACTACAATCCTTGCAGGAGTCCTTGCAGGTAATACTGCTTTTTTTGCAACTCAGGCGATTGCAACACAGGAAATGCAGCCTACAATGCAGGCAACTGATCGGTACATGATTATTGATTTGGCAGGCATTCCACTTGACCAAGCTCAAAACAACGTGGATGCCCTGATTCCTGACGATACGCAGTTAACAGAAGACTCATCAAGCCTGTCCGAGCAGGATGAGTTGGAAATGTCAACGGAATTGGCGGATCAGTCGGAGTCTTCCGTATCGGAAGAAACGCTCCCTTACTATTTGTCCCTCTCATCAGTTGATACAGCCAAAGTTGCTTACTTTGACAAACTGGATGGGTTGGAGAGTAGTCTGTCCCAAACTGATCCTGATATTGCCGATACATTGACATATGCCGTTTCTGACATTCACGCAGGGGAGCCAATGATTTCTTACCTGCTTGATCAGTATGCCGGGTATGATACATACTCAGCCGTCGAATTTTGCGAAGCAGCCTCTTTACAGCAGGCAGATGAAAGCGGAATGTACAGACTTTTGTTGCAGCAGGAGGAGGGAGCTGATGTCGTGCATTACAGCATGTCAGATGGAACACTTCAAAAAACTGCTGTTGATTCCTTCGTGAATGAGTATGGTGATCCGGCTGTCAGTCTGGATGCAAATACTAACCACTGGTTAATCGTGCATTTGATTCCTGAGTCTACACCGGACGAGTCAAGTGTAGACGGTGAAAACCAAGAAGAAACCGACGAGGCAGCCTCTCAGTCACTGGAAGGGAAAGTGGATGAGGATACTCCTGAAACAACATCACAAGACGTCGCAAAGGCAGACCCGACAAAACCATCAAAATCATCGGAAAAATCGTCTTCTGAATCAGCAACAAAGCCAACCAGACCGACGACAAAAGAACCTGAAACAACAAAGCCGGCTCAAACCACAAAAGCACCGGAGACAGCTGCTACAGTAGCGCCAACTGCTGCAACAACTGCACCCCCTACTACTTCTCCGGCTCCAACTACCACACAAACACCGACAGCAACACCGACTACCACTGCGCACACCCATAACTGGGTCGCAGTAACAAAAACTGTCCACCACGATGCAGTTACAAGTCAGGTATGGAAAGAGGATAGTGCAGCGTGGGATGAGACGGTTGTAACGAAAGCAGCATGGGACGAGCAGGTACTTTCTCAGGCGGCCTACGATGAGCAGGTGCTGGTGTCAGAAGCATATGATGAGCCGGTGTATGGATGGGTAGATGTTTGTAATGCGTGCGGTCACCACTTTTGGACTGCAGATGATGATGTTGATGTCCATATGCATCAAGGCTGTTGGTCTAGCTGGCATGCCGAATGGCTGCAGATCGGCACGACTCACCATGATGCAGTCTATAGTACTGTCCATCACGATGCCGTGTATACCACAGTCCACCATGATGCCGAGACGACCGTTGTTCATCACGATGCAACCGGACACTACGAGACAGTCGTGACACAGGCAGCATGGGATGAAACGGTAACAACCGGATACAAATGCTCTGGTTGTGGTGCTACAAAGTAACGTCAATTATAAAAGTTTTAACTTGAATACATTTTATAGAAACATCTTTCAGGCAGATTTGCGAAAATGCGGTTTGGTTGAAAGGTGTTTTTTGTTGTCATAAAGGGCAATAGTAGTGATTGCTTTCGGGGTAAAACCCGTTTGCATAAAAAACAAAAACAAGGAGGGAAAGACTTATGCGAAGTTCAAAGAAGCCAACAGAAATTGAGACAGAAGCGCAGACTGATGCTGCATCTGAAGAAGAGACAGAAGCTTCCACGGAAGAAGCTCTGATCGATCTGTCCACAGCAACAAAGTCTTGGAAATAGTGTATACCGTATTCCGAGCAGCCGTTATCAATACTGCTTCACAGAGCAGTATGTATCCGATATGGGTACCCTTTACGGTAGATTCCTACACATGATGCACAATCCTTCTGCTTTTATAATGGAAAGGGCCATGATAGTGCAATTAGTTCTTGGGTTAAGACTCAGTTGAATACAAATTTTGGAAGAGAATGAAGCTTTAAAAAAAGAGGCAGAGGGTGGCAGACAAACGAGAATAAACATTTCCATGACTGACGGGGTCTTTTGTGCGGAGTGTGTGGATGATGCGGGCAAAAAGGTTTCATGCGAAATGGCACTGCTTGATGCCGATGGTATTGCCATAATGCGCTGGAAGCTATACTGCTTTTTCCCAAAAGAAGGTTTTAAACTTAGAGAAAAAGTTAAAAAAAATGTCGTACCCCCATTGCGGCAGCTTGTGGGATATGTCATACTTATGATGAAAGGATCTTAAGAAGGATCTGAAAAAGTATAATGGAGGATATAAAGGATATGAGAAAAACAAGAGTTTTTGCAGCGGTAACAACGGCAGCGGTGGCAGCTTCTGTATGCGCATTTGCGTCGGAGCAGGAAAATAAGAAGGCAGAAGATGCGTATCTTATTCTTGATCTGGAAAAGGCAGGCATCGAAGAGTTTCAGAAAGTTGATAACGGGGAAGCATACGGCACATATCTTGATCTGGCCGCTTCAGACCATGACGGTTATACGGTAAACGGAATCTATTCTGATGAGCCTGTCATTGCGCAGTTTCTTGCACTGAATGAGTCACTTGCCGATTATGAGGCAGCGGGTATCTATGAGATTATATACGATGTACCGGCAAACGCTGATGAAACTGACACGGCAGACAGCCCTGACGTGAATGAATACCACCTTGAGCTTGCCATGAAGGAAAACTCAACCGTATTCCATTACGGCATTGTGGAGGGAGAGCTTGTAAAGACACCCCTGCAGGCTTCTTTTGGCGAATACGCGCAGCCGACATGCGGACTGTATTCGGATACCAATCACTGGCTTGTAATCCATTTAAAGGCATCAGAGACGGCTGACACAGAGAATGAGAGCGGGGAGGAAAAGCCTGCTGATGAAGCAGTGCAGACAACCTCTGCCGCATCAGAGAGTACACCTGAGACTACCGGTGTTCCGACTACAAAGGCACCGGAAACAAAGCCAGCTCCTACAACCACACCTACTAAGGCACCGGAAACCACGGCTCCAACTACAACGGCTCATACGCATACCTGGGTTCCGGTCACGAATACGGTACATCACGATGCAACCTATAAGGAAGTATGGGTTCAGGATTCGGCAGCGTGGGACGAGACGGTTGTGACGAAAGATGCATGGGATGAAAACGTGCTTGTTCAGGATGCTTATGACGAACCTGTATATGAATGGGTTGGTGTATGTAATTCCTGCGGACATAGATTCCAACCAGGAGAAGACGTTAATGAACATATGGCTGCAGGTTGTTGGTCTAGTTGGCATGATGAGTGGACACAGACTGGCTCTGTGCACCATGATGCAGTCTACAACACGGTTCATCACGAGGCCGAGACCACGGTGGTTCATCACGAGGCAACGGGTCACAATGAACAGGTAGTAGATCAGGAAGCCTGGGATGAAACGGTAACAACAGGCTACAAATGCTCGGGATGCGGCGCGACAAAGTAATTGGTGTTGCATTATTATGGCAGCAGATGGGTTTATCTGTCTGCTGCCGGATAAGAAGCTTTGGAGGAGTACGATGCTGACACTCTTATTGATGGGATATGGTTTGATACAGGAAGCACAATTAAGCGCGACTATGAGAGGGGTGGAAAAAGACTGCTGGGAAGCGTTACATCTAAGCCACTTTAAAGCCATAGAGGAAGCTCTGGATAAAATGAGCTTTTGGCAGAAGATAAAGATTGTTGGAAGACACAGCCTGCAGAAGATTTTTGCTTATCTTATGGTTTTGAGCCTGCTTTTGATTTTTGCCAGAGTGTGGTGTTAGTGTTGGTGTAGCCTCTGTAGCTCAAAAACTTAGCGATGTTAGAAAGGAAGGATGATATATGCTTGAAGTTTTGGGGCAATTTAGCATGATATTCACTGGGTTCTTGAAGCTATCCCTCATTATCTTTGTATTTTGTTTGAGTGCTTTTTTAATTATACCTGCAGTAATACGGGATCAGCAAGCACGGAGCAAGATGATCTGTCGAAATTTGACAGTGCTTGGCTATATTGTTTCCGGCATGATTTTAGCTGCTAGTCTCTTGATAAGTGTATGGCCGGAGTTTCCACCGATATTTCTGGTGGAATATAAGATAGTCGATTACGTGTTGCTTTCGGTTAACATTCTTCTGATAACTGGTAATATTATGTATTTTTTCAAAAAAGAAGACAATGAAGAAGACAACACTAAAGATAAGAAGGCGGTAACACTTTATCTGTCAGGAAAATCAAGTGAGTTGATATCTGATCTGGATGATTCAAATGTTGATGCCATGATTCAGCTTTTTGCTGACAAAGAAAATGCTGAAATGATGATTAAACAGTTGGAATTCCTCGACCAGACCGTGGAAATCAATCAAAAGATCCTGGAGTTTTATAAGAATATTTTGGGGAACGCAGATGACACCATGATGCAGTAATCGGCAAAAAGAAGGGAGAGACGACATGGCAAAAATAGACAGACGGAAATTTTTCGGCAGGGGACATTGTGAAGATGATTCACAGAAGGACAGAAAGTGGCGCTACAACCTGACAATTGCGCGCAATGCACAGACACAGGCACCGATCGTACTTCGTGAGGATATTCGTCAGCATGGTTGTACGATTCTCGGGCAGGAGGATAAGAAGAAAAAGGATATTTTATTGTCGTCGATTGAGTCAGATCTGAATCAGAAAGTTTGCAATGACGAAGCACGCGAAACGGAATTGCGAAAGCTGATCAAAAAAGGGCGGGCCGATTACAACATGCAGAAGGGGAAAAAATAATCTTTAAAGACAGTGACGTGATCCCGCGTCCGGGATGTCAGAAAGATTATCGGGAAGTTCTTGACAGATATCCGTCCTGTTGTGTCATTCTGGTATCGCCGGACAAAGCTCTTTGTGATGAGGCTGCACGACTGGCGGTCTCCGTGGGAATTTCTCCAAAGTATGTTGATTCAGGTTTGAAGTATGATTCAAAGCGTTACACGGAGTTTGGACGCTATACTGCAGCTCTTAATTCGTTCATGATGCCAAAAACAAGAAAAAAACTGACACTGGAGGACGCGGCAGCCCGTGCATTTAGTATTTCCAAAATGACAGCGACAATGATTGGAATGATTAGTCCTGCGTCTCAGTCAGGTTTGATTATTACAGACAACAGGCAGAGGAAATACACCTCTGCCTGTTGTGTTATTTACTTGCGGTTTCAGATTCTGATTTCATAGTTTCAGTTTCTGTCTCAGATTCTAAATGGGAGTTGATTATAAGCCAACGGCCACATTTAGAAGTCTGATAGGAGACTGTGCCATCTGTAACTTCCAGCTGTTCTGATGCGATCTTTCCATTTTCATCCAATTTATACAGGACAACCTGAGAATCAGGATCAACATCCATGCTAAAGGTAACATCTCCGTATGGAACTACCTCTTCATCATCTATGTAAGCCTGAACGTTTGTAATATCCAAATCTTTTGCATGAATATCTGGCAAAATATCTGCAATCACAAGACCGATAATAGGATCATCTGACCCAATCTGAGTGTAGGAGAGTGTAACATTGTCTGAAAGACCCTCAATTTGCGGATATCTTTCATCAGAATCTGTAGTTATTTCTTCTGCAAATGATTCAGATTCTGATTCAGGCACCTCAGTGCTTGCAGATTCATCAGCCATGCTAGATTCCTCTATATCAGCTGGATCAGCTAACTCAATAATAATTGTCTGAGGACCTTCTTTCTTTTCAGCGCAGCCAGATACAGCAGCACATGCAGCAGTAATCGTGCCTATGATTAAAAAATTTTTTCTCATGATGATTTTTCCTTTCATAATACTTTAAACTAATTTTAACTATACCAAAAAGTTAGCCATATATCAACCAACCAAATGTAATTTTTTGATTTTGGGGTAAAATAAGAGATATATCAATTTATTCGCGAAACCCTAGTTTAACGAATAAATATGTCTGAAAGTAAAATGATGGCCTAAAAGTCCACCATCATTTTACTCGTTGTTTTAATAAATTGTTGCATGCAGTTTTTCAATGGTTTCTGTCCATACAGGATCCAGATTTTCTCCATTTGAAGTATATAATCCGTCATAAGGAATACGATCCATTACCACTGTATAATTTCTGCATTCCAAAGCAAGTGCGGCCAATCCAGCAATTTGCTCAGCTGTAAAATTATGCTGAATTGACAAGTTTGTCATTGATGAACCTAATTTCAATATTTCTAATGCATTCATGGTTTTAAGCTTTTCAAGAAGTTTTTGCAGAACAATTCTTTGGCGTTCGGTTCTCTGAAAATCGTTGCTTCCTACATAACGATCACGCATATATCCAACTGCCTGCAAACCATTTAAATGTAATGTTCCAGCTGCTGAAAGCTGATATTCTGACGGATCAAATCCTCTCAATGTTGCCATTTCATTGATATAACCATTGATTACTGGAATCTCTGCATCTGTTATATCAAGATCAACGCCCCCGAATAAATCAATTATATCGGCCATGCTGACAAAATCAGTTGCGATGTAATTATCAATCGAGATTTGAAAATTTGATTCAAGTGTGCTTTGTAACAGCTTTGCTCCACCTTTGGCAAAAGAACAATTAAGTTTTCCATATCCAACATTTGGAACATTTACACCAGTATCACGCATAAATGAAATGAAAGAAATTGCCTTCTTGTTTCGATTTAATGAAGCTAAAATCATTACGTCAGAATTTCCATTCCAGGAACCATCACGTCTATCACTGCCAATTAAGAGTACTTGATACTGATCTGGAATCACAAATGTTGATGACTTCTCTTCTGCTCCATGTTTTGCCAGATTTTCAAATTTGGAAAAAGTATTCTCCAGCCAATTCACAGATTTGGAAAATGTATTATCAGAATCTAATTTTCCTGCGACAAAAATGGCGGTTGGACCATTTTGAGAAAGAATTGTTTCAGTGCAGCCAGATAAAACTCCAACAACAGTGATTGTACATAAAAGCAGTATTATCCGTTTTGCTATTTTGTTAAGCATAATCTTTAACTTCCTCCTTTAGTAAGACTTGCATCGTCGTAGATTGTCATTTTTAAACGTCAATCTCTCACAAATGTATAGTCTACCACAAAACAAAAAGCGCGGCAACGGTAAATTTCTTTACGCTCATCTATTTTTGTGATAAAATTATCTTATTACGCGAACACATTTTCGCAAACTTTTGTTTGCATTTTCTCATAATTTATGCTATACTACTTTCAAGTATAAATCAATGCTTATCAATGTATGATTAATAACTTAGCTTGAAAAAGGAGGACTTATTTATGACATATGGAAAAATCACAAATAAGCAGCGTGAAGTACTAGAATATTTAAAGCAACATGTTCTGCAGAAAGGTTATCCGCCGTCTGTACGTGAAATCTGTGATGCTGTTGGATTAAAATCTACATCTTCCGCTCATGCACATCTTGAATCACTTGAGAGAAATGGTTACATCCGCAAGGATCCAACAAAACCTAGAGCAATTGAAATTGTTGATGATGGCTTTAATCTTGTTCGCACGGAAACTGTCTATATTCCTGAAGTTGGAAAGGTTGCTGCCGGACAGCCGATTCTTGCCATTGAAAATATCGATGCCTATTTACCATTCCCGGCATATATGATTCCACAGGGAAAGGATGTTTTTGTACTGACTGTTAAGGGTGACAGCATGGTTGAAGCGGGTATTTTTGATGGTGATAAGCTTGTTGTCGCTAAGCAAAACACCGCACAGAATGGTGAAATTGTCGTTGCACTTGTAGATGATTCTGCTACTGTTAAAACTTTTTATAAAGAAGATGGTCATTATCGTCTGCAGCCTCAAAACAGCTCTATGAAACCGATTATCGTTGATAATGTTGAGATCATTGGAAAGGTAATCAGTCTGTTCCGTCCAAAGATTGTTTCTTAAAAGCTAAAAAGACCGTATCCTTAGAGACTTTTCTCCAAAGATACGGTCTTTTTGTGCTGTAAATTATAAAGCGGCCTCTTTAATGCCAAGCTGTTCTTTTGACACTGAGATTGCATCTCTCCAAAGACGCTCAAGATCGTAGAATAAACGATCTTCCTTATTGAATATATGAACAATAATATCGCCAAAGTCAAGCAGTACCCAGCCAGATTCTGATTTTCCTTCAATACGGCAGTGATTGCCATTTTTCATCATCTGCTCTTCTACATTATCAGCAATTGCCTGCAGCTGATTGTTGTTCTCAGCATCTGCAATCACAAAATAGTCTGCCATAACAGAAATACCGCTGATATCAAGAACACTGATTCGGCTTCCTTTTTTATCCTCAATTGCATTGTAAATCAATGCTGCCTTTTGCTTTACTTCCATAAGTCAGTTCCTTTCTGTTTCATTTTCTACGTCTTTTTCACCACACAGCGCACGATAATAATCACAGGACTTTTTTGTCAGGCTGTCAATCGGAACTTTTTTTGCCTTCAGATAACGAAGCGTCTGATCCATAATCTCGTAAACGGTGCGATCAATATCAATAAACGCCATTTGACGCAGTTTGGACAGGTTTGACGCTTTATTTCTTCTTGGTTCAATATAGTCAGCAACAAAAACAATCTTTTCAAGAAGGCTCATTGCCGGACGTCCTGTAGTGTGATTCTCAATAGCATTTAAAATATCCTGATCTTTAATCCTATAATGGTCAGCTGCAATAAAAGCGCCAAGCTTTGCATGCAGAAGAGATGGGCTTTGTTCTTGTGCCTTTGTGATCGGAATATTGTTACGCTTGCATTTATCAAGTTTAATATCATCCGGGATACATTTTGCACAGTCATGAAGAAGACCCGCTAATTCTGCCTTATGAAGATCTTCTCCATAACGCATTGCAAGACAAACAGATGTGTACGCAACACCCATTGTGTGCTCAAAGCGGTCTTCATCCATCTTTTTTTTCAAGCGTCTTCGGATGTAAAGAATTTCATCATTAACCATAAAATGGATCCTCCCGTATATTATGATGTTTGGGTCAAAAGGTATTTTGCCCCAAACTGATATCCACGAATTGCTCCGTTGCTATGCAACTTTCGCAATTCTAAAAACATTCGGATTCGCTGATTTTCCTTGAAAATCGCTGCATCCTCATGTTTTTGCGGGTCCCAAGCTCAAAAACCTAATCGTGCAAGCACGAACGGCTTTTGGAGCTTTTGACCCTGGTATCATATTATTATTTTGGAAGAACGATCTTTCTCTTCTTCTCTTCTTTTGCTGGGCGATACAGCACGATCATCTTTCCGATTACCTGTACAACTTCTGCGCGTGTACGCTCTGCTAATACCTCAGCAATAGAAGAACCATCATCAAAACAGTTCTTCAATACATGAATCTTAATCAGTTCACGTGCTTCTAATGCTTCGTCTACTGATCTGGTAATTTCTGGTGTCAGGCTGGACTTTCCAATCTGAAGGATCGCAGACTGATCCATAGCCAGACTCTTTAAATATGCTCTCTGCTTACTTGTCATTTAAAGTCTCCTTTTTTCTTTACTCATGATAATAATCAAAGTGCTGACCATACATCTTAACAGTATCGCCATCTTCGATTCCAAGATCCTCAAGCTCCTTTAAGATTCCTGTCTCCTTTAAGAAGCGCTGGAAGAAAGTAAAGCCCTTCTCGGAATCTAAGTTTGTATAGCCAAGCATCTTTTCAATACGAGGTCCTTCAACTGTAAATAAATGTTCATCTGTTTTTTCTACTGTATAAGGAAGATTGCTTCCAAGATCGTATTCCGGAACATATTCCTTTTCATAAACAGTCGGTTCTGGATCCATTGTAGACAGAATCTGCCATACATGGTATAAAAGCTCTTTTAAGCCCTGATTTGAAGCTGCTGAAACTGGAAATACCTTTAAGCCTTCTGGTTCAAAAGTATTCTTTAAACGCTCAATAGGATCTTCATCGCCATCTTCTGTCTGAATAACGTCAACCTTATTGGCAGCAATGACAGCTGGTTTCTTTAACAGCTCTGGATCATATGATGCTAATTCATTCTGAATGGTGCGAATATCTTCAACTGGATCGCGGCCTTCAGTGGAGGCTGCATCTACTACATGAATGAGTACTTTTGTACGCTGAATATGTTTTAAGAACTGGAAGCCAAGGCCGATTCCTTCTGAAGCACCCTCAATAAGACCAGGAATGTCAGCAAGTGCAAAACCGTTTGTACCCTCAAGGTCTACAATTCCTACATACGGATCAAGCGTAGTAAAATGGTAATTTGCAATCTTTGGCTTTGCATTTGTTACCATTGATAAAATGGTAGATTTTCCAACATTCGGATATCCAACAAGTCCGACATCTGCGATAACCTTTAACTCTAAGCGAACCCAAAGCTCCATAGCCGGCTGACCTGGCTTTGCAAACTTAGGAACCTGCATGGTAGGTGTGGCAAAATGCATATTTCCGGCACCGCCTCTGCCACCTTTTAAGATTACTTCACGCATATTTTTTCCAGACATATCGGCAATAATCTTTCCACTTGCATCGTCACGAATGATTGTTCCTTCTGGAACCTTTACAATCAAATCCTGTCCGTCTGCACCATGAGAGCGGCGTTTCTTTCCGTCCTCTCCAGACTGCGCAATATATTTGCGTACATGACGAAAGTCATTTAATGTATTCAGACCCTTATCTACTTCAAAAATAATGTCTCCGCCTCTTCCGCCGTCGCCGCCATCAGGACCGCCGGCAGCAACAAAAAGCTCACGACGAAAGCTTACATGTCCATCGCCACCCTTACCGGATTTAATGAATATTCTGGCACTATCTATCATAAATACGTTACCAATGCCTTTCTTTTGATTTTCTTTTTATATATTGTTGATTTTTTTCTTATTTTTATCTACATTACCCAAAAGAGACCGTTGCGAACGGCAACGGTCTCTCCTCGTTTCATACTATTAATCTTACTCAGCCTTTGGATAAACAGAAACCTGCTTCTTATCCTTGCCCTTTCTCTCGAAACGGACAACTCCATCAACCTTCGCAAATAAAGTATCGTCTCCGCCGATACCTACATTGTTACCTGGATGGATATGGGTTCCACGCTGTCTGTAAAGAATGTTTCCAGCTAAAACGAACTGTCCATCTGCTCTCTTTGCACCAAGTCTCTTGGACTCGGAATCACGGCCGTTCTT
>OGOW01000605.1_pt1 | contig 39384 bp, 38 predicted proteins | sample 1552781 | NCBI WGS metagenome assembly OGOW01 (sample SAMEA2580145, study PRJEB22360) | human gut metagenome | biome: human gut; feature: human-associated habitat; material: faeces | place: Denmark | collected 2008/2010
CTCTAAATTTAAGCATAAAAAAAAGACCTAAATCTCATCTCGCTTGGATACTATACCATAATCCGCCCTGTCCGTCAACTGTTTTTCCCGAAAATCCCTTTATTTTTCTTGTTTCTTCTTATTATTTATGCTATAATCCTCTCATAAAAGTGGGTTACTGTAATTTTTTATTAAATTTCCTTGATTACGGAGGAGAAAGGAGATATCTATGAGTGCAGTTCTCAATACTGTTTACAATAATTATCTGACGGCGTACTCGCCCAGACAGCTGACGAAATACGACACACATAAAAAGAGTGAACTTCGCAGTGTCTATAATTCCATCATAAAACTGAACAAGGATGCACCCTGGTATCTTCCTACCACCAGTAAGGATACTCAATATTATGCTGTGGATATCAAGGAGAACGCCAGAGAGCTTCACAACTCCATCGCACAGCTCGGCGGGCTGGAGCAGGACGGCATGTTCCGTAAAAAAAGTGCCTATTCCACCAATGACGATATCGCTGAGGTTGCCTATATCGGTTCCGACGCTTCTTCCGCCGCTTCTCCTGAATTCGATCTGGAGGTACGCGCCCTTGCCACTCCCCAGGAGAATCTTGGATATTTTCTCCCGGATCTGGCTACCACACTGGCTCCGGATACTTATTCCTTTGATATTGCGGTCAACGATATGAACTATGAATTCCAGTTCAATATTAACGAGGGCGATACCAACCGTCAGATCATGGAGCGGCTGTCGAGGCTGATCAACAACGCGGACATCGGCATCCGTGCAGAGGTAGCGGAATCCGATTCCCGTTACGCACTCCGCCTGACATCCGACGCCACCGGTATTCCGAACGGCAGACCGTATCATTTCCGGGTCAGTGATGATCATACCAGCAAGACCTCCGGTGTCGTAGACAATATGGGACTGAATTATATCAGTCATTCCGCTGACAACGCAAGCTTCCTGATCAACGGTGAGGAACGTTCTTCCTCTTCCAACCATTTCACGGTGGGCAAGTTGTTCGATGTACAGATTAAAGCCGTAAGCCCCGAAGATAAACCGGTACATATCGGGCTGAAGACAGATACCGAATCCATCACCGACAATATTAACCAGCTGGTAGGCAGTTACAATAATTTCATACGTGCGGCATCTTCCTATCTGAATACCCAGTCCAGAAGCAGACAGCTGGTACGGGAATTTTCATCCATCGCATCCCTGTACGGCAATTCTTTGGAAAGTATGGGAATGCATCTGGAGGATGACGGTATGCTCTCCATCAATGACGAAAGACTTCGGCAGACCGCGGCAGCCTCGGGAAATGATCTGTCGGCTTTCAGTGTATTAAAGGATTTCAGCAGCTCTCTGTTACACAAAAGCGATCAGGTCTCGCTGAATCCTATGGATTACGTAGACAAAAAAATTGTGGCCTACAAAAATCCCGGTCACAATTTCATCAGTCCTTATACCACCAGCGCTTACAGCGGTATGATGTTCAACAGCTACTGTTGATCCCCGTTTTAGGGGATTCGATCAGTAGCTGTTTCATTTTTACTTATTTTACTTCTTATTTTGTTTTCTTGTTTTTCGCCTTGTACTTATCAATCTGTACAAAATCATCCATCAGCTCCAGAATCTTATCTCTTCCGGTCTGATTCAGTTTCACATAATTCTGCATAACACGATTTTCCAAAAGCTGTGCTCCCAGGGATGCGTCCCTCTCCAGTGATGAAAAATCTACAGGATTCAGACTCAGCTTGTCACACATTTTGATAACTGTTCCGTATGCCATCCCTTCAATGCCGCGCTCCAGAGCCGTTACCAGTGTGCTGTAAGGAATATTCATCTCCATGGCAAACTGTCTGACACTGCGATACTGTCTTAAGATTTCTTTTTTTAAGATTTCCGCCTTAGTCATATTTATTCCTCCACATATCCTCTAAACTTGGTACAGCTATAATATACGATTTTCCGTTTCCCATTTCAAGTAAAAAACAGAAAATTAAGAATTTCGACGAAATTTTAACAATATTTTTATATTTCCTCCAGGCGGTCCAGCCAGATCCTTGCACAGGCATCACTGGGCATGCGCAGATCCCCTCTGGGGGAAAGTGCCACGCTTCCCACTTTGGGTCCGTCCGGCAGGCAGGAGCGTTTAAACTGCTGCGAGAAAAATCTCCGATAGAAATTTTTCAGCCATTTTTTAATGGTCTTAGCATCATATTTTCCGGCAAAGGTCTCTTCTGCGATCCGATATACCTTATCCGGCGCATAGCCGCAGCGCAGCATATAATATAAGAAGAAGTCGTGCAGTTCATAAGGTCCCACAAGATCCTCTGTCTTCTGCGCGATATTTCCTTCTACCGGCGGAAGCAGTTCCGGACTCACCGGCGTATCCAGCACATCCTTCAGTACATTCGTCAGTTCTTCCTGTCCACAAGTGTCCGCATAATACTGCACTAAGTGTCTTACCAATGTCTTCGGCACGCCCGCATTGACGCCATACATAGACATGTGGTCTCCATTATAGGTAGCCCAGCCAAGTGCCAGTTCTGACATATCTCCCGTACCGATGACCAGGGCATTCTCCTTGTTCGCAATATCCATAAGCACCTGAGTGCGTTCTCTCGCCTGCCCGTTCTCATAGGTAATATCATGACATTCCATATCCTGTCCGATGTCTGCGAAATGTCCGGTCACTGCCTCACGGATATCCACTTCCCGAAGTGTCGTACCCAGAGTCTTCGCTAACAGGCAGGCATTCTCGTAGGTCCGGTCCGTGGTACCGAAGCAGGGCATGGTCACGGCAATGATTCCTTTTCTTGCAAGTCCTAACAGATCAAACGTCCTCACCGTCACCAAAAGTGCCAGTGTAGAATCCAGTCCTCCCGAGATTCCGAGAACCGCCGTCTTACCACCGATATGTTCATAGCGTTTTTTCAGGCCATACGCCTGAATGGATAAAATATCTTCACATCTTCTGTTACGAAGAGCCGGATCCTCCGGTACAAAAGGATGCGCCGCGAACTTCCGTTCCAGTTTGGTCTCCGTAAGTTCCATGGAAAACGGAATCTTACAATAGGAAGCCGTCGGCTGTTTTCCAAAGGTTCCCATTCTTCTGCGCTCGCTGCTTATTTTGAGCACATCCAGGTCTGTGTAGAGAATTCCTGTGGCGAAACGGGAAGACTGTGCCAGCAGTGTTCCGTTCTCCGCAATCAGATTATGCCCTCCGAATACCAGATCCTGAGTGGATTCTCCTTCTCCGGCGGAAGTATAAATATACCCACACAGAAGTCTTGCGCTGGTGGATTTTACCAATAGTTCACGGTAAGCGTCCTTGGATACCGTCTCATTAGATGCCGACAGATTGGCGATCACCGTAGCCCCTGCCAATGCATGGGAAGTGGATGGCGGATCCGCCACCCACAGGTCCTCGCAGATCTCACAGCCAAGAACCAGCTCCGGCAATTCCTCACAACAAAACAAAAGATCCGTTCCAAAAAGGACCTCATATTCTCCCAGACGGAAATTCGTTATCCTTTCCTCCCCGGGAGTAAAATGTCTGCCCTCGTAAAATTCCGCATATGTCGGAATATTTTTCTTCGGGATCATGCCCAAAATACTTCCACGATATACTGCGGCAGCCACATTATACAGACGACCGTCCTTTTCCACGGGAAGTCCCACAAAAAGCAATGCTCCCAACCGGCTTGTCTCTTCTGCGATCGTAAGCAATGCGTCTTTTGCCTTCTTCAGCAAAAGATTCTGCAAAAAAAGGTCATTACAGGTATACCCGGTAATACACAATTCGGGGAACACTATTATCTTCGCTCCGTGTTCCGCCGCTTCTTTTGCCTGGGTACAGATTGCCCGGGCATTATAGACCGGATCCGCCACCCGGATCCCCGGTGTAGCGGACGCAACTTTGACAAATCCCTGTTTCATAAGCTTCCTCACTTTACGGAATCCATTACTGGATCATCTGTTTTAATTCATCCACGGTAAAGTTATAGTTTTTATTACAGAAATGACAGTTCACCTCGATCGGCTTAGCATCATCGATCATAGACTGCAGCTCTTCTCTTCCGATACTGATCAGGGCCTTGCGCACTCTGTCCTTGCTGCAATTGCAGGCAAATTCCACAGGCAGCGTATCCGTGATCTCCGGATTCATTCCGGAAAGCAGTACTTCAAGCATTCCCTCCGGAGTCTTACCTGCATCCAGCATAGCGGTCACGGAGGAGAGATTCTTGATATTCTCTTCCAGCCTGCTGATGGTCTCCTCCTCTGCGAAGGGCATCAGCTGTACAATAAAGCCGCCGGCCTGTCTGACAGTGTTGTCTCTGTTCATCAGTACTCCCAGCCCCACCACGGAAGGTACCTGCTCGGATACTGCAAAATAATAGGTCAGATCCTCTGCGATCTCGCCGGTCTGCAACTCGGTCTGACCCACGTAAGGATCCTTCAGTCCCATATCCCGGATCACACTTAAGACACCGTTTCCCACGGCGCCGCCCACATCCAGTTTTCCCTGGGCGTTTGCAGGCAGGATCACATCGGGTACATTCGCGTAGCCCTTTACATGTCCGTTACCGTCTGCTGTCACCGTAAGTCCTCCCACGGGACCGTCTCCCTTGATCTGCAGTGTGATCAGTTCATCTTCTCCTTTTAACATACTGCCCATCATAGCTCCGGCACTGAGGAGTCTTCCCAGTGCAGCTGTGACCACCGGGCTTGTATTATGCGCTGCCCTAGCCGTCTCCACTGTCTCTTTCGTTGTACAGGCGAATGCACGGATCTGTGCATTCGCGGCAGTTGCGCGTACCATATAATCTTTCATTTTATTCCACGAACCTTTCTTACAGCAGCTTTTTTTGCTGCTCTTTTGCTACGATATATACTCTCTCGCTGGTCTCGGCCGCTGCTTCACCGGTATCGGAATCCTTGATTTCAAGGATCTTTAATCCCGCCTGCTCCACAAGCGCCCGCATCTGCTCCACCGTATAGCCCCGCTGCAAATGGGTCTCTGTGAACCTCCGGAAAACATCGTCCTCTTCCTGTACGAAGATAGTCAGATCATACTCATTGATCTCTTCTTCCGGATCGTAATAATTCTCCCAGATAAAACTGCAGTCCTCTCTGTTCTCCGCAATGGTGGTATTGCCGATGACTTCCCGGTATTTATAGGCGGTATTAAAATCAAAGATAAATACCCCGCCGGGATAGAGATAGTTGTTCACCAGCTGAAATACCTGCAACACTTCCTCTTCTTCCAGAACATAATTCACGGAATCGCAGACACTGATCACCGTACCTACGGTAGAATACAGATCCAGTTCCCGCATGTCCTGATGAAGATAGAGGATTTCCGAACCGCTCTGTGCTTTTTTGTCCATGGCAATGTTTAACATCTCCTCGGAATTATCCACACCAATGCAGTCATAGCCCTTTTTATACAATAACTCCGTCAGTGTACCGGTTCCGCACCCTAAGTCCACCACCAGATTTCGCTCAGAATCCAGAATGCCTTCCGCATCCCGCGTAGGTTTGGATACACCGTAAGCCGTAATCAGCTCATCTAAGCGGTCACACCACATATCATAGGGCGTGTTGTCCATGAGTTCGTCATATACTCTTGCAAAGTCTGTGTAGATTTCTTCTGTATTTTCCATAATTACAGTATCCCCGTTTTTTTAGAAAATAGTTCCAAGTGCTCCAAATACGCCCATGCTGAGCAGACCCATGATCACACCTGCCAGTACCACTCCCAACATCACGGCAATGACACTGGACTTAAAGTCCATATCTAACAGACTGGCTGCCAGAGTTCCGGTCCAGGCGCCGGTTCCCGGAAGCGGAATGCCTACAAAGAGAAGCAGTGCCACGAACAGACCTCTTCCGGCCTTCTCCTGCAGCTTCTTGCCACCCTTATGTCCTTTTTCCAGGCAGAAGGTGAAGAACTTACCGATGACCGGCTTGTCTGCGCCCCATTCCAATACCTTTCTGGCAAAAAAGAAAATAAACGGCACAGGAAGCATATTGCCCAGGATGCAGACAATATAGCTGGGAAGCAGCGGCAGATTCATTCCCACCGCAATAGGAACAGCGCCTCGAAGCTCAATCAAAGGAACCATAGATACCAGGAAAATGATCAAATACTTTTTTAACATGTGTTTGCTCCAATTCTTTTATTTTTTAATTATGCCCGCTTTTCCAGATATTCTTTCAGGAAAGCGATCAGACGGTCCATCTCTTCATCCGTACCGACTGTGATACGCAGGGAGTTGGCAATTCTTTCTTTGTTCCAATGTCTGACATAGATGTCTGCTGCGCGAAGTGCAGGAAAAAGCTCTTCGGCAGGTACTTCCTTATGAGAAGCGAAGATAAAGTTCGCCTTAGAATCCGGGAAAGTAAATCCAAGCTGCGAAAGCTCCTTCTTAATGCGCTCTCTGGTCGCCACGATCTTCGCCGTAGTCTCTTTAAAATAAACATCATCCTTTACCGCTTCCACACCCATAACCTGAGAAGGCAGGTTCATAGTGTAGGAGTTGAAGGAAAATTTCACATCATTCAGATAGTGGATCAGCTTTTCATTACCGATGCAGAAACCGATACGCATTCCCGCCATGGCTCTGGACTTGGAAAAAGTCTGCACCACCAGAAGGTTTTCATATTTTTTAAGCAGTGGCAGAGCACTCTTACCGCCGAAGTCCACATAAGCCTCATCCACGATCACTACCACATCGGGATTCGCCTGCAGGATCTCTTCGATCATTTCCAGCGATTCCTCCACACCGGTGGGGGCGTTGGGGTTCGGAAAGATCACGCCGCCGTTTGGCTGTTTGTAATCCTCGGGATTCATGTGCCAGTTCTCATCCAGAGCACAGGTACGATACGGGATCCGGTACAGATCCGCCCATACATCGTAAAAGGAATATGTCACATCCGGGAACAGGATCGGTTTTCCGCTGTTAAAAAAAGTCAGGAATGCCATGGATAATACATCGTCGGATCCCACACCTACAAATACCTGTTCCGGCTTCACATGATAGTATGCAGCCAGCGCATCCACTAAGGGCTGTGCATTGGAATTCGGATACAGCCGCAGAGATGCGCTTTCCATATTTTCCGCTGCCTGCCGTACTCCGGGTGCCGGAGGATACGGGCATTCATTGGTATTCAGTTTGATCATGTTCGGGCGGTTCGGCTGCTCGCCTGCCACATAGGGCACCACCTTACGCACATTTTCTTCCCATTTCATAATGTTGTTTGCTCCTCATTCCGCACACTTTTTCACGACTTCATTACCCTGTGTGCCGGGCAGTTATTTCTCATTTTCATTCTGTCGCTGTTTTAACTCTTTCCGATAGCTTTCCGCCTGTTTTGGAACCCCTAACTGTTCATAGCACCGGATCAGTCCCTGCAACGGTTCTTCTCCTGCGCTTCTAAGCGTTAACGCCGGCTGTGTCTCATATGCTGCATTATAATACCAGATGGCTGCTTCTTCGTAGTCTTGCTTCTCTTCATAAAAATGCCCCAGTTCACAACAGATCTCCGAACACCCTTCTAGCGCGATCACCTTGGAAGTGTGCTTGAAAAACGCCACGGTATCGCCCCGCAGTCTGGCCGCTTTGGCTGCCACACAGCAGCCTTCCGTGATTTCGTCCGTACTTCTGTCCGGGGAAGAAACTTCCGTCCGGAAGTAATTTTCCGCTTCCTGAAGATCCTGCACACTTCCTGCCAGGAACAGTTCTCTGGCATACATGCCGTACAGTCTTCTGGATAATTGTCTCCCCGCAGCAATCTGTTTTCGGAAATTGCCCAGATCTCTGCCTGCATGATTCTGCTCCGGCATGTGAGTGATCACGATGTCACTGTCATAGACCACCGGCGCAAGCCGTACCATTTCATGGATTGGCTCCTCCCACACAAAGTTCCGCAGTCTGCGGAATAATTTGGGACGATACTCTTCATCAAAATTATAGACCGTGCCGTTGTGCAGCTGATTGCCGTATTTCATCTGGACGATCTCAATTTCAGGAAGCAGTGTTTCTTTTAGCTGGCGGAATCTCTGCCTGTTCTCCTCCGAAAGCACCTCATCCGCATCTGCTGAATATATATATTCCTTCGACGCCTTGGAAAAGGCAAAATTCCTTGCTGCGCTGAAATCATCGATCCAGGTAAAATCGTATATCTTATCGGTATATTCTGCAGCGATCCGCTTCGTGGCATCCGCTGATCCCGTATCCACGATAATGATCTCATCCACCAGGTCTTTCACACTATCCAGACATCTTGCCAGAATCCGTTCTTCATTTTTAACGATCATGCATAAAGAGATTGTGATCATTTCGGATCTCCGTTCCCGCATTTTTACATGCGATGCTGTTCCTACAGTACTTTGGATAAAAATTCCTGTAATCTCGGACTCTGGGGATTGGTAAAGAATTCCTGCGGCGTATTCTCCTCCACGATATTACCGCCATCCATAAAGAGCACCTTCGTACCTACTTCTCTGGCAAAGCCCATCTCGTGGGTAACCACCACCATGGTCATGCCGCTCTCTGCCAGTTCCTTCATAACTTCCAGTACTTCTCCTACCATCTCAGGATCCAGTGCGGAGGTAGGCTCATCGAACAGCATTACTCTGGGGTTCATCGCCAGGGATCTTACGATGGCGATTCTCTGCTTCTGACCGCCGCTTAAGGAGGCAGGATATGCATCCGCTTTTTCCTCCAGCCCTACTCTCTTTAACAGCTTCAGCGCATTTTCTTTGGCTTCTTCCTCGTTCATCAGTTTTAACTTCACCGGAGCGAGAGTAATATTATTCATGATGGTCAGATTATTAAACAGGTTAAAATGCTGGAACACCATACCCATATGCTGACGGATTTTGTTGATGTCGATCTTTGGATCCGTGATGTTCTGTCCGTCAAACCAGATCTCACCGCTAGTAGGTCTCTCCAATAGGTTCAGGCAACGCAGAAAAGTACTCTTACCGGATCCGGAGGGTCCTACCACTACGATCTTCTCTCCGGGATGAATATGGTAATTTACTCCCTTTAACACCTGATTATCTTCAAAGCTTTTATGCAGATCTTTAACGATTATCACTCTTACGCAGCCTCCTTTCCAATTTTGCAAGCAGGATAGACAGTACCTTGGTCAGCACGAAATAGATGAACGCGATACCAAGCAGCGGTGTAAATACATCGAACAGCTTGGAAGTCATCTGATTTGCCACACGGGTAAGGTCACTCATTCCTACGTAACCTACAATAGAAGTCTCCTTGATCAGCACGATAAACTCATTGCCGAGAGGAGGCAGAATGCTCTTAAATGCCTGAGGGATAATGATGTAACGCATGGTCTGGAGTTTGTTCAGTCCCAGGGATCTTCCGGCTTCCATCTGTCCCTTGTCCACTGCCAGGATACCTGCTCTTACGATCTCCGCCACATAGGCTCCGGAGTTAATACCGAAAGTCAGGCTGGCAATCAGCACACTGTTCTTACAGGTAGCCAGAATACCGGACCACATGATCAGTAGCTGTACTGTGGTAGGTGTTCCCCTTATAATATCAATATAAGCGCTTGCGATGCGGGACGCTATGGTCTTCGATCCGTTCTTTCTCGTAGAAAGTTTTAAAAATGCTGCTATGGTTCCGATCAGAATACCGAGCAGTGCCGCAAAAAAAGAAACCTCTAAGGTTACTCCCAGTCCTTTCAGATAAAGCTTCCATCTGTCCGCTTCAATGAAGGCTGCATAAATATGTTGCCAGATATTTTGCATGTTATTTCCTATGCCTTTCTTAAATGAAATGATGAAATGTATAAAAATTGCCATTACCTACCTTAATATAGCAAAAAGAAGAGAATGGCACAAGCCATTCTCTTCTTTTTTATATATATTTCATGCATATTTTTAACACATATTTTGTATAAATTATTCACCGATGTACTCAGATACCAGTGTATCAAAGGTACCGTCTGCCTTCAGATCTGCCAGTGCCTGATTTACCTGCTCTACCAGTTCGCTTCCCTTAGGAAGTGCAATTGCATATTCTTCGGTCTCGAAACCGAACTCTGCACCATCGATAATCTTAACCTTGCCTTCGAACTTTGTGTTGAATACTTCTGCAGGGTTCTTGTCGATGATAACCGCATCTACTCTGCCGTTTACCAGATCGTTGACAGCATCGATGGCTCTGTTATAGGTCTGTGCAGTAACACCTTCAATGTCCTCGGAAAGGAACATTCCGGTAGTACCCAGCTGGCTGCCGATCGTCTTGTTCTTCAGATCATCAGCGGTTGCAATATCGGAATCTGCCGGTACGATGACGAACTGTACAGCCTCATAATAAGGATCAGAGAAATCCACCTGTTCCTTACGATCGTCGGTAACGGTCATGCCTGCGATAGCACCATCAATTCTGTTGCCAATAGAGCTTACCAGAGAATCGAACTCCATGTTCTCTACCTGGACTTCCATACCCAGCTTCTCTCCTACTGCCTTGATCAGAGCTACGTCAAAGCCGTCAGGCTCTCCGTCATCTCCTACATACTCAAAGGGAGGGAATTCTGCGTTGGTACCGAATACCAGTACGCCGCCCTCGGTCTTATCAGCTGCCTCAGTAGCTGCAGCTTCGGTAGTTGCAGCAGCAGTTTCAGCTACACTGCTCTCAGTAGCCTGGGTGCTCTCCTTTGTTGTGGAATCAGAACCACAACCTGTCAGCATTGCTGTACTCATTACAGTTGCAAGTAACATTGCGATTGCTTTTTTCATAATATTTTCCTCCTGTCTGTTTATACGGGAGCCATCCTCCCCTAAACTTTGATTACTATATCACTTTTTCCCGAAATACGCAACTGTTTATGCATAAATATACGTTGCATTCAGGAAATATCGTAACACCGTAACCATCCAGAAAGAAACGGTAATATAAGGAATAAACGGCTGTGGAACCCGCAGTCTCCCGTCTAGCGTAACATTTCCGTGAAACAGCTGCACCACCGTAAGCAGTATCACCGCCAGCAGCATATGACACAACGGCCATAGGATTCCGGTATCCCCGGTACATTCCGCCAATGCACACACCGAAAAAGCATAGCAGTCCGCCCTTCCGTACATATGACCAAATACCAGCTGCTGCAAGGCTGCAAATCCTGCTGCCGCAATCCAGGTTCTGATATCCCATCCTTCCGACAGGGCGAGCAGACAGGCCCAGGGCATGCACCACCACCATACATAATTATACACCCAACACTCTTTCCTATCCATCCAGGATGCCATCAGAAGTCCTCCTGACAGCATGATATATGCCATAATCCGGATCACACCCGCTCCCTTCCGCACTCTCTGCATGCTCCTGTCCTGTGGTTTTCCCCTATTATCCTGTCTGTTTACCGCAGTCTCGTCCGCAGATCCTCTAATACACTTCCTTTCACACCGATGACACTGATCTGGGGATGATCTTCCAGTTTCTTATCCCCTTTATAAGCCAGCACAGTGATTGACAGCTGTTCATTCTCCGGTGTATACAGCGGCACCATAAACTGTATACTTTCCGTGATTCGATACCCCGGCTGATCCCTATAATCATAGACCCTGTTCAGTTCCGGATTCTGTCTCGTCATCTCTTCCGGGAAGATCACCTCCACCAGATCCGCATATCCCCATACCGTAAATGTCAGTATACCGCTCTCGCCGCAGCGAAATGTCGTCCCCTGTGGTTCCCGTATTCTCATAACATCCGCTTCCAGACCGAATTCCGTTGTCCCTTTGGTTATCTCCGTCTCGTTTCCCACATAATCTGCCGCATATGCCATTACCGTAAAATTCCCGCTGAACATTGCGTCATCCTCCGTGATCACGATCCGGATACTTCCGGTGTCATCCGGTACAAAGGTCTTCGCTACCGTATTATCGGTATTCTGTATTCTGACGTAGAATTCTTTTACGCCGCTGACCGCGTCGGAGGCTGTCACCGTAACGGTGACCTCTCCCTCCCTGCGGTCGATCAGTTTACGGTCTTCTAACAGATCCAGTCCGTAGATTGTCGGAGCCTCTCCATCTGCAACCAGTGTGATCTTATTTTTTTCATCCAGTGCATGTGTCGAATATACTTTTGTATCTCCCGCATCTGCCTCCGCAATGGGAATCGCCTGAATTCTCTGTCCGGAATAAGCCGCGTCGATCGTGAATTTCTGCACACCGGTAAGCTCCCTGCACAGATTCGATCTTACCGTATAGGAATACGGATATTGCTGCAGTACTGCCACTCCTTCTGTGGTATAGGACAGTCCGGAAGCATCGGTACGGATATTGCCCTTACGGATTTCTCCGGAAGGCGTGTGGATGATATTGCGTGCTACGGTGCCGTCTTCGCTTCGGGTCTCATAGATATTTTCATTGGGCTGATATTCCTCACAGGCATCCCCGTCCAGAGAAGCATTATTTTTTAAAGTGAACGGGGTCTTACCGTCCGCTCGGACATACCAGCTTTTTGCCTCCGGCGCAGGATACACGTTGTCTCCGCTCTCTATTTCCAACGGTCCGGTATAAATCTTCCACTTTACATCGGTATCTTTCATACTAAAATGTGTCGTAGGTCCTACATTGCCTGCCACGTCCACAGCTGCCACATGAAAATACTGTATTTTTCCGTTTGCAGTCAACTCAATAGCCGTTTTTTCGGTGTATTTTGCATTCTGCGCTCCCACCTTTGTGTCTGCCGCGTCGTCTATTGTGAAATAGTAACCTGCAATGCCGCTGACCAACAGATTCCCGGTAATATTAGAAGTACAAAGTCTTTTAGTACTCCCGGTCAGATAGGACTCCGCCTTATGATAATACCGGGTTCCGTTATCACTTGGCTGCTGCCAGGTAATCTGTACCCGCTTATGATCCAGTGCTTCCATGGTCATTTCCGCAGGAATACGATCCGGTGCTGCCAGGTCTGTCGCCACAACACCCTCCATATGGCACTCTTCCTGATAACCTATTGCCTCGGACTGTATCTGTATGCTTCCGTCTCCCCGGTGTACGCCGCTTTCGCTTTCGTACATCCGGGCATACGCCGTATTCACATAATTACTTCCTCCGTAAGCCGGTTTCGAGGAAAGTACCTGTCCCTCTGTATAACCGCAGGTCAGCATTCTGCCGCCGGAAAAGCTTAAGCCCGTGATCTCCGAAGTGAGCCATGCATCCGAACAGTCATGGGAAAACTTCAGGTCTACGAAGATCTTCGTCGTCCCCTCCGGCAGGGTAAAATGAAAGGTACCGGCGAACTTACTGCCGCCCGGCGCACCGCCCCAGGAACCGTCCGAATTCTCCCATGCTGAGCTGGAAGACCCGCTCATGGAATAAACCGCATCCCGAAAGCTCCCTGACAGGATTACTTTTCCGTCCTGGTTCAAAATCGTATATTGTGACTTATTCAGAGAAAAATTACAGGAGGATCCCCAGCTGTCCGCATAGACCGAAATATTTAATTTCGTATTACCGTTAGTGTTGATTCCCGGGTATCCTCTCGTATTCCACCGATTCCCCTCATCCCAGTAATACCGGGACCAGCCTGCACGGATAATATGATAAGGATCGTCGTCCCTGGTATGGCTGTAAGCCCTGGTGGCAGTGTAAGTCTCACAATAATCATCATGGCCGGTCACATAGTGCTCCCAGCTGCCAAGTGCCGGGGTATAGGCTGCCTCCCTGTAACATTGATTCGTATGGGAGTGTACAATCTTCTCTCCAGCACTTCCTCCCCGGTATCCGGCACCACCACCCGCCATTCCGTCCTCACCGCTGCTTTCTTCCCGCGCGCTCTCCGCACTGCCACCGCTTTTTCCGTCTCCCGCCGGGGAAGCGCCTCCGCCGCCACCGGCAATGATCAGGATTCCCTTGCGGTCTGATGTCACAGATGTCATGCCACCTCCATTGCCGTAAGCAGAAGCAGTTCCTCCGCCGTTACCGCCATCCTGTCCTCCCGGGAAACATGTGATCTTCTCTCCCTTTTGCAGCCAGAAGGTCCCGGACACGCGCCCACCGTATCCTCCTGTGCAGGATTCAAAATCCTGTCCCTGGGCTCCCTCTGCCGTAAGCGTATACAGCCCTGTGTAAGGGATGGTATATTCTTCGGCACTACCGCTGTAATTCTCCGTTATAGCGACCTGTGTCATGCTGCTGATATCCTCAGCGGAATTAATGCGGGTCCAAGTGCCGTTCCCCTTCTTTTGGAACAACAGATAGGTCTTGTTCTTCTGGTCCGTCTGTGACCAGCTAAGATCCACTGCACCCTTCCCACCATTTGCCTTATAATTGTCTGCAGACTCTAGCTTCAGATCGACCCACTGGGCATACAGTGTGCTGTCAGCGGAAGGAATAATCTCTTCCCCTGCCGCCCCCGCCGGCAATGTAAATGCTTTATCATAATACCAGCCTCCGAAAGACCAGCCTTCTCTGACTGTCCCCGGCAGAGTCACGCAATCCCTCCGGTACAGCGCCTTTACAGTATCCCTATTTCCTTCCGTGGCACAGTAGGTATAGACATTTCCCTCCAGTTCTCCCAGGAAGGGAAGCACACGCGTCCATTCTTCAAAATGCTGTGTGCCCCGGATGGAAGGTACTGCCGTTCCACCGTTTGTCTCAAAAGTCAGTGTAGATCCGGCCGGAGGCTGAATCCCTTCCGTATGCAGGCGGTATTTTTTACCGTATACATCCGTAATCTCCAAAATGTTTTTACCCAGATATTTACCGCCGCCGGCATCGATACACAGTGTACTCTCACATGGAGTCCACTGGGCGTACAGTGTGACCGATCCGTTGTCTCTGTCGGTCCAGGTCATCCTGTCCCGGTGATCCGCTGTGGCAAGATTACATATCTCGGCCTCATCCGCGTAGGAATCGCCGCTTCCGTCCGGTGCGGTATTCCACCCGGTAAACAGATAGCCGATACGGGTATAATTGTTCTTCGTCAGATGGGTGACCGGAGTCACTTCGCCACCTTCGTAAACTTCCGCGTTATCATACATATGATAGCTTTCCCCCATAAATCCTACACAGGATCCGGGATCTGCATTTGCATCATATATTACCTTATACTGATTGGGAGAAATCTTCTTGCATCGGTGTGCCGGGAATGTCACTCCCTGCTCCAGGTTGGTACAATACGGACACAGATAATAATAGGTCTCCGGTGTCTCCTCATTGCCAAGCTCCATGTAGTGGATTGTCGCTGCCGCATCTCTGCTCATATAGATGTTCCACGATTCTATCCATTCCCCACAATCCGCACAGACCGGTTTCCAGCCGGAATTATAGTATCCCTGACATTTTGCTGTACCAAATCGCAGACCATGCCAGCCCTGTTTTCTCCCATAGGCATTATGAATACACTGTGCCCTCCGCCAGCAGACCTTCCAGGCTCCGATCGGTACTTCTCCCATGCGGCTGACACTGTAATAATGTTCTCCCGCAACGGGCTTTCTCAGAGAAGATTTTATTCCCGTAAATACGACCGTATTTTCTTCATACCAACGATATCCTTTCTCTCCGGCACAGGTAGTCCATGCTTTCCCGTCCGGACTGAAGGACACGTAAGGGCTGTTATAAATGGTCTTCTTCTCATAAGCCTGTACCGTCCGTACGGGAAGTAACAGTACGATCCCCAGTGCCAGCATAGCAGCAATGCACAGCCTGCGACGCTTTTTCTTTGTCATGCGAGTTCTCCTTCTTGCAGTATCTTCTTACAGCATCTTCTTACAGGGTCTTTTTACAGTGTCTTTCCTATGACGGATCAGTTGCAGATCTTAACGACCCGCAGTGACCCTTTTGCCAGATTTCTGTAAAACTCCTCCACATTTTTATTGTCCAGATAAATATTCACTCTCTGTGCCGGTGTAGTGGTATCCTCACAGGGAATGATGTTGCCGCTCTGATCAAACACCTGCTGTACGAACAGATTCTGCCAGCCCGGATTTTCACCGGAAAAATCGTCTTTATCCTTATCGATGCAATAGATATGTATTCTGTCCCCGGCGCGCAGGACACCTCCTACAGCCTGGTACAGATCTTCCGCCCGGAAACCGGCGATCACCGGTTCCGTCATTTCTCCCAGAATCTGCTCCTTACCCTCTGTCATTTCCCCGGTGATAACGCTGCCCTGCCCGATATCACATACCGTTATTCTGCCATACAGACTGTCCCTGTCCGTCACTGCCGTCCCCGGCACGATTCTCTGGTCAATCTCCAGAGGCATTACATAATCTTCGATATTCTCCTGCGTCAGTTCCTCTCCCCGGGGAATATCCGTTGCTGCCACATATACCTCCTTTTTCTCGTATTCCGCAAGCGTCCTCTTCTCTGTCTGAAGCATTACGGCAAATACCGCAGCGGCAGCAATAAAGGCTGCCAGAATGCTGCCGTTCCATATTCTGTTTTTTATGGTTTTATTCCATTTATTCGGCTTCTGTAATTTCATCTTCCCTCTCCCTGTTATTTTCTCTTACCACATCCACAAGTTTTCCCTTATGTGCCTCCATGTCAGTTCCCATAAATCCTTCTACAAAATAAGTGATCTCACTGTATACACCGGTGTGTTCTATGTACTGCCCGTCGGGGGATTTTACCTCCCCCAGTGTTCCTTCCCATTCCTGTATCTGTCCGTCTGCACCCTTCTGCCATACTTCCACCTGCTCCCCCGCGACATTGTACAGGATATATTGCTGTACCGTGACCTGTCCCGAGATCAGCTTCCGGTTCCCGGCATAGAACGCGTCATCCAGTCCCAGATTCTCCTTCAGGGCATGGCAGTACCGTTCATAGGCTTCTTCCGGATCCGTGATCCGCACTTTCTGCGTAATGCCGTATTCTTCCACATCGATTACTGCGGATGCCAGCCCCGACAACGCCAGCGCATCTTCCATATACATAGCGGATTCCCTGTACAGAGCGATCTGCAGCTGCATGCATAATAAAATTGATAAAAACAGCAGAAGAAACAGTCCAAACACCCAGGATACCTGTCCACGTTCTATATCCAACATCTTTGTCTTAATTTTTTGCCGTAGATACTCTCTTCTCGTATATTTCATAGTCTTCTCCCAACCGACCTCGAATCTGCAGCACTACGTCGTTGCCATACCCCACCGGTTCCAGGGAACTTCCGTCATAATCAATCTGTGTAAGTCCAAGAACCTCCAGCCGGTCTTTCAGTTCCGCCTGATCTGGCGCCGTCAGATAGCCGACCGTCTCCATTTTCAACAGATAGCACCTTGCCAGCTGTCCCACTTCTGCCTTTTTCGCGATCAGTTGTACATTCTCCATATAGCTTAACATCACCGCTGTAAGCGCCAGTACACACAACCCCATCGCCAGTATCTCCCCCACATTTCCGGGTTCCCTTTTTCGTCCTGCCATACCTGCTCCCATCTTATACACCCGTGAGAATATCCGCAGCTTTCGTCTGCATAGCCGTCACAATGGTCTGTATGAATGCTGTCAGGCTGTCTTTCATTACAACACATAGCAGCAGTGCAATAATGCACAATCCCACTGTTACCAGGATTCCGTCGATTCCCGGCTCTTTGCGCAGGGCATATTCCGTTACTGTTTTTCTGATCTGTTCCCACTTTCTCATCCACTGATTTTTCATTTGTCGTTTCTCCCTCTTTTTTCTGCTTCTTTTTACTTTCTTTTGTTTTAGACCTATTTAAAATTTCACTGCCGCCCGGAACATGTATCCCACACAGGCATATAGGATCACCCCCAGGGTTGCGCCGAGCATTCCCAGCTGATAGAACGTAATACTGCGGTCGAGCGCGCTCTTCTGGTGTCTTAATGCCGTCAGCTCCAGATCCTTCAGCTGTTCTCCCATATCCTGAAACAGTTCCACAGCCTGTCCGGATTCTCCCGCCTGGATCAGAGTAATACACAAAGCATCTATCTGGCGATTATCGAATTTCTCCTGGAAATCAGATAATGCTGTCAACGTATCCGACTGCATGACCAGGTCCCCTGCCAATTCCATCAGCGCCTGCTGCAGTCTCCGCTGTCTCACACTCTGGCAGCACTCTGTCAGGGCATCTGTTGCATAGATTCCTGCATGGATCTGCACCTCCAACGCCTGATAGATCAGTTTGATCTCCGGCAGCATGCTCCGGTTGTCGCACTCGTTTATGTACATCATAAGTACCTCCGGCAGATAATACAAAAGTACCGCTGCAAGCAGTGCATATCCGATGCCGATCACCGACATTCCCACTGCCCCTGCACATGCCAGCAGAATTCTTCCCAAAAAATATTTCATGGCGGTAATATTTTTCCCGTAATGGTACTTTGCGCCATTGCGCCTCAACTTTTTTTCTGTTTTCTCCCTCCAACTGCCAAGCTTTTGATTCTGACGAACGAGCCCGGTCAGTTCCTCCCATGTGTGCACGATCGTCTGCGGTGTTGTGCCCGTTCCCAGCCGAAATACAAATATTCCGCTAAGCACCGCTCCAAACAACTGCGGTATCCATAATGTACGAAAGTTCAATCTTGTTTCCTCCTTTTCCTCTTTTGCAATTCCGTGCAGGCATGTTCTTATCTACGGAATCCGTACACCTTGCGCAGGAACAGGAAAAAGATCCCCACATAGCCGCCTGCAGCCAGATGTCCCGGAAGCGTTTGAAGCAATATCTTCCAAACGGATTCGTCGATCAGACGATCCACCGTCAGAAGTGCAAATATTGACATGGCTGCCAGAAGCCCCATATTGATTGCTGCCTCCCGTAGCATTCCTTTCCGTTCTTCCTCCGTCCTCAGATATTCCCGCACGGAGCGTCTGCTACTGTCCACCAGTGTGGTCAGATCAGCCATGTACCGTATGCTGATCTCCAGATTCCTTGCCAGTTCTTTGAATTTTGGATGCTCTACCTTTTCCGCCATCGTTAGCAGTGCTGTGGAGTGGTCTCCGGTAATCTGGGCTTCATAAGCACATTCCTCCATTGCGCTTCGCAGCGGTTCCTCCATGTATTTGCTGACCTGTCCCAATACGGAGGTGATCTCCCCAGCGGTGAGGCTGTAATTCCCCAAAAAATTCAGACACTTTAACAAATCCTCGTTCACAGAGCGAAATTCAAAAAAACGCAAGGTATTCATGGCCATCCATTCCATAACCGCTATACTCCCCGTTACAGCCACTGAAACTGTCACATTTCCGCCGGCCACCTGCGCTATACAGAACACGCCGGCATACATAAGGAGATTCCCTGCGATCCACTTCTCCGCGGTGCACCCCGGAAATCTTCTCGACAGTCCGCTGTATCGTAGAGTATCTTCCATGCGGCGCCAGATACTGTTTCTCTGCCTAAGTTCCATCAGCCGGTGTCTGTTGTCCAGTGCCCGCAGATGGGAAGCCTGATCCATCCCTTCCTCTGTCCGCCGCAATAATTCCTGCACCTTTTTCAGCCATGTCATCTGACCGAAAAGGAGCAAAAATCCCATAAATATTAAACAAAAGATCCATGCGTATATGATCATACGTTTCTCCTCTCAAGTATTGTTCAAAACAATCTCTCATATTCCAGATTCTCTTTCTCCGCATTCCAGCCAAGGCAGGCAAAAATTTCTTTTACTTTATAATGTTCCATGAACACCAGGGTCTGAAAGCAGTCCATCATTTTCATTAACTCATTGCGGGAATACCTGCTGTCATACATGGCATAATCCACAATCTTCTCCGGTGCCCTGTCCGCCGACGGGGCGTGAACCGTAGCAGCACAGATCTGTCCCGTATAGGCAGCATTTAACAGATACAATGCCTCTCCTCCTTTCACTTCACCGATAATAAAAAAGTCCACATCCATCGTAAGTCCCGCGATGCTGATATGCTTCAGGTCATAGTTCACACTACTCTCCGAAGTACCGGGCAGCGAATGCAGAAACATCATATCCGGATGGTAGATCGTCGTCAGTTCATCCGCCTGCTGTGCCACCAGAATCGCCATATCATCGGGAAGTGTCTCCTTCAGTGCATTCAGTAGTGTGGTCTTACCGGAAGAATTACCTCCGCAGATCAGCGTTGATCCCTGCCGGAATCTCTGTACCAGAAGCTCTGCAGTGTTCCGGTCTAGCATTTCTCTCTCCACCAGCTCCGTCATCATGGGAAAAGCCTTCGGGACCTTGCGGATACAAAGATATGGTTCACTGTACGTATTCACAATCGGCATGGACAGAGTAAAACGGAAAATAAAATCCGGATGGCTCTCCGTATCCGTAAATCTCTGAATTGCATTCAGATTCGAGATATTCACCTGGTTCCTGGCAGCAATATAGTCGATAAACTGGCGGTATTCCCTCTCCGAGGTAAAAGCGATCCCGGCGTCCATACGTTTTCCCTGCCTCTTGATCCGGATACAGTCATGGCTCACCACACGGATGTCCGAGATTTCCTTATCATCCATGAGTGGTGACAGTCTGGAATATCCAAACACATATTGTTCAAATTCCTTTAACAGCACTTCTTTTTTATCCTTGGGGAAGGAGTAGTTTCTGTCCAGGTGCTTCTCCGCTTCCGCAAGAAAATCTTCTTTTCCCAGGAGTCCCTTCTTCACCTGTAATAACAGCGTCTGTTTCTGCGTCAGGAAATCTTCTATCAGTCTCTGTAATTCCTCTTCCATTTTCTCCCTCTTTTCATTATAAATTTTATTACGTTGTATATAATTCTTAATATCGTTCTATTCAGGCTTTAAAAGCCTGCCCTTGAACGCTTCCAAATCACTTCTTCTGTAATGTGAACCCTGGTCGAATATGACCCGATCATAAGACACCGACTCTGATAGAACCTGTCGGTAATATGCAGATTACTCCCTCTGCAAAGATATGTCAATGCCTCTAAAACTATTTCCCCATTTTCATGATAATGCTCAAAAAAAGACCGTATTCTGACGGATGTTCTTCAAAAATCCAGTCAGAATGCGGTCTTTTGCTTTGTGTATTTTGTCTTTGTCTATTTTGCACTACGGGAGCCCTGTTCCTGGGCGAGTAACAGGCGGTCGAATTCTTCCACCGGCATCGGGCGGTAGAAAAGAAAGCCTTGTACATCTGCACAATCGCAGCCCAAAAGAAAGTTTTTCTGTTCCTGTGTTTCCACCCCTTCGATGACAATATGTACCCCAAGCTGCTGCAGCATGGCAATGGTATTACGGATAATGATCCGGCTCTTGTCCTTTTCCAGATCCCGGATAAACTCTCTGTCAATCTTGATCTCATCCAGTGTCTGGTTCTTCAACATATTCATAGTGGAATAACCTGTTCCGAAATCATCCATGGATACCAAAAAACCATGTGCCCGCAGATTTTCCATCCGCTGATACATTCCCTCTTCGTCCTCGAGGAACGCGCTTTCTGTCAATTCTAACGGAACATATCCAGCCGGGACCTCATATTCTTTCGTAAGCCGGAGCAATGTATCCGTCAGCTTGTCGTCATAAGCATGTAATCTGGACACATTGATGGAAATCGGGACAAGCGTTCGCCCCGCCTTTCGGAGTTTACTGAGATAAGCAAACACTTTCTCCCAGATATAATCATCCACATTGATAATAAAACCGTTCTTTTCCAATACCGGAATAAATTCTCCGGGAGATATCATCCCCTTCTCCGGATGCCGCCAGCGTACCAGTGCTTCCCCGCCAATGATCTCCCCGGTATTCATATTCACTTTAGGCTGTACATACAGCAGAAGCTCTCCATTCTCCAGAGCTCCTACAATATCATTTTCCACCTGTCGTTCCCGCATCAGCTGTCTGCGCATTTTGTCATCAAAAACAGCGTAGGTCTTGTATACCTTTCCCTTGACACTGTTCATTGCCATGGTGGCACAGTCCTTCAGGTAACTGACTGCCGGTTCTCTCTCCGGAGAGATACCGATGCCGAAGGAAGGCTGTACTTTATAAGTGAAGGGGAATTCGTCGATCTTCTTCTTGATCTCACTGACGATGTTCTCCAGTTCTCCTACATCCTCATACCGTGTACACAGGCAGAAAATATCCGCCCGGATATGACAGCAATAGGTGTCCGACCGATGATCTTCGTACCACTGAAAACATTCTGCTATAAATTTTAGCAGTCTGTCCCCTTCCTTCCTGCCGCAGAACTCATTCACCGCTTTAAACTGAACAATGTCCAGGATCACGACACTATATTTTTGATCCGGTTCTTCCTTGATCATTTCTCCGCACAAATAAAAAAAGGATTTTATGTTATGCAGATGTGTCAGCTCCGTACGATTATTTTCCACATTATCCTCTGCCATTTTCCGGAGAGAATACAGATACAGTTCTTCTTTCCCGGCATCCGTAGTCTGCGGAGACGCCTCCACTATTTCTTCTTTTGCTCTCTGATATGCCATAAACATCCCTCACAAGAATCCATGTTATCAGTACCTTCTCTATTTATCTATTATAACTCTTTTTATTTCTTTTTTCCACTCTAACGGCAGTTTGTTCTTGTATAATAAAAATACCTTTAGGTAATTTGTACTTGAAAAAAACAGTTGTGGCAGTACTTTAACAGATCAAGTTTTTTCTCTCCGCAGTCCTTCACATAACATCTCAACCATTCCTTCTCGGGTATAGTTATGCATTTCTCGTAATTCTCTTATCCTATTTTCTACTTTTTTCCTTTCCATTTATCTTTGCTCCCATCATATTTTATCTTTCGTAATAGCTATTTATTATACATTACTCTATCAAACACTACGCATTTTTAACTTGATTGCAGTTTTTCTTCATCTAAATCTTATTTTTCATCTCAAGAATCAAGTTTTACTATGCTTAAGCAAAATATATCTCATTTAGGTCAAATATACGTAAATATTCATCAGAGTTGATATTCTGATTACATATACGATAGGAGAACCTGTACATTTATCAATACCTCAGTTACGTTCTGAAACAAAGACCGAATGAAAACTGGAGTGATGAACAGCTTGCAGATCTGGCCCCCTGGAGTGAAAAACTCCAAACTCTAAAAATATAATAATGAATTTGTAGTAAAATACTCCAACCTGAAAATAGGCTGGGGTAAATTTATAGGTACCACGGGATTATTTGGCGCTTACCAAAAAACAAATCATTCACCAATAAAGGATAATATGGGATTATCCTTTATTGGTTGCTTAGAGTTGAAGAGAAGGAGATGTTATAATGTGTGCTTGGAAAAATCAAATTCAGAATTGTATTACACAGGTCGAACAAATAAATAAGTATATAACTTTAAGTGTGTCAGAACAAGAAGCTGTGAAAAACAGAAAATTTCAGATTACTCCCTATATGATGAGTTTGATTGCTAAATCAGATTGCGAAAAAGCACTAAGGAAACAATTTGTTCCTTTTAATGAAAGTAATCCATATAAATATAAAGCTGATTATTTAAACGAATTAAAATTTCAGCCTATTCCAAATCTAATACATAAATATAAAAACAGAGTAATAATAATTGCAACAAATAAATGTGCCTGTTACTGCCAATTCTGTACTAGGCAGCGTGTGACATGTAGGGAGCAAACTATCCATTTAGAAATCAAAAGAATTCTGAGATATATCAAACAAAACAGAGAAATTAATGATGTGCTTATCACGGGAGGCGATCCGCTTATTATGGACACGGACATGATTGTCTCTCTTATAGATGGTATATCAGAGATTGATCATATAAGAGTCATCAGAATTGGAACAAGAATACCTATTACATTACCAATGCGTATTGAAGACGAACTAGTAAATGCTTTGAGCAAATATAAAAATTTATATATTAATATACATATAAACCATCCTGATGAATTGACAATAGAAAGTAGAAATGCAATATCTCGATTAGCTAATGCTGGTATACCGATTGGTAGTCAGACGGTTTTCTTAAAAGGAATTAATGATAACATTGAAACGCTTCGAAACCTGTTCGAAGAATTAGTAAGCATAAAAGTAAAACCTTATTATCTATATCAATGCGATAAAGTTTCTGGATGTGAAAACTTTATTACAGATCCGAAAAGAGGAATTTCCATTATCAATACTTTGTCACAGGAGATTAGTGGTTTTGCTTTACCCAAATTTGTAATTGATACACCTGAAGCCGGCAAAATGATATTGGCTCCTTGCCACTTACAAAGTCTAAGTAGCGAAGCGGTATATATGAAAACATCTAATGGAAAAATTGAATATTCTACTAGTGAATTTTCAAAATAATTTACAAAATACCATGTATTGATGAAAGAAAAGGAATGATTTTATGATAATTGGAATCGCATATGACAGAAAAGAAGATTACGGCTTTAACGGCGATGCATGTTACTTTGATTTTACAACAGTTGCTGAACTATCTTATGTTAAGAAAACAATTGAGAATTGCGGACATACCGTAAAACTACTTGGCAACTATTATAATATCTTAAATTCAATTTCTAATGATATGTTAAAAGACATTGATCTGGTATTCAATATGTCAGAAGGATTAAAAAGCAGAAACCGGGAAGGATCTGTACCAATTTTACTGGAAATGGCTAAAATTCCTTATACCGGGACAGATGCTTATGGTCTAGGATTATTCCTTAATAAGTATCATTCAAAAATCATTGCAGAGCATTTGGGAATCCTCACACCAGAATACTTTCTGATAAATAATAGCGATGATATACAAAAAGAACTTACTTGTTTTCCCTATGTATTAAAACCAATTTATGAAGGAAGCAGCTCAGGTATAAAGCTTGTTAGGTCTTATAGCGAATATACTTTAGAAGCATTATATCTGCTTAACACCTTTCAACAACCTATTTTATGTGAAAGATATATTGAAGGGAGAGAATTTACAGTTTCATTGATTGGTACAGGCGTAGCTACAAATGCTATAGGTATGATTGAAACACTTCGAAAAAACGGAACACCAATCGGTATTTTTTCTTCAGAAGACAAGATATATGGAAATTGTAAAAGATCTTTAGTTCAAAATGTTCCGAAACAAACAGAAGAAGTTGCCATTGCTCAAGCCATTAAACTTCACAATTTTGCAGAGTGCAGAGATTTAAATAGAATTGACTACCGGATGGATCAAGACGGAAATCTATATTTTCTAGAAGCAAATCCGCTTCCAGGGCTCTCTATATCTAGCGCTTACCCAAATTGCTGTAAATTAAACGGTATTTCATTTGAAGAAGCTATAATAAGAATAATAGAGAGCGCCTTAAAACGTTATGTGTGATTATTCATAAAACCTCATTGTTGCAAAGAACATATCTCTTTCCAAAAAAGAAGATATTAGCGGATATGTAACAATATTACAATTATCTACTATAAATTGAGGAATATCCATGTTTAACGATAACAAAATATCTTTCATACAATTGGATATATAGAATTTATGCCTTGGTTGTACATTTATCTGATCCATACATTGTTGGAAAATAAATAAGGATTTCCGCAGTTTTCCCTTCGCTTTGTAATATAATGCACTATTAATATAGAGATATGTTTGAAGCAGCAATATATCTTCGTTGCATACTTGTTCAATCAAGGCTTCTGCAGCTTGTATTTGACGCAAACAATTTACATAATCCTTTTTACATCTATAACATGTTGCCAAATTCGTATAAACCGTTATTTTTGAGAAAGACTCTATATCAAAGTGCAATATATCCTCAAAAATTTCAATGGCCTCATCAATATTCTGTTTAATCACTGCTGTATAAATACCCAGTGTATTCATAGGATAATGTACTAGTAAGGAACCATATTGTTGGAACAAATCTATACTTTTATGACATTCACGTTCAAAAGATTCCAACTGCTTCAAATATAAACTATCCGTTGATAAATTATGTAACGTTTCTGCTAAGTAACTAATTTTGTGATGCTCTTCAAAATACTTAGCTGATTCTCGCACAAAATCTTGTGCGACTGTTATATCAAAAATCATGCTTGCCTTTTTTAACTGAATGTAATACTCTTCTTCAAAGTCGTTTTCCTTGCAAAAAGTTAGTGAAGCGACATAATATTCTTCTGCTTGCATATCCTTTCCCTGCAAATGATAAATAGATGCCAGAAAGGAAAGCATTTTATAAAACAAAATGTTTTTTAAGGATTGTATTGTCAATTCTTCCTTCAATTCCAAAGTAATTTGGAGAGCATCAGGTAAATTGCCATCCATATATAGTGAATAAGCATAATTGAATTTTAGATCAAGTATCTCCAAATTTGAATAATTATGGTTACATAAAGAAATACACTCATGATAAAGAGAAGCTGCCTTATTATACTGCCCTAAAAATTTATTACATTCTGCTTCATACATCATAAGAACATAATAAACAAACGGTTGTATTTGGTGACTGATATACGTTATTATGCTATTTGCTTCTTTTATAAATTTGATTGCTTGTCGGTAATCTAAAACAGAGATCTCCGTTTTGATCAATAAAATATAGTAATAGATACATTGATCAAAATGTAGACTTTCTTTATAATGAAAAGCTATTTTATACAAATTACTGATTCTCTTCTCATATGATAAGTGTGAAGATAGTTGTGCTTTGTAATAACTTGCCAACAAATAATTTCCATTCTGTCTTTCATATAAGTCTATATTATCTAATATAATATTATATGTTTCAAAATTTTCGAAATGATAAAAATAATCTTTTTCCTCATGAACAAGAGAAGAAATTTGTTCAATTCTTTTTAATTCATCATCGGCTCTTAAAATTTGAAAACTATCATGCAACTTTTGACTATCAAAACTAAAACCTATCAGACTGGATTGCTCCAAAAGTCGTTTCATTTCCTCGTTCAATAGATTATAACGTGTAATAACACTTTCATATAAAACATTGGTTAAAGAGCCGGGGACAATTCTATCACATACATATCCTTTTTGACCTAGAGCAATAACTTTTGTTTGTTTTAAATAATTAACAATTATGTTTAAACGGGATAAATTACCAGAACAAGAACTGATTATATATTCCAAATCCCTATTTTGTATCGTTATTTTATTATTGAATATTTCGAAAAAATAGCTTTCTAGTTCACATTGGTTCAAATCATCAAAAGAAATGAAATGAAATGTTGGAGAAATAGAATAAATAGACTCCATAATTTTGTTAAACGAAAGATGATTATTTGTATCTGTATCAATATCCAAAATAACAAATACTTGCATTTCTTTATAATAATTTATTAATAAATCAAGAAATTTTTTTACAAAATCAAGTAATTCTTCTTCATATTCGACAGCATTTTCAAAGTAAAAAATCCGTTTTCCTTTCCTACATATATTCAGTAACTCTAAGATAAGCCTGTCTTCGATATTTAATCTATTTTGAGCGTCAAAAATATGATTGCTATTTTCCGACATACAATACCTATTAATAGCCATAACAAGTGGTTCTAGCATATAATTGCTTTTTCCTATAACTGAAATATGCATTACATTTTTTTTGTTCTTTAAAAAATTGTGTACAACAGTAGATTTTCCCAGCCCCTTTTTTCCGGTCATAAAAACCACAGTTGTCGTGGTATATTCTGAATAACATCTATCGAGTTCCTCTTTTTTTGAATAGTTAATTTCCATGGTAATATCTTCCTTTAAATCATCTTATAGAGAATTATCTGAGACAATCAATAAATCGTTTATTAATTGTTCTGGTGTAATTTCATATAATAATTCATGATTACTAAAAAATCCCAAATTCAAAATCCACATTTTGTTAGTGGCATCTAGAAATATCTTTGCATCATAATGAGTAAACTCACTTTGCGCTTCATGCTTATTATTAAAAAGTAAAATTGCATCAATTTTTTTTTGAAAAACACTTTTTTTAATTGCATTGGATGCATAAACTGGAGGCAAACCCTTAACCAAATTAAGATATATTTTGTTTAAATCTAAAACGGAATAATTTGATTGGTATGGATATTCTTTGCCTTGCAATTTTGCATGTATCATTTCAGCTAATTCCGCAGGCGATATTTCTTGTGCATAAATAAAGCCTAGACTATTCCGTATACCAGGGATTTCGGTATCATCAAATCGCACCGGCAAAATATACTGTTGAAAATTTTCATCATCGTTTTGGTAAAAAGAACGTTCTTCAATTGACTCACTTTCATACTGAGTCCAATATTTTTCTTTATATTCTTTCGAAATAAACACCACACAATAACGAGATTTCTTAAAATAGACTTCATTTAAATATTTAAGCAAATTTTTGCCCCATAAATTTACTTTTTCATGATTATCATAAAAATACCTAATTTCTAACTGAGATAACCTCTTTGCGACTGCTTCAACGTATTCTCTTTGTTCATTTGCAAAAGATAATGCAACATCATACAAATATTCATCCATCGTAACTTTTTCTGGCTGTTACGGATAATCCCATATTATCCTTTATTAGCATCCTTTCCTTTAATATTTTACGTTCTTCATTATTTCCATTTTTCTGAGCCTGCGTCATAATACTCTTAACGCATTATCCTTCACATAATCTCATATCTTCTTAATTTTTCCAAATCTTCAGGGCACTTGAAATCATACAATGCATCAAGTCCATACTTATATTTTTTGATTTTCTGTCTCTTGCTCCACCTCTGCAGATCATCCTCGCTTAATGGCATAAGATGATTGAGCGAAACATTGTATGCAATATCAGAGTGTTCCAAATTGAACGCACTCTCATTTACATCAAAAGATAAATTACTCTTTCGATATTCAAGTAATGGTTTCTTCCTGATAAGCTGTGTACTAATAATTTCCGAATAAATCCAAGGTGAATATGTTTTCTCCATACAATCTTCACCATGTATCTTTATTGCATTTTCAGTATTCAGAAATATCACGGCTTCCGACCTATCGATCATTTTCTGCAACGCAACTGATAGCATCATATTCACATGCTGAGCCACCTGATTACAGCTCTCATAATCATATAAGTATCCGGAATTTCCATTTTTTCTTTTATCACTAAGGCTGGAATTCATCTGTTCCAACAAGGTTTTAGAATATCCCCATACATTTTTATCGATAAAGCATTTCAATTTAAATGTCTCGTTAAGCCATCCTGCTAATGCATTTGCCAGTTCATCATCTTTACCTGAATGCGATATAAAAACATCTGCTTCTATGAGTGGAAACCATTCATTTTGAATCTTAGTTCCGTCAATTTCATCATCTTTGACATATGTCTCCAGATCTTTCCCTAAATTTTTTGTTTGTTTGGTTAAATGCATTTCACCTTTTTCCTTTAACATCTCATAGTCCACTTTATCAGAAAAAATACCTGCATCTTCATTAAGCTGCAAATTGAATCCTATATACATCCTTTTCTCCTTTCGTAAATGTTCATCCACATAGCAGCACAATTATCGAAATTCCTGCCATCGTTCCATATAAAGGAATTAATGTCTTTGAAAATACAAATTTTGTAAAACAGTCATTTTTCCTTTGTATATCTAACCACATGTTTTTATTATGAGGATTAAGATCATACAAATTGCTTTTTTCTCCCATAGGTCTTTTTTCAATAACCCATTCATATTTCCACCGATACAACGTCTCCATCTGCAGATAGAATGCATCCAGTCCCCAAAATACAATCGTCACTATCATGAAAAACATTCCCATAATTAACAATTCACACTTTTGACTCAGCATTACCGTCAGCGCCAAAGATATTAAGGAAATGTACAGTTCTTTCAACTTAAATGAATTATCAGCCATTCTTGTGATACAAGCCTGAATTAATTCAATTTCTTTATGCAATTCGTCATTCATTATTATCCCTCTATGCCTTTGTCCTTCGTATTATAGACAGGCTCCTTCTACCTGTTTTCACCATTTGTCCTATTAGTCCATCTGTCCCACATGATCTTGTATGCATTATTACTACATTTTCCTATCAGTTCTTCAACCAAATCCTTGGCACAGTGTTTCTTGGCAACATAAGCCGCAATCATTAACATAATATTATTATACGCTACATATTCTGACCCTAATTGTGATAATAAAAATATCTCTTTTTCGGAGATATGCGTTTCTATTAACGCTGTCATTCTTGCATATATTTCTTTAAATATTTTTTCCGAATCGTTTCTTTTTATAGAAAGTGAATCCGTATTCTCTATTTTCTTCTCTGTTCCTATTCCAATTTTTTCACTATCACGGCAATACAGATGTAAGCTGTCGCTATAATGATTATACGAGCCCACCTCTAGCTCTAGCCATCCTGCCAGAATTTCCTGCAAACTAGTAAATTGTACAAAATTATATGGCATACCCAATAAAATATCATTACTGCGCATAATTTGAGACCATTCCAATTTTCCATCCCGTACCTTTAAAAGTGAACAAATGTTACAAGGAATATCATTGTTTCTCGGTTTTCCATTATCTATTGGAAAATCTTTTTTCACGTCATATATCTGTATTACCACCTGCCTGCTTTCAGGGGTATTTTGTAAAGCATAATGTGCTTTTTCTAGCTGATCAAAGCCAAAATGCGACCGGATTCTTTTCCCATAAGCTCCATAGTAGGTATTCCCGGTACCTGCAAATTTAGGCAGATTAGGATTCCAGTAATTAATTACTTCCGAATGATCCTCCCCATTCAGTATCCATACAAGTTCTGCCAATGCAAATCCTATACTTATAGGCGGTATGCGATCATATATCCATTTCTGTCTTGGATTTTCTATAGAAACAAATACATGCAGCAGTTCGAATACATCACCGTTTCTCCCGTTTAATGTTCTTTCCTGAACCAAAATCTTCTCAGCTGCTTTTTTCCAAACTTCATTAGCTGTTTTTCCATCTATAAACTCTATCATTAATCATCCCCACTTTTGCTGTCTTATCTGCCAAGCTTATCATTTAGTCCCCACTTGGGTGGATAAAAATAGTCAATTCTTTCCAAACCACGATCAGTATATTGCTGTTTTATTCGCTTTCTGCTATTTACCCCACAGATATCCGGATGTGCTACTCTCGCATATTTATCTGTTTCACAAAATAAATTTTGACAATCAATCAACTGTAGTTTCCTACCAAACAGCGATTTAAAATGTAAACCACGTTTTTCAAATTCTTCCTCTTGCCTTTCTGCCACGTACCTGATGATGTCTTCATAATTATACCCTTTTAAATCGCCAAAGCATTTCTTAATTCCATTCTTTGCACCTGGTCCGGCAACCACAAATGACATCTCATTAAAATCGCATAATTCACTATAATTTATGTCAATTGCAAACTGAAACGCCAAAAAAGTACCCAGTGTAGGATAACTTAATAATATTTCATATAACTGTTTCAGACTTTTTGCCTTCGCAACTTTCTGTGCCAATCCCGTTTTCATCATATATTCCAATAATTTCAAATTGTTCTGATGTTTTTTTTCAAATCCAAAACAACTTTTTCCAGAAGGCATAATATATGCTGCGGAATAAATCCTTTCCTTCTCATTAATTCTTTCAGTCAACAATTGATTGTATCTCTCATAGTTATAAGAAGAATACGTAATCTCTCCTAGTGCATTTTTGATATACTCCCAGGTCTCGATTTTATTAAATAGTTTAAAAAAGAGTATTCTAAAGCACTGATCCTCTGGTGAATAGTAATTATCTTCATAAATAACATTTCTGATTAAATACTGACTTACACGGTCCGATGCTCTGTAAGCATTTGTAAATTTATATTTTTTAATAATCTTATCATCCGTCCAAGGGTAATCCCCTCCGCCTAAACGGTTAAAAAAGACTTCCTGGCGTTTTGTTGCAAACTTCCAATATGTATCATATACAGGTGTAGGCTTTAATTCCTCAAATCCCATAAACTATGCTCCTACTATACTATTGTATATTTTATTTACCGCTTCCTCTATGCTTCCATCATTATTGATTATTACACTCTTGGTGTCTTTACTTGCAAGTTCTCTATACAACCCTACAATTGTTTTGTCTTTTTCTTCATCATAGTCGCGCTCACGATTTTCGCGCTCCACCAAAAATATTTTCCTGACATTAATATTTTCCCAGTGGATTAGCTCCGGCTTAAGAATCGCTGAAACTATATTACTATCCAAATCCCCTGCTAATCCATATACATACGTAGACCACCAGTAACGATCCAATAGTACAATACATCGTTCAGAGCTTAATCCCACCAATTTGCGCTGGAGCAAATCTATATGAGAAGCAATATGCAACAGCTGTAAACTGGTTTCATTAAGGAACGTATCAAAATATTTGGATTGATTATGGTGAATGTCATATACTAAGCTGCCCAATGTTCTTGGTTCATTTCCAGGAAAAGCAACGACAGTACACTCACATCCCATAGATAAAGATATCTTTTCTCTCAAACTCTGAACAATTGTAGTTTTACCAACATTATCTATGCCTTCAAAAACATATATTCCGAAACGGTCCATCGTGCTTGTCCTTCCTATTCTATGATATTCAATAATCTCTTTATCATCAGGCGATGATTCATATTATAAAATAAAGCCTCATTTAAGGATTCCTCCCACGGATTCAGGTCTGACCAATCTCCTGCTGTCAGTTTTTCAAAAGCATACTCACTGGAACGTCCGCCCACAGTACCAACTAATGCCACAGGTATATTCACCTTTTTCGCTAAGTCCACTTCAATATCAACACCTTGCTGCGATTTATCAGGCTTAATTTTTCCACCTAGGCAAATCAGCATCTCACTCTTTTCTTTGCAAATCATATTCTCCCGCATTTCTGGCAAATCATCTGCCAGAATAAGAGTACATTTCTCCTGCAAATCTTCAACATCATACTGCTTTAGATAAGCTTTAGACATATGCATTTCTATAGAGTACTTCACATCCGAAGCATATAAACTACCAATATCAAATATCAATTTCTGAAATGTAGGATGCGCACCAAATACAAGTGTATAACCATTCTTAATTATTTCCTTAGAATATACTACTAATGCTTCCAATAGCGATGCTTTGTAAATCTCATCACACTCTGGAAAAGCTCCCGATAAAATAATCCTCTTATTTTGTTGTCGGACTTTAACACCTGCCATATTTTCCAGATTCATTATATAATCATCATAATTCTCTTCCATTACCTTTGATTTTTGAATATATTTTTCACGACACCCATGATTAGAAAGCAAAAAGAGCTTATCATAATTGTCATAATTATTCTCTCTTTTCACTTTCTCAATAAATTTCTGGATGTCATTCTCCTTTGGATTTCTCCCAAAGCACTGAATATAGTGTTTTCTGATACCAGGATCATACAAATCTTTTGTTTTCTCACGATATTCTATGCTATACGCCAATACCGAATTAGCATCATTTTGCAACTTTATCTTACCGGTATCTCCTATCTCATTAAGACATTCAATATATGAGCTTACCTGATTGGAAGAATTCATAATCAGTTGAAAACACTTTTCTTCCACTTCATCTACAATTTCTTCTAATCTATCACTTGACTCAAATTCCTCTCTTTGATAGCTAAGCGCCGGTTTCTCACCAGGATGAATTTCCAGATCCTTATAGGAAGCGTTATCTATTTGGATCCATAACACCGGAATGTCATTTACCAGAGCATAGCATAATTCCTTCATAATGTTTGAAGAATATTGTGCCTCTTTCGTTTGTAAAAAAATAAGTACGTCGCTCACTGTCAAATGCTCATCAATATCTTTTTGCGCATCATCTCCAACCTTAACATTGACAACATCCCTATACACATTCCGTTCTCTTGTTAGCAATCTTAATCCATCAGCCAGCTTTGCAGCAACTTGCTCTCCGTCTTTTCTCCTATGGCTGATAAAATAAAGTACTTCATCCTGATAATACGGTGATAATGTCTGTGCTATAATTTTCCTTGCAAATAATTGTGCAATTGCTTTCACATTATTTTTGAGCGGATTTCTATTCTCTTTCCTACTTGCAACGTCAAAGCTCTGCTTATCTGTAACAGGTTCCGGAGGTCTTCTGCACTCTGGATTTCCTTCCATAGCAACCGCCCATATTCTGCTTTGCGCATTATTATATTTCTCAATAAGTTTCAGTATTTTCTCCGTGTATTCCCCTTTTTCAGAAGTAAAAAAAACAAATATATCATCCTTACCTGCTCCTTGTGCAAGTAACTGATCAACCTGAAATATGGTAGAAATATAATGTACATTTGTTACGTATGAATCTAAAATCCCCCTACACGTTTGAAAAAAATCTGTTGCTGATTTCAATTCCGTCATTGTAAGTCCCGGTTCACAGAAAATAACATTCATAGCTTTTCTCCTTTATAATGCGCAAATTTTCCTGTCTTCCTACTGTAGGGAACACCATATATCTTTCCATCATAGTTTTTTTGCATATAGCTGACAAAATCTGTGATTAATGCTTCATCCTTACATATCTTATGGTTTCTCCCTTTCTTGACCAACTCAATAAACTTATGGGGGATATCAATTGCATTATTGCCAAAATAATAGTATTCCTGTGCTATTAGTACTCTGTCAGTCTCCATATCTCTATTTAAATTTATATAGTTAATGCTTCCATCCTGATGACTATGATGTGAAAACTCCTGTACCCATTTTTCTTTATCATGATGATAAATATTATCGCCATACATATGCATTACACCTTTATTAAATACAGGTCGTTTACATTTAAACCGCTCATCTTCCCAATATTCATCAAACGATAAACATTCTTCTACCCGCATAAGTGCCACCAGTTTTCCACACACCGGACTCTTTGCAGCTCCAAATGCTGCTATCCAGTCTCCCACCCCGGCGCATCTTCTAATGACAGGCTTACAAGTTGCCAAGGTACAATAGCCAAAATACGGGTTTGGTGCAAAACCATAGTCTCTGGGTATGACATAAGAATACAGTTTCATATTATTCCCCCTAACATGTAATATGCGTCATACCTGTAGGATTATTGTCTCTGGGAGTTCCATCCGGTTTTTCCCAGTCCAGATCTTCTCCGTTTATTGCTCTTACAATTTTATCTCCGTTCCATCCTATCAATGTATTGCCGTACTCATTCAATTCTGCCGGGACATCCTCTTCTTTCGCTCCCCGAAGAAAAACGCCAACTATTCTTTTCCCCATCTCCGCTGCTGTTTTGATTTCCCAGTTTACATAATCACTTTTTGCTGTATCTTTTCCAATAAGTACAACAACAGTTCCAGCCCAATTCATCTGAGGCTTAATCAGTTCATACTTGATATACTGTTCATTTGTTGCATTGTTTTTAAGTTTGCTTTCGTAAATAGAACTATCTCGCATATTAATTCCATGTCTGCCTATCAGATCCTTAAATGCTTCTATTTTATCCGCATCATTATGCTGATGAGATACAAAAATATTTTTAACTTTGTCTGCCATAAATACTCCATCTTTACTGATCTCATAAAGTCCTTCTATATACTATATGGCATTGGCTTGACAAAATCTTACAAACTTTTTGAAATTTTTTAGAAAAAGTTTTTAGAAAAAGTTTTAGAAAAAAGGTTAGAAAAAAGGTTTTTAGAAAAAATCTAGAAATGAATTTTTGAAAAATTGACCAAAGAGTGAAAAAGAGTACCATCTAAAAGTTTCCAATCAAATGCCGAAAACTATACCACCCGCCAAGATCAGATTTATTTAAGACTTTTATAATATTAAATCATCCTGCTCTATCACAAAATCACGATCCAACAAATCTTGTAGTATTAAAACGAAATGCTTTTCTTTCTCCAACTGATTCCAACTAATCATTTCCATCAGTTCTATGATTGAAGAACCTATGTATTTTCCGCTAACTACCACAGTAATAATCGTAATGCCAATGGCAAGCCACTCTGCAGCAGACGATTCTGTTATATTAATTCTCCCTGCAAAAAAAGCTATCACAGGTATGATATAAGTGCAAATGAATGTTTTTATATCACTACTCTTATTTTTCTTTCTCGTTTCCTGTTTTTCTATATCTTGATAGTATTTATAAATCAATTGCTTGATTTTATTTTTCCCATATAAATCGAAATCTTTTTCTTTTAATAATTCAGCCAATAAATTTAACTCAATATTATATTCCTTAAGGTTAGATTCCCATTTTTTACGGTGTATTCTCTCCAATACTAAAGTCACTATATATACAACTGCTCCATATACACTCATTACAACAAGCAGAGCTGGTTTAGGAATAATAAATCCACAAATAAAGAGCACTATCGCGCTAATAATAACTCCCCAAAATACTGCCTTAGTTATCTTATCCATTTTTGACAGTTTCTGCGCAAATGTCTTTCTCCCAACAATTCTTGCTTCATAAGCCTCTAAAACCTTCTCAATCATTATCTATCCCCCACTTCATTACATTTTTTCCTTGCCTGCTAAATCCGGTTACGCCAGTACAGTCTTTTTCAGAATAAACTTGCCGATACCGCTTTCCTCAACAATATCATAATAATAAGTCTTTTCATCCATCCTCCGTTATAACAGACGTTAAACACTATACTGTGAATTATCACTCTTCATACAGTTTTATTTCGTCTATTATTTCATATTTGTTATCTTTGTTTTCTGCTTTCCTTACGATAAATATCACATCAGAGGTCATCTCGTTCTGTTCTTTTCCACTCACTACATAGCGGTTGCCGCCCTGCTGTTTCCATATTTTAACCGAAGTCTCGTCGATACCCCAGACGAATCCATCCGCTTCAGTTCGATAAAGCTTTCCATCCTCTTCCGTATAGATGTTACCTACATAATAAGGTGTAAACACTTCCTGTATGTAAGCATCATCATATATCATTCTGGCTTTTTCTTCGTAATACTCCCAGGAATCCGCTACTTTCACACGATCCATTACCGTTTCATTACCGCCCGGCAAATTCACAGAAATGGTATCCTTGCTGTCTACTGTGGAAACCCACTCACATGATAATTCATTCAACAAATCATATCTTTCCTTTAACAAACGAGTGACATCGCTATAGACAGTGCTCTCCGATGTTCTGTCTAAAGGTACTCCCTGAACTACAATTTCTTTATTTTCTGTTATATTTTCTGCGGTTTCCGATGCTATTACTTCTTGCTGTTTTTGTTGAACACTTTCTTGAATAGTTGCTTCATTACTCTGGGTAGTCTGTGCCTCATTTTTCTCCACAAATCCGCAGGCATTTAATAAAAAAAGCATACTTAACATACTTAAACTTTTGCATATCTTTACCCCTTTGATTGTACTAGAAGGGGCATAATTATACAATTAAATTATATAAAAATCAATTGATTATAACCATATTGGCACATCTTTGCGATTTACATTATCATTTTGCTATACTGCAATAATCAACGTAATTAATTAGCATTCACATAGCGCAGAAACTTCTCCCTCTTTAGCTTTCCCACACTATTTTTGAATCAAAAAGCGATTAATTGTATAGGTCAGCCAATTCGACAAAATCGACTAAATCGACTAAATCGACAAAATTCGATCTTTTTTGTAAGATTTCCACTGGTTCTGAACATGTATATAGTGAAGGTTTTTACAAGGAATGTGTAAAAGGAACAATGAAGTCATGAATACAAAAGAAAAAACAAAGAAAATTCAGAAACTGAAAAAGCTCCTGGATTGGTATATTGATTGTGCCTCCGATGAAGAATTTGACTCCAATGTTGTAATCTCCCTGCTCCATCAACTGGATGCATTAGAACCTATCGCACCGGAGCCAATGGAGTCTGTCGAAGTGTTTATCGCAAATTTCTGGGAATACTGCAGGAGGCGTGAAAACGAGGAGCGAACCCTTCGCAGTTTCGCTGAATGTCCAACCACTCTTCAGGTCAAGCATTATCATCGGAAATCCTATTTACAGTCGTTTTTACACCCGCTCAATTAAAAACAGGCATCACTGCTTTTCCCAGTAGTATAAACGATGGATTTGTAAACGTAACAGAAATCAGCGGTATTCCACGACTTCATCAAGTCCGAAAAACCGCTGATCCTGTGATTCTATTTAATGTGTGAGAAATACTCTCCCCCACTCCCCTGACTAAATTAGTGTAGCATGCGCATTGCGAAGTCGTCAAGGGAATAGAGAGTTAAGGATAGTGCTTTCTCCATATAAATATGGTTGCCCATAATTGAATTTATATAATACCAGCTATAATTAATTCTTGATTAATACTATAGGCAACACCTGAAATCGTTGCAACACCGTATGTTCCCAATATAGAAGGTTCCTCCTGTATATCATTACCATATTCATCAAAAAACTTACGTTTACCTATACTATAAAATCCATAATTATTCACTTTGCTTTCTATATGACCTACATTAAAGAAATATCCTCGTGTCCAATACTCTTTTCCTACAATTTCTGGGTCAATTAGCAAATCTTCCTTTCTGATTCCTTTCTTAACGGATTGTTCAATATCAACATCTGACTTAAAAACAAAAATTACAATTAAATCATCACCATTTTTGTTATTCACATGGTTATTAACAACAATTCCATAGCATTCAATATTTTCACGAGGACATATTTTAAAAATGTCTCCAATATCAGGATATATTCTTTTTCTTTTAATAACTTGTAATTGATACTCATTAATATACATTTCATCAAGTTTATCAAGTTTATCCCTCACTGCTTGTGAACATTGTTCATATTTGGTTTTCCATCTTCTAGACATTATATTATCTTTTAAATAGTTTAAATCATTCACATTAATCCACTCCTAAATATTGTTTAGCCCAGTTAATAGCTTCCTGATAAAATCTATGGTTTGAACTTATACTATTAATCTTATTTAAATTATTTGGCCCATTTTCAATATAATATTGTTCTATTGCTCTAGCTTGATTTCTTGTCAAGCCAGAGAATTGTTCTTCTAATCTTTGAAACCCTTTTCCACTTGCATTGTGCTGTGACAACCTTGCATTCAAAGTTTGCCTTGTTATTCCAGTATACTGTGCTTCTCCATTCTTAATTCCGAAATATACTTTATTATCGGAAGCCCCCTTATTTAACCAAGCATCAAATTCTGAAATTGACGAACCACTACCACTCTTGACAGAGACTCTTTACCCTTATAATTATCCAAGCCGATGATCCTACCCCGAAAAATGAATACACTTCCCAAAGCCGACTGTTACATCTGCTTAAAAGTTTACCATATATTTGCCATTTGCTCTACAACTTTTCGCCAGCGTTTTCCACTACCGGCATACGGTACTCCGTACCGTTCTTTAACATTCCGTAAATAACACTGATTAACCGTCTTGAAATGCAAATCAGTGCCTGTTGGCTGGTTTTTCCTTCTGCTTTACGTTTCTCATAGTATGCTCGTACTACAGGATTTCTCGGTGTACCCT